>Ga0268264_10000228_pt1 | contig 108722 bp, 105 predicted proteins | sample KBSSwiS32_FD_190357 | JGI IMG/M metagenome (GOLD analysis project Ga0268264, IMG submission 190357) | Switchgrass rhizosphere microbial communities from Kellogg Biological Station, Michigan, USA - KBS Switchgrass S3-2 (SPAdes) (version 2) | ecosystem: Host-associated > Plants > Roots >... | reverse complement strand
CCTTTTGGCCCATCGCTACGTTGCTCGTCGGTCACAATGCATCAACATTGCTCCCTCCTCGCGCCTGGCGCTGGGCCAAAATCGGCTCCGTCCCGGCGCTTCCATCTATCCGAAACAGGCTCTAGGCGGAGGGAGAGGCGGCCGCCTCCCGTATCTTGCGCTCAATCGCGCATCGCGCGCAACGCGGCCCCGGCGGCGAATGGCGCGATGGCGGTGAGGACCAGCGCGGTGGCGCCCAGCAGCTTGAGCGCTCCCATGCCCTGATCGCCAAGCCCGCCCGCGCCGAAGATCAGCAGCGGCACCGCGAGCGGGAGCATGACGAGCCCGGCAAGCGCGCCTGCGCCGCGCAGGCCCTGGGTCAGCGCGGCGGTCATCAGGCCGAGTGCCGCGAGCGCGGGAGTGCCGATCGCGAGGCCGAGCTCGAGACGGAGCAGCATATCGCCGTCGAGGCGGAGCAGCACCGCGGCGGGCAGCGCGGCGATGAGGAGCGGCGGGCCGAAGCCGAGCCAGTGGGCGACGATCTTGGCGGCGGCGACGCCCTCGTCGCTCAGGCCGCGCACGACATATTGATCGAGCACGCCGCTTGTCGCGTCGGGGGCGATCAGCCGCTCGACCGGGAGGAGCGCCGCGAGCAGCGCCGCCATCCACAGCGCGCCGCCGCCGACCCTGGCGAGCAGCGGCCCGTCGGGGCCGACCGCGAAGGGGAAGAGCGTCGCGACGAGCAGGAAGAAGACCAGCGGCAGCAGGATCCCGCCCTGACCCCAGGCGATGCGCAGATCGCGCCAGACGATCGCGGCCCAGACGCTCACAGCGCTATTTCCCGCGCATCGTCGAGGCCGAGCGGCTGGTGTGACGCGGCGAGGACGATGCCGCCGCCGGCGCGGTGGGTCTCCATCGCCGCGCCCAGCCGATCGAGTGCGGCGAGATCGAGGCCGTTGCCGGGTTCGTCGAGCAGCCAGATCGGGGCGCTGCCGGCGATGACGCGAGCGATGGCGGCGCGCTTGCGCTGGCCGGTCGAGAGCATCCGCACCGGCACTTGCGCCAGATTGGCGATGCCCATCGCGTCGAGCCCGCGCAGGACATCATCGGCGTTGACACGATCGAGCCCCGCCCAGAAGCCGAGCGCGCGGCCGAGCGGCAATGCCGCGTCGAGCGCGGCCTGTTCGCCGGCGAAGGCCATGCCGCCCTCGCGCGTGACCGTCCCCGCGCCGGGGCGGAGCAGGCCGGCGGCGATCCGCATCAGGCTCGACTTGCCGACGCCGTTGGGGCCGGTCAGCAGCGCGGCGTCGCCGGCTGCGAGCGCGAAGCTCATCCCCTCGAACAGCAGCCGTCCGCCGCGCAGGCACGCGACCCGATCGAACGCGAGGCGCGGCATCAGACGACCATGTCCTCAAGCGCGTGCATGTCGGCGTCGGAAAGGCCGAAATGGTGGCCGATCTCGTGGATCATGACATGCGCGACGAGATCTTCGAGCGTGACCCCGGTCTCGATCCATTCGAACAGGATCGGCACGCGGAACAGGTGGATCATGTCGGGCAGCGCGCCCGAGCTGTCGACCGACTTCTCGCCGACCGGGCGGCCGGTGTAGAGGCCGGTCAGTTCGAGCTCATTGTCGATGCCCATTTCGGCCAGCGTCGCTTCGTCGGCGAAATCCTCGATCCGCAGCACGACATCGCCGAGATGCGCGGCGAAGTCGGCGGGGAGCTTCGCGATCGTCGCGCGGGCGATCGCTTCGATCCGATCGGCGTCCGGCGCTGTTGTCTGCATGGACGACTGCGCTGCCGCTTGCCTTGGTGTTTGACCTTCGCTCATCCACACGCGACATAGTTCGCCGATTGCGAACACACCAGAGGACGCTGCCATGCCCATCGCGCAACTGACCGACGAGGAACGCGCCGACGCGCTGGATGCGCTGCCCGACTGGGATTATGACGAAGCGCGCGACGCGATCAGCCGGCGCTTCACCTTCGCCGATTTCTCGGCCGCGTTCGCCTTCATGACGCGGGTGGCGCTGCTCGCCGAGAAGCAGGATCATCATCCCGAATGGTCGAACGTGTGGAACCGGGTCGATGTGCTGCTGACCACGCATGATGCGGGCGGGCTGAGCGAGCGCGATGTGACGATGGCGGAAGCGATCGAGACGCTGCTGGAATAGGCTGACGCGACGCATCCTCGATCGCGTCCGGCACGAACGGGAATGGCAGTTGTCAGGCCGCTTTCTGCAGCGCGGCCTCAAGCTTGCGCCGAACGACCGGACGAAAGGTCAGATTGAGCGTCAGCGACTGTGCGCCGGTCTGTACGGGCGGGGCGACAACCAGCATCGCGGCTTCGCTGCAGCGATGGAGATCGTCGGCGATGCGATCAAGCCCATCGGGCGTCATGACGGCGGGTAAAGTCGGGTTGGCGCCCATGAAGGCCTCTTCGGCTTCCTCGGCATCGCGGAAGTGGAGGCTGTCGATCTGGACGACCTCGCACAGCATGCCGATCTGTATGGCCAGCGTCAGATCGGAACGCGCCGGGATCGTCATCGTATAATAGCCGTCATGCGTCGGGAAGGCGTTGCACTCGATCATGGCGTGCTCGCGCGCATTGGCCATGATCACGGGCACCCGGATCGCGCCGACCTGAAAATCGCCCTCGCGCAGATCGAGTCCGAAGCGGACGATGCCGAACAGCGACAGGTTCAGCGGGAGGCCCTGCGCCTGAAGCTCGGCCGGCAGGAAGATGCGTTGCGCGCGCTGCGCATAGGGCAAGCCGCGCTGGCGCAGGCTGGATACCGCACTGTCGGCGTCGAGCATCTTGATGAAGGATTCGGAGCCAAGGTTCACGTCGTGATCGAAGGCATCGAACACGGCGACTTCGGCGGGGCTCGGGAAATACATCAGACGGGTGAGGATGGCGGCGGCCATGCGGCGCCGTGCATCGGCATCGTCCGACGCCGCGCCGCCGCCGGCGCTTGCGGTGTCATCGCCAAAGGCGATTGCGGCTTGCTGGATACGGTCGCGCGTCTGGCTCTGGGCGCCCTTCTGCCGCGCGCGTTCGACGATCGGTTTGCCGTTGGGCTGATAATCGACGGTCGATCCTTCGGCGACGGTGCAGACCTGCTCGATCACCGCGATCGACGAACCGATCGCCGTCAGCGCGTCGCGGTCATAATGGCGTTCGTCGAAGAAGCCGCGCTTGTCGAGGCTGCTCGGCTCGGTTTCGCGCAGGAGGAAATAGCGCCCGACCGTGGTCGCGCCGAGATGGCTGGCAAGCATCGGCGCCACGAGATTCTGAACGGTGCCGTTGTAGCCGACATCGACCAGCATCACGACGTCACCGTCGTTCACGCCGGCGCGGCGAACATGGGCGGCGAGCCGATGAGCGTAGCGCGCCGAACGCCGGACGATCTTTGCGCTGGCCTCGGGGGTGACGGCCGCGTGCGCCAGCGCCTGCTGATCGCGGCGGCCGCCGGTCAGCCGGGCTGCCTCGTTGCGTTCGAGCAGGAGCAATCCGGCGAGTACATCGAAATCATGGCGATGCGCGTGCGCGATCACCCATGCCTTGACGGCGTCGGCATCGACGAACGCAGCGCGGCCGGCGGCGATGCGGCTGATCGAGACCGAGCCCGGCTCGATATCGCTGCGCAGCGTTTCGAACAGCTTCATCGGCAGATGGCCGTCGCGCATGACGAACAGCGGACGCACCGGGCGGCCATGTTCGGCGGACAGCAGCGCGACCTCTTCGCGCACCCAGGCGGCGAACGCCTGCATGAGCGGGCCGATGACATCATAGCCGAGCTTCCAGGCGGGATCGTCCTGATCGCGCAGCGATATCAGCGGGCGGTGCGGCTGAAGGGCGGGCACGGTGCGGCGAATGGCGGGATCGATCACGGTCGCCGCGACCGCCTCCAGCCGGAAACGCTGCGCGCTTTCTTCGTCGAACTGCACGAAATACGCGCTGTGAATGCCGAGCGCGTCGGGCGCGGCCTGATCGGCGTGGCGGTTGTCGCCGAGATGGAGGATCGATGCAGGCCGAGCGCCCAGCGCATCGAGCACGGGGCCGAACAGGCCTTCGGTCTTGCTCATGCCGATCTCTGAAGAGGTGAAGACCCGACCTATCGCATCGGCGATATCCGCGCCGGCTGCGCGGGCGATCAACAGGCGGAGTTGCGCGCTGCTCAGATAGGAGTCGCTGACGATGATGACCTCCCAGCCGCGTGACCTTGCCGCGCGGATCAGGTCCATCACCGGCGCAAAGCCGAAGCAATGCCGCGCCTCGGCGTCGAGTTCGCGCTGAACGCTGGCGGCTATGGCGGCGGCATCGGCATCGGCCGGCAGCAGCCTGCGATGGATCGCTTCGATCGATACTTCGCGGCGATCGGTTTCGAACATCTGCGCCCGGCGTGCCGCCTTTTCCGCGAGGATGCGCTGTTCGATCGATCCCAGACCCGTGTCGGCGAAAACGTCCGACGGCGCCTGGGCGTTGCGCCACAGCAACGTGTCGAAACAGTCGAGGGAAAGGATGCGGACATCCCTGGGCGCGCGATCGAGCAGGGTGGCAATCTCGTGGGCGCGAACCGCGATCTTCATGGACTTGCAAGCTCCGGACAGGAATTTGCAGCGATCTATCGCCCGGAGGTGGTTACGATCGCGTTAACCACGATGTCTTCAGCGCGCGCTGCCGAGCAACCGGGCGAGGAACAGATCGACGAGCGCAGCCGCATCGACATCTTCGGCCGCGCGTTGCGATCGATAGCCATCCCACGCACCGGGCGGGAAGCGCTGGCTGTCCGGGCGCATGATCGTCTGACCGACGGATATTCCTTCGGTCACCACCCGCATCGGCCCGCTTCCAAAACGCAAAAGGCCCGGATCGATCGCATAGGCAACCGCGGCGACATCGTGCAGACAGCAGCCGTCGATGTCGTAATTCTGTTTGTACAACGCCGAATAGGGCCGTGCGATTTCGGCGAGAAAAGTCTCCGGCGGGCCGCCCAGCGATTCGAGATCGGTGGCCCTTTCGGTGGAGAGAATGCAGCGCATCGTCACGTCGAGGCCGATCATCGTCACCGGCCAGTCGGCGGTCACGACGATATCGGCGGCATGCGGATCGTTGATGATATTGGCTTCGGCAACCGGGGTGACGTTGCCGCGGCGCGGCCCGAGCCCGAAGGCGCCGCCCATGACGACGACTTCCGCGACCTTGTCGGCGATATCGGGCGCAAGGCGGAGCGCAAGCGCGAGGTTGGTCAGCGGCGCGACGGCGATGAGCGTGATCTCCCCGGGATGCGCGCGGATCTTTTCGACCAGAAATTCGGCGGCCGTGAGCGGGTGCAAGGCCGGCAGCGCGAAGCCGGACAGATCGATGTCGCCGAGGCCGTTATGGCCGTGCACATGCGTGGGCTCGGGCAGGCGCGCGTTGCTGAGCGGATCGCCCGCGCCACGGACGACAGGCACGTCGATCCCGAAGCGCGCAGCGAGATGCAGGGCATTATGCGTAGTAGTCTCGACCGAAGCGTTGCCGAATACGGTGGTGATCCCGATCAGATCGAGCTCCGGGCTGCACTGGATCAGCCGCATCGCCATTGCGTCGTCGATGCCCGGATCCGTATCGAAGATGACTTTCGTCATGTCACATCCTTTGCGAACGGCAGGGAGGGGATGGCGCCGGCCTTGCCGACGGCGAGGGCGGCTGCGCAGACGGCACGCCGCATCGCATCTTCCAGCGGCAGCCCGGCGGCGATCGATGCGGCGAGCACGCCGCAGAAGCAATCGCCCGCGCCGGTCGTATCGACGACGTCAGCGCGAATGGCGGGCACCTCACTGACAGCTTCGCTTGTCACGGCGACGGCGCCCCTTGCGCCCAGGGTGACGATGATCGCCTGACCCGGCCGGCTCAGCAGCGAGCGGGCCGTACCGGGAACGTCGTCATCCTGGGAGCCGGCATAGCCTGCAAGTTCGACTTGGTTGACGATCACGATATCGCACAGCGCGAACAGCGCACGCGCCTCCGCGACGAACGGCGCGGCGTTGAGGATCGTGAACTTACCGGCCCTCAGGAATGGCGCGACGGCGGCGACCGGGGTTTCGAGCTGCGCGATATGCACCGCGCCCGGCGCGCTTTCGATGGTGACGTGGCGATTGGCTCCGCCCGTGACCAGGATGAGATTTTCGCCTGCGCGATCGACCGCGATGTGCGCGGTGCCGGTGGGCTCGTCATCGAGGCGCGATATGGTGGAGGTTTCGATGCCTTCGCCCGCGAGCACATCGACGAGGTGATCGCCGAAGGGATCGCGGCCGACGGCGCCGAGCATCGCGACCTTTGCTCCCATCCGCGCCGCCGCAACCGCCTGGTTCGCGCCCTTGCCGCCCGGATGATGCGCCGTTGCCGTCACCAACGTGGTCTCGCCGGGCCGGGGGAGGGTTTCGACCTGCATCACGATATCCATGTTGATGCTGCCGAGGACGGTCACGGGGAGCGGTGTGGCGGTCATATGTGCAGAGCTATAGCTTTCATGCGGCGATGCAACGTTGCGGATATCGGCCTTGGGACGTAAAGCGCGCACGCGATAAGCCAAGGAAGATCGATGCCGCACATATTCGACAAGTCGAAGCTCCCCAGCCGTTACGTCTCGGTGGGTCCCGAGCGCGCGCCCCAGCGCAGCTATTATTATGCGATGGGGCTGACCGAGGAAGAGATTGCCCGGCCGTTCGTCGCGATCGCCAGCGCAGGCAATGATTCCGCCCCCTGCAACACCACGCTCGACGCACAGGCCGATATCTGCCGCGAAGGCGTGAACGAAGCGGGCGGCATGCCGCGCCGCTTCAACACGATCACCGTCACCGACGGCATCGCGATGGGCCATCAGGGGATGAAATCCTCGCTGGTGAGCCGCGAGGTCATTGCCGATTCGGTCGAGCTTTCGGTGCGCGGCCATTGCTATGATGCACTCGTCGGCTTTGCAGGCTGCGACAAGTCGCTCCCCGGCATGATGATGTCGATGCTGCGGCTCAACGTGCCGTCGATCTTCGTCTATGGCGGATCGATCCTGCCTGGCCGTTATCAGGAGCGTGACCTGACCGTGATCGACGTGTTCGAGGCGGTCGGCAAATATGCCGCAAAGGCCTGCCCGCTGTCCGAACTGACCGCGATCGAGAAAGCTGCGTGCCCGGGCCATGGCGCCTGCGGCGGCCAGTATACCGCGAATACGATGGCGTGCGTCGCTGAAGCAATCGGCCTGTCACTGCCCAATTCGAACATGACGCCAGCACCGTATCGCGGCCGCGACGAGATCGCGCGCGCCGCCGGCCGCCAGATCATGTACCTGATCGAGAAGCAGATCCGCCCGCGCGACATCTGCACCCGCGAAGCGTTCGAGAACGCCGCGCGTATCGTCGCGGCGACCGGCGGATCGACCAATGGCGGCCTGCATCTGCCCGCGATGGCGCATGAGGCGGGGATCGACTTCGATCTGTTCGACGTCGCCGAGATCTTCAAGACGACGCCCTATATCGCCGATCTCAAGCCGGGCGGCCGCTACGTTGCCAAGGATATGTACGAGGCCGGCGGCGTCTATATGTTGATGAAGACGCTATATGCCGAAGGGTTGCTGCACGGCGACTGCATGACCGTCACCGGCAAGACCCTCGCCGAGAACATCGACGAGGTGACGTGGAACCCCGACCAGAAGGTGATCTACGACGCGAAGACGCCGCTCAGCCCAACCGGCGGTGTCGTCGGGCTCAAGGGTAGCCTGGCGCCAGAAGGTGCGATCGTGAAGGTCGCGGGCATGCACCGGCTTGTCTTCGAAGGCCCGGCGCTGGTGTTCGAGTGCGAAGAGGATGCCTATGTCGCCGTCGAAGCGCGTCAGATCGCCGAGGGTGCCGTGATCGTGATCCGCTATGAAGGGCCGAAGGGTGGTCCCGGCATGCGCGAGATGCTGGCGACTACGGCGGCGCTGTACGGGCAGGGGCTCGGTGAAAAGGTCGCGCTGATCACCGACGGCCGTTTCTCGGGTGGCACGCGTGGCTTCTGCATCGGCCATGTCGGCCCTGAAGCGGCCGATGGCGGACCGATCGCGTTGGTCGAAAATGGCGATCTGATCCGCATCGATGCGGAGAACGGAACGATCGATCTCCTCGTCGATGACGCCGTGCTGGCGGATCGCAAGGCCAAATGGGTGCCGCGCAAGAACGACTATCAGTCGGGTGCGCTGTGGCGCTATGCACAAAATGTCGGGCCAGCGTGGGCCGGCGCGGTGACCCATCCGGGCGCCAAAGCCGAAACGCACGTCTTTGCCGATATCTGACGCCCTCCCGGTTCGATCAGGCCGCAGAGCCGCGATTGGCGTTCTGTTGCTGCTGGCTGCGTGCGGCCAGCAACAGCCTGCCGAGAGCAGGATTGCGATCGATTGCCGCTTCCCCGGCACAGCGGCGTTGGTGCGCGACTGCACGATGGAGCGCGTGTCGTCACCCGAGGGAACGGTGCTGGTATTGCGCCGCCCCGATGCCTCCTTCCATCGGGTGCTGGTGGTGAAGGATGGGCGCGGTGTGATCGCAGCGGATGGCGCGGAGCCGGTCCAGGTGACGCCAGGGCAAGGCAAGACCATCGATATCGGGGTCGATGGCGGTATTTTCCGCTTGCCGGCCAAGATCGCACCATGACGCCGATCCTGACCGCTTCGGCAATGCGCGCCGCGGAACAGCTGCTGTTCGATGACGGCATTTCGGTTGAAGCGCTGATGGATCGTGCCGGCGCGGCCGCCGCAGAGGCCGCCTGGCGCTATGCGGGCAACATGCCGGCGCTGATCCTGTGCGGGCCGGGCAATAATGGCGGTGACGGCTATGTCATCGCCCGCGTCCTGCGCGCGCGCGGCGTATCGGTGCGCGTTGCCGCGAGCGGCGAACCGAAGACAGATGCGGCGGCAAACGCCCGCGCGTTGTGGGATGGCCCGGTCGAGGCGCTTGCCGACGCCGCTCCCGCACCACTTCTGATCGACGCGCTGTTCGGCACCGGGCTGACACGGCCTTTGGACGCTGCGATTGCCGCCTCCCTCGATCGGCTGTCGCGTGGTGCTGAACGACGGATTGCGGTCGATCTGCCGAGCGGGATCAGTACCGACGACGGGGCGCTGCTCGGCCCGGCGATCGAACAGGATATGACCGTGACGCTGGGTGCGCTGAAGCCCGCGCATCTGCTTCAGCCCGCCGCCGCGCTGATGGGGCGTGTCGTTATCGCCGATATCGGCGTCGCGGCAACATCGCGGATTCAACGCATCGATCGGCCCCACCTTCGCGCGCCCGGGCCGCGCGATCACAAATATACGCGGGGTCAGGTGCTGGTGATCGAGGGGCCGATGGCGGGTGCGGCGCTTCTCGCCGCGCAGGCCGCCCAGCGTGCTGGTGCAGGCTATGTGACGCTTGCAGGCGCGGGCCAGGGTGGCCCGGCGTCGCTGGTGCGCCGTCAGGGTGAACTCGCGGGTCTGCTTGCTGATGATCGGGTGAAGAGCGTGGTCATAGGGCCCGGCCTCGGCCGTGACGCGGCTGCGCTGGCGTTGCTTGATCAGGCGCTTGCTTCCGGCCGCCAGCTTGTCCTGGATGCCGACGCGCTGATGCTGGTCGATGCCGCCAGGCTCAAGGGGCGTTCGGGGCAGCCTATCCTGACCCCGCACGAGGGCGAGTTCTCCAAGCTGTTCGGCGACCTGCCCGGCGGCAAGATCGAGCGGGCGCAGAAGGCGGCCGCCCTATCCGGTGCCGTGATCGTGCTGAAGGGCGCGGACACGGTTGTCACAGCGCCCGACTGCCGCGTCGCGATCGGTTGCCCGGCATCGAACTGGCTCGCGAGCGCGGGGACCGGGGATGTGCTCGCCGGTATCATCGCCGCCTGCCGCGCGCGGGGCCTCGATGCCTTCGATGCAGCCTGCGCCGGCGTGTGGTTGCATGGCGAGGCGGCCCGGCTCGCCGGTGCCGGGCTGATCGCCGACGACCTTATCCTCCATCTGCCCGCCGCGCTGGAGGCCTGCATATGACCGACACGATCGTTCGCATCGCGACGCGCGGCGAAGGCGTTACTGCCGACGGCGTGCATTTTCCTCTGGCCGCGCCGGGCGACATCGTCACCGACGAAGGCACGGTGCTGCCGGGGCCGTTCCGCGTAACGCCGCCCTGCCGCCATTTCCCCAAATGCGGTGGCTGCCAGCTTCAGCATATCAATGACGATGCCTATGCCGACTTCATGATCCAGCGGATCACCGGCGCGCTCCATTCGCAGAGTATAGATGTGCCGGAACTCCCGCCGCCGGCCATTTCGCCGCCCGAGACGCGGCTTCGCGCGTCGCTGCGCGCCGAACGGCAGGGCAAGCGGGTGATCATCGGCTTCAACGAAGGTCAGAGCCATAATATCGTCGATATGCGGATGTGTTCGATCCTGCACCCGGCGCTGTTCGCGCTGATCGAGCCGCTGCGGCGACTGCTCCAGCCACTGATCCGTGACAAGCGCGCGGCCGGCGTGCGCATGACCCTGACCGATCAGGGCGTCGATCTGCTCCTCGAAAAGGTACAGATCGAAGGACTTGCCGCGATCGAGGCGGTCAACGATTTCTGTGCCTTGCACAAGATCGCACGGCTTTCGATCGACGAAGGCCATGGCGTCGAGGCCCGATGGGAGCCCGATGCGGCGACGATCACTTTGGGTGGCGTTCCGGTCGGCTTTCCGGCCAACGGTTTTCTTCAGGCGACCGCCGAAGGCGAAGCGACCCTGGTGCGAACGGTCCTCGGCATCGTTGGCGACGCGACCGAAGTGGCGGATCTGTTCGCGGGGCTCGGCACCTTCACCTTGCCGCTGTCGCTGAAGGCACGGGTAACGGCAGCGGAAGGCGCGCGCGATGCCGCAATGGCGCTCAAGATCGCGGCGGGGCGGGCGCAGCGCTTCATCACGGTGGAACATCGCGATCTTTTCCGCCGGCCATTCGACGGCAAGGAGCTCGAACGCTTCGGCGCAGTCGTGCTCGATCCGCCACGCGCAGGCGCGCGTGAGCAGATGCCGGCGCTGGCCGCGAGCAGCGTCCCTCGCATCGCCTATGTGTCGTGCAATCCGGGGACCTTCGCGCGCGATGCGCGGTTGCTGATCGACGGCGGCTACACGCTCGATCGGATCACGCCGGTGGGGCAGTTCCGCTGGTCGACGCATATCGAGCTGGTAGCGGCTTTCTCTCGATAGTCGTTTCGGCCTGCGGGCTTTTCCCTGCCATCGTTTCAAGATACTCTCAGAAAAGCTCGGAATTTCGCACCTTTTTGGGAAGACGGCAATGCTGCTGGCAAGATCGACAATGATGGCCATGATCGCCTCTTCGGCGACAGTCGCGCAAGCGGAGCCCGGCCCGGTCCGCCTGGCGCTCAACATCGGCTCGCTCGGTGCCGGGCCGGAGATCGGCTTTCGGCCGTCGCGCTGGGTGTCGATCCGCGGCAGCTTTTCGCTCGCCGCAGCGAAGCATCATCGCGATATCGGGGACATCCGTTATGGGGGGCGATTGCGGCTGCGCAACTATGCCGTGATGGGCGATGTGCACCCCTTGGGTAACGGGTGGCGATTGTCGGCCGGGCTTGGCGGGAACGGCAATCGGGTGCGGCTGAAGGCGATGCCGATGGCGCCGGTGACGGTGGGCGCACGAACCTACACCCCGGCCGAGATCGGCACATTGCGCGGCGAGATTACGACGCGCGACTATGCTCCGATCGTGACGGTTGGTTATGGCGGCCCGCTGGCGCGCCATTTCACCGTGAGCGGCGACGCGGGCGTGATGTTTCACGGCCGGCCGAGGATGGGCCCCCTCACGTCGACGACCACATTGATCGCCGCCGCCGACCTGGCAATCGAGCGGGACCGGATTCAGCGGGATATCCGCAAATATCGCCTTTATCCGGTGCTGCAGCTTTCGCTGGGTTATCGGTTTTGAAGCCAATATCGTACATTACATGTCAAACTAAAGTATAAGAAAATGGTTGTTTTTCAGGTGCTTTCCTGCGGTGAGGATAATCGCCGAGTTAAGACGAACCGGCTATATGGGCCTCAGGAGAGGCCCAATGGTCACAGCGCTCATGTATGTCAGCAGAAGCTGCCTGCCCAAAGCGGCGGCGGCTTTCGAGGTCGATCGCATCGTCGAGCACTCGGTCGCGCGCAACCAGACGCTGGAGATCCGCGGTGCGCTGATCTTCACCGAACGGCATTTCGCGCAAGTTATCGAGGGACCAAAACAAAGCATCGACGCACTGATGGCCAGCATCTTGCGGGATAGGCGACATGCGGACGTATCGATCCTCAGCGAGGCCGCTATCGACGATTATCGCTTTCCCAACTGGACGCTCGCCTATCGTGGTGGCGCTTCCTACATGGATCAGCAGGTCGCGGCGCTGATGCGCCCGCAGGATGCGGATCGACAGGATGAGGCGGCCAGGCTCTATTTTCTGATCCGCAAGCTCGCGATCGAAAGTCAGGACGGCGGACCGATCGGGCGTCCCTCACCACAGTAGCAGGCCGCCGCCCTATCCGGGCGACGGCCGTTGCTTTCTCAGGCGAAAATCTTGCCCCAGGCGCGCTTGGCGCGGGTCTTCCAGTGGCCGCGGTGGTAGGCGTCGGATGCCAGCAGCGGCAGCACCGAGCCTGCTTCGGCGAACACCATCTGCTCGATGCCGGTGTTGACCTTGCCCCAGCTCGCGGCTTCCTGCAGCGTCGATGACGAGCAGGCGCCGTCGCGCACGTCGGCGACGGTGATCTGCACCGCATATTTGTGAACCTGCACATCGTCATGGCCGAGAATCTCGGCGCAGACGACGGTGTCCTGGATGAAGTTCTTCGGCACGCCGCCACCGATCATCAGCAGGCCGGTGGTGCCTGCCTTGATCTTGATGTCGGTCAGCTCGCGGAAGTCGGCGATGGCATCGAGCACCATATAGGGGCGGCCAGCCTTCATCGCTTCGACCTGATGCTTGACGAGGCCGAAGCCCGCCGAGCTATCGACGAACGCCGGGCAGAAGATCGGCACGTCATGCTCATAGGCGAGCTTGACGAGGCTGTTCTCCTTCTTGCCATGCTCGACCAGATATTTGCCCATCTCACGGATGAAGGCGCGCGAAGAATAAGGCTTGGGTTCGAGGCCTTCCGCGATCGCGAAGATCGTGTGATCGCAATCCTGAAGCTGCTCTTCGTCGATATAGGTGTCGTAGATCCGGTCGATAAGGAGCGAGCGCAGCGTGTCGTCATCGGGCACTTCGAGCGCCTGATAATGTTTGTGGCCAAGGCCTTCGAAGAAATCCATGTCGACGATCGATGCGCCGGTGGCGACGATGCCGTCGATCATGTTCGAACGCAGCATCTCGGCATAGGCATCCATGCAGCCGCCGGCCGAGGTCGAACCGGCGATGACGAGGAAGATCGTGCAATCGGGGTCGGCGAGCATCTGATTGTAGATGTTCGTCGCCCGGCCGAGATCGCGGCTCGTGAAGCTCATCTTGCTCATCGCATCGACGATCGGGCGCGCGTCGAAGCTGGTGATGTCGATATGCTCGACCACCGTGCTGAGCAGCTCGGCCTTGCGGGTATCGTTGATGGCGTCGGTCATGTTCGTTCCTTCAAATACTCAACGTCATGCCAGCGCAGGCTGGCATCCATGACTCGCTCGACACGAGACGCCGCCTTGTGTGGCAACAGACATAGACCCCAGCCTTCGCTGGGGTGACGGCAATTTCCGATGCTGCCGGGCTCTTACAGCTTGATGACGTTCGACGGAATCGCCTGCGGCGCATCCTCGGTGATGTACAGGCTCGCCATCGGCTCGTCGTCCATCACGATCCGGTCGCCGGCGGTGAAGCCGTTGAAGCCGGTCCGCATTGCACAGCCATAGGCGCCGAGCATGCCGATCTCGATATAGTCGCCGGCATTGGTGTCGGCGGGCAGCATGAACGGGCCGGCCATGCGATCCATATCGTCGCAGGTCGGGCCGTAGAAGCTGAACGCCATGTCGCGCGCTTCGCTATCGGGCTCGCGCAGCAGCTTCACCGGGAAACGCCAGCCGATATGCGCCGCATCGAACAACGCGCCATAGGCACCGTCATTGATGTAGAGCTCATCGTTGCGGCGACGCTCGACGCGGACCAGCAGGCTCGCATATTCGGCGGAAAGCGCACGGCCGGGTTCGCACCACAGTTCGGACGAATAGCTGACCGGCAGGCTTTCGAATGACCGGTGGATCGCGGCGAAATAACCTTCGAGTTCGGGCGGCTCCATACCGGGATAGACCGACGGAAAACCGCCGCCGACATCGATGACATCGACCGTGACCGCCGCGAGGACGATCGCCGCGCGGACCTTCTCCATCGCCTGAACATAGGCCTGCGGGCTCATCGCCTGGCTGCCGACATGGAAGCAGATGCCGAGCGCATCGGCGACCTGCCGGGTGCGCATCAGCACTTCTTTCGCGTCGGACAGTTCGATGCCGAACTTCGATGCGAGGCTGAGCTTCGACAGATCCGAAGAGACGCGCAGGCGGACGCAGAGCGTCAGATCCTCGGCGCCGCGGGTGGCGAGCACGATCTTGTCGAGCTCTTCGGTCGAATCGAGCGAGAAGGTGCGCACGCCATGATCGAAATAAGCCTCCGCGATCGCCTCTTCGGCCTTCACCGGATGCATGAAGCACAAAGTCGCTTCAGGCAGGGTAGCGGCAACAAGGCGCACCTCTGCGATCGACGCCACGTCATAATGCGTGATGCCGTTGTCCCACAGGATCTGGAGCAGATCCGGTGACGGATTCGCCTTGACGGCATACATCGAGCGCCCCTGGAACTTCTCGACGAAGAACCGGGCGGCCCGCGCAGCGGCGTGGGGACGAAGAAGCGTAACCGGCTGAACCGGCTTAAGGGACGAAGCTAGCCCCAGCGCGCTATGATGCTTGTACAACTCAAGGGACCTCCAGGGTATAGTGGGCAAGAAAGCTGCCTTGCGGTGGAAGTCCCATGGGGCAGCGGAGGCGCGGATATATGGTGCAGAAACCTTGATGTAAAGTTTCGATATTCAGCCCAACGCACAGGTGCCGCGGTATGGCGCAAAACATACCGAAAATACGTATTAACCTCGGTCATTTTACGCGCATTGGCAGCGCGATCTTGCGCATGCGGCGGGCCTGTGGCTTGGCTGCGCAATGCCTTGCGAATCCTCCGCCGCGCACGATGCGCCCATCTCTCGCGCTATCGCGATTCGGTTTGCGATGGGGGCGCGGCACTGATGGGATCGCATGGCCATGACCATGCCGGCCATGCGCACGCGCCCGCCGAATTCGGCCGCGCTTTCGCGATCGGCATTTCGCTCAACCTTGCCTTCGTCATCGTCGAGGGCACAGCGGGGTGGTTTGCCGATTCGGTCGCGCTGATCGCAGACGCGGGGCACAACCTGTCGGACGTGCTCGGCCTGCTGATGGCCTGGACCGCCTTTGCGCTGTCCAAGCGCGCGCCGAGCGAGCGTTACACATATGGCCTGCGCGGATCCTCGATCCTCGCGGCGCTGTTCAACGCGGTGTTCCTGCTGGTGGCGTGCGGCGCGATCGCGCTTGGCGCCATCCAGCGCTTCTTCCATCCGGCATCGATCGAGACCGGCGTCATGATGCTGGTCGCGGCGATCGGCATCGTGATCAATCTGGGCACGGCCCTGCTCTTCCTGCGGGGTCGGCACGACGATCTGAATATCCGGGGCGCCTTTCTCCACATGGCGGCGGATGCGGCGGTATCGGCGGGCGTCGTCGTCGCGGCATTCATCGTGGCCTGGACCGACTATGACTGGATCGATCCGGCGATGAGCCTCGTGATCGTGGCGGTGATCGTCGTCGGCACATGGGGCCTGTTCCGCGATTCGCTGACGATGTCGCTGCAGGGCGTACCGGCGCGGATCGATACCGCGGCGGTGAAGAAGTGCCTGGCGACCCTGCCCGGGGTCGATGCCGTCCACCATGTCCATATCTGGCCGACGAGCACGACCGAGACGGCGTTGACCGCCCATCTGGTGATGCCGGCGGCACCGGCGGACGATGCGTTTCTGAAGCAGACGGCCGCGCTGATGGTCCGCCAGTTCCGGATCGGCCATTCGACCTTTCAGATCGAACGCGGCGAATGCGCCGACGAGGATGAGGATTGCGGCAAGCCCCGGCAGAATCATGATCATGAGGAACATGACCATCACGACCACGATCATGACGGCCATGATCATGAGGGCCATCACCACCATTAGCGCTTGAGCGGTCGCCCGGCGACGTGCCAGATCGCGTCAGATTTTCCGGGGAAGCTTCGATGCCATCACCAGCGCGTGTCCACCTGATCGCCGCCGCGCGGCCCAATTTCATGAAGGTGGCGCCGCTCTATCATGCGTTGAAGGCGACGGCCGATTTCCATCCGGTGATCGTCCATACCGGCCAGCATTATGACGCGGCGATGTCGGACGACATCTTCGCCGACCTGGGGCTGCCTGCGCCCGACCATCATCTCGGCATCGGATCGGGCAGCCATGCCGAACAGACCGGGCGGGTGATGATCGCGTATGAAAAGCTGGCGATCGAGGAGCGGCCCGATTGGCTGATCGTCGTCGGAGACGTCAATTCGACGGCGGCGGCTTCGATGGCGGCGGGCAAGCTGCGCATCCCGATCGTGCACCTGGAGGCAGGCCTGCGCAGCCGCGACCGCGACATGCCCGAAGAACTGAACCGCCTCGTCACCGACGTTCTCGCCGATGTCCTGTGGACGCCGTCCCCCGATGCCGACGCAAATCTGGCGGCAGAGGGGATACCGGCCGAGCGGGTGACGCGGGTCGGCAATATCATGATGGACAGCTACGAGCTGGTTCGCCCCACGATCGAAGCCGCCGATTATCCCGGCGAACTCGGCTATGCGAAGGGCGGTTATGGCGTCGTCACTTTGCATCGCCCGTCGAATGTCGATGTGCCTGAGCAGCTGGAAAGGCTCGTCGATGCGCTGATCGCGGTGCAGGCCCATCTGCCGCTGATCTTCCCGGTGCATCCGCGCACGCGGCAACGGCTGGGGGACGCGGGGATTGCGAAACTCGAAGGTGCCGGGCTGAAGCTCGTCGGCCCCGCCGCTTACGTCCGCTTCATGAGTCTCGTCTCGGGCGCGGCGGCAGCGATCACCGACAGCGGCGGCATCCAGGAGGAGACGACTTATCTTGGCATTCCCTGCCTTACCCTGCGTGAAAATACCGAACGGCCGATCACGATCAGTGAGGGCACGGCGCAACTCGTCCGTGCTGAAAATCTGCTCGAACGGTTGCTGGAGGCGCTCGCCCAGCCGAAGCAGGATCGCAAGCGGCCGGAATATTGGGACGGCAAGACGGCGCAGCGCTGTGTGGACGACTTGCGCAAGCGTACTCACACCCCGTCATCCTGAACTTGTTTCAGCATCCACCGGGAGTAAGGGGCATCGCGCGAGATCGCGGCCTTTCCGAGAGGCTGAGTGGATGCTGAAACAAGTTCAGCATGACGGGCTTTGGGCGTGGCTCGTAAAAACCTACCGCGCCGCGACCTTCTGATCGCCAGCCACCTGCCAGCCGCCGCCCAGCGCCCGGAACAGATCGACCTGCGCCGTGGTCACCCGTGCGTCAGCCTCGGCCAGATCGGCGTCGGCCCCGGCTGAAACCCGCTCGGCGTCGAGCACCGTCAGGAAGTCGACCCGGCCTTCGCGCAACTGCGCCCGGCTGATCCGCGCCGCGATCCCGGCCTGGTTCGCCGCCTCGTGCAGCGCCTGCTGGCGCTCCAGCTCATGGCCATAGCGCGACAGCGCCGTCTCGGTTTCCTGCAGCGCGCGCAGGACGGTTCCGTCGAAGGTCGCCAGCGCCGCCTGGGTCGAAGCCTCGGCCTGCGCGATCCGGGCCCGGCCCGCTTCCTGATTGGGGAAGTTCCAGCTCAGCAGCGGCCCCAGCAGCCAGCGTAGCGGCCCGCCGCCGAACATGTCGGCGATCGACGTGCCGGTCGATCCGACCGATCCGCCAAGCGTGATGCGCGGATAGAGGTCGGCGGTCGCAATGCCGATCCGTGCCGTCTCCGCCGCCAGCCGGCGCTCGGCCGCGCGCACATCGGGGCGGCGCGCGAGCAGGGCGCGACCGTCGCCGACCGGGATCGGCCGGTCGAGCCGCAAGGTCGTCACGCGCTGACCCACTTCGGCGGGCAGATCGGCGGGCGCCCGCCCGGTCAGGGTCGCGAGCCGGAACAGCGCGGCGTCGCGATCGGCCAGAAGCGGCGACAATGTCGCGCGCTGCTGCTCGCGCAAAGCCATCGCGCGGGAGACGTCGAGACGGCTCGTCCGCCCCGCCTGGAAGCGCTTGTCGGTCAATGTCGTCGTCTGGTTGAGCAACTCGAGCGTGCGCTGCGCAACGGTCAGCCGCTCGGCGGAGGATGACGCGTCGGCATAGGCCCGCGCCGTCTCGGCCACGATCGCGATCCGCATCGCATCGAGATCGCCCGCTGCCGCCGCCGCGTCTCCGCGCGCTGCCTCGATCGAACGGCCGACCCTGCCGAACAGGTCGACCTCATAGGAAATGCTTAACCCCGCATCGATCGCCCAATTCTCGCGATCGACGCCCGGCAGGCTGCGGATCGCCGGCTGACGGGTATATTGGCCGCTCGCGCCGATCTGGGTCTGCGGCAGCCGATCGGATCGGCTTTCGCGCAGCACAGCGCGTGCCTTGGCGAGGTTCGCGGCGGCGACCGCGATATCCTTGTTCGCCGTCAGCGCGTCGGCCACCAGCCGGTCGAGCACCGGATCCTGATATAGCCGCCACCAGTCGGTTGCGGGCTCGGCGGTTGTGACCGTGGCGGGCGCGTTGGCGGCGACCTTGGCGGTCGAAAGGAACGGCGCAGCCGCGCTCGCCGCCGTCTGCGGCCGCACATAATCGGGTCCCGCTCCGCAGGCGGCCAGTGTCAGCAGGCTTGCGGCAGCAAAGAGGCTTTTTGTGATCGACATCATATCCGTCCTCATTCCGCAGGCAGCAGGGGTGCATCGGGTGCCGCATTGCGGGTCCGCCACCGGCGCATGCGTTCGCTCAGCGAGCGGGTCGCAACATAGAAGGTCGGCGTGAAGACGAGCCCGAAGAAGGTCACCCCCAGCATGCCGGAGAACACCGTCGTGCCCAAGGCCTGACGAAGCTCGGCGCCGGGGCCGGACGCGATCATCAGCGGCACCGTGCCGAGGATGAACGCGAAGCTCGTCATCAGGATCGGGCGAAGCCGGTCCTGCGCGGCACGCACTGCGGCGTCGATCGGCGACAGCCCTTCCTCTTCGGCCTGCTTGGCGAATTCCACGATCAGGATCGCGTTCTTCGCGGCGAGCGCGATCAGCACGACCAGCCCGATCTGCGTCAGCACATTATTGTCCATTCCCCGCAGGTTCACGCCGATCATCGCCGCAAGCAGCGTCATCGGCACGATCAGGATGATCGCCAGCGGCAGCATCAGGCTCTCGAACTGCGCCGCGAGCACGAGGAATACGAACAGTGTCGCGGCGGCGAAGACGAAGATCGCCGCATTGCCCGCCAGCTTCTGTTGATAGGCCACCTCGGTCCACTCGGCGGTGACGCCGGGCGGCAGCTTGGCGACCAGCTTATCCATCGCCGCCAGCGCCTGGCCCGACGAGTGGCGGGCCGCGGTGTCGCCCTCGATCTCGATCGATGGATAGAGGTTATAGCGCACCGCGCGATACGGCCCGCTCTTGTCCTGGAAGGTCGCAACCGCGCCGATCGGCACCATCGCGCCGCTATTGGAGCGCGTCTTGAGCTGGGCGATGTCCGATACATCGTCACGGAATGGGGTGTCCGCCTGTGCGGTCACCCGATAGGTGCGGCCGAGCAGATTGAAGTCGTTGACATACGCCGATCCCAGATAGATCTGCAGCGCCTCGAACACGCGGCTCGGCGGCACGCCCAGCATATCGGCCTTGGCGCGATCGATATCGGCATAGATACGCGGCGCCGAAGCCTCGAACTTGGTGTGCACCATCGCGACATTGGGGTCCTTGTTGGCCTCCCCGATCATGCCCCAGGCGATCTTGTTGAGCTCCTGAAAGCCCTTGCCCGATCGGTCCTGCAGCATCAGCTTGAAACCGCCGCCGGTGCCGATGCCGCGGATGAGCGGCGGCGGGATCACGAAGATACGGGCCTTGTCGACGGCGTGGGCGATCTTGTTCGCGGCCGCCAGGATCGATGCTTCGGTCTGGCCATTCTTCGCGCGCGCCTCGAAACTGTCGAACACGAGGAAGGCTGCTGCGGCGTTCGGCGCGGCCGTACCCGTCGGGCCGTGGAAGCCCGTCAGCATCACCGATCCCTTGACGCCGGGAATCTTCAGCATCTTGCCGGCGGTTTCCCGTAATATCTTGTCGGTCTGGCCCAGCGACGTGCCCGGCTGCGTGAATACCGCCGCCAGCACATAGCCCTGATCCTGCGTCGGGACGAAGCCGATCGGCGTCGCTCCGAACACAAGCGCAGCGAGCGCAATCAGTCCGGCATAGCTGAACAGCATCCGCTTCGGCCGCGCCAGCAGCTTCTGCGTCGTCCTGGCATAATAATGATTGAGCTTGTCGAAGCCCGTGTTGAAGCGCCGGCCGCCATGATAGGCCATGCGCGCCCAGCGCCCGTCGGGCTCGTCTTCGGTCTTCGGCCGCAGCAGCTGCGCTGCCAGAGCTGGTGACAGTGTCAGCGACAGGATCAGCGAGATGATCGTCGCCGAAGCGATCGTCACCGCGAACTGCTTGTAGAACTGCCCCGTCAGCCCGGTCATGAACATCGTCGGCACGAACACCGCGCACAGCACCAGCACGATCGCGACGAGCGCGTTCGACACCTCATCCATCGATCGATGCGCCGCCGCGTTCGGCGTCATGCCATGCTCGAGATTGCGTTCGACATTCTCGACCACGACGATCGCGTCATCAACGACGATGCCGATCGCGAGCACCAGTCCGAACAGCGACAGGTTGTTGAGCGAGTAGCCGACCGCCGCGAGCACCGCGAAGGTGCCGATCAGCGACACCGGAATCGCGAGAACCGGGATGATCGCGGCGCGCCAGCTCTGCAGGAACACCAGGATCACGATCACGACCAGCACAACCGCTTCGAACAGCGTGTGCTGCACGGCGTTCACCGATTCGCGGATGAACTCGGTCGGGTTGTAGATCACGCGATATTCGAGCCCCTGCGGGAATTTGGTCGACATCGCCTTGAGCTCGGCCAGCACCGCGTCTGCCGATCCCAGCGCGTTCGAACCCGGGCGCTGGAAGATCGCGATGCCGAGCGACTGCTGGCCGCTCAGATAGGTGTTGATGCCATAATCCTCGGCGCCGAGCTCGACGCGGGCGACGTCGGACAGCCGGGTCAGATGGCCCTGATCGTCGCTCTTGATGACGATGTTGGCGAACTGTTCGGGTGTATTGAGCCGGCCCTGGGTTTCGACGTTGAGTTCGAATGCGGGCCCGGTGGTCTCGGGTGGCTTGCCGATCGCACCTGCGGCAACCTGCACATTCTGCGCGCGCAGCGCCGCGACGATCTCGCCGGCGGTCATGTTGCGGGCGGCAGCGCGGCCCGGATCGATCCAGATCCGCATCGCGAAATCGCGTGCGCCGAAGATGCGGACCTCACCGACGCCGTCGATGCGTGCCAGCCGGTCCTTCATCTGCGTCAGCGCATAGTTGGAGATATAGGCGCGATCGAGCGAGTTGTCGGGCGAGATAAGATTGGCGACAAGCAGGAAGTCGGGCGAGGTCTTGCGCGTCACCACGCCCTGGCGGCGCACTTCCTCGGGCAGGCGGGGTTCGGCCTGCGACACGCGGTTCTGCACAAGCACCTGTGCCTCATCGAGGTCGGTGCCGAGCTTGAAGGTTGCGGTGATCGTCAGCCGGCCGTCGCTGGTCGACTGGCTCGACAGATAGAGCATATTGTCGACGCCGTTGATCTCCTGCTCCAGCGGTGCTGCCACCGTATCGGCGATCGTCTCCGAAGACGCGCCCGGATAGACCGCGCTGACCGTCACCGTCGGCGGCACGACATCGGGATATTGCGACACCGGCAGCCCGAAAAAGGCGAGCGCTCCGACGATCGTGATCACGACCGCGATCACCCCGGCAAAGATCGGCCGTTCGATAAAGACATGGCTCAGACGCATGATCGGTTCTTCCTGTTCACACCGTCGGGCGCGCAAAAGGCCGGGCGCTCCTCTTCAGGAGGAGTGTTGGGCCGCCGCGTCGGGCGGAAAATCTGAAGCGATTCGAGGAAGATGCCTTCGTCTTCCTCGAATCGCGGTAATAAAAATCCGCTCAGCGCGGGGCTGAAAACGTTGCCTGCGATGCAGCGGGCGCCGATACGGCCGCGTCCTTCACATCGGGAGCGGCTTCGATCTTGCCCGCCATGCCCTGCACCTTCGCGCCCGGCTGGGCATATTGAACACCCGAAATGACGATCTTGTCTTTGGGCGTAATGCCCGAACGAATCACGCGCAGCCCGTTCAGCACGGCCCCGACCTGAACCGGCGCCGCGGCGACGGTTCCGTCCTTCGCAACGACATAGACGATCTTGCGCGCCTGATCGGTGATCACGGCGGCATCGGGCACGAGCAGCGCCTTATGCGCGCCGGCGGCGCGCATCCGCATATTGCCGAACATGCCCGGCGTCAGGAAATAATTGGGATTGGCGACCACCGCTCGGGCGCGGATCGTGCCCGATCCGTTGCTGATGGCGTTGTCGGTAAAATCGACCTTGCCCTTCCAGCGATAGCCGGTCTCGTCCTGCAGGCGGATCTCGACGGCATCGCGGCCCTGCTTCTGGCGAAGTTGCTTGAGGTAGAGCGCCTCCGATCCATCGAAGCTGAAATAGATCGGGTCGAGGGCGTTGACCGTGGTCAGCACCGTCGCATTCGCCGCGCCATCGCCCGATACCAGGTTGCCGACATCGACGCGCCGATCCGATACGCGGCCCATCACCGGTGCGCGTACCTGTGTGAATTCAACATCAAGGCGCTTGACCTGCACTTGCGCACGGGCCGCGGCGACCGCTGCCTGCGCGGACTGCACCCGGGCCTTGAGCGAGTCGATTTCCTCAGCGCTCACCGCCTGATCGGCGATAAGCCGATTAGCCCGGGCCAGCTCGCTGCGGGCGAGCGCCAGTGAAGTGGCCGCACTTGCAACACGCGCATTGGCTTCGGCCAGAGCAGCAGTGAAGGGGCGGGGATCGATCGTGAACAGCAATTGGCCTTTACGGACGATTTCGCCATCCTTGAAGTGAATCGCGGTCAGCGCACCCGATACCCTTGGCCGAATTTCGACCGCCTGGCTGGCTTCGAACCGCCCGACATAGTCGTCCCACTCCACGATCGATTTTTCGAGCGGCTGACTGACAGTGACTACGGGAAGAGCCTGCGCGTCTGCCTGGGCCTTGTCGCCGAACAGGCTATAGCCTCCGAAGAACAGCAGCGCGACGACGGGCAGGGCGATGAAGCCGAGCTTGCGCCGCGATAGCCGCGCCTTTTTTCCGGCCTGCAGAGCGGCCCCGCCGGTGTCGCCGTCGGCCGTGGGCCCCGGGCCCTCGCGATTAAGTTCGGAAAGATACATAGCGGTCCTGCCTGGCATGGGAATATAACTGAACGGTACGTCCTGACTCGTACGTACCGATCTGTTACATTTTTTGCAAGTGCGAGATCGAGCAGCGCGTCGGTTAGTTTTTCTATGCGCCGCGAAAGCCGCGCTGGCCCGCTGTGGCCAGGACCAATGTGCCGCGAGATGTGCGGGGTTAGGCGCTGCGGATGTGGGCGACGAAGCGTACGGCCTCGTCGTTCAGCGATTCGAACTGTCCTTGGAGGATTTGCGCCGTCGCGCGCATTTCGCGCGCTGCGTCGCCGTTCAGGGCCGCCGAGCGATCCAGTGCTAGTGCGTCCTGTTCGAGGCTCGACAGACGCATCGAGTTGAGGTTGACGGTTTCGGCAATTTGACTGGCCGTGGCGGCCTGCTCGATCACGGACGTCGAAACGGCGGCCGATATCTGATTGACCTCCTCGACCCGCGGGCCGATCGCGCTGAGCGCACCATGTGCTGCATGCAGCGCGTCCTGCAGATCACGGACCTGCTGCGAAATATTGTTCGTCGCCTTGGACGTTTCGAATGCGAGCGATTTGACCTCGGCTGCGACCACCGAGAAGCCCTGGCCGGAAACGCCCGCGCGCGCTGCCTCGATGCTCGCATTGAGGGCCAGCAACTGGGTCTGACGGGCGATGCCGGAAATGAGCGCGGTGATCTGGCCGATTTGATCGGCATTGACGCCCAGCGTCGTCATCGCCTGCTGGGCCTGGTCGACACGCTGGACGACGTCGGTGGCAGCCTGCGACGATCGCTGCGCCTGCCGGGCTATGTCATGTGTGGAAAGCGACAGGGCTTCGGTCGCGGACGCGACGATCTGCATGCCATTGGCCACTTTGCGCGTTTCGCCGGTGATGCTGCCGCAATGACGGACATTATCTTCTGCGCGTTGCTGCAGCATCGCGGACGATCGCGCGACCTCTTGGGCATGGTCGCGCACCGCGTGGACGATCGAACTGACGTCGCCATCGAACTGGGCTGCCAGGCGATCTAGCAATCTGGCGCGTTCCCCTTCGCGGTGAGCACGCGCCGCCTCGGCCTTGCTGCGCTCGCGGGCCTCCGACTGATGCTGTTCGGCGGCGATCGTGCGCATCTCGTTCTCAAGCCGACGGCGTTCGCCGTCCTGTTCGCGAAAATGGACCAGCGCCTTCACGATCGCGTTTAACTCGTCCCGGCGCTCATAATCGGCAAGGTCGAGCGCCTCCTCGCCCGCTGCCACTGCTTCCGTGGCGGTCACGATCTTGCCGACAGAAGCCACGATCGCGCGGCTGATGAGAGTCGACGCTGTGTAGAGGAGTGCGATACCGAGGATCAAAGCGATGGCGTACAACGCCGTCGCCTGATTTACGCCGCGCTCGACGCTGGCTCGGCGGCTTTCCGCCGACGCCGCGATTTTGGCGGACATGCGGGCAAGCTGGACATTTACATGCTGAGCGTGTTCGTCGAACGGCGCCAGCATCGAGATGCTGCTGTTGAAATCGATCTCGAGCATCGATGAAACGACCTTCGCGGCGTCGCCATATTGCGCGATGCCCTTGGAAATCGCATCGATCTCAGCGGGCGAAACGATGGTCTGATGGCTGCTCTCGATTTGTCTCAACCCTTGGCGAGCCGTCGCGAGCTCGGCGTCGATCCCGGCCAGAGCGGAGGTCAGATCGCCCCGTCCACCCGCCGCGTGATTCGTGGTGAGCCGGTACAGGTCGGCCTGGGCTTTCCGAAAATTTCCGTTGATCTGGCCGATTCTGGTAGCCACCGTCAGATCGTTCGAAACGAGATCGCTCACAGCCCGGCTCGATCGGTTTATCGCAGTTAGGCCGATGGCTCCGAAAATCAGAAGGATGCCGAGGGCAAAAAGCGGCGCCGCGCCGATCTTCCAGCGGAGCGACATCCGGTCGATAGTCTCGACCAGGCGAACGTGCGCCGACAGAAACCAGCGACTGAAGCCGGGCGTTGCCGGGCGCCGGCCGAAGATATATTGCGCCTTCACAGGTCGAACCGCACGCCGAACCGTCCGCGCACGGCCTGGCGGATATAGCCATTGTCGATGAAACGGGCGCCCGTCAGATTCTCGCCGGTGGCGAAAATCTCGGCATGATCGGCGATCCGCCAGCCGGCGCGGCCGTTCAGGCCGAAGGCCCAACCGCTTTCGCGCTCCGCCCCGGCAAGCGGGAACGATACCTTGGATCGCAACAAACCACGCAGGTCGAGCGTCAACGGGCCATGGCTGTAGCCGATGCTCGCGCCCAGCTTGTGACGCGGCGTCAGCGCGCGGAAGGGCTGGCTCCCCGGAGCGGTTTTGGGGGTGAAGTGGTTATGAACCTGATCATAGGTATAATCGAGCTGCCATGTCAGCGCCGCGCTCAGCCGGCCATTGAGACTGGTTTCGATGCCATAGCTCTCAACGCCGCCGCTGTTCGTGAAAGCCGCGGGTATAATTACGCCCGCAACACCATTGAGGAAGGGCACGCCCCGATCCAGCGTCTGCACATCTTTGGACCGCACGTAAAAGGCATTGGCGGAGAATTTGCCTCCGATCTGCTCGACGCTGCGGACATAGCCGATCTCGGCGCTCTCGCTGACGGACGGGCGCAAATCGGGACTGCCGCTGAAGTTGAGAAGAACGCCGGGCGCAGCGGAGAAGCGCGTCGTACCGCCAAGTGCGATCAGCGACGGTGCCTGGATGCCGCGCGCCGCCTGGATGCGGATTGTCGACGCATGGTCGGGCCTGATGATCAACCCGGCATTCGCACTCCAGGTTGTGAAGCTCTCATCGAAGTCCGTGCTCTTTATACCCAGCACGGGGTCGATCGGACCCGACTGGCCCAGGTCGAGACGATCCGCCCGCGCGGCGAGGTTGAGCGCGACCTTGTCCGAAAAGCGGTGATCCCACATCAGCCCGCCCGATGCGACTGTGTAGGCGATTTTGCCGTTGAGCCGGAATCGCTGGGTAAAGGCGTTGCGACGGAATTCTGCGGTAACCCGGATCGTATCCGTCGTGCCTGTCTTCACGATATCCTGTACGCGCCCCACCAGAAGTCTGGTGTGGAAACTGTCCAGATTCTTGCCGGTCAGCAAGACGTCATATTCATTGACGAGATCGGCATAATCGACGCTGCCGGTCAACAGGCCGAAGCGGGTGTCTGCGCTGACTTCGCCCTTCGCGCCGTTCGTCCGATACATCATCCCCACGGAGGAAAATGACGGTGCGAACGCCGTCTGGAAACTGCGCGAATAGCTATAGTCCAGCCTTGCGGTGACGGTTTCCGAGGGCTTGAAGCCGATGTCGAACGCAAGATTCTCGCGATATGGTCCGCCGGGAGCGGTTGGGCCGACCGGCGTGAACTCGTCCTGTTCGCCATAACCGGCGGAGAGGCGGGCGCCAAACTTGCTTCCCGCATGCAGGGTCGCGACGGCAGAAACCGTGCGTGCCCCGCCATTGCCCAGCTGCGCCGACACCGAATTGACCTGATCGCCGATCGGATCGTAGGTGATGATGTTGATCGCGCCCGACGCCGCATTGAAGCCGAACAGCGCGGAAACCGGCCCCTTGACGATCTCGACCTGCCGGATTTCGCTCAGTTCGATGCCGAGATTGGACCAGCTCGTCATACCATAATGATCGAGATAGATCTGCCGCCCGTTGACCATGACGAGCAGCCACGGGTTGAACGGCTGGTTCGCGCCGCGGATCGCGACGTCATATTGCTGCGCGGTGAAATGGTTGACGTCGATGCCGGCGCGGCCGCGCAGGGCCTCGGCGAGATTGACGGCGCCCGAGCGCCGGATTTCTTCGCCGGTGATGATCGTCATGGCGGCCGGGACGTCGGATGCGCGCTGCGGAGCGCCGGTGGCCGACGTCGTCACCGGTTCACCGAAGATCGCTTCGAATTCGGCATGATCGATCGACTGTGCTGTCGCAGGAGCCGCCGTGGCGAGCACGATGGTAGCGGCGGTGTGGGCGATCCGGGTGCGGATGGATGCGGTGTTCGTCATGATTATTGCTCTTTGACCAGCATCAGGAATGCCTGGGAAAACTTGACCTGTGCGGCATTCGCGGCAGCGCGGCTGACGACGATTTCCACGGACGGCTCGGCGCGTACGCCGAGGGCGCACCGACCAGCTTTCACGCAGGCCATGCCGGACGAAACGGTCACGGCGTGCGTTCTTGCGGCAGTAGCGGCGATCGCAGCCTGGTTTCCGGCGCCGGCGGCGAGGAAGATGATCCTGGCACCCGCCATACCGCCGAGATCGGATGCGGCGACGAGCCGCGGCTGAAAAGCCACCCCCTTGATCGCGCTGTTTGCGAAGCCCGTCCTGATCTGGCGCGCATCGGCCATGCTCGCATCGTCGCCGTCCGCGTAAACGATCGCGACGGGGATCGAGCCGGCGAGGCGAGGCTCGAGGAAGCCCAGCGCGCGGGTGGCGATAGCGAGATCCTTGGCCGATGTTTCGGCATAGGCGCCTGCCGGCAGCGCCGCCGCGAGTATCAGTAACCAGTGAAGTCCAGAGCGGCTCATCGAAATCCGATCACAACAAGTGTGGGAGCCGTGATAAATGGAGAAGGTTAATGGGCGATTGTGAGAGACTACTACTTTAGTATGATTATCAGCGGTTTGTATGATTACCAGCGGTGAAGCGGCATACTCTCACCTGGGCTTTTTCACGGCGGCGACATTGCGGGATTGTTGCTGAATCGGTCTGTCGCACGGGCTCTCCGGATATGCTTGAAAACATGCTCGGAAAGACCGATATTAGGGGCAAGCGGCAGTCCGCCGTTTTGAATGGAGAGTTTTACATCATGGCAAACTGGTCTGACCCCCGAGCGAATGCCGCCTATGGCGCGCCGCGCGCCGGTGTGGCCGATGCGGCATTCGATGCTGGCCTGCGTTCCTACATGCTGTCGATTTACAATTACATGGCGTCGGGCGTGCTGCTGACAGGCGTCGTCGCGCTACTGTTCGCGAATTCGCCCTTCGTGGTGCCGGTGCTCAGCAGCCCGCTGCGCTGGGTGATCATGCTTGCGCCGCTTGGCTTCGTGATGGTGCTGAGCTTCGGTATCAACCGGCTTTCAACCTTCGCGGCACAGGCGCTGTTCTGGGCCTTCGCGGTCGCGATGGGCCTCTCGCTGTCGTCGATCTTCCTGGTCTATACCGGCGCCTCGATCGCGCAGACCTTCTTCGCGTCGGCAGCGTCGTTCGCGGGCCTCAGCCTTTACGGCTACACCACCAAGAAGGATCTGTCGGGCTTCGGCACCTTCCTGATCATGGGTGTCGTCGGCCTGCTCGTCGCCTCGCTGATCAACATCTTCCTGCAGTCGTCGGTGATGAGCCTGATCATCAGCGGCGTCGGCGTGCTGCTGTTCGCCGGTCTCACGGTCTACGACACGCAGAAGATCAAGAGCCTCTATTTCCAGATCGCGGGCAGCGACATGCTGGGCAAGTCGGTGGTGATGGGCGCGCTGACGCTCTATCTCGACTTCATCAACATGTTCATGTTCCTCCTGCGCTTCATGGGCGATCGCCGCTAAACCCGGTCGGTCTCGAACAATGGAAGGCCCGGTGTTCGCACCGGGCCTTTTTTGTATCTTCCAGCGCTTTGCAGCCAGAGAATCTGGCGGTCCGGAAAGCGCGCAACAAAGAAGTGATCCGATTTATCGGATCACCGGCTATGGTCGGCCGATGAGCGGCCGCATCGACTTTCTCGATCTCCAATTCGACGACATCGACGCCGACGCGATGGTCGCGATCCTGCGCACCCGCCGCGCCGACGCGCCCTTCGCTTACGTCGTCACCCCCAATGTCGATCACATCGTTCGCCTCTCGCGGGCAGATGCCCCGCCGGACGTCCGCGAAGCCTATGCCGCAGCCGGCTGGTGCCTATGCGACAGCCGCATCCTCGGGCGTCTCGCGAAACTCCATGGTCTGACGCTGCGGGTTGTCCCGGGCAGCGACCTCACCGCAAAGCTGATCTCCGACGTGCTGGCGGCCGGCGACCGCCTGTGCCTGATCGGCGGCCGGGCAGGGGACATCGCGGCGTTGACCGCACTCCGCCCCGACGTCATCGTCGTCCAGCACATCCCCCCGCCGGGCCTCGCCCGCGACGCGGACGCCCGCACCGCCGCAGCCCGCTTCGCCGTGGATGCTCAGGCCCGCCTCACCCTCATCGCCGTCGGCTCGCCCCAACAGGAACTGATCGCCGCCGAGATCGCGCAAATCCCCGGCCCGACCGGCACCGCCCTCTGCATCGGCGCCTCACTCGACTTCCTCACCGGCCGCACGCGCCGCGCGCCGATCTGGATGCAGCGCGCCTCGCTCGAATGGCTTCACCGCCTGCTGAGCGATCCCGCCCGGCTCTGGCGGCGCTATCTCATCGAAGGGCCACGCATCTTCATGCTGACCTGGCGCTGGTCCCGCCGGCGTTGATCGAACACCTTGTCCGCAACAGGTTTGACGATCACGGAAAAGTGCAATAATCATACGCGGCAGCGTGTAATATATACTCTATGTTAAGTTGAGATCGCTGCCTGTACGAGCCTAGTCATTGTCATGCCGATGTCTGTTGACTGTAATGGCCGCATGGGAGCCATCGCAATGCACCGACTTACGCTTATCCTCGCCGCCGCTTTGGGATTCGTTACGGCTTCGGCGCATGCCGACGTGATAACACGCACCACCACCGGCACCGTTTCCGGTTTCGACTTCGCGAATATCTTCGGGACCGGATCGCAGGATCTCGAGGGGCAGCCCTTTTCGCTGGTGTTGCATTTCGACGATACCGTGCCGGTCGATTTTTTGGTGAGCGGCGGCGATCCGCGCGATGGCGAGTTCGGCGAATTCGATTATCGTGGCGGGCCTGGTTACGGCCAATCGATCGACATGTGGGCTTCGCTCACGCTCGGCAACCGCAGTTTCGCACTGACCGGCGACCGCAGCATTTATGGCAGCTATTTCCCGCTGCGCCCTTATTGGTTCCTCACCGATCTGGATGTGGAGGGACATGCCCTGTCTTTGACGATCACCTATCTGGATGAAAACTTCAGCATCTACGATACGACGCCATCCTTCAGGCCGATCGCGGGCGGAGTGTTCAATGCGCTTACGTTCGATCAGACGACGACGCCGGGGTCATATACCGCGGCCGTGCCCGAACTCTCGGAATGGGCAATGCTGCTCCTCGGTTTTGCCGCAACGGGATACACGCTGCGGCGCCGGACGGCGCTGCGCCTCCGCCCCAGCGCCGTCAGCTCGAAGGCCTGACCTGCCCGATCGACCGCTGATAGCCCGGCCTCGCCTTCACTCGCTCGATATAGGTCGCCAGCGTCGGCCGATCCATGATCCCCGGCGCGCCGAAGCTTGTCGCCCATGCCAGCTCCGCGCCGATATAGACATCGGCGGCCGAGAAGGTGTCGCCCAATATCCAGGGCCCCGGCTCGACCGCAGTCTCCAGCGCCCCCAGCACATCGTCATAGCTGCCCCAGCCCGCCGTCATCTTCGAGACTTCGGGGCGCTTCAGCAGCTTGTCGATCAGCGCCGGCTCGAACGCGCTCGCGCCGAACACCAGCCAGCGCAGCCACGTGCCGCGCTTCGGATCGTCGGGCGCCGGCGCCAGCCCCGCCTTCGGAAACATATCGGCCAGATAGGCGCAGATCGCCGCCGTTTCGGTCACCACCACGCCGCGATGGACGATCGTCGGCAGTTTGCCCATCGGGTTGATCGCAAGGAACTCGGGCTTGCGGTTCTCGCCGCTCTCGAAATCGATATTGACGATCGTATAGGGCGCACCGACCTCTTCGAGCATCCAATAGGCCATCTGCGCCCGCGAGCGCGGGTTGTAGTAGAAGGTGATGTCGTCGCTCATGCCAGCTTCTCCTTGAAGAATGCGATCGTGCGGTCCCAGGCCAGCGCCGCTGCCGGCGCATCATAGCGTGCGACCGAGCCATCATTATGAAAGGCGTGTTGCGTCCCCGGATAGTCGTACCGCGTGACATCCACCCCCGCCGCCTTCAGCGCATCGACCCACGCCCCCGCACCGGCGTTCACCCGATCGTCGGTGCCCGCATAGTGGAGCATCATCGCCGCCTTGACCTTCGCCGCTTCGGAGGGCGGCGGCGGTGGACCGTAAAAGGCGGCACAGGCTGTCAGCCGCTCACCCGCCGTCGTCGCGATCCAGTCGGCCAGCGCGCCGCCCCAGCAGAAGCCGATCACGCCCACCTTGCCGTTGAGCGTCGCGGGCCTGGTGAAATGATCGACCGTCGCGACCCCGTCGGAAATCGTCTTCGCCATATCGAGAGCGCCGATCATCGTTCGCGCCTTGTCGTCGTCGCCCGCCGGTGTTCCGCCTTCACCCGACAGGAAATCGGGCGCGATCCCGACAAAGCCCGCCACTGCAAGCCGCCGTGCGACATCACGCGTATAGGGCTGCAGGCCGCGATTTTCGTGAATCACGATCACCGGCGCGATCTTTCTGCGCTTTCCCGCCTTCGGCACCGCGATATAGCCGCGCATCAGATATGTGTTGGCGCCGGGCCAGACGGCATTCGCCTTGATGTCGAGCCTCTTATCGTCCTCGGCGATCAACGCCGCGCTGGCCGGGCTGGCGCCAATCGCCCCGGCCAGCAGATTGGCGGCGGCCGCACTTCCCGCCAGCCACGTCATATCGCGCATGAAGCTGCGCCGGTCCTGCGGGCTATGGGTGAAGCGGTCGTGAAGCGCGATGGCGCGTGCTGTCAGATCATCGCCGTCCATCGCCTGCGTCCTGCTAGTTGGTTCCCGGTACGTCCGAGATGGTGAACGCAGGAGCAGCCGGTGGGGGTGCGGCCGTCTGAACATTCTCGCCTCCGCTCGCCGCTGCCGGAGCCGCTTCGGGCGTTTCGCGCGTCGCTGTGCGCACCACCGCGCCGCCATCCTTTGGCATCCCCGACGCATCCCCTGTCGCGGCATCGATCGCGGTTACCTGAGCGGACCTGTCGACCGGCAGATCATAATCCTCGATGCTGGTCGCGACCTGCGGCTGGCCGGCCTCATCGACGGCCTTGGGCGCCTCCTTCGCCTTGCACCCGATCAGGGCAAACGCGAGAAGCAGGACGGCGGACACGGCAGGACGCATGATTTCAAACCCCGTGATAGCTGCGGAACCACTCGACGAAGCGCGGCACGCCTTGCTCGAGCGATGTCACGGCCGAAAAGCCCAGATCGCGTTTGATCGCGCTGATGTCGGCGAACGTATCCTTGATATCGCCCGGCTGGATCGGTTTCATCACCCGGATCGCGGGCTTGCCGCAGGCGCGCTCGATCAGATCGATCAGGCTGCCGACATATTCGGACTGGTTGTTGCCGATATTGTAGATCGCATGGCAGCTATGGCTCCCGCCCGCTTTCTCGGCGCGGTCGTTCGCCGGGGGGCGGTCGAGCGCGGCGACGACGCCGGACACGATATCGTCGATATAGGTGAAGTCGCGCCGCATCACGCCATCGTTGAAGACGGATATCGGCTGGCCGCGCAGGATCGCGTCGGTGAACAGCCACAGCGCCATGTCCGGCCGCCCCCACGGGCCATAGACGGTGAAGAAGCGCAGCCCGGTCAGCGGCAGCGCATAGAGATGCGCATAGGTTTCCCCCATCAGCTCGGCCGCCTTCTTCGTCGCGGCATAGAAGGAGATCGGCTGATCGGTGCGGTCTTCGACCCGGAAGGGCAGGGTGGTGTTGCCGCCATAGACCGACGATGACGAGGCATAGACCATATGCGCCACCTGCCGGCAGCGCGCGAGTTCGAGCATATTGGTCTGCCCGACCAGATTGCTCTGCGCATAGGCCCGTGGATTGTCGAGGCTGTAGCGGATACCTGCCTGCGCCCCGAGATGGACGATGCGATCGATCGTCTCACCCGCCAGCTCGGTATCGAGCGCGGCATGATCGGCGAAGTCGCAGGCGGCAAAGCGGAAGCTGCCGGGGCCTTCGCGCGCCGCGTCCTCGATCGCCTTCACCCGATCGCGCTTGAGCTGCACGCTGTAATAATCGTTGAGATTATCGATGCCGATCACCTGCTCGCCACGCGCGACGAGGCGCAGCGCGCTATGCATTCCAATGAAACCCGCAGCACCCGTAACCAGTATCGCCATGGCGGATAACTAGCTGACACTATCCTGCGCGTCGAGGCTTCCCATCGGCTCCGCGATGCCTATAAGGGCGCCGCTGCTGGGGCGTCGCCAAGTGGTAAGGCAGCGGCTTTTGATGCCGCCATTCGTAGGTTCGAATCCTGCCGCCCCAGCCAGCCTTGTCCTTATGAACGCACGGGGCTCGTATAGCCGCCGCCCATCGCGCGGATCAGGGCGATGCTCGCGCGCATGCGTTGCGTGTGGCGCATATCGCCGGCCGTTCGGCATCGATCGCCGCAGTCTGGACTATGACGATCTCGAAATAGTCCGGCGCTCCATCATGACAGCCGGTCAGCGCCAGGTCGCGTCTCCGGCCTGCCCGCCAGCGCAGCGACGCGCTGGCTTGTCTTGAAGGCAGTTGAGCCCGCAGGTCAGCCGGGTCTGCCCGGCTGACCTGCTGAAAAAACTATTTCGCCAGTTCGGCTTCGATCGCCGTGGTCACGATCGCGTCGTCCGGCGCGATATCCGGTGCGAAGCGGCCTGCAACGCTGCCGTCCTTGGCGATCAGGAACTTCTCGAAGTTCCACAGCACATCGGTGTCCTTCTCGGGCACGATGCCATAGCCCTTCAGCCGATCCTTGAACGCCTGATCCTTGAACGTCGCCGCCGGCTTTTCAGCGACCAGCTCGGCATAAAGCGGATGCTGATCGTCGCCCTTGACCGAGATCTTGGAGAACATCGGGAAATCGACGCCGAAGTTGGTCGTGCAGAAATCCTCGATCTCGCTCTCGGTACCCGGCTCCTGCGCGCCGAAATTATTGGCGGGGAAGCCCATCACGACGACGCCCTTGTCCTTATAATCCTTATAGAGCTTCTCGAGCGCCTCATATTGCGGCGTCAGCCCGCATTTCGAGGCGACGTTGACGAGGAGAAGAACCTTGCCGGCATAGTCGCCGAGCTTCGCGTCTTCACCCTTGATCGTCTTGAGCGGAATATCCTGAATCGCGGTCACCATCTGTCTCTCCTTTGAGTCGGACAAAGGTAGCGACAGGTTGTGACAAGCTTCAACCCCGCTTGACGCATAGGCCGCGAACTGAGCAATGATCCGGTCCGCCCTCTTGGCTTCGTTTCAGCGGCGCGGGTGTGCTATGTCCGGTGCAAAGCGCGGGAGGCACTGATGAAAATGCGAGTGGGCTTGGTTGGCCTTGGTGTAGCGCTGGGAGCCGCTATCGGAGCAGCGACTGGCAACGTCGCTATCGGCGTTGCGTTGGGCATCATCGTCGGCGCTGCGATTGGTGCGTCGAGACCGGGGCCGAATGTGCCGCCTCAAAATCCGAACTGAGACACAGCTGGCACTAGCCGCGCATTGACGAATGGGGTGGTCTGGCGGCAAAGCGGCGCGCATGAAGAAACTGACCGGCCAGGATCGCTCGATCACCACAACTTGGCGGCCCGCTACGCAGGCTGTGCGCGGCGGCACCGTGCGTTCGCATTTCGGCGAGACGAGCGAAGCGCTCTTCCTCACCTCGGGTTACGCCTATGATTGCGCGGGCGATGCCGCGGCGCGCTTCGCGGGCGAACAGAAGGGGATGACCTATTCCCGCCTGCAGAATCCTACGGTCGAGATGCTCGAGGAGCGAATCGCGCTGATGGAAGGCGCCGAAGCCTGCCGCGCGATGGCGACGGGCATGGCGGCGATGACGGCCGCCTTGCTGTGCCAGCTTCAGGTCGGCGATCATATCGTTGCGGGCCGCGCCGCGTTTGGATCGTGCCGCTGGCTCACCGATACCTTGCTGCCGCGCTTCGGCATCGAAACTACCATCGTCGACGGCACCGACACCGATGCCTGGAAGCGCGCGATCAAGGCGAATACCAAGCTGTTCTTCTTCGAAACGCCGGCCAATCCGACGCTCGACGTCGTCGATCTCGCGGCGGTGTGCGCCATTGCGAAGGACGCCGGGATCCTGACCGTCGTTGACAATGCCTTTGCCACGCCGCTCCTGCAGCGGCCGATGCACTATGGCGCCGATATCGTCGCTTATTCGGCCACCAAGATGATGGACGGGCAGGGGCGCGTGCTCGCGGGCGCGGTTTGCGGTACCGAAGAATTCATCAACACCACCCTGCTGTCGTTCACACGCAACACCGGCCCGACTCTTTCGGCCTTCAACGCCTGGGTTGTACTTAAAGGGCTCGAAACGCTCGACCTGCGCATCAACAGGCAGAGCGAGAATGCGCTGCAGGTCGCCCGCTTTCTCGAAGGGCGCGTGCCGCGCATCCTGTACCCAGGCCTCGAAAGCCACCCGCAGCACGCGCTTGCGATGCAGCAGATGTCGGCCGGCGGCACGATCCTGTCGCTGTTCGTCGATGGCGGCCGCGCGCAGGCGCATGGCCTGCTCGACGCGCTCGAACTGATCGACATCTCGAACAATATCGGTGACTCGCGCTCGCTGATGACGCATCCTTGCTCGACCACCCATGCCGGGCTGTCGGCCCAGGTGCGCGAGGAGATGGGCGTGACCGAAGGGATGCTCCGGCTCAATATCGGCCTCGAAGATCCGCTCGATGTGATCGACGATCTCGATCGCGCCCTCAAAGCCGTAGGCCTATGATCATGAAGATGCTGTTCCCGCATTCGGCGCAGACGCGCGGCGTCGTCGTGCGGGTTTCGGTATCGTTCATGGCCGATCAGTCGGAGCCTGCGCGCGGGCGCTGGTTCTGGGCCTATCATATCCGTATCGAGAATGAGGGCACGCAGGCCGTCCAGCTGCTCACCCGCCACTGGATCATCACCGACGGGCGCGGCAAGCGGCAGGATGTCCGGGGCGAAGGCGTCGTCGGCGAGCAGCCCGTGGTCGAACCCGGCAAATCCTACGATTATGTGTCGGGCTGCCCGCTATCGACCCCGACCGGATCGATGGAGGGCAGCTTCCACATGGTCGCTGAGGACGGATCGACCTTCGAAGCGGCGATACCCCGCTTTCCCCTGATCGGACCGGTAGTTTCGGCATGAAGCGTACCCATCTTCCCCTGAACGGCCTGCGCGTGCTCGATGCAGCCGCGCGCCATCTGTCGTTCACCCGCGCCGCCGACGAGCTGGCGGTCACGCCCGCCGCCGTCGGCCAGCAGATCCGCGCGCTCGAAGATACGCTCGGCGTCGTCCTCTTCCGCCGCACCGCCAAGGGCCTCGAACTGACGCCCGAAGGCGAAGCGGGTCTCAACGCTCTGCGCGCCGGCTTCCTCCAGTTCGAGGAAGCAGTACGCGCGATGCAGGCGGGCCAGTCGTCGAAGACATTGACGATCGCCGCCCCGCGCGATTTCACCGCCAAATGGCTCGCGCCGCGCATCGCCGATTATGGCCGCACCGATCCCGAGCTGCGCTTCGTGCTGCTCTCGTCGGACGAAGGGCTCGATTTCACCCAGGCCAATCTCGATCTCGCCATCTGCTACACCGATAGCGCGGGCGAGCATGAGGGCGTTCCGCTCGCCGAAGGCACGCTCGTCGAAGTCGGCCTCGCCCATGGCGCGCCGATAAGCTGGCCCGGCTGCCCTGAGGAGGATCGCGACGCGGGTCTGCAGGTCGCCGATGCCGGCCTCGCGATCGATGCCGTCGCCGCCGGCTTCGGCACCGCGCATGTGCCCGCGCTGCTGGTCGAACGCGACATCGCCGAGGGGCGCGTGCGGACGCAGGGCAACCCGGTGCCGTCATCGAAAAGCTACTGGCTGGTCGCACCGACGCCACAATGGCGGCAGAAGAAGGTCAAGGCGCTCGTCGCCATGTTGACCGCCTGAAGCTGTGACTGAAGGGATTTCCGTTTGCGTAACATCCTGATCCTGATCTGCTCCGCGCTGGCGCTCACGGCCTGCGTCAGCACCGCGACCAGCATCGTCAAGGCGCCGTTCAAGGCCGTCGCCAAGGGCGCCGACTGGGCGACCACTAGCCAGGACGAAGCCGATCGCAACCGCGGCCGCGAAATCCGCAAGCAGGAAGAAAAAGACCGCAAGGCGGCAAAGAAGGCCGCGAAGAAGCGCGACGATTGACCCTGATAGCCCCTCATTTTTAAGCGAGGGGTTGGGGCGGGTGGCGCAGCCAGGGGCTCGATACCAGCAGGCGAAGCAGGACACGGTCTGCTGGTTCGTTTGCGGCGCCAGCGATCATCCGTAGGGCTCAGACCGATAGGTTTCGAAACGTCCCTCAACTACGCTCGGGGCGAACGGTTAGGGTATGCCCGACCCCATAGGCTTATTCTCCATGCTCGCCACCATCTCCGCCATCATCCCCCTCTTCGCGCTGATCGGCGCAGGCTTCGCGCTGCGCCGCCTCGACATATTCGGTGTGGCCAGCCAGATCGAACTGGCCCGTTTCGTCACCAGACTCGCTTTGCCCGTGCTGATGTTCAGGATCGTAGCGGAGGCGCGACCGGCGGACATCTGGCAGCCGGGCTTCATTCTCGTCTACGCGGGCGGCATTTTTTTCGCTATGGCACTCGCCATCATGCTGCGGCGGCCGAAGGTCGGGATGGCCGACGCCATCGTCGACGGGTTGACCGCCTCCTTCTCCAACACCGCCTTCCTCGGCATTCCGTTATGCCTCGCGCTGTTCGGGCCGCCCGGCTTGCTCGGACCGTCGATTGGCACGATCATGACGGTCTGCCTGCTGTTCGCGCTGTCTATCCTGCTGATCGAGATCGCGTTGCAGCCCGGAGCAGCGCCACTGATCCTGGCAGGGCGGGCGCTTGGCGCCGCGCTCAAGAACCCGCTCGTCTTCGCGCCCGCCTTCGGTGCGCTCCTGTCGATCGGCGGCCTGGCATTGCCGGTTTCCGTCGTGCGCTTCGTCGATCTGCTCGGCGCGGCGGCCAGCCCCTGTGCTCTCGTCGCCCTTGGCATGTTCGTGGCCGAACGGCGGCCGGCGGTATCATCGTCGGGAGTTGCGCTTCTCGCGGCGCTCAAGCTGGTGGTGCAGCCGGCCGCCACCTTCGTGCTGGCCTATCTCATCTGGCCGCAACCGCCTTTCTGGGCGAAGATGGCGGTGCTGGTAGCGGCGCTCCCCACCGGCACGGGGCCCTTCATGCTCGCGGAGCTTTACGGCCGCGAAGCCGATGTCGCCGCGCGCACTATTCTGGTCACGACCTCATTGTCGATAGTCACCCTGGCCGCTTTGATGGTCTGGCTCTGAAGCGGATTTTGGAGTATAAGGCCGTCAGGCTTTCGCCTTTTGGCCGCGTCATTCGCAAAACAAGCCATTTATTGCTAGGTTTCTAAAGAATTAGACGATATATCAAGTATTTACTATGATATGTTATGTATCAGAATTAATAAAAATCGCCCTTTTTTGGGCCGAAATGGCGATTTTTCTCGCTTAATTCCCTATTCTTGTCGCCCTTGCGGCCCAGCGAAGCAGCGCTGGCGATAGCCGCAGCACCGATAGCATGAGGCTCGCCGCCCACGGCCTTTCGGCGATCGCCTTGAGCGCGCTCGCGGTACGGACGGGTCGTGCGGTGCGACGGTAGAAATCGCGCTGCCAGTTGCCCGATGCTTCGGCGCCGTCGCGAAAATGGCTGCTCACCGCGTGCATCGCCCCCGACAGCGCCATGGCGATGCCGTCGCCGACGAGACTGCCGATCACCGCGCCCTGATCGCCGAGCCGATAGATGTTCGGGCGGCCTTCGGGCTGCCGCCAGCCATAGGGTATCCGCGCGACGCTCGACCAGGGGTCGCGCCCGCCCGCCGCCCATAGCCGGTCGGCGAGCAGCGGCGCCTCGCGCGACAATGCGCCGATCAGCCCATCGGGTTGCCCGCCCGCTTCGGCCAGCCGCGACTGCGCCACCGACAGGCAGAGATTCGCCCGCCCGTCTTCCTGCAGGAGCAGCCCGGCATAGCCGCCGCGAAACAGATGCAGTTCGACGACGCCGCCGAGCGCGGCGGTCAGCGCCGGTGACGCATCGAGCCCGATGCGCAGCCCCAGCGCGGGATCGGCGGGCATTGCGGAAGAAGGGCGGGCGAGCCCGCGTACCTCATGCTTGCCGGTGGCGAGAAACAGCGCATCGCCGCCCAGCACGGCGCCATCGCCGAGATGCAGGCAATAATTGTCGGGGTCCGCATGGCGGACGGTAACGCCGCGCTCGATGGTTGCGCCCTCGGCAATCGCCTGCTCGATCAGCGCCGCGTCGAGCGTCCTTCGCGATAGTCCCGCCCCGCGAAACGGCAGCTCCGTCTCGACGATACGCTCGCCCGCGATCAGTCGCACCCGCGTGATCGGCCGGGCCCCAAGCAGCGCCGGATCGACCCGCAGCCGCTTGAGCAGGGTGATCGCATCGGGGCCCATGAAGCCGCCGCACACGACATCATGCGCATCGCGGCTGCGCTCGATCAGCACCGGCATAGCGCCGCCTCGCGCCAGCAGGATCGCTGCCGCCGCACCCGCCGGGCCGCCGCCCGCGATCAGCGCGGACGTTCGACGGACTGCCGAAGCGGTCAGCGGAGGCGCTCCACACTGACCCGGTAGGGGAAACGGCGCACGACTTGCGCCTCGGTGATGCCGGCTTCGGCAAGAAGCGGCTGCCACTCGGCCGGGCGGAAAGCGCGCGCGATCGAAAGCTGGCCGTCCTCGCGCACGATCCGGTGCCACCCCATCAGCCGGGCAAGGATCGGGAAGCCGAGATAGGGCAGGCGATGGCGATTCGGATCGCTGATCAGCCAGCCGAGCTTCGCTTTCGCCTCCATCGTCCGGAGGAACGTCACAAGCTGATCGTGCGTCATATGATGCGCGACGAGGCTGCTGACGATCAGGTCGAAGCCTTCGCCGACAAGATCGAGATAGTCGCCCGTGATATAGCGAATGCCGAGCTCGCCCGGCGTCGCTTCACGCGCCACACCGGCACTTCGGGGGTTGAGATCGACGCCGGTGAGCGACGCGCTTATCCCCTTCTTTCGCGCCCAGTGTGCGATGCTCCGCAGCATGTCGCCATCGCCGAAGCCGACGTCGAGCAGGCTGAAGCTCCGCCTGTCGCCGATCACGCGATCGAGGAAGCCGAGCGTCGGCCGCGCCGCTAAGGTCCAGCGATTGACCTGCGCCAGATCGGTCAGGATCGCCGCATAGGTCTCGGCATCGAGATCGAGCGCGTCCATCTGCTCGTCCTGCTGCGCGGGGGATGCGAGCGACCTCATACGCTGCCGATCGCGAAGCCCTCGGCTGCGAGTCCGGGGCCGAAGGCGATGGCGATGCCGTCTTCGATCGCCGGCCCTGACATCAGCGCGGCAAGCACGAACATAAGGGTCGAGGATGACATGTTGCCATAACGCCTGAGCACGTCGCGCGATGCGGCCAGCGCATCTGTGCCGATATGCAGGCCATGTTCCACCGCATCCAGGATCGACCGTCCCCCGGCATGGACCGCCCATGCTCCAACCTGATCCGGCGCGCGATTGCCGAGCAGCTTGCCCCGAAATCCCGGCTCTTCCAGCGCGGCCTGAATACGCAGCGGTACTTCGCCCGACAGATGCATGACGAAGCCCTGATCGCCGATATCCCAGCGGATCAGCCTGTCGCTGTCGCGCAGGGTGGCGGCGAAGAAGCGGTCGATGGCAATCCCTTTCGGTTCGGCGCTCACCAGCGCGGCCGCAGCGCCATCGGCGAACTGAAGCATCGCGAGCAGCGCTTCGATCTCCCTGGTGTCCTGAAGATGGAGCGAGCAGAGCTCGACTGTCACGACGAGGATGCGGGCCTGGCTATCCGACCGCGCGATATGATGCGCGACACGGAGCGCGGCGACGGCGGCATAGCACCCCATGAAGCCGACCAGTGTGCGCTCGACCGATCCGTCGAGGCCGAGCCTGCGTGCGATGATCTGATCGATCCCCGGCGCGACGAAGCCGGTGCAGCTCGCGACCACCAGATGCGTGATACCGTCGAGTGGCGCGCGCGCCGCGAGGTCATCGATCGCGGCAAGTGCAAGCTCGGGCGCCTCGCGGGCATAGGCGGTCATTCGGTCGGCGGTGCCGGGCATGCGCTCGCCATAGAAGCCGCCGGACGCTGTGGGCTTATCCAATACCGACCATCGGTTCTCTATTCCCGACCGAGTGACCATGCGACGGAACAGCGGACGGCCGCGCTCATCGAGCCGTTCGTTCGCCCATTCAACGAAGAGCTCGTGGACGTCGCTCCTGGGAACGGCCGTGCCGATGGCGTGGATATGCGCGGTCATGTTTCACTCCAACGCATGGGCCGCTTGATTGGCTCACGCCGCACCAACTCCGTCATGCCAGCGGAGGCTGGCATCCATGTCTGTCACCTCTCGCGGGGCATCGAATGCCGAGCGAGACATGGGCCCCAGCCTTCGCTGGGTGACGACCGAGAAAGGCGAGCGCTCTCCCTCAAGCGTCGATCACATCCTCATCGACCATCGCCGCATTGGCCTGAATGAAGGCGAAACGATGTTCGGGATGTTTCCCCATCAGCCTGTCGACCAGATCGCGCACCCCGGCGCGCTCCTCATATTCCTGCGGCAAGGTCACTCGCAGCATCGTCCGCGTCTTCGGGTCCATCGTCGTTTCGCGCAGCTGCATGGGGTTCATCTCGCCGAGGCCCTTGAAGCGCGCGACGTCGACCTTTTTACCCTTGAACTCCTTCGCCTCGATCTCCGCGCGGTGGACGTCGTCCATCGCATAGATGCTCTTGCTCCCGACGGTCAGCCGATAGAGCGGCGGCTGCGCGAGGTAGAGATGCCCCGCGCGCACGACATCGGGCATCTCCTGGAAGAAGAAGGTCATCAGCAGGGTCGCGATATGCGCGCCGTCGACATCGGCGTCGGTCATGATCACGACCTTCTCGTAGCGCAGCAGATCGACGTTGCACTTGTCGCGTAGACCACAGCCGAGCGCCTGCCCCAGATCGGCGATCTCCTGATTGGCGCCGATCTTGGCGGCGTTGGCGGAGGCGACGTTGAGGATCTTGCCGCGGATCGGCAGGATCGCCTGCGTCTTGCGGTCGCGCGCCTGCTTGGCCGATCCGCCGGCGCTGTCACCCTCGACGATGAAGATCTCGGTGCCCTCGGGGCTGTTGTTGGCGCAGTCGGTCAGCTTGCCCGGAAGGCGCAGCTTGCGCGCATTCACCGGGCTCTTGCGCTTGGCATCGCGATCGGCCTTGCGCGCCAGCCGCTCGTCCATCCGGTCGAGCACGAACGACAGCAGCGCCTTGCCGCGCTCCATATTGTCTGCGAGAAAATGGTCGAAATGATCGCGCACCGCATTCTCGACGAGCCGCGCGGCGTCGGGTGAGGTCAGCCGGTCCTTGGTCTGGCTCTGGAATTGCGGATCGCGGATGAACACCGACAGCATCTGTTCGGACCCTACGACAATGTCGTCGGCGGTGAGGTCCTTGGCTTTCTTGGTGCCGGTCAGTTCCGCAAAAGCGCGGATGCCCTTGACCAGCGCCGCGCGCAGCCCCGCCTCATGCGTGCCGCCGTCCGGCGTCGGGATCGTGTTGCAATAATAGCTATACGATCCTTCGGACCACAAAGGCCACGCCACCGCCCACTCGACCGATCCCTGATTTTCGCCGGGGAAATTCTGCTTGCCGGTGAAGAAGGTCGCGGTCGCGCATTCGCGATCGCCGATCTGCTCGCGCAGGTGATCCGACAATCCACCGGGAAACTGGAACACCGCCTCGGATGGCATATCGTCGGTGATCAGGCTCGGATCGCATTTCCAGCGGATCTCGACCCCGGCGTAGAGATAGGCCTTCGACCGCGCGAGCCGCATCAGCCGTGCCGGCTTGAACTTCATTGCCTCGCCGAAAATCTCGGTATCGGGCACGAACGACACGCTGGTCCCGCGCCGGTTGGGCGCCGCGCCCAGCTTCTCCAGCGGGCCCAGCGTCTCGCCGCGCGAAAAGCGCTGGCGGAACAGCTCCTTGTTGCGCGCGACCTCGATCACCGTATCGCTCGACAGCGCATTGACCACCGAGACGCCGACGCCGTGCAGACCGCCCGATGTCGCATAGGCCTTGTCGCTGAACTTGCCGCCCGAATGCAGAGTCGACAGGATCACCTCGAGCGCCGACTTGCCCGGATATTTGGGATGCGGATCGACCGGAATGCCGCGGCCATTGTCGATCACGGTCAGCTTGTTGCCAGCCTGCAGCGACACCTCGATCCGATTGGCGTGCCCCGCGACCGCTTCGTCCATCGCATTGTCGATCACCTCGGCGGCAAGATGATGATAGGCGCGCTCGTCGACGCCGCCGATGTACATGCCCGGGCGCCGCCGCACGGGTTCTAGCCCCTCGAGCACCTCGATCGACGAGGCATCATAATTGCCGGAGCTGGTGGAGGGGGCGGAGGCGAACAGGTCGTCGTTGGACATGCGCGGACTATAGGGGGCCGCAGCGCGTGAAGGAAAGGGGCGTCATAGATCCATCGCTATTTACCATGTTCGACGTAGAGCATGCGTCCACCCGCTTTGCACATCGCCGTTTCGGCCACCCCGCCATCATAACCTCCAGGTAGGGAGCCATAGACGATATATTTGTCGCCAAGATCGACAATGGAGAACGGGCGCTCGTTCCAAACCGTCAACCATCCGAACTGTCTGGCGAACTCTCCCCGCGCAAAGTACCACGCTTCATCAGCGTCCAGGGCGTTGGCACCTTTCTCGGCCTGGCAAACTGATCTTAGCTCATGCCTGTCGAGAAATACGTGCCGTTTCGCATCTGCGCGCGTTGCCGGTTTCACCAGAGGTGTGCAGGAAGCTAGAGAGAATCCTACCGCGATCATTATCGTATGACGGCTAAATGAGGACGGCATCGCGATCGCTCAGCCGCAGCTTACGCTCACAACTGCGCCGGCATCGTCGGTCTTCAGATTCAACCGGTCGCCGCGATAGTCCATCGTCACCATGGTGCCGGGGCGGATCACGCGAATATTCTTTGCCCCCGCCGCCAAGCGCGCATCTTCGGCAACCGCGTCGGCGGGTTTGCCGACAAACGCTTCGGCACGGCTGACGTTGCAGGCGAGCGGAGTGATCGGAGCGGCGTCGGGAACGGCCTGACCGCCTTCGGAAACCGTCTGCGTGCAGCCCGCCAGCCAAGTGCCCGCGACGATTGCTGCCGTTGTCAAAAGCCGCTTCATCCCATCCCCCACTTCACGCCGCGCACTTTGGCGGCGTGTCGGGAGAAAGGCAATTGCCGAGGCTAATCCACCGTTCAGCGGACGCGCGGGCCGCCGAACGGCAATGGCGGCGGCGGGCGGCGATCGCGGCGCGGGAGCTGCGCCTGATAGGCGACCGAGCAATGATCGAGGCAATATGGAAAGCCCGGATTGATCACATTGCCACAGAAATGGAAATCGGGCTCGCCGGGATGGCCGAGCGGCCATTTGCAGATCTTGTCGTTGAGATCGAGCAGGCTCGTCTTGCCCGCCATTTCGGCCGAAGGCTTGGCCGGCACCAGCCGTCGCGGCGGCGCAGGCGTGATCGGTGCGGTCTGTTCGCCGGGCGTCTGGCGCTGGAAACCGCCGGGGCCGATCGAACGGACCATCTGCTGCTGCGGGATTTGCGGCGCGGGCGGGATCGGGTTGCCGTGGCTCGCACCCATCGGCGTCGGTGCTGCGACGGGCGCTGCCGGCGCAGGCGTCGGGGCCGGGCGGGGCGCCGGTGCGGGCGCCGTTGCCTTTTCCACGACGGGCGCAGGCGGTGGTGCGGCGGCGGAGGGCGCCGCTGCGGGCGCCGCGGCATCGCTGCTGGCACTGCCGCCACCCTTGACGGGCGACGGGCGCGCGTCGAGGCCGAGGCGATGCGCCTTGCCGATCACGGCGTTACGGCTGACGCCGCCCAGATCTTCGGCGATCTGGCTCGCGGTCATGCCCTGGCCCCACAGGCGCCTGAGCTGATCAATTCTTTCGTCAGTCCACGACATCAACAGATCCTCATTCGCGCCCGCTACCGGCTCGCCGGTCTTGCGGGCGGGGCGGGGAGCCGATAGGCGATTTACCCATGAACGACCAGCCCAATAACATCATGCTTCCTGCCCCCGGCGTACCGGTGATCCCGTATTTCAACTGGGGAGGAATGCGAGCCCTCTATGTGAAGGAGGTGAGGCGTTTCTTCAAGGTGCAACTGCAGACTATCTGGGCGCCCGCGATGCAGACGCTGCTTTATCTCGTGATCTTCACCGTTGCGCTGGGCGCTGGCGGCCGTCAGGTCATGGGCCATCCCTTCGCGACCTTCGTGGCGCCTGGGCTGATCGCGATGGGCATGATGCAGGCGGCGTTCGCCAATTCGAGCTTCTCGCTGCTGGCGGCCAAGCTGCAGGGCACGATCATCGATTATCTGATGCCGCCACTGTCGCCGGGCGAAATCCTGGCCGCGCTGGTCGCCAGCTCGATGACGCGCGCGATCCTCGTCGGTCTTGCGGTGTGGGCGGCGATGCTGTTCTGGCCGGGTGTCGATGTGATCCCGTCACAGCCGCTCGGTGTGATCTGGTTCGGGCTGATGGGCGCGGCGCTGCTCAGCTTCCTCGGCGTGTTCACATCGATCTGGGCCGACAAGTTCGACAATGCGGCTTCGGTGCAGAATTTCGTGATCTTCCCGCTCTCACTGCTGTCGGGCACTTTCTATTCGGTGACGGCGCTGCATTCCGGCTTTCAGGCGATCAGCCACGCGAACCCGTTCTTCTACGTGATCTCGGGCTTCCGCTATGGCTTTCTCGGCACGTCGGACTCACCGATAGTGATCGGCGCCTTCGCGCTGCTTGCCGTCAATATTGCACTCGGATGGCTCAACTACGCCGTCCTCGTGCGTGGCTGGAAAATCAAGAGCTAGATAGGCGCGTCAAATCGCCGTTCGTGTCGAGCGTAGTCGAGACACGTTCCCCTGAGCCAACGTCCCTCGACTTCGCTCGGGACGAATGGGATAATCCGGGGTGGCCGTCCATGAAAAAGCCGCCCCGGTTTCCCGAGGCGGCCGTTCATCGGTGATCGAGATCAGCGATTATTTGTAATGGCGACGGCCGCGCTTATCGATATAATATTTGCGGCCATAATTGTCGCGATAATAGCGGTGGTTCTTCTTCAGCGCGGTATAGGCGGCACCACCGGCGGCACCGATCAGCGCGCCGTTACCGGTGCTCACACCAGGGATGATCGCACCGGCGACAGCACCACCGGCGCCGCCGATCAGCGCGCCCTTGGCGAGTTCGCCGGCACTCTGGGCATAAGCTGGCGCAGTTCCTGCAACGGCGAGTGCTATCGCTGCTGCGATAAGCTTGTTCGTCTTCATGACACGTTTCCTTCCTGAGAATCGCGGGATTGAAACGTAGCCCAGCAGACATTGTTCCTCCCTGAACCGGCGGTTCATCAGCCCGCAAGCAAAGGGGGCGGATTAGCTAGACCCAACCGTCCAGCACCTGATCCCTTGGCCGGTCGCCATCGATCCACTGCTGGATATTGGCGATCACCCGTCCGCCCGTGGCGGCGCGCCCTTCGAAGGTCGCCGATCCCATATGCGGCAGCAGCACGACATTCTGCAAAGCCAGTAGGCGCGGATCGATTGCGGGCTCATGGGCGAACACGTCGAGCCCGGCGCCCGCGATCTCGCCGCGCTCGAGCCGGTCGATCAACCTGTCCTCATCGACGATGCTACCGCGCGCGGTGTTGATCAGATAGAGGTGTGCGGGGAGCAGATCGACCCTGCGAGCATCGATCAGATTCTCGGTTTCCGCTGTTTGCGGGCAATGGATCGAGATGATGTCGCTCTCGGTCAGCAGGCGATCGAGTTCCTCGACATAGGTCGCGTCGAGCTCCTGCTCGATCACGGCGGGCAGGCGGCGCCGGTTATGGTAACTGATCGACAGATCGAACGCGCGCGCCCGCTTCGCCACCGCCTGCCCGATCCGGCCCATGCCGATGATGCCGAGCTTCTTGCCGTTGATCCGGTGGCCGAGCATCTGACCGGGGCTCCAGCCGCTCCATGTTCCCGAGCGGATGAGCTTCTCACCCTCGGCGAGGCGACGCGGCACCGACAGGATGAGGGCCATCGTCATGTCGGCGGTGTCCTCGGTCAGAACGCCGGGCGTGTTGGTGACGATGATGTTCGCGGCTCTGGCGGCGCGCAGGTCGATATGGTCGACCCCATTGCCGAAATTCGCGATCAGCTTCAGCCGGTCCTTGCCGGCCGCGATTACATCGGCGCTGATATCGTCGTTGATCGTCGGCACCAGTATGTCGCAGCGCGCGGCAGCAGCCGCCAATGCGCTCACGTCCATCGGCAGGTCGTTCTCGCTCAAATCGACGTCGAACAACTCGGTCAGCCGCGCCTCGGTCTCGTCCGGCAGGCGGCGGGTGACGATCAGCTTCGGTCGGCGTGGTCGCTCTTGTCCGGGCATGTCTTTCGTTAGAGCCAGAACGCAATCACGGCAATGGTCATGATCGACGGGGTTGAACGTCCGCAGCCGCTCGCTCTACTATGACGGCATGCAGCTTGGGGAGACGGGCGTGAAGCTTTTGGGGCGGGCGATTCTTCTGCTGTCGGTATTGGCCGTCGCAGCAACCGCCGATGCGCAGGAGCGCAAACTCCCCTATTGGGCGTCGATCTCGACCGGCGATGCATTGATGCGTACCGGCCCCGAACGCACCTATCCTGCGATATGGCGCTATCGCCGCCGCGATCTGCCGGTGAAGGTGATCCAGATCTACGGCAACTGGCGCCGGATCCGCGAACAGGATGGCACCGAGGGCTGGATGCTGTCCACGCTCCTGTCTATCAAGCGCACCGCGGTGATCACGGGCCAGTTCAACGCGAGCATGTTCGCCAAGCCCAGCACCGACGCGCCGCTCAACTGGCAGGCCGAACCCGGCGTCGTCGGCAATATCAGCGAATGCGAGGCCGGCTGGTGTCTGTTCGATGTCGGCGGCAAGAAGGGTTATGTCTCCTACGATCGGATCTGGGGCGTAAACCCCGGCGAGACGGTCGAATGATCGCATCCAAGGTGCTGGAAGGGCCGGTGATCGAGACGGCCCGCCTGCGTCTGCGGATCCACCAAATCGCCGATTATGCGGATTGCTGCCGGCTCGGCAGCGACCCCGAGGCCGTCCGCACCATCTATGTGAAGCCGATCAGCCCCGAGGATAGCTGGCACCGGCTGATGCGTTTCATCGGCCATTGGGCGACGCTCGATTATGGCCTGTTCATCGTCGAGGAACTCGCGACGGGGCAGGTGATCGGCCAGGTAGGTCTCGCCGATTTCCATCGTGGACTGGGCGACGACTTCGATCCCTTCCCCGAATTCGCCTGGATGCTGAGCGAGGAGGTTCACGGGAAGGGATATGCGACCGAAGCCGCGAAGGCCGCGCTCGACTGGATGGAGGCCAAGTTCGCGCCGCCGCGAACAGTCTGCATAATCGATCCGACCAATGCCGCATCACTGCGGGTGGCGGCCCGGCTGGGCTACAGCGTGTTCGGCGAGGCGGCGTATAAGGAAAAGACGGTGCTGAAGCTGGAGCGGGTGGCGGTCGCTTAAGCCCCTCTCCAAAAGGTGAGGGTTTGGGGCGGGGCCTATCCGCACGTGCCGACGCTGCGCTTGTGGCAACGCCCCACCCCAACCCTCAGCTGAAGGAGAGGGGCCGAGCGAGGCCTCACTGCCTTTCGAGTTTTTCGCGCATCTTGTCTTCCTGCGCCTGCAATTCGGGTGTGAACGCGTCGCCGAAGTCGGAGGCCTCGTAGAATGGGCGAATTTCGATCTCGCTGGGGCCGGGCATCGGGTTGGGGCATTTCTTCACCCAAGCCACCGCCTCGTCCATGTCCTTGACCTCCCACAGCCAGTAGCCGGCGACGAGCTCGGACGTGTTGGGGAAAGGGCCGTCGATGACCGCCCGGTTCGCGCCGTCGAACCGAACCCGCTTTGCGTATGAAGTGGGCTTGAAGCCGTCGCCGTCCTTCATGATGCCGGCGTCGATCAGCTGCTGATTGAAGTTGCCCATCGCTTCGAACATCTCGGTCGAGGGCATCTCGCCCGCTTCGCTCGCTGCGGTGGCCTTTACGAATATCATGACACGCATCGTCTTTCTCCTTCGAACGGGTTCAGCGCTTCGGCGCGACGAGCGCGAAGGTCGCGCCCTGGGGATCTTCGCCGACGACGATCCACGCGCCGCCGGGCACCTCGTGCGGGCCCATTACGACCTTGCCGCCATGGGCATTTACCCGCTCGAGCGCGGCATCGGCGGCGTCGACGCTGATATAGTAAAGCCAGTAAGGGACCGGCCCCTCGGTCTCATTCAGCATGCCGCCGTCATCGCCGTTCCCGGCCATGGTGTAGAGCTGGTAGGTGCCCATCGGGCCCATATCCATGGCGGTTGTCTTCGCCCATCCGAACAGCTTGGCGTAGAAGGCGAAGCCGCTTTCCCAATCGGTGCTGTGAAGTTCGTTCCAGTCGATCTTGCCGATCGTGCCGCGTGCCAGATCGGGCAGGTCGGGGCCATCGGGCTGCAAGAGGTTGAACATCGTGCCCTGGGGATCGGCGACCACGGCGAAGCGGCCGACGGTGGGTATGGCTTCGGGACCCATCATCACAGAGCCGCCTGCCGCCCTGAGCTCGGCGAGCTTGGCGTCGATGTCGGTGACATGGACATAGGCGATCCACCGCGGCTTGAGCCCATGCGCTGCGGCCTCGGGTGGGATCGTCATGATCCCGCCGATGCCGCGTCCACCATCGATTTCGAGGACCGTATAGTCGTGGCTGCCGCCTGCGAACGGCGTCGTCTTCCATCCGACTACCGCGCCGTAGAAAGCCTTGGCGGCTTCGACGTCGCTGGTCATCAGCTCATACCAGAAGAAATTATTGGCCATTTAGACCTCCTGTCATTTGCCTGCGTAGGCGCTTTCGATTGAGGCGATATCGAGCTTCACCATCTGCGTCACGGCGGCCATCGCGCGTGTCGAGGCGGCGGGATCGGATGCGGACAGATATTGTGCCATGCCCTTCGGCACGATCTGCCAGTTCATGCCGTAGCGATCCCGGAGCCAGCCGCATTGTTCCGGTTCTCCGCCGGCGAGCAGCGCATCCCAGATCCGATCGAGCTCGGCCTGATCCTCGCATTCGAACACCATCGAAATCGCATGGGTATATTCGAAATGCATGCCGCCATTGAGCGCCTGCATCTTTTGCCCGCCGATCGTGAATTCGACCAGCATCAGATCGCCGGCTTTTCCGCCGGGGGAATCGACGAGGCTCCTGTAGCTGGAATCGATATGCGAATCAGGGAAGATCGAGGTGTAGAAGCACGCGGCTTCCTCGGCCTCGTCCTTGTACCAGAGGCAGGGGGTGATCTTGCTCATGACATCCTCTCCTATGTCGCTGCGGATCAGGCCGGCTGGGCTTCGGACGCCATCGTCTTGGAGGCGGCTTCGAGGTCCATCCAGTTCAGCCCGAAGCAATGGCCGTCGGGATCTTCGAACGAGCGGCCATACATCCAGCCATAATCGTCCTTTTCATTGATGTCGGCGCGACCGCCGGCGGCCGCGGCGCGCTCGACGGTCTCATCGACTTCGTCGCGGCTGTCGGCGCTCAGGGTGAAGAGAGCCTGGATCTCGATCTTTGGATCGACAATTCGGCGATCGATGAAGTCGGCAATGCGTTCATGGCTTGCCAGCATGATGTAGATCGCGTCGGAGAACACCATGCAGCTCGTGCTCTCGTTCGAGAACATAGGGTTCCGGGTCGCGCCGATCGCCTCGTAAAAGGCCGTCGATTTCGCCACATCCTTCACGGGCAGGTTCAGGAAAAACATCTTCGCCATAATCATTCTCCTCATGGTTCCGAATCACCTGTTGACCTGTGATGCCTCTTTAAGTTACAAAAAACAACTATGAAGTTAGAAAAAGTAACCGGTGAGCTTCCTTCCAAAAAACGGCGCTGGTATGACGACGCCTGCGGCACGGCGATGGCGCTCGAACTCATCGGCGAGCGCTGGGCGCTGATGGTCGTGCGCGAGCTTATGTTCGGCCCGCGACGCTTCGGTGACATCCGCTTCGCGCTGCCGGGGCTCAGCGCCAATATCCTTACCCAGCGGCTCGAAGGACTCGAGGAGTCGGGCATATTGATCAAACGCAGATTGCCGCCGCCGGTTTCCGCGCAGGTCTATGAGCTGACGCCATGGGGCCATGATATCGAGCCGATCATCAAGGAGATGGGCCGCTGGGCGATCCGGTCGCCCGAACATGATCCGAGCCAGTCGCTGTCGGCGGCATCGCTGATGATGTCGTTCCGGACGATGCTGCGCCCCGATCGCGCGCATCTGCCGGTGCGGCGGCTGGGGTTCGTGATGGATGGCGATAGCTTCGTTGGTGTCCTTGACGTCGGTGGGTTCGACATAGGACGCGGCCCGACCGTGGACTGCGATTTCGTGCTGACCGGCAGCCCGGTAGCGATCGCGTCGATCGTCTATGGCGGGCGGCCCATTGCTGACGCGGAAAGCAGCGGCGATCTCAAGATCGAGGGCAATCGCGATTATCTCGAGACCTTCGTCACGCTGTTTCCGCTACCCCCGAAGGTCGTCCGCGCGGACTAGATCTTCGCCGGGCACATTGACGGTCCAGTCGCCACGGCGGCGCAAGACGAACCAGTAATAGCCGGCGGACAGCGCGACCTGCGCGGCGGTCGCGATCAGGCCGGGGCGGCCTTCCTCGAGATCCTGCCAGCTTGTCCAGACGACATAAGCGAGCGCGACCAGCGTGAGCAGCGGGGCAAGCGGGTAGAGCGGCATGCGATAGGGGGCGTTCGCCAACTGGCCGCCGCGCCGGCCGACGATCGTCGCGAGCGCCATGCCGGCATAGATCACAATCAGCCCGGCGCCGTTGACGACGAGCAGGAAGGTCAGCGGCATGAAGCAGGCGGCGATCATGAAGCCGCCGATCAGCAAGGTGCCGAGCCAGGGCGAACCCAGGCGCGGGTGGATCAGGCCGAGCCAGTGATCGAGCGGCTGGCCCCAGCACCGATCCCGCGCGCTGCTGTAGAAGAAGCGCGCGCAGGACAGGATCGCGGCGATGATCGCGTTGACGATGGCGATGGCGACGCCGATCGCCACCGCATTGGCCACCCAGGCAGGCGCGAGCTGGCCGACCAGCATTCCGAACGGATCGTCGGCGCCAAGCAGTGCGGGGAGCGATGGTGCGCCCGCGAGCGCGGCGACGATCGGCACGCCGACGCTGACGATCGCGAGGCCCGCCGCGATCAGCACGGTGCGGGCGATGCGCCTCGGCGCCTCGTGCATCTCCTCGGCGAAATAGACCGCAACGCCATAGCCGTTGAACGCGAAGATCGCGATCGTGGTGGCGACGCCGATCGCCGCGGCCGATGCGGGGGCGAGCGCGCCGTCTGCCGGCATCACCGGGTGGGTGAGCATATCGAGTATCGGGTGCGCATGACGCGCGAAGCCGAGCCAGACGACGACGGCGAGCGCGATCATCTCGATCACCAGAAAGCAGCCGGTGACGAAGGCGTTGGTGCGGATGTTCAGGATGGCGATCAGGCTGGAGGCGGCGATCACTGCGATCGCGACGGGCACTTCGGGCAGGCCGGGGATGACGTTGGCGAGCACGGCAGCGACACCGAGCGCCGCAACCGGCGGGAACAGCAGATTGCTGAAGATATTGACGCCGAGCATGATGAAGCCCGACAGCGGGCCGAGCGTGCGCGCGACCATGACATATTCGCCGCCCGCGACCGGCCAGGCCGACGACAGTTCGGCATAGATCAAAGCCGTCGCGATGCAGATCAGCGCCGCGATGATCGTCGCCCAGATCGCGCCGGTGCCGGCGAGCTGGAGCATGCCGGGCACGATCACGAACACCGAGGAGGCCGGCGTGGTGACCGACAGCGTCAGCAGCAGCACGCCGATCGTGCCGAGCGAGCGCACGAGCGGCAAGGTTGAAGGACTGGTCATGCTACGCACGGAACTCCGAACTTCAGACCCATGATGCCTCGCGGGGCCGGCGGCCGTTGCCGGGAGCGGCCTGTAATCCTGTGCTTATGCGCAAATCGATCGGTCCTGCCAGCCCCTGATCGTCGCGGCCATCATGCACGCCCTCCCCACCCGGCAGCAGCCAAATGAGGAGATGGGTTTCGGATCGGCATTTGTGACTCAGGGGTGATGGCGCATGTCACGGTGATTCCAAGGCGCGCCGATCGCGGCTGTAATCGCCCGGCACGGTTGACGGCGGGCGGTATTGCATGGTCGAGAATCGCGTTTTTCGAGCGATTTTTCACGCTAATTTTGATCTCTTTTTGTTATATCCGCGTGATGCCGTTCAGGAACTCTCTCCCGGCTGTTATCCTTATGCGGCACGCATTCTGTCGGCTTGTTTTATGTTGGTGCCCAGCAGGTGGCGTTATTAACGTCTCTCCCTGATCGGACGAAATTGACCATCAATACTTCGAAATAAATTTCGAAATGGCAGAAAATCAGTCCAACCTCTCAACTATAGTTGAAGCTGATGCTGATCCGTTCGCCCTTCGCCGTGCTCGCGGGCACTTCGTGGCGCAGCCAGCTTTCCCAGAGCAGCAGCATGCCGGGGCGGGGATCGACATAGACGAAGCTCTGGCTGTCTTCGGGCGCGTCTTCGCGGCGGGGCGGGGCGGCCATCATCAGGGGGAGGCGCGGATCCTCCAGTTTCAACCCGCCCGATCCTTCGGGGAGGGTGACGTAGAAGGTGCCCGAGATGACGCTGTGCGGATGTAGGTGGCCCGAATGGGTGCCGCCCGATTTCATGACGTTGACCCAGAGGCTGTCGAGTTTGAGCTTGCGGTGGAGATCGAGGTGGAGCGCTTCGGCGAAGGCGCGGACATGTTTGTCGAGGGCTTTGCGCAGATCGGCGAAGGCGGGATCGCGGGTCGGCAGATCGTTGAGCGAGGCATAGGAGGTGTAGCCGCGATAGCCCTTCGCCTTCGACCAGGCGGCGCCGGCGCGATCCTCGGTCGCGAAGAGGCGGCAGCTTTGTTCGAGATCGGCGAGGAGCGAGGCGTCGTCGATGACGGCGTCGTAGAGCCGGGTGGCGAAGAGCGAGCGGATGGTCATGCTTCTTCCGAACCACGCTATGCGCTTCGGTTCAAGCGGCGGGCTGCGATAAAAGCCGGATCGCTTCGTCGAGCGGGGCATCGCCGCCCGGCTTTTCGGAGGCGATGTGGCGCGGGGTGACGCCTTCGCGTTCGAGCCGGCGGCCGCTCGCCAGATGGATGTCATATTCGGCGATGGTGAGGCGGCCGCCGTCGGGAAGGCGGTGATCGACGCCGCCGGTGACCGCGCCTTTGCTGCGTTCGCCGATGGTGATCGCGCGGCCGCTATCGTCGAGGAAGGCAGCGAGGATTTCGGCGGCGCTGGTGGTGCGCGGGCCGATCAGGACGGCGATCGGGCCGCGATAGCTCTGGGGATCGCTGCCCTTCGTGCGCTCCTCGATCGTGCGGCGGCCGGAGAGCCGGATCAGCGGCGTGGTCTTCGCGACGAACTGGCCGGCGATGCGATCGAGGATATCGGCGTCGCCACCGACATTGTGGCGCAGATCGAGGATCAGCGCGCGCGGCCGATAACTGCGCAGGCTGTGGATGAGCCAGCGATCGTCGCCGGGCTCGAACTGATCGAAGGCGAGCAGCAGCACGCCATCGGCGGCCCAGCGCGCGCGGCGATTCCAGCCGGTGTCGTCGTTGCGGCGGGGGAGTGGCGGGAGCTGCGCGGCGCTACGTGCGTAGACATGGCTGTCGCCGATGCGGGCGAGCATGCGATTTATGACCTTGTAGAGTGTGGCGCTATCGGGCGCGGCGATGGCGTCGGGGCGATATTGGGCGGTGGTCGCGCTCCAATCGAGGCCGTGCATGGTGCGATCCCAATAGCGGCCGGCGACCAGCGAAGAGACGCGATCGAAGACGCGGCCGTTGATCGTGCCGGATGGCGCCGCGCCGAGGCACAGCAGAGCGAGCAGTGCGAGCAACGCCTTCATGGCGCTGGCGCGGGTTCGCAGGCGAGCGTCAACAGCTTCGCGATCGCATCGAAACGCAGTTCGGTGCAGCGATCGAGCCGGTCGCGGCCGATCAATACCGCCGGCCAGGCATCCTGTGTCGGTACGCGCTTCATGACCATGATGTCATCGGGCAGGGCCTGACGGTCGGCGGGCAGATCATAATGGCCGCCGAAATCGGCGATGCGGACGGGGAGGCTGGTGAAGCTGAAACCCGCGATGTCGGCGGGGCGGGCGAGCGCGAGCGTTCGCGTCGGGCGCAGCACACCGAAGGCGGCGGCGATCCCGGGGCCGGCGCCGGGAAGGAGCGTCCCGTTCTGCGCACCCGCCAGGATCACCGCCGCCGACCAGGTCGCGACCGATTGCGGACGGGTGAGCGAGAAGAGCGCGAAGATGTCCTTCGAGCCGATCCTGAGCCGGGTTTCGGGGCCGCGTTCGTCGCTGTCCTCGATGAGGAAGCGGCGCAGCGGCCGATCGCCGGGCGGCGCACCGGCACGGACGAAACGGACGATCGCATAAGGCAGCAGGGTCATGCCGATTTCGCCATCGGCGCCCTGACAGCAATCGCGATCGTGCGAGATGATCTGTGCGGGGAAGGGCCGGCGATTGATCATGGCTTCGCCGCCGATGCCGATGGCGGCGACCGTCTCGCGGCCGACCTGATCGGTGATGCCGCCTTCGAAGGGCAGGCCAAGCCGATCGGCGGCGGCGCGGTTGAGCTCGATCAGGCGCTTCTGATCTGGCGCAACCCTCAGCCGAAGCGTGACATGGTTGATGGTGACGGTGACCAGCGGATCGGCGATGTCGAGGGTCAGCGTGCCTTCGGGCGGGCGCGGTTTGCGCGCCGGCGCGTACGTGGCCGCCAGGGCGAACAGCAGTCCGGCCCAGATCCAGCGGCGTTTCATTATCCTCTCTCCCAGCATCGTGCCACAACGGACGGCACGCGTGGGCGTTCCGGTCAGAGAGCTGGCCGGTCAGAGAGCGGGCGGCCTGGGCATCGGCACCCGCATCGCAATCAACACCAGCGCGCCATCGACCTTGTCGAACTGATGCGGGGTTCCCTGAGGAACGACGAACACATCGCCGGCCGCGACATGGCGGCTCGTGCCGCCCACGATCGCCTTTGCGGTGATGTTGGGCCCGGTGCCGGGCGCGGGATCGGAAAGCTCGCCGCCCTCGATCAGATTGCCGCCGCCCTTGAGAACGTAGAAAAATTCGGCGTCGTCCCGATGAAGCGCGGCAACCGCGCCCGCTTGCCGATATTCGAGCGCTGCCCGATAGGGCGCGAACAGGAGCAGCGGCTGGGCGAGGCTCGCCTCGCTCGGTTTGATCGTCGCCTTCGCCTTGGCAATCATCGCTTCGATTTCGGCGGAAGATGTGAAGAGACGCGGTTCCGCGGCAGGCGCGGGTGCCGGCGTCATACCGGTCTGTGCGGCTAAAGGCGCTACCGCGAACAACAGCGCCAATACCCCCAATGCCAAATTCGATCGAACCATTTCAAGCTCCCCGCAATGTACCACCGCCTGCCATAGCAGATTCTGTTCATTGCCGGTTATGCTGGCAAGGCGCATAATCGCGTCGCAACAAGGAGGATATCATGCGAAACGCATTGGCCCTGATTGGTTCGGCCCTTCTGCTCGGCGGAGCGTCGGTGTCAGCCGCTGCACGCGTATCGGCAAAGGGCGAAGCCGATCTCGCCAAGGCCCTTGCCGGCCGTGTCGCCGGAAAGCCGGTGGACTGCCTCGTTCAGCGCAATATCCGTTCGACGCAGATTTTCGACGGCACCGCGATCCTTTATGAGGTCGGCCGTACCTATTATGTCGTTCGACCGCTCGCCGCGTCCAGCCTGCGCAGCGACGACATCATGATCACCGATACTCATACGAACCAGCTGTGCAGTGTTGATATCGTGCGCATGGTCGACTCGTCGTCGCTCATGTCGACCGGATCGGTAGGGCTGAGCAGCTTCGTGCCCTACACCAAGCCCAAGGTTTGAACTGAAGCCCGGTTGCGGGATGTTGGAGGATGCCATGCGCAAAACTATCGTTCTGATCGGTTCGGTCCTGCTTATCGCGGCGACCGGCGCGAGTGCGGCGTCGAGCAAGGCTTCGATCAAAGCCGAAGCCGAACTCGCAAAGGCGCTCGCCGGCCGGGTGGCCGGGCCGCCGGTCAATTGTATCCAACTGCAGCAGATCCGCTCGAGCAGGATCTATGACGGCACTGCGATCGTCTATGAAGTGGGCAGGGTGCTGTACGTGAACAGACCGACCGGAGCCACTTTCCTCGATCGGGACGATATCCTCGTCACCAACACGTACAGCAGCCAGTTGTGCAGTATCGATAGTGTGCGGCTGGTGGACAGGACCTCCGCTTTCCCGTCGGGATCGGTGGGGCTCACCAAGTTCGTGCCGTATACAAAACCGAAGCCTTGACGCGATGATCGATCGGCCCAGGCAGGGCGATCATCGCGGCGGCAAATATCATTGTCCGCTCCGCATGATGAAGCGGATGCTTTCCTGCTGGCCCGCGCAGCCCGGAGAGCCTTCGGGGCGATAGCTCGCGCTGTATACGAAGTCCTTCGTCATGCCGATCGCGGCCTTGCGAAATACGAAGGGCGGATAGGCGACGACGGCGCGTGGCGATGCGGCGCGCCCGCTCGCCTGTATGTCGAATTCGACTTTGACCCAGCCTTCGAAACCCCATCGCATCGCCTCGTTCGGAAAGTCCGAGGAGCTGGCGTTCGCCCTGAGCAGGCCCGGCCGCGCGTCCATCAGTGCACATTGTTCTGCGCCGAGCCCGGTTGCGCCATAGGCCGACCGAGCCTGGGCCAAGTCGCCCTTGTCGGCCAACACCGCAGCGAGCCGCACCAGCGCCCCGATCCGCAGCGGATCGTTCGGGGGCAGGCGGCTGTCATCCGCGACTTGCCGCAACAATTGTTCCGCATCCGACGCTGCCGAAGACCTCCAGCCCGGTTCGGCTATCATCAGACGCAGAGTCGCGGCGGTGATCATGTCGCCGGCATAATCGGGGCGGGCGAGCAGAGTACGAAATCGCCCACGCTGCCGCTGGAGCTGGAAATCGTCATTGTCGAGATGGATTCCTACGATGTCGATATAGGCCCGTGCGGGGGCGGGAGCACCCGTGGCGGCGGCTATGGCGGCCGCGTTCGCGATCCAGAGCTTTCGTTCTTCCTTTGATGCGACCGGGTGTGCGGCCAGGCGCAGGAGGATGGGAATGGCGGCCGGCGTTCCGACATTGCGCCATTTTCCTTCGAAATCCTGCTCCAGCTTTGCCAGAGGTGGCGGCACGGTGCTCTCTTCATAAGCATAGGATGCGCCGTTTGCGGCCAGCCACTTCTGAAGATATGGCGCCAGCGCGGTGCCTGGCCAGGGCCGTGGCGCCGTTGTCGAGCAGCGCAGTTCGACCCGCGTTGCCGCACGGAACAGCACGGGTATGATCTTCGCATCGGCGGGTTTCCACGACCAATGGGCTACCGTGCGGGCAAATATGGTAGCGGCCGGGCCCAGCCGCGACGTGTAGATCGGCGCTGCAAAGCCGACCTGGCCATCGTCGCGGATGTTGAATTCGACCACAACCACATCGTCGGGCTTCAGATCGGCATCGCCGCCACAGGCCGGCAGGTCCAGAAAGGCGGCCGTGGCAAAGGGCGCCTTTTCGAGCCGGCCGGCGCCCGTATAGGCCATATATTTCCGGGCATTATCCTCATCCTTGTTGAGCAACGCCGTGATCGCCAGATCAGATCGCGTGACGATATCACCAAGGCCGACCCTGAAGCCCAGCCCACCCTGCTCGGCGAGAGCCGTCTTCAATTCGGCATAGGCATCCGCCAGCCGCCCATGATTGAGCAGTGCGCGGGCGCGGACGGTTCGTATCGTTGCCCGATATTCCTTGTCGAAGCCGGGCGTAGCCAGCGTGAGCGCCAGCGCCTTGTCGCTATAGCCGATCGCGCGGTCGTCCGGCTCGAACATCGTGGCATAAGCCAGCATCGACAGCGCAGTGACCTTGTCTTGAGCGGCATCGGCGCTCGATTCGGCGAGTTCGAATTGCGCAGCGGCGGCCATATAATCGTAGTGCGCCATCATGGAGCGGCCCAACGCGATCCGCGCAAGGGCGACATCCTGTCGATAATTGGCAGCGTCGGCCGGCACCGACGCCAGCCCTGCCTGAAGAGCCGCCTCGGCTTCGTCGTCCCGGCCCAGTCCGACAAGGCTCTGGCCCTTGCGGATGCGGATGACGCCGAGGACTGCCGGGTTACGTTGAATCGACGGATGCGACTCGAGCGATTCGAAGGTGCTGACCGCTTCGGCAAATCGGTGCTCCTGCCACGCCGTCGTCGCCGCATCGAAAAGCTGCTGTGCGGTCGCCGGTTTCGGTGCCGCGGGAGCTGGTGTCGGCGCGGTCGGGGCAGCGGCGGCCAGGCCCGCAGCGATCAATAGTCCTAGCATCTCTTCCTCCGATAGCAGCTCACGGTAAGGGAGCACGCTCTTGCTTCGCAAGCATGACTTGTCGAAGAAGGGCGGATGACCGCAAAAATTGCCTTGCTGCTGTTATGCGCCGCTGTCGGGATGGGTGGTGCGGCTGCAGCGCCGCCGCCTCTGCTCGATGGCGGAGGAGCGGTTCGGCCCTTGCCCCGCCCTGCGATCATATTGTTCTGGGCAAGCTGGTGCGCGCCGTGCCAGGCGGAATTGCGTGGGTTGGCGACGCTGCAGAAAGCGGTGGCGCCGATGCCGGTGATACTGGTGGCGCTGGACGGTTCCGTCCGATCGCGAGCGATGCTCCGTCATATCGATCCCGAAGCAGTGCGTTATCCGGGCAGTGTGGACGCCAATATGCTCAACCTCGTTCCCGGCGGCGCGCCGGGCGTGCCGTTTGCGATCGCGTTTGACCGACAGGGTATCGCTTGTGGGCAGAAAGGCGGAGGCGTTGCCGCAGCGGATATCGTCGCGTGGCGCGATCGATGCTTGCGGTAGGCAAAAGAAAAACGGGCCGCCATCGCTGGCGACCCGTTTCGTTTGGCTCGGCTCTGAAGCTTAGCGCTTCGAGAACTGGAAGCTCTTGCGCGCCTTGGCACGGCCGTACTTCTTACGCTCGACAGCGCGGCTGTCTCGGGTGAGGAAGCCGGCGGCCTTCACCTGAGCGCGCAGGACGGGCTCGTACTTGGTCAGCGCCTGGCTGATGCCATGCTTGACCGCGCCGGCCTGGCCCGAAAGGCCACCGCCCTTGACGGTGCAGATCACGTCATACTGACCGCCACGCTCGGCGACGCCGAACGGCTGGTTGATGACGAGACGCAGGGTCGGACGCGCGAAATAGACTTCCTGATCGCGGCCGTTGATCGTGATCTTGCCGGTGCCCGGCTTGATCCAGACGCGGGCGACCGCATCCTTACGACGGCCCGTGGCATAGGCACGGCCCTGTGCGTCGATGATCTGCTCGCGCAGCGGCATCGTCGAAACCGGGGGAGCGGCAGGCGCTTCATCGGTGGTGTAGGCAGGCGCCGCCGCCGCAGGGGCAGCAGCCTGGACTGCGCCGGTCAGCGCGCCCAGATCGGAAAGGGACTGACGATCGTCGGACATTATGCGCCCACCTTGTTCTTACGGTTCATCGACCCGACGTCGAGGATGTCGGGGTTCTGCGCGGTATGCGGATGCTCGGTGCCACCGAAGATGCGCAGGTTGCGCATCTGCTGACGGCCGAGCGGGCCGCGCGGGATCATGCGCTCAATCGCCTTTTCAAGAACGCGCTCGGGGAAACGGCCCGCGAGGATCTTGTCGGCATGGGCTTCCTTGATGCCGCCGGCATAGCCGGTGTGGCGATAGTAAACCTTCTGCGCCAGCTTCTTGCCGGTGAAGCGAACCTTCTCCGCGTTGATGATCACGACATTGTCGCCGCAATCGATGAACGGGGTGTAGCTCGGCTTGTGCTTGCCGCGCAGGATGTTTGCGACGATCGACGCAAGGCGGCCAACGACCAGACCTTCCGCATCGATCAGAAGCCATTTCTTCTCCACCGTAAATGGCGTTGCCACTTTGGTGGTCTTCATGAGCGCCTTCATGGGCTGAGACCTTCTACATCTGAAACGAACTGCGCCGCCCTGTGAGGAGCGGCGCTGACCGGGGGCTAATGCGCAGAGAGCCCCAAAAGAGTCAAGTAAATCGGGCTTATTTTAATAAGGTATTATTGTACCGCGATACGCTGGGCGGTGCCGACATGATGCGCGGCGGCGACGAGCGAAGCGAGCAGCAACGCCGCCACCGCCTGATGCGCGACCGCGATCGGCAGCGCCACGCCGGTCATCAGGGTGGCGATGCCGAGCGCGATCTGCAGGATGACGAAGGCCGCGACGGCGTGGACGGAGCCCTTTGCGCCGAGTGCCTTCGCCTGACGCGCCACGAGGAGCGCGGCGGCGGCGGCGACCCAGCCCCACCAGCGATGGACGAACTGGACGACGATCGGGTTGTCGATGAGGTTGCGAAGCGCATCCCATTGCGCGTTCCAGCCGCCGGCCGGGAACCACTCGTCGCCCATGCGCGGCCAGCTCGCATAAGCATAGCCCGCGCGCAGGCCCGCGACGAAGGCGCCGAACATGATCTGACTGGCGAGGACCAGCAGCGCCGCAGCGCAGGCGCCAGTGAGGCGGGCGGGGCGGTAGGCCGGATCGCGGGCCAGCCGGAAGAGATCGAGCGCGGTCCAGATCAGCGCCGAGAAGATCAGCAGCGCGGCGAGCAGATGGACGGCGAGGCGGATGTGGCTGACCTCGGTGCGGGCGCTCAGGCCCGAATAGACCATCCACCAGCCGATGACGCCCTGCAGGCCACCCAACAGGAAGATGGCGATCATGCGGCTGCCATAGCCCTTGGGGATGGCGCGCTTGTACCAGGCCACGAGCATCACGATCGCGAGCACGGTGCCGATAGCGCGGGCGAGCAGGCGGTGAAGATATTCCCAGAAGTAGATCGATTTGAAGCCGTCGAGCGTCATGCCCGTGTTGAACGCGGCATATTGCGGGATGCGCTTATAGCCATCGAACTCGGCCTGCCATTCGGCGGCGTTGAGCGGCGGGATGATGCCGCGGATCGGCTTCCATTCGGTGATCGACAGGCCGGATTCGGTGAGGCGGGTGATCCCGCCGACCACCACGATCGCGAACACGAGCGCTGCGACGACGAGCAGCCAGACGGCGAGTGCGCGGGGAGCCGGGGCGGGATTGAGGGGGCGGGAGAGGGGAGACGCGGGCATGGCGCGCTCATGCGCCAGTGCGGGAGCGGGATCAAGCAGAGGGTCAGGTTTCGGGCGTTGCCGTTCACTGCCTCAAAAGGCACAGATCAAGGCACAGATCCTGGAGAGAAGCGGAGGTTAACCATTCAAGTTACGGAAAATTCCTGGGGGATGCTGCTGATCGGCTTCGGCGCGATCGGCGGTACGGTGCGCGGCCGTCGTGGTCGGGCTATCGCCGCCGTGAGCGACGGTACGACGCTTTAGTCGAAGGCCTTCAGTGCGTCGTCACAAGGAGCACCCTCAATGACGATGCGCTTGATGCTCAACGTCACCGTCTGGCCCGCAGGAACACGAACCTGAAGAATACGCCCTGGCGCTATCAGGGCTGATGCCGGCGTGCGCGCCGCTTCGTCGGTGGCCGGAACGGACATCGGCATTTGCGCCATGTCGGCGTCGCCGGAAATCTGGAAGCGGATCAGCTTCCAGCCGGGCGCGAGGGCCCGGCCGGTCAGAAAGGCGAATTTGCATTCGGCCGGCTTCGCCGAGGGCGCGGCGACGACGAGCGTCGATTGGACGAGCTTGCACCGCGTGGCCGTCGAGCTGACAACCTCGAACCCGAAGCCGTTGTCATGCGCCTGACGCAGCGCTGCGACGGCATTGACGAGGCACGGCGCCGCATCGGCCGCCGCGGCGTACGTCAGCGCGACTATTGCGCCGGTGAGGGCGATGGTTCGCAATCGGTTCCTACGCATGGCCTTCTCCGAATGATGAGCGGCGAGGTGATCTCGATCTGGTGATCATTTTCGTCGACCTCGACATTGAGCCCGGCGGCCGGACGCGCGACATTGATGCCTTTGGTGCCATAGCCGGCGTAACGGACCTCGATCGCAGGAATCCGCCCGTCGATTTCGGGCACTGTCACGCGAAACGTTTTTCGGTCCTCGAGGATGACCGGATCGGGATTGAGAGTCACCCGCAACGGCGAGACTTCCGCCTGATCATAGTCGATCTCGCGGCCCTCCTCGTCTTCGATCTGCACGGTGCCGGTAATCACCCAGCTCGGCCGCAATACCGTGTTGAAGTTGCGGTTCTGCATGTTGAGCAAGGGGAAGGTGGCGAGCAGGACAATGAAGTAAGCCGCGAAGGCACCCGACGACTTGATCGAAAGGCCCGAAAGCGGGCCGCCCAGCGAAGTCTTCGTGTTGGGGAAGATCAGGTAGATGACGATCGCCGGAATGAGCGGCAGAAGAACCCACGACGCATTGAGCAGATATTGCCATAAGATGATCGATTGATCGCTACCGTTGCCCATAAGGCCCCCGTCTTGTCCGCACTTCCCGTTGGCCATCCCTTCGCTTAGTATGGCTTTGTTCGTGGCGAAGAGGGAGTCCCTAAATGCCGAGCACCTCCGCGATGTCATGCGCCGGCCGGGCAGGGCTGGCGGCCCTGCTGATCGGCTGCGCGGGCTGGGCCTATGCCGGTGAGCCGGCGAGCACACCCCAGTCGACCGTCTCACTCGATTTCCTGTCGCGGCTCGAAAGCGGGCGTGTCGAGGACGCCTATGCCTTGCTGGATCCGACGCTGCGCGAAAAATATCCGATCCAGCAGCTTTACGGCGCGGCGAAAAGCCTGGGCGGCGTGCGCTTCGACCGGCGCATTTCCTATCAGGGATCGGGCATCACCGCGCGTGGCAAGATGATGGTCCAGCGGCAAGTCCAGCAGCGGATTGGCGCGTCGAGCAACGGCAGCATATCGAGCTATCTGGTGTGCATCATCAACACGCCACGTTCCGGCTATGGCAGCGTGATTTATGCGGCTGCGTTTCTACGCATGAACGCCGCGTCGCAGGCCTGGCGGATAACGGATTACCGCATCGACGCCGAACCGCACCCGTCCTGCGTTCGTTGACGATATGCGCGCTGCGATTCAGCAATGGGCGACGAGGACGGCGTGGACGCCGGTAGCCGCCGCATCATAGGTCAGCGACCCCTTGAGCGTATTCGCCATCGCGCCGATCAGCCGAGACCCGAGCCCGGTGCCGCGCACTTCGCCGGACGACGGCATACCGACGCCGTCATCTTCGACACGAAGCTGAAAGCAGTTGTCGGGCTGTTCGAGAAGGCGGACGCGGATCTGACCATGCTCGCGCGGCCCATAGGCATATTTGCAGGCGTTGGTGACGAGTTCGGTAACGATCACGCCGATCGCGACGGCCTTGTCGGTCGACAGATAGAGCGGCTCGGCCAGGACACTGATATCGCGCGACGCATCGGGCGACGACAGCGTCTCGCGCAGTTCATCGACGAGCGAGGCAAGGTAATCGGCCATCTCGACGCTCTCGACCGACGATGACGTGTAGAGGCGCTTGTGGACTTGAGCGATGGCGGCGATGCGGCGCTGGGTATCCTCGAGCGCTGCCTTTGCAGCCCCATCCTCGAGCGCGCGCGATTGCAGGCTGACAAAGGCCGAGACCAGCTGCAGGCTGTTGGCGACCCGGTGGTTGACCTCCTGCAGCAAGGTCTGCAGCCGTTCGTTGCTCTGGCGCAGATCGGCCTCGGCGCGGTCCTTTTCCGCGCGCAGGCGGACGGTTGCCAGGCCCTGCGCGATCGCTTGCCCCAGCAGATCGAAATAGTCTTCGTTGACGGTCTTGACGACATAGTCGATCGCACCGGCCTTCAGCGCAGCGACAGCGAGCTGACTTTCATCCGAGCCCGTCACATAGATCACGGGAGGCGGCGCGGGCAGGGCCTGCAGCGCGCGCAGGGTCGCGAGGCCATCGAGGCCGGGCATATAATGATCGACAGCGACCAGATCGAAGGGGGTCGCGGCGGCGGCGGCGATGCCGTCTTCGCCGCTGGCCGCGAGATCGACGCGGTAGCCGAGGCGCTTCAGCGCGCGGGCGGTGAGGCGCCGCAGTCCTTCATCGTCATCGATATAGAGAATATAGGGCGCTGCATCGCTCATCAGGATTCGGGGACACCCGGCACCTGGATCACCGACAGGAACAAGCCGAGCTGGCGGATCGCGTCGGCGAAGCTTTCATAATTGACCGGCTTGGTGATGTAGACGTTGCAACCGAGATCGTAGCAGCGCTGGATCTCGATCTTGTCGTCGGTGGTGGTGAGGACGACGACGGGGGTGCGCTTGAGCGGGCCTTCGCCCTTGATCTTCGCGAGGATATCGGTGCCGCTCATATCGGGCAGGTTCAGATCGAGCAGGATCAGCGCCGGGCCGTTATGCGCCGGGCCGTCCGGGCTGTTGTACAGATAATCTAGCGCCGAGGTGCCATCGAGGAAGTGATGGATGTCGTTCGAAATGCCGGCGCGGCGGATATTCTTTTCGATGAGGCGGGCATGGCCCTCATCATCCTCGATCATGACGATGTTCACAGATTGATGCGCGTTCATGCCGCTGCTCCCCGTTCGCCGGCATATTCCGCCGGTAGATTGACCTTGAATGTGGCGCCCTTTTCGAATTCGGATTCGACGCCAATCGTTCCGCCAAGGCGATAGGCCAGCGCGCGGACATGCGCGAGGCCGATTCCTTCGCCGGGCTGATCCTGCGCGCCCGATCGGCGGAACAGATCAAAGATCCGTTCATGATCGCGCGGTTCGATGCCGCGGCCATTGTCTGCGATGCTGATCAGGATGCGATTGCGCACCAGCGTCGCGCCGATCTCGACAAGGCCGGGACGGCCGGGTTTGAGATATTTGACGGCGTTTTCGACGAGGTTGGCAACGATCTGCTCAAGCGCAAGACGATCGCTGACGATCGCCGGCATGTTGGGCGCGATCCGGACATCGACGCCGAGTTCGTCGATGCGATGGCGCAGCGTATCGACCACGCTGGTCGAGAGAGCGGTCAGATCGAGCCGCTCGGGGGTTATCGTGCGGCGGCCTTCGCGCGACAGGCGCAGGATCGCGTTGATCAGGCGGTCCATCTTCTGGGTCGAAGAGCGGATGAAGTTGACGGATTCCGGCAGGTCTTCACGCACCGCGAGGCGCGCGGCCTCGGTCAGCAGGTCGGGCGCCGATTCCTCGATCTTGTCGATCAGCGCCGACAACGGTTTGGTCGCGGCGTCGAGTTCGGCGGTGAAACCCATAACGTTGACAAGCGGCGAGCGCAGATCGTGCGAGACGATATAGGCGAAGCGCTGAATTTCTTCATTGGCGCGCTGCAGATCAGTGGTGCGCTCGAGGACCGCGCCCTCGAGATTGCCGTTGAGTTCGCGCAGCGCATCCTGCGAGGCGCGCAGATCTTCGGTGTAGCGCCGGATGATCCAGATCGAACCGGCGGCGACACCGATCAGCAGAGCGCCGGTTACGGCCAGCACGATATAGAAGGTTGCGATGCCGCGCCGTTGCGCTTCGGATCGCGTCGTCATCAGCAGCCGTTCGGCTGCGAGCATCTGATCGCTCAGCTGCTGGACCGAGCGCGCGGCATCCTGCCGTTCAGCTTCAGCCTGCGGCGTTATCGAGGTACCCGACAGCATCGAGGCGATGAACAGTCCATCGAGCTTATGCCCAAGAACGCGTATCTGCGAGAGCCGGCGCTGCTGCACGGGATTGTCGATCGTGAGGCGGCCGACTTCCTCGATCGCCTTGAAGAAGCGCGATGACGCATCGGGATAGGTTGCGCCGCTATCGTTGGCGAGGTTGAGCGCCACGCCGCGCCGTGCGCTGCGCATCTCTTCCAGCGACAGCCGGATCATGCCGACCTGCCGTTCGACCTGATAGGTGTGATCGACCCAGCGCGTTTCCTCCTGCCCGCGCAGCATAACCGCGACGGCCGTGAGCCCTGCGATGAGGACGCCGGCGAAACCGAGAATGACGAGCAACAGGACGGTGCGGCCGAAACGGCGCTGTGCCTCTATCGTTGTCTTGTCCGTTGTCTTGTCGGTGGCCACGCTGACGGCGATAGAGGGCGCGGAACGACTTGCCAAGCGAGGGTCTTCGCACTCTGCCGAACCTTGACTAACCCAAATTAGTTTGTCTGGTTTTCAAGGCATTGCCGCCTCGCCAAGGTCTATCTCGCGGATATTGTCCGCGACCATCGGATCGCGCAGCAGGACCGCCATAGGCAGCCTTGTCGCATCGCCGGTTCGCATCGGCGATAGGAAAGCGTTTGGTGCAGGGTCAACCGGCCACTGGGCTGGTCCTCCCGCGCGCCCTGGGGTAGGCTCCACTCTGGAGGCTTTCCGCCTTCGTTCGTGCCGGCGCCCGTGAGGGCTTGAAAGGGAATGCGGTGGTGCCTGTGGCACCCAAGCCGCGGCTGTCCCTGCAACTGTAAGCGGCGAGCCATCGGGCCGGATGCCATTGGGGGCGATCCCGAGAAGGCGGCCCGGAACGGCATTGACCCGCGAGCCAGGAGACCTGCCGGCGCGGGTCGCTCGCGCTACGGCCCAGGGAAAGGCCGCTGCACGGTTCCCCGTTGGGCGACAATCGAAACGCGAACGTCATGCGCCATGAACGCGTATGGCCGTTGCCATTGCCGCTTGAAGGACGGACATGAACGGGCAGTTGTCGAACGAACGCCGCAATGAGAAGGCGAAGAAGTGCCAGGCGCCGGAGGGCGGGATCATGGCCGAACGGCGCGGACCGGCGGACCGGCTTGCCGTCGAACGTGCGCCGCGGCTTTATCGTCATGCGTGTATGTGTCTGCGGATCATTGCCGGAGGTGCCGCATGGGCGCAGTGATGTTGCAGGGAACGGGGTCCGACGTCGGCAAATCGGTGCTGGTGGCCGGGCTGTGCCGGGCACTCGCAAACCGGGGCCATCGGGTGCGGCCGTTCAAGCCGCAGAATATGTCGAATAATGCCGCCGTCACGGTGGACGGTGGAGAGATCGGGCGGGCGCAGGCACTGCAGGCGATTGCCGCGCGGGTGGAGCTGCACACCGATATGAACCCGGTGCTGCTGAAACCTCAGGCCGATCATACATCGCAGCTGATTGTCCACGGCAAGCTGCGCGGGACGCTGGGTGCGAGCAATTTTCGCGCGGGGCGGGGCGCGCTGCTGGGTGAAGTCATGGAGAGCTACCGGCGCCTCGAAGCAGAGTGCGACATCGTTGTGGTCGAGGGGGCGGGGTCTCCGGCGGAGATCAATCTGCGTGCGGGCGACATCGCCAATATGGGGTTTGCGCGCGCGGCAGGCGTGCCAGTGGTGCTGATCGGCGATATCGATCGCGGCGGGGTGATCGCAGCGATCGTCGGGACCAAGGCGGTGATCGATCCCGAAGATGCGGCGATGATCCACGGCTTCATCATCAACAAGTTTCGCGGCGATCCGGCGCTGTTCGAGGATGGCTACCGCCAGATCGAGGCGATCTCGGGGTGGCGCGGTTTTGGCGTCGTGCCGTGGCTGCCGGCGACGGTGCGATTGCCAAGCGAGGATGCGGTGGTGCTCGAAAAAGGAATGGCACGGGCGGCTGGCGCCAAGCTGATCGCGTGCCCGATCCTGCCACGCATTTCGAATTTCGACGACCTCGATCCGCTCAAGCTGGAGCCCGGCGTAGAGCTGTTGATGGTGCCGCCGGGGCAGCCTATCCCGGCCGAGGCCGCGTTGATCATTTTGCCCGGATCGAAGGCGACAATTGCCGATCTGGCCGCGCTGCGGGCAGAGGGCTGGGACATCGACCTACGCGGGCATCATCGGCGCGGCGGCGCGATCCTCGGGCTGTGCGGCGGCTATCAGATGCTCGGCCGTCTGGTGGCCGATCCCGATGGGATCGAAGGGCCGGCGGGCATAGCCGAAGGGCTGGGGCTGCTCGATGTCGAGACGGTGTTGTCGCCGACCAAGGCGTTGCGGCGGGTATGGGGGGTGGCGCTGGGCGCTGCGTTCGACGGCTACGAGATGCATATGGGGGAGACACATGGCCCTGACAGCGACCGTCCGCTTGCGATCTTCGACGACGGACAGCGCGATGGTGCGATCAGTACCAATGGGCTTGTGATGGGGACCTATGTCCACGGGTTACTGAGCGATCCGGCGCAGCGGCAGGCGCTGCTGGCGAGGATCGGTGCAGAAGGAAGCGGGCGTGACTATCATGCTTCGGTTGAGGCGGCGCTCGATGAGATTGCGGCGGCATTGGAACGGCATCTCGATGTGGACGCGCTGATCGCGTTGGCGCGGGGCTAAGCACCCTCCTCCGTTCCTGGTGGCGCCCGGCCAGGCAAGAGCCGGTACGCACAGGCGCGCGCCGAGCCGCCTGACGGCGAACTGGTCTTCGGCGGATGCGTCTTACGGTAGCCGGATCAGCAACCCCGCTTGAGAATGTAAGACCGTCTGGCCTGGAGATAGGGGGCGCTCCTGCATCTTCCGACAGCGAGGCGGAAATCGGATGTCGTTGTAGCCGCCGCACCAGCGCAGGGTCGCTGCACAAAACCGCCCCGAAGGCTTCGAGCCAGGCGCGTGCTCCGTCGAGTTCGTCGGAAAGCATAGCCAGAGTCTGCCGATGGCCTGGAATGTTCATCGAATAGGCTTCCTGACGATCATGCAGCGGCGGCGGCACGCGTACAGCCGCTCAGGACTGCGGCGGAGATTTCCGTCAACGGCAGATCGAGGCCTGCGGCGCCCAAAGCGCGGGCTGCCGCAGGGGCCTCGTCAACGACCGCAGTTGCGCTGTTCTGCGTTATTGTCCGGGCGCCCGTTGCGCGAAGCGCCTTGAGGCCAGCCGCGCCGTCGGTGCCCATACCCGTGAGAATAACGCCAATCGCGCTGGCGCCGGCTGTCTTTGCAAGCGTAGCGAAAAGCAGGCTGGCGGAGGGCCTGATGCCGCCGACCGGGTCGGCCCTCATCAGTCGCAATGAGGCATTCGGCCAATGGTCTATGACGGCGTGCGTGGTGGGATCCGTGACAAGCTGGATGGTGCCCTGGGCAAGCGCCTGGCCGTCTTCAGCCATAACGATCTTCGCCGCACAGGACGCCCGAAGGCGTTGGAGCAGCGGCTCGACGAAACCCTGCTCGGTCTGCAGGAGGATTATGGTCGGCGGGCAGTTGGCGGGAAATGTCGGCAGCATATTGAGCAGCGCATCCACGCCGCCCACCGAAGCGCTCATCGCGATCATGTTGCCATTCCAGTCGAAAGCGGCCTGCGGCGCGCGATGGACGGCTTTGGTTTTCTTGACGCCGCCGTTCGACGCGGCCTTCACGAGGGCAGCCAGTTTAGGCGCGAGCGCATTGAACTCGTCCTGCGTCGCACTTTGCGGCTTGGGGAAGCAGTCGATTGCGCCAAGTTCCAGGGCCCGGAACGATGTCTCCGCGCCTTTCTGCGTCAGCGTCGACAGCATGACCACGGGGGTTGGCCGTTCGCGCATGATCTCTTCGAGAAAATCGATGCCACTCATGCCCGGCATTTCGACGTCCAGCGTGATCACACTTGGCTTGAGCCTGATCATCATTTCCCGAGCCTCGTCGGCATTTGCGGCCATGCCCACAACGTCAATCCCAATGGCACGTTCGAGCACACCACTGAAAAGCGCGCGCATGGTAAGCGAGTCGTCGACGACAAGAACACGGGCGTTAGTCATGGCAAATGGTCCAATGAAAGAGTCACGCAGCGTCGGCGAGCGGGAGACCCGACAGGTCGAGCGAGCGCGGGCACGGGTGGGGTTGGAAAGCTGTCATCGGTACTGAAATGCAGGATGCAATCCTCCTCGACGAAGTCGAAAATCTCTTCGACCTGTTCGCGCGCAGTGCTCGAAGGCAGGTCGAGGTGCCAGCCAAGATAAGAAGCGCGCGGGTCGAAATCTTCGATGTCCGGAATATGGGACAAGTCTGTTGCGCAGAGCGAGGCTCCGAGATCCGCCAGTTCGCGAAGTAGGAACAGCGGTTCGCCGCCATTGGCGATCGCGCCGTTCAGCGGCCGAACGTACAGGCCCAGCGTCCCGCCCGCGTCGCAATCATCGGCTTGTTCGCCATCACCATCGAGCGGACACAGGTCGCTGCCCAATGCATCTATCATCGCGCTCAGATCGAAGTCGAGATCGTCAGCCGGCGCCGGGTCAGCGACAGCAACGGCAACGGCCACAGCCCCAACCGTCTCGGCTATCGCTGTCGCGGATCCATTTTCAGCGGTCGAGATCATCTTCAGCGACGCCAGCATCGCGGCATCGTCCGGCTCGGGCTTTTCGCCGCGGATCGCTGCGACATGATCGGCCAATGTATCGAACGCGCCCAACAGGGTCGCAACCAGATCCGACGTTATCGCGTGATCGCCGTTGCGGATCTGATCGAGCAGGCTTTCGAAATGATGTGTGAAGTGCTGGAGCGCGGTGAAACCGAGTGCGCCGGAGCCGCCCTTGATGGAATGGACCGCACGAAAAATCGTGTTGATCGTTTCATCGTCATACGCGCCGGATTGCAGCGCGAGCAGCCCGGCTTCGGCCTGGATCAAGCCTTCGTCGCACTCCTGGAAGAAGATGTCTTGAATTCCCTCGATCTTCATTTCACCATATCCAGGCTTGGCTGCCGCGCGAAAAGCAGCTCATTCAGTCCGGCAAGTTTCGCCGTCGTCTCCACGAGTTCGCTGTCCGTCAGACTGATCTCGATATCCCGATGCTGCGCAGAACGGACGGCGCAGGCGAGCAGCTGAAGGCCGACCGTCCCGATCTGCGCGACGCCCCCGCAATCGATCACAATCCTGCAACCACGGGCAAATGCAGCCTTGAGTTCGTCGAGATGCCCGTCGACGGCATCGCTATCCATGATCGGTGACATTGTGATCCGGGCCATAATACGCTCCTTGGTTTTGCCGATTCAGTTGCGTGCGGAGCTCAGAAATTCGGTCCAGTCCTCGTCCCGCGGAGCGATGGCGAGATTCGCTACGGCGGAGATATCCCCGCGATTGGCGGCGGATACCGACACCCCTCCGACCGAGCTGGCGTCGCAAATAAAATTGCCATGACTGGAGCAATAATTAAAGTAAAGCTATGAATTTATTTCGGTAAATGAAACATTTAACTATACCAATCTTGGTTAAGTCAAATATGACATCGCTATATTAACATATTCTATAAATTCAGATCGGCATTATTACGTAGAATATATCCCTTAGTATAAATACTAAGCAAGTATGCCGACGTAATGATATCTATAAATTAACTCAGTTTCGCTAACGCACCTGCGATCATCTTCTATCGGTCGTTCCTTCTCGGAGGCAGTATGGCGTGGCGTAAGATCATCGGAGCGAACACTTCGCTTCCCCTCGCGCTGCTTGCGGCGGTTGTGATCGGCTTCCTGCTTTTTGGGATGACGGCGCTGGTCGACGAATTCGATCGATCTGCCCAACTCCGCGAGGAGCAAATCGTCGAGCACGGTATCACAGCTCGCGTGCACGAGATTGCGACGACCGTTGTGCCGCAGGTGATGTGGGATGATGCCGTGAAGCATCTCGACAACCAATTCGATCAGAGGTGGGCGAACGACAACCTCGGTGCCTATCTGTATAAGACGGGCGGGTTTAATGAGATATTCGTGGTTGATCGAAGCGATCGGCCGGTTTTCGCGTCAACCGCCGGCGCGCCGGTTCCGCTATCGAATTACAGCGGGTTTGCCGCGCGCGTCCATTCGTTGATCGGCAGGGTTCGCCGCCGCGAGGCGGAACGGGGCCCGCTTCCGCTCGCTCCGCTCCCGAACGGGGTGCTTTCGCCGGCAATCCAGGCGACAGATATCATCGCCGATGACGATGAGATATATGTCGTCGTTGCGACGCTCGTTGGCCCCGACTTCGGCCGTTTCCGGCCGCGATTTACTCGAGCGCCTATTGTCGTGACGGCAATGTTGATTGACCAGAATTTGCTTGATGGGATTGCGAGCCGGTTCCTGCTCGATACTGTTCATCTCCGTCCGGGCAATTCCCAGATCGAAAGTGATGAAGCGCATGCAGCCCTGTACGATGCACAGGGCCATCATATCGCGACGATGGATTGGCTGCCGCAAAGGCCGGGACAACTTTGCTCGGACGGATCGGGCCCTCCATGTCCGTCATCGGCATTGCGGTGCTTTTCGCCATTGCCTTCTTTCACCGTCGCAACCGACTAATGGCAAGGGGGCTGATCGCAAGCGAAGCGCGCGCGACGCATCTCGCCTTTCATGACATACTTACGGGGCTGCCCAATCGCCGGCTGTTTCTGGATCGGCTTGCGCATGCGCTTGTCGCGCTATGCCGGTCGCCAGGGACTGTCATCGTCCATTGTATCGACCTCGATCGCTTCAAGGAGATAAACGATACGCTGGGCCATCTGGTCGGTGATGAGCTTATTCGCGCAGCAGCGCGACGCATGGCGTCGCAATGTCGGTCGTCCGAGACCTTTTCGCGCATGTCAGGGGATGAGTTCGCAATCCTTCAGACGAATGCGACCGCCGCCGATGCGGCGGTCCTCGCCGCACGGCTCTGCGCCGTCATGCAGGAACCGTTCGAACTTGGTTCAAGCCGGGTGTTCGTCGCCTGCTCCATTGGCATCGCAACTACGACAGAATGCGGCATAGACCCCAACGAGCTGTTCCGTCGCGCAGATCTTGCGCTGTACAGAGCCAAGGCAGATGCGCGTGGCCACTTCTGTATTTTCGAACAGGATATGGATGCTGCGATAAAATCCCGCCGGTCGCTGGAGAGCGATCTTCGCGACGCGATCGAGGAAGGAGCGCTTCAGCTTCATTATCAGCCGCAGGTCGATTGCGATGCGCGGATGACCGGCGTCGAAGCGTTGGTCAGATGGCGGCATCCGGCGCGGGGGGATATCTCGCCAGCATTTTTCATTCCCATTGCCGAACAGAGCGGACTCATCGCCGCGCTTGGGATGTTCACCCTTCGCAGGGCGTTCGAGGACAGTCGCCGCTGGAAGAATCTGCGCGTCGGGATCAACATTTCAGCCAGATCCGCATGCGCGAGTTCGTACCGGCCCTGTCGCAACTGATCGCCGAAACCGGAGTCAACCCATCGAACTTCGAGCTGGAACTGACCGAAGGCGTATTGCTTCGCGACGATCCGGAAACGCACGCAACCTTGCGGAGCCTGCGCTCGCTGGGATTTCCGCTTGTTCTCGACGATTTCGGCACCGGCTATTCAAGTCTTAGCTACCTTCGGCGTTATCCGATCAACAAGATCAAGATAGATCGATCGTTCGTCAGTAACCTAGGCGTTGAAAGTGACAGCGAGGAAGTCGTCGCTGCGATAGTTCGGCTCGCGCGCGCGCTGCGCATGGCCGTCATTGCCGAGGGCGTCGAAACAGCCGATCAGTGGAACTGGGTTAATGCGCTCGGGTGCACTGATGCGCAGGGCTATCTGTTCGGTAAGGCGGTCCCGGCCGACGATATCGATGAGCTCTGGCGGTCGCCCGCCATGTCGCTGCCACGGCCGTCACCGCGAACTATATAGCTGGCGAATACGCCACGCGGGCCAAAGACAATCCGGATAGATCGATCGTCGAACGCGGCGGTGAGCTACCAGCGCTCGAGAGCTCGATGAAAACGGCCCCACGCAGGCACTGGCAACCGGCCGATCAGGCGCAGATCATGTCTGCCGCAAAAGCGAGCTTGAGAACATCGGCAACGCTATCCACGTCCAGCCGATCCATCAGGGCGGCGCGGTACAGCTCGACAGTCCGAATGCTCAATCCCAGGCGGTGGGCGATAATCTTGTTGGGGTGACCCTCGACAAGACCCAACATGACGTCGCGTTCCCGGGGCTTGAGCTTTGCAATTCTTGCTTTTGCCTCTTCAGACCGTTTGTCCGTTGCGACGACGTGGTTCAGCCGATCCATTGCCGCCCCGATCGAATGTTCGAGCTGCTCGAACCGCGCGGGTTTCTCGATGAAATCACTAGCACCTGTACGCATGGCATCCACGGCGATGGCGATATTGCCTTCTCCAGTCAGCATTACGACCTGATGCAAGGATTTGCGCCGTTGCATCTCCTGAAGCACCGCAAGGCCCGTCATGCCCGGCATGCTATGATCGAGCAGGACACAGCCCGATGACGCTTCCCGTTCGGCGTCAAGCCAGGCTTGACCGCCTGTAAATGGCCTTACGCGCCAGGCTGTCCTTGTCCTTATCAAATCGACAAGCGATTCCCGAAGGTCGTCGTCGTCATCGACGATATAGACGTATCGTTCCTCAGACATCTGTACGCTCCCCTTTTGAAACGGCGGGCAGGATCAGCGAGAACCGCGATCCACCCCCGGATGCGGGCGTGTATCGAAGCTGCCCGCCGTGCGATTCCATGATGCGCTTGCTGATCGATAGGCCGACCCCCATGCCGCCCGGCTTGTCGGTCGCGAAGGGCGTGAACAAGCGGTCGCGGAGTTGGTCGGATATGCCCGGACCATTATCTTCGACGGCGATTTCTATTTGCCTGTCGGGTAAGAGGTTCACGCAAACCGACAGAGCAGGTTTTACCATTCCAGGCGTCTCAAGCGCCTCGGTCGCGTTGCGGAGCAAATTGAACAGCACCTGCTGAATCTGCACCCGGTCGGCCAGGATCGTCGCGTCACGCTCGTTGATATTTACGCTGAGGGTCACCCCTTTTTGCCGGATGGCTGCGGTCAGTAGCGAAACGGCTTCGTGAACAATTGCAGCGACCGGTTCGATCCTTTTATCGGCTTCTCCCTTCTCGACGAAGGAGCGTAGCCGCTTGAGAATATCGCCTGCGCGCATGCATTGATTGGTCGCGTTATTGATCGATTGCAACAGCCTGTCGCGATCGCTGGCGCTTTCGGATCGGGCCAGGAATTCGGCGGTCGCAAGATGGTTCACCAAGGCGCCCAATGGCTGGTTTAGCTCATGCGCCATGGCCATGCTCAGCTCGCCGACCGCACTCAGCCTGGCGACATGCAGCATGTCATTTTGCAGCAACTGATATTTGGCTTCGCTTTCGAAACGCGCGGTGTGATCGCGGATGAAGCCGGTAAAGAGGCGCTCGTTTTCGGTGGAGGCATCGCCGACCCATAGCTCGATCGGGAATTCGCTACCGTCAGCGCGTACCGCAAACATGATGCGCGACTGGCCAATGATGCGAGCATTGCCTGTCGTCATGTAGCGGCGCAGATAGCCCGCATGGGCCGATCGATATGGCTCGGGCATAAGCGTCTCGATCGGCAGCCCAATCGTTGCGGACGACGACCGGCCGAACATAGCCTCGGCCGCCGCGCTGAATGCGCGGATCGAGCCCTCCTCATCGATGACGATCATCGCGCTCGGCACGGTCGACATCGTTGCCCGAAGTTCCGCCTCGCTGCGGCGCTGATCGGTCTGATCCACCAGCGCTCCGATCAAATGGGTGATCTGCCCGCCTTGCCTGCGAGGGCGGATAGATGCCCGAATCTGACGCCTGTCCCGATCTTTCCGCAGGAAGGTGAGCACGACACTCACCTGATCGTCACCCGCTGCGAGCGCCCGTCGGACGTCACGAAAGTGTCGCGCCTTGCGGGCGACAGGCAACTTGCGAAGATCGGCAACGGAAACGGCCTGGACGAAACAGGGGGCGATATCGAGAATCGCGGATGCGCGATCGGAGAGGCGGAGCGTACGCGCGCTGACATCGAACGCGAAAAAGCCGATCTCCTCGAGATCCGATGCCGCCGCTATCTGCATGGCCGCATCGGTGGAATCGCCATCAAGGGCAGTTGTCGCTGCTAAGCGCCTCACCGAAAACACGCCCCTCAACCGCCGCCCTAGCAAAACTTGCTAATCTCATGACCGGATTTCAACGGCGCTTTGTTCCGCGCCTATGCACTTACTACGCCCATTAGCGGCTAAACAACATTTAGGTAGTAATGCTTAATCAGGAAAGCTTAGACTTTAGTATGGTTTCATCGCGATGGCAGAGAAACAACCACGCGGGTGCCCCTATCGGGCGAGGAAAAAACCAACGTACCATCATGATTTTCAATGATTCTCCTACTTATGGCAAGGCCGATTCCCGTCGGATCAAGGGAGGATGTTGAAAACCTCTGATATATGTTTCGTCGCTGCTGCTGGTCGAGCCCGGCATTATCATAAGTAAGGATGATTGCTGCAGTTTCGTCACTCTCCTTGCGAACAGCGACATCGATTTTCCGATCGACGTCGCCCGAAAGATCCAGTGCGTCCGCCGCGCGCTGAAGAAGATTGATCACGACTTGCTGAATCTGCGCTCGATTGACATGCGCGCGAATGTCCCGTTCCTGGGCGCGCATGTCGATCGTGACGTTCTTGCGTTGTGCAGCGCCCACGATCATCGCGATGGCTTCGGCTACAAGCCCGGGCAGCGGTTCGATCTCCCGTTCCGCTTTGTCACTTTCCGCGAATATCCGCAGACGCTTCACGATATCGCCAGCCTTCATGGTCTGGTCACCCGCTTGTTGCAGGCGCTTCACGAGGCTCGATCTGTCGATATCGTCGCCACTCAAAGTAATGTGTTCGGCAACCGCCAGATGATTGATGATCGTCGCCAGCGGCTGGTTGAGTTCGTGAGCGAGCGCCAGGCTGAGTTCGCCCATCGCGCCGAGCCGGGCGAGCTGATTCAACTCGCCCTGCAATGTCTGCAGTTTCGCCTCAGCCTCTTTGCGATCGGTTATATCCATGGACAGGCCTACCATTCCGATGATCTCGTTGTCCGAATTGCGTAATGGGGCTTTGGTGGAAAGCCACACGGCCGGCGCACCGTCCGGCGCACTCACCAATTCCTCGATTGTCTCGGCCAGCCCGCTCTGCATGATGCGGCGATCGTTCAACATGATCGCGACGCCTTCTTTTTCGTTGTTCAGGAGATCGGCATCCGTCCTGCCTTCCACATCCTGCCAAGCACTGCCCAGGAATGCGAGCATCGGCCGGTTGGCGAGCAGGAAACGGCCGTCAAGGCCCTTGGCGTATATCAAGCCCGGTGTGGCCGCGATGATGCCCTGCAGAAGCGCCGCGACGCGGGCCAACTCGTCCTGCAGGCGAGCTCGCTCGGCGAGCTCGTATTTTCTCTCGGCGTCCCGGCGAAGAGCCAGAAAGACAATAAGGACGCAGCCCATCAGGATCGCGCCGATCATGGCAACGAGCGAAAGGGTAGAATTTTTGCTCGCTGTGAGCGCGTGCTGCGTTCTCAGTACCAGTAGCCGGTTCTCTTCCTCGGTAACCCTGTCAAGCCCGGCATCAATCTTATCGGCATGCGGCAGACGGAAGGAAGATTGGGCCCCGGGGGCCATCGCCAAATTGGCCGCGTCCAATTCGCGCGCGACGTGATCCAGATTTCGCTGCTGCCGAACGTTATCCGCCGTCTCGCGCCGCAATGTCTCAAGGAGTAACGCTTCAGAACGCCCCGCTTGATCGTCGCCACCACGCATCGCCGACACTGCGGTTTTTAGTTGCTCGGCATGGCGCAACACGATCAGCGTATGCATTCGTCCGTCTTCAGCGCTGCGAAGCGTACGAAAAGCTGACAGATTCAGTAGCGCTGCCGACAGCATTACGCAGCACATCGCCAATGCCACAGCAAAGGCAACCGGCTTGAAACGGCGTGCCATGAAGCCCGTCGTTGAATTTGCCGCAGGTTTTTCTAAATCGGACACGGCGGTAGAGTGAGGGTAATCGTGCAAAATCGCAATACTGGCCACGCCGGGCTAGTATTTATACGTGTGGTCGCTACCAGAACTAAGCTCTCCACTTTGGCACGTCACAATTTCTCTTTCAGCCTCTCTTGCGAGCTGAGCTATGCCGCCGCACGACGCCCCAGACTGTGGATATCCGCGGGCGGATTGTCTTCCGCCAGCGTAAAGCGGCCAACGAGTTTGGCGAGACGGTGAACCGAGGGCGCCGGAAAGCGCCTTGCTCATGAAACGCCATGTTTCGCCGCTCGAAAAACCTTACTCGATGTGAGGGTGAATCCACAGCTGTCGCCGCGTCTAGCCGCGTGACAGCCGGCGTTCCAATGCCTGGGGCTGATCAGGCAAATCTTGGCGCTTCAATTCGTCCAACCAGCTTTGCACTTCGATATTGCTGACAGTCCCCGACCGCGCGCGCATGACATAAAGGCCCAACTCGTCGCCTAGAAACGGCGAGCCGATCGTCCGAATGCGGGCTTTCCTTGCCAGGCAATTCGCCGCTCTGCGCCCACGCGGACGCCTTGCAGCAGCAGCGCGCAATGCGGAGCTTCAGCTAAGCGCTACTTCGTTTTCGGGGTTGCGCGCTTTTGGCGGGGCTTCGTTCCGAGACCGATCGCCTTGGCAAGCGTTCGCCGCTGCTCGGCGTAATTCGGAGCGACGATCGGATATTCAGCCGGGAGGTTCCACTTCTGCCGATAGTCCGCAGGACTCATCTTGTGACCGGTTGCGAGGTGGCGCTTCAGCATCTTGTTTTTCGATCCGCATTCCAGGCAGACGATGTAGTCTGGTTTGACCGAAGACCGGATCGAGACCGCGGGATCCTGTATCGCCTCTGGCTCAGGAGCAGGGGCATCCAGGCCGGCCAGCGCGTCGTGGACGTTACGTATCAGCTTGGGCAGGTCGTTGATCGCCACACTGTTATTTTCAACATGCGCAGCGACAATCTCGGTGGTGAGCGACACCAGCATTTCCTTGTCGATCATTTACTTGTCCTCTCGGCGGGTTTGGCTCACCAAAGCAGAGGTCGGTCACTCAGGCAACAGAGACTAGGTAATTGTCCGACCAACAGCGGCATGGGGGTATCTCCACCCCGTCCTTCCCAGTCGGAGGTCGATTCGGCGCGGAAACGCGGGCGATCCGCGCCGGCCGCGCCGAACTGCAAATTACCGTCGGGAAATCCGGAGTGTGTGGTGCCGCCTATAGGATTCGAACCTACGACCCCCGCATTACGAATGCGATGCTCTACCAACTGAGCTAAGGCGGCCCGATGGATGGCGGCCATTAACAGCGCTTGGCCGCATATTCAAGCGAGGCTGTCGCTTCCCGCGATATGACGGCATATTTACCAATCTTCAACGCGTCCGCGTGCAATGTCGTTCAAATCCTAGCGAAAATCCGCTTGGGGCATGAGGGACGGCTGAATGGACGACTATCGCTCTTTCCATGGCGACAGCGATTTGGACTGGGATTTCCCGTCGTCCGATGAGCCGTGCATGGATATGCCGCCCATGATCGGTGCCGACGAACGGCGCATGCATGTCCGCGCTTATGAAATGTGGCTCTCGCTGCTCGATGGTCGCGCCTTCCCCGCGATTGCCGATCTCGATTCGGATGCGCTTGGCGAATTCGGACCCTATAGCGTGCTGCTCGATTTCTCGACTGATCGCGCGAATCCGTCGATTGCGTTTCTCGGCCGCGCACTGCGCGAGGAAGGTGGTCTCGCAGCGGATATCGGCACCGTCGCCGATGTGCCGCAGCGATCCTTGCTGTCGCGTCTAACCGATCACTATGCCGAAATCCTCGGCAATCGCGCGCCGATCGGCTTCGAAGCCGAGTTCATCAGCCATCGCGGCCAGCCGGCGATGTATCGCGGCATATTGATGCCCTATTCGTCAGACGGCGAGGCGATCGATCTGGTGCACGGCGTGATCAACTGGAAGGAGACGGCGAATGCCAACTTGCCAGCCGATATCGTCGAAGCGGTCGCCATCGCCTTCGCCGGTCCGGGGCAGCCGGCCGAGGAGGAAGCGCCCGCGTTTTCGGACAGCCAACCCGCTTTCATCGATCCGGGTGATTCGGGGCTCGATGAACTGATCGAGGATGCGCGCGAACTGGCACGCGAAGCGGTGCATGCCGAAGGCCGGGCGCATGGCGCGCTCTATCGTGCGATTTCGGTGGCCTATGATGTTGCGCTTGCCGCCGAGGCCGATGGCGCCACATTCGCGCGTCTGATGGCGGCGGCGGAGATCGTGCCGCAGGCGCGCGCTCCGATGACGCCGGTGGTGAAGCTTGTTTTCGGTGCGGATTATGATCGCAAGCGCATTTCGGAATATGCCGCCGTGTTGACGCATGCGCGGCGGCTTTGCCTTGCGAGTGGAACGCTCGAAGCCTGGCTGCGCGGCGTCGAGGGCGGAATCAAGGCCGTCGTCGGACGGGAGCGCAGCGATCGCCGTCCTGCGCTGAAGGTCGATCGCGTGCGATCGGCACGGATGATGCTGCAGAGTCTGCCCGCGCGCGCCACCGTCGATCTGGGTGCGGTAGATGGCGAGATCATGTTGCTCGTTGCGCGTCGCGAGGACGATGGGCGGGTGTCGATCCTGGCGCGGCCGATTGCGGATCGTGCGCTCGTCGATCGGTGCCTCAAACGCTTCTCCGCCTAATTTAATTGCGCGGGCAGGTGGCTTTCGGTCACCGCCCCATCCTGGCAGCGCGGATCGCTGTTCGTCCCTTGCGAAGTTGGCGAAGGCGGCGGCCGATGCTTGTTAGCGTAACAAAGCAGGTCCATATGGTGCGTCCCGCGCACTCCCGATCCTTGGCGGACGCAGATCTCGGACGGGTGCCAGGAGTGGACACATGGACGCCGAAACCAAAATGCCGAAGGCATCGACCGCACCCGATTTCGAACAGACCTTTGCCAGGGTGCTTACCGACGGCGCGCTGCCGGGCGAAACCGGAGGGCTGACCGAGCGCGATGTAGCGGGCGCGGCAGCGTTTGTCGCCGAAACCGCAGCGAAGCGACAGGCCGGGGCTCCCGCGATCATCATTCGCAGCATCGATGGCAATGTCGAAGGCCGCCGCCTGATGCGTATCGCTATCGTCAACGACGATATGCCCTTTCTGGTCGATTCGATCTCGGGCGCGCTGGCGGCAGAAGGCATAGAAGTGCGCCGCTTGCTCCATCCGATCGTGGCAGTGCGCCGTAGCGAAGATGGCAGTATCACCGACGTATTGCCCGCCGATGCCACCGGAGAGCGCAAGGAATCGATCATCTATCTCGAAGTCGACCGGATCGACGCGCGCGAGAGGCAGGCGCTGGCGGCCACGTTGTCGGACGTCCTAATCGATGTGCGAGCGGCGGTGCGTGACTGGCCGGCAATGCAGATCGCGATGCGCGACGATGCCGATGGCCTGCCGGATGGGGAGGGATCTGCCCTGTTGCGCTGGCTGCTCGATCGCAATTTCACGATGCTTGGCCATCAGATCGACAAGCGCGGCAGCAAGGCTCAGGCGCGGCTCGGCATCCTGCGGTCTGGCGTGCCCGCTCTGTGGAGCGACGATATTCGCGACGCGGCGATACGCTGGTTCGAAAATGGCGGAATGGCGCCGTTGCTCGTCAAGGCCGATGTCCGTTCAACGGTTCATCGCCACGCGCCGCTCGACATGATCGTGCTGCCGGTGCGCGAAGGCAAAGATGTAACCGGGCTGTCGATCCATGTCGGCCTGTGGACGAGTTCGGCGCTGCGTGCGCGATCGACTGAGGTTCCCGTCCTGCGGCAGCGGCTGGCTGCGATGGAAAAGAAGCTGGGCGTCGATCCGAATGGACATGCCGGCAAATCGCTGCACCATGTGCTTGGCGAGTTGCCCCATGATCTGATCATGACGCTGGAGCCCGATGCGCTCGAGCGGGTTTCGCTCACCGCGATGTCGCTGGTCGATCGCCCGCGCCCCCGGCTCGAGCTCGTCGCCACCAACTTGCGGCAGCATCTGGTCGCGTTTGTCTGGTTGCCGCGCGAATTGCTGACGACCGCGCGCCGTATTGCGATCGGCGACATGCTGGCGCAGGCGGCAGGAGCGCCGGTTTCCAACTGGGCGCTGCAGCTTGGCGAGGGCGGTGTCGCACTGCTTCGCTATATGCTCGATCTGCCCGCAGGCGGCAGCATTCCCGACGCTGCGCCGCTCGATCACCGCCTGACCGACATGCTGCGCGGCTGGGAGCCTGCAGTGGAGGTGCAGCTTGCCGAACTGGTGTCACCGCGCCGCGCCGCGCGCCTCGCGATCGATTATGCGGCGGCCTTCCCGACCGGCTATCGCACCCATAGTCTGCCCGTGGATGCTGCGACGGACATAGTGCGGCTCGATGCGCTCGACGACAGCGAGGCAAGGGGCTGCCGGCTTTATGTCGATCCTGCGGATCCAGAGACGCGGCTGCGCTTCAAGATCTATCGCAAAGGTGCATTGATCCCGTTGTCGGAAGCGGTGCCCGTGCTCGAGAATTTCGGTTTCCGCGTGCTCGAGGAAATTCCGACTGCGCTTGATGAAGGCCGGATTGGGTTCATTCACGAATTCCGCCTCGACGTCGTCGATGCCGCAACCGCGCGATCTGTAGTCGAGCGTGCAGATGTTGCCGAGGCGGCAATTGCCGCGACGCTCGAAGGCCGGTCGGAAAATGATCTGTTCAACGAGCTGATTGTCGCCGCCGCGCTGTCGCCGGCGGAGGTCATTCTGTTCCGCGCCTGGTTCCGCTATCTGCGTCAGACCGGTTTTGCGTATGGCCTCCAGACAGCGGCCGAGGCGCTCAAGAAAGCGCCGGGTATCGCTCGCGACATCATCGCCTATTTCAACGCGCTGCATCACCCCGCGCAGCGCGACAAGGATCGGGTCGATGACATCAATGCATCGATCGAAGCCGGCCTGAAGACGGTCGTCGCGATCGATGACGATCGAATGCTGCGCCGTTTCCGCGCGGTCGTGCGCGCGACCTTGCGGACCAACGCCTTCTCGCCGGCAGCGGACGAAGCACTCGCGTTCAAGATCGACAGCTCGGGCGTGCCGGGCCTGCCAGCGCCCGTGCCGTGGCGCGAAATCTGGGTCTATAGCCCACGGGTCGAGGGCATCCATCTGCGCGGCGGGCCTATCGCGCGCGGCGGTTTGCGCTGGTCCGACCGCCGTGACGATTTTCGTACCGAGATCCTTGGGCTGATGAAGGCGCAGGTTGTGAAGAATGCGGTGATCGTGCCGACCGGCGCGAAGGGCGGCTTCTATCCCAAGCAGTTGCCGCCTGCGTCCGACCGCGAGGCATGGCTCGCCGAAGGCACCGAAAGCTATCGGATCTTCATCCGTTCGTTGTTGTCTGTCACCGACAATATCGTCGACGGTAAGGTGACACACCCGCTGAAGGTCGCGATCCGCGATGACGACGACCCCTATTTCGTGGTGGCGGCCGACAAGGGCACGGCAACTTTCTCCGATATCGCCAATGCGATCGCGGTCGAGGCCGGCTTCTGGCTGGGTGATGCCTTCGCCAGCGGCGGCAGTCAGGGCTATGACCACAAGGCGATGGGCATTACCGCCAGGGGTGCGTGGGTCTCCGTTCAACGCCATTTCGCCGAGATGGGCGTCGACGTGCAGAAGGACATCATCCGCGTCGTCGGTTGCGGCGATATGTCGGGCGATGTGTTCGGCAACGGCATGCTGCTGTCGAAGACGCTCAAGCTCGTAGCGGCGTTCGATCATCGCCACATCTTCCTCGATCCCGAACCAGATCCGGCGAAGAGCCACGCCGAGCGCGCGCGTATGTTTGCGCTGCCGCGGTCGAGCTGGGCCGATTACGACGCTAAGCTGATCTCGAAGGGCGGCGGCATATTCCCGCGCGATCAGAAGGAAATCCCGATCTCGGCCGAGATGAAGGCCGCGCTCGATATCGCCGACGACGTGCTCGATCCGTCGGCATTGATCATCGCGATCCTGAAGGCGCCGGTCGATCTGCTGTGGTTCGGTGGCATCGGCACCTATATCAAGGCGAAGAGCGAGACCAATGCCGAGGTCGGTGACCGCGCCAATGAGGCGCATCGCGTCAATGGCGACGAAGTCCGCGCCAAGGCGATCGGCGAGGGCGCCAATCTCGGCGCCACGCAGGCCGGGCGCATCGCGTTCGCGACGAGCGGCGGCCGTATCAACACCGACTTCATCGACAACAGTGCCGGCGTCGATTGTTCGGACAATGAGGTCAACATCAAGATCGCGCTCAACCGCGAGATGCTCGAAGGGCGGCTGAGCTTCGAGGTGCGCAACGATCTGCTCGTGCGCATGACCTCCGACGTGTCGGCGCTGGTGCTGGAGGATAATCGGCTCCAGACGTTGGCCCTTTCGCTCGCCGAACGCGGCGGCGCTCATGCCCTTCCCTCGCAGGTCCGCGTGATCGAGATCCTCGAAGCGTCCGGCCGCATCAATCGTGCGGTCGATGGTTTCGACAGCAATGATCTGTTGCTGCGCCGCGCGCAGGATCATCAGGGGCTTACGCGGCCCGAACTTGCAGTCGTCCTGTCGCACGGCAAGCTGGCGCTGCAGGATGCGATCGAGGCGAGCGACCGCCCCAATGATCCGATGTTGCAGCCTTTGCTTCACGCGGCGTTCCCTGTGGAAATGCAGAAGGATTATGCCGCCGCGATCGACGCGCATCGGCTGCGGCCGCAGATCATCGCGACGAAGATGTCGAACCGGGTGATCAACCGGCTCGGGATCGCGGCACCGTTCGAGCTGGTGGAAGAAGAGGGCGTTGCAATCGCACAGGTTGCCGCCGCCTTTTTCACCGTCGATGCGCTCCTCGGGCTGGAGGCATTGTTCGCGCAGATCGAAGGCGCGACGATCGACGAGCAGGCGCGGCTGTCGCTGCTCGATGCGCTGGCGTCGATCGTGCGGCCACATGTTGCCGACCTGCTGCACAGCAGTGCCCCGGATACCGAGATCGGCACCATGGTGACGATGCTGAAACCCGGGCTGTCGCGACTGGATGCGGCGCGTGGCGAGCTGATCAAGGCGGAGGCGCGGCAACAATCGTCGGCGCTTCGATCGCGCATTGCCTCTGACGGCGTCGATCCGGCGATCATCGATGCGATCGTGCGGATTGCCGAACTCGATGGAGCGATCGGAACGGCCGCGCTTGCGAGCGAGCTTTCGGCCGACGAGGTTGATGTGACGCGCGCTTATGTTCAGCTCGGCGAGGCGCTGGGCCTCGACTGGGCGAAGGCAGCGTCATCGCGCTTTCGCGGCAGCGATGCATGGGAACGGTTGCTCGTCGCCGGACTTGCCCGCGAGTTCGGCCAGCTTCGGCTCGATTTTCTTGCGCGGGGCGCGACGAAGGCTCCCCGGGAGAAGGTGGCGGCATGGCTCGAAGCCAATGGTGCGCGCGTCGAACAATATCGGCAGTCGATCACCCGCGCCCGCTCGGCGGCGGCGCCCACCGCCGCCATGCTCGCGCAGATTGCGGCGCAGGCGCGATCGTTGCTGATGCGGTAGCGGCGGAACTGCTTTTGCGTTGTCAGCATTGTCCAGCCCTGGCTATCCTGCTCCGATGTATTGTAAGATTGCGACGGTTGATGGTGGAGACGGCGCGCCGCATGACCGTAGAGTGATGCATCCGATATGAACGGCGTCAATGACGATATGCTGGTGCTGGCGGCGTCGATTACCGCCGCGTTCGTCGGTTTGTTCGTGCTCTTTCGCAAGCGGTATAGGGTCGCGCCGCAGGATCCCGCCGATGATGCGCCGGTGCCGGTGTCCGTTCGCGTGCCGCATTATTCCGCCTGGCGGCTGTTATCGCGCGTGCCGCTCAACACAGGTAGCGATCGGCGTGCCGCTTACAGGCTCCGGTTCGATCCGGAAGGCTGTCTGCCGCATTGGGTGCCAGGCGCCACTGCGCAGGTCTATCCGGGGCAGTCAGATCCCATCGCCAGCTTGCAGCCGATCGCCCGCGAATATCCGATCGCCTCGCTACCGCATGAAGGCGCGATCGAACTGTTCGTACGCGACGAGGGCGAAAGCAGTTCGACCTGGCTTTGCGCGGGCCTTGCCATTGGCCAGCGTGCCGCATTGTGGATCATCGCCAATCCGGAATTCGCGCCGCCGCCCGATGACGTTCCGTTGGTCGTGATAGGCCATGGCCTCGGGATCGCGGGGCAGCGAGCCTATATAAAGGCGCGACCGCCCGGCACGCGCAACTGGCTGATTTTTGGCGAGCACAAGAGCGAGTTCGACATGCTGATCGGCCCCGAGATTGCCGACTGGGTGGCGACCGGCCATCTCGAACGCTGCGATCTCGTCTTTTCCCGCGACGGGTTGCCGCAGCGCAAGGTAAGCCAGCAAATCCGCGATAGTGCCAATCCGTTATATGACTGGGTTCTTGCCGGTGCGGCGATCTACGTTTGTGGACGGCAGGGAGGGTTCATAACCGATATCGACAGGGCACTGGCCGACGTGCTCGGCGAAGACGTGCTCGACGCGCTGCGCGGGGCGGGCCTTTACAAGCAACAATCCTACTGAGTCAGCGCAACTTCAGGCTCCGCCGGCACGCTTGAACAGCCATACGCGGATCGCGCTTGCAAGATTGGGAAGGTCCGCCGCGACGATTCGTTCGGCATCGATCCGCGCGACGAGGCCGTTCAGCGGTATCGCTTCTTCCTTGGCCGCGCGGACGAGCGCATCCCAGAAGACCGGCTCCAGGGTGATCGAGGTTGAATGGCCGGCGATATTCACCGAACGTTTGATGGGGCCAGCCATATCCGTCAGTACATGTGCTGGCCACCGTTGATCGACATGGTCGATCCGGTGACGAAGCCCGCATTTTCAGCACAGAGGAAAGCGACACCCCGCGCGATTTCCGCTGCCTGGCCCAGACGCCCGACCGGCACCTTGGCAACGATCTTGGCGAGAACCTCCGGCGGCACGGCCGCCACCATGTCGGTATCGATATAGCCGGGCGCAATCGCATTCACGGTGATGCCGACTTTCGCGCCTTCCTGTGCCAGCGCCTTGGTGAAGCCGTGGATGCCGGATTTTGCTGCAGCATAATTGACCTGACCATATTGGCCCGCCTGTCCGTTGACCGAGCCCACATTGACGATCCGGCCCCATCTGCGCTCGCGCATCCCGGGAAACGTCGCCTTGGCCATGTTGAAGCAACCGCCAAGATTGGTGTCCATCACCTCTTTCCAATCCTGATAGGTCATCTTCAGAAGGGTGCCGTCGCGCGTGATACCGGCGTTGTTGACCACAATATCGACGGGGCCGAGATCGGCTACGACCTGCGCGACGCCGGCATGGCAGGCATCATAATCGGATACGTCCCACTTGTAGCTCTTGATCCCTGTCTGCGCAGTGAAGGCGGCCGCCTTGACGGCGTCGCCGCCATAATTGGCGGCAACCAATATGCCGGCTTCCTCGAGGGCAATACTGATCGCCTCACCGATGCCTCGTGTACCCCCGGTCACGATCGCTACGCGCATCATGCATTTCTCCTCTATCCCAGGAATGCAGCCTAGGCTCGCTTCCGCCAGCCTTCAAGCTGTTCGGCCAGCAATTCGTTAAGCATATCGATCGAGATGTCACTGTCGTTCAGGCAGGGGATGTAGGCGAACGCTTCGCCACCTGCGCCAAGGAAGCTGTCGCGGCCCTCCATCGCCAGTTCCTCGAGCGTTTCCAGGCAGTCTGCAGCAAAGCCGGGTGCGATTACCGCGATCTTGGTTTTCCCGGCGCGTGCAAGGCTTTCCAATGTCGCGTCGGTGGCGGGCTCGAGCCATTTCGCACGGCCGAAGCGCGACTGGAACGAGATTGTCAGTTCGCGGCCCAATGCTGCAGCCAGCAGCCGCGCCGTTTCCTGACACTGGTCATGATAGGGGTCGCCGAGCGCGCGGGTCCGCTGCGGCATACCGTGAAACGACGTGACGATCGCGTCGGGTTCGAAATGCAGCGCGCCCAGGCCCGCGCGGACGGATTCTGCCAGAGCGGCGATATAGGCCGGGTGATCATAATAAGGCGGCAACGTCCGCAGCGCGGGCTGCCAGCGCATCGCGGCGATTGCCTCGAACGCCTTGTCGTTCACCGTAGCGGTCGTTGCTGCACAATATTGCGGGTAGAGCGGTGCGATCAGGATGCGCTCGCAGCCGCCAGCCTTGAGTTCGGCGATGCGATCGGCGATGGCGGGTTTCCCATAGCGCATGGCATATTCGACGACGACATCGTCGCCGAAACGCGACGCAAGGACAACCGTCTGCCGCTTGGTTATTGCCGCGAGCGGCGAGCCTTCCCCGGTCCACACCTTGCGATAGTTCAGCGCCGACTTCCGTGGCCGGACGGTAAGGATGATTCCGCGCAATATGGGCTGCCACAATAGCGGCGAAATTTCGACGACGCGCCGATCGGACAGGAATTCACCAAGATATCGGCGGACCGCGGCGGGGGTTGGCGCGTCCGGTGTGCCGAGATTGATGAGGAGAACGCCGATGCGCCCCGATTGCGATAAGGTCATGCGTCGCCCGGCCTGAGTGGGAGGTTGCGCAGCCGGCGGCCGCTGGCGGCGAAGATGGCGTTTGCAATCGCCGGCGCGACGGGTGGCACCGCGATCTCACCGGCGCCTCCGGGCGCAAGCTCGGATGGAATGAATTCGATCCGGATCTCTGGAATGTCCGCGAGGCCGGGCAGGCCAAGGCCGTCGAAATTCTGGGCAACCACTTCGCCATTCGCTATCGAGATGGCCTCCGACAGGGCATTGCCCAGCCCCCAGATGATCCCGCCCTCGATCTGCTGACGCAATATGTCGGGATGAATGATGCGGCCGCAATCGACGACCGCCGTGATCGCACTGACCTTGATCCGATCGCCCTGCAAGGATGCCTCGGCGAGCATCGCGACATGGCTGCCGAAACAGCTATGGACAGCAAGACCCTGGCCTATACCGGGCTGTCCGCCCTGCCAGGCACCGATCGATGCCGCCATGGTCAGGCAGCGGGCCAGCCGGGGCCGGTCACCGAGTAGCTGCATACGGAAAGATAGCGAGTCGAGGCCAGCGGCCAGCGCGAGCTCATCGATGAAACTTTCGGAAAAGAAGGCCGTGTAGCTGCTCGCGACCGAGCGCCAGGCGCCGGTGGGCACGCCGATCACCGCCTCGGCATGCGAAATGCTGGTGGCGCCGATCTTGTACGGCGGCAGGGCGCCTTCGATCGCGCCGCGATCGGGGCCGTAGCTGTCCTTGGTCTTGCCCTGCAGGCGTCCGAGCATTTCGGCAGCGGAGGACGGCGCGGCGATATCCGCCGTCCAGGCAGCGATCGATCCGCCCGCGCCGAGCTTTCCCTTGAGCCGTGCGAGCGCCGGTGGGCGGAAGCGGCTGTGCTGGATATCCTCGCGGCGCGGCCAGACGAGCTGGACCGGCTTGCCGATCTTGCGCGCGATGATGGCGGCCTCGATCGCGGCGTCGACCTCGATCTTGCGGCCGAAACCGCCACCGACGAAAGTCGGATAGATCGTGATCCTGCTCTCGGCATGGCCCAGTTCGCGCGCGACGGCGGCGCGAGTGAGCGGCGCGCTTTGTGTCGGCACCCAGATCTCGAGACGGTCGCCGGTGAAGCGGGCGGTGGCGGTGAGCGTTTCCATCGCGGCATGCGCGACCATCGGCGCCGAATAGGTCGCCGTGACGAGACTTTCGCCAGTCAGCAGCGCTTCGGGATCGCCGCTTCCCGCCATTTTCGTGGCTTCGCCGCCATCCAGCGCACGTTTCAACGCGCGGGCAATGGTCGCGTCGCTCGGGCGCGGGCCAGTCGTGAAGTCGGTGGTGAGCGCCTGCAGACCGCGATCGGCCGCCCACCAATTGGTGCCGACAACCGCAACCCAGGTGGGATTTGTGACGACCGCCATCACGCCCGGCACGGCGTCGGCATCTCCCAGTGTCATCTTCGCCGGATGCGCGCCCCCATAAGGCCCGTGCGAAATCGACGCATAGACTAGGCCCGGCAGCCGGACATCGGCGCCGAACTGAGCCGACCCATCGACCTTCGTTGGCAAATCCACGCGCGGCACCGATGTGCCGACGAGCGTGCGCTCCTTCGGCGTGCGGAATTCGAGTTCGGCTGGCGGGTCTCTCCGGCTGGCCTCAGCGGCAAGCTCGCCGAAGCGCAGCCGATCGGCGCCACGCACGACAAATCCGGCCTCGGTATCGCACGCTTTCCAGTCGATCCCCCAGCGTTTTGCGGCGGCCATGCACAGCACAGTTCTCGCGACAGCCCCGGCTTCACGCAGGCGGGTTTCGAAAGCGCGGATCGACGAGGAGCCGCCGGTCAGCGTAAGCGTCATCCGGGTCGCGATTTCGACTGCAGCCCAATGGCTGGCGTTTTTGCCATATGGGCCGAGCCAGGCCGGAATCTTCTCGTCCAACGCTTCCTCGACGAAGATGCTGTTATAATAAAGCGGGCTGATCGGCGCGGGTTCAACGGCGATCGTGCGCCAGTCCGCGCCGAGTTCGTCGGCGAGAATTTGCGGCAGCGAGGTATAGACACCCTGACCCATCTCCGCCTGCGGCACCGCAACCGTGACATGGCCGTCCTGCCCGATCTTCAGGAAGGCGTTGAAGATGCTTTCGCCGGGAGCGGCGACGAGATTGGGAAGATAACTACGCGGCCAGACGGCCCAGGCGACGACCAGCCCTGCGCCAACGCCGCCGCCGATCAGCAGGTTTCGGCGGGTCAGCTTTGGGGCGGTCTTTCCTGCCGCCGCCTGGTCTTCAGTCCGCCGATACATGGTGCCCTCTTAGGCAGATGGCGGAAGCAACGCCAGCGCGGAAGGGTAGCAGAAAGCAAAAAGCGATCCGCTGTTGTCGAGCAAAGTCGAGATGCCGATCCAGGCCCGGCGGGCGGTGGCCGGAGGCGTGGAGAGGTTTGTCGCCGGATATCCGTGGGATGATTGGCGGTGGTCCACCGGAAGCGCCCTGCTGCTCGCCAACTGGCCGGTCACGCTATTGTCCATGCCCGGCAACAGGTCGCGATGGCCAAAGCGGCGGCATGTCGCGAGCCGCGAAAGCCGGCCGTGCAGCGGGGCAGACTTTGCGGCGTCAGGAGCGCCGTGGGCGCAGCCGCGATGCTGATCGTTGCGTGGCATTTGACCGCCGCAAGCTGACGATCGCGTCGGCCGTTCGCGTACACCTTGCTTCTGGCGAGATACTATAAGCTGCTGTGGTAATGCTGACCGCACCGCTATAGGTGCAGCAGCGCAAATTCAGACATTCGGACGGCAGCATGGGTCGCAGAAATTCAAGATATGATCCCTCTGAGGACTTGCGTCGCGAGGAGGAAGCTCCGGCGCCTGTGGTGATTTGCTGGCTCTGTGGCCGGCCTGTCGGCAAGACCATCGTCTGGCACCATCCCGTACCCAAGAGCCGGGGCGGTCGCGATGTCGTGCCGATGCATCCCATATGCCAGAACACGTTGATCGCCAATTTCACCAATTCCGAGCTGCAACGGCACGGGATGGATGTGGAGGGCCTGCTGGCCAATCCGAATGTGCGCAAATTCGTCGACTGGGTCGCGAAAAAGGACCCCGATTTCACCGCGACCACTGCCAAAAAGCAGCGCTGATCTGAGTGACCGGGTCAGGTGATTATACCTGACTGGCAATGCCCTAAAGCCGCGCGCTGCCGCACCGTTACTCTCATGGAGTCAACGGGAGCAGTCATGTCCATCGGTGCGATCAACGCTGACATTGCCGCAGTTTCCGGCCCGCCGCTCGTGGGGCGTGTGTCGCGGGCTACCGCCCAGTCATCCTTTGAATTCGGGCGGCTGCTGTCCTGGGTGAGTTCAACTGCCGGCCTCGATGCGACCGATCCCGCCGTCCCGCAGCCTATGATCGACGGCGATTCGGTAGCGAAGACCGAAGTAGCCCGAAGCATATCGGTGGTGGGCCATCTGCGGATGACGAGGGTGCAGTTCGCCGATGGGTCATCTGACGTCGCCGTGAGCGCCGCTGGCGAGGACATCACGCAGATTCCGGCGCCAGTGCTCCCTGCAGCGATCAGCCTTCCGCCGAGCAGGATCAGATCTTTCAGCGATCTCGAGCCGGAAGTCGGGATCGGCGGTCGGCAGGATGGGAGCGGTCGCTGGGCCGGCCGGAATGCTGTTCGGGTTGCCGGGAATCATGCTCGATCGCGCAGCACTGAAACCGCGAAGGTAGCACCGCTGGTTGAGTTACAGGCGCGCGTGGCGGCCCTCGACGAGCTTGGCGTCGGCAGGCTTTTCGATATTCTCACCTGATCGCACAAGACTGTGAACGGCGCTGGGCGCGGGCGAGGCACGATCCGTCCGCTTTGAGGCTCCGTTGCTGTTCCCGTTCAGGTCGGGGCGTGTGGTCCTTGCCTATCCGTCGAACATTCTGTCTGGACGGGAGGTTGCAATGATAGGTGACAATGACGCGATCCTGCGCAGTCAGGCGGTGGATGGCTATGATGCCGTGCCGTCGCTCGACGCGCATGGCGAGATGATCAGGCTGATCCTGGTCGAAGTATCGCTGCTCGCGGAGCGATACCGCTATGTCAGCCGACACGACATTCCGCATGTCAAGGAACTGGCTGGCTTGCTCGATGTGCTGTGGCAGGAAGTGGAGATGGAAACCGCCCGCAAGCAGCGGCCATATTAGATCCAAGCACTCGCGCGTTCGATCCGCAAAACATTTGGCGGTGATTGCCTGTAAACAAAACCCGCCAAAGCATCGACAGCTTGTAGACTCGATCAAGCGCGCAGGCCTGTCATGGGCCTGAGACATATAAATATGCACGTTAGAGGATATCTGAGTGGAACATCGATTCCGGTTCTATTCGCAAAGGCGGTCGGTCGCCTGTCGACGCTTTGCAGCGACGATATCCAGGGCGGCGATGACGGTACTGCCGATGCGCTATGGCTATGACCTCCTGGTACGTGTCACGATCGTCGTGATCGGCAATTGCGGCGTCGGTTCGCGCCGTGCCGCCCGGCGGATCATGATACGATGATCAAGGTGATGGAGGGGGTAGAGGATTTTCCCGGCGCGGCGATGCCCGCCTGCTTATAACGGGTCATCGCCCAATCCATCGATGAACGGCATTGAGCGTTCGACCAACGGTGCTGCGCGGTACATCCGATGCAGCGTACATGCTGTTTCGACTTCAGCGCCGGCATTCTCGCGAACCTGCGGGGCCCGACCTCGCCGGAAAGGGACGGGATTGACCAGGACTTCGGTGCCGCGACACGCTCTGGCCTTTGCTCTGCGGAGTGCGCCGGTGATGGGAGCGATGTCGCTAGGCGCAGTCGCGGCGTCCGCGTCCGCGCAGACTCCCAATGCGCCCGGCCAGATCGTCTATCCGGCGTCCTTCTTCGCGCCCTTCTCTCCGGCCAATGCGCTGGAGATCATCAAGCGAGTGCCGGGGTTCGTGCTCGAAAAGGTCAACGAAGATGTGCGCGGCTTCGGCCAGGCGGCAGGGAATGTCGTGATCAACGGGCAGCGGTCGAGCTCGAAATCCGATACGATCGACGTCATTCTGTCGCGCGTCCCGGCGAACCGCGTGCTGCGGATCGAGGTGGGGTCGGGCGAGCGCTTCGGATCCGAATATTCGGCGAAGGCGCAGGTGCTGAATGTCGTTCTGAGCGATGCGGGTGGCGTAGCGGGCACGGTGGAAGCCAGTCTGCGACGCGACTTCACCGGCCGCTATTTTCCCGAAGGGAGTGCATCGGCGCTGCTCAAGCGCGGGCGTTCGACCTTTAATGCGTCGGCGGCCCTGACCAGCGAGAATACGAGCGAGGAAGGCTATGATCGCATAACCACGCTGCCGGGCGGCGCGCTCAAGGAATATCGCGACAAGGTGAATCGCCAGAAGCAGCCGATCGGATCGCTGTCGGGCAGCTGGGCTTTTGACGACGGCGCCAACCGCACCGCCCATCTCAACAGCCGATTCTCGAAGACATGGTTCGCGCTGGATCAGGCGAACAATGTGTTTCCGGTAAGCAGCCCAATGCGCAACGATGCGCTCACGCAGCGATATGACCGGCGCGATTTCGAGCTGGGCGGCGATATCACGCGGCCGGTGGCTGGCGGCGGGCTGAAGCTGATCGGGCTGATGACGCGGCGGCATCGCAATTATGTGGACGAGGCCTTCCAGCGGAGCGGCGGCGTGTCGCTGGGCGGGTCGGAACAGATACTCGACGATCAGAGCGACGAGACGCTGGCGCGGCTCGTCTGGAACCGCAGCAACCTGCATGGCTGGGCGGTGGAGATAGGCAGCGAGGCGGTGCTCAACCGGCTCGACAGCGATGTCGGGCTGTTCAGCGTTGCCGCCAACGGAACGCGCAGCCGGATCGACCTGCCGATCGATCAGGCGGTGGTGGAAGAGAAGCGCGGCGAGCTGTTCGTCAACGCCGGGCGGCCGCTGTCATCGAGCCTGCGGCTCGGCCTTGGCGTCAACTATGAGGCATCACGGCTGACCGTCACCGGCGATGCGCAGGCCAGAAGATCGCTCGGCTTCCTCAAGCCCAAGACCACGCTCGACTGGCGGCCGCGCGGTGGCTGGCATGCGCAGCTCTCGCTGGCCCGGACAGTGAGCCAGTTGCAGTTCGAGGATTTCATCAGCAGCGCGACCTTGTCGAGCGAGCAGGTCAGCGGTGGCAACGCAAACCTGGTGCCGCAGCGCGCGTGGGAGCTGCTCTCGACGATCGAGCGGCCTATCCTGGGCGACGGGCTGATCAAACTCGAACTCGGCTATGATCGCATCTCGAAGGTGGAGGATCGGGTGCCGACGCCGGAGGGCTTCGACGCGCCGGGCAATCTCGGCTCCGGCGAGCAGTGGATCGCGCGCGCCAAGATCGATGCGCCGCTGCGGCGGATCGGGGTCAAGGGCGGACGGCTGACCTTATATGGTTCCTATGTCGGGACTTCGGTGGAAGATCCGTACACGCTTGAACGGCGGCCTTTCTCGGGCAATTCGGCGTTCTATTTCGAGGTGAATTTCCGGCAGGATCTCGGCAAATTCGCTTGGGGCGTCGATATGGAAGGGAGCACACATTCCACCAACTTCCGGCGGAACGAGCTCGATCGCTTTTCGCAGCAGCTGCCCTTTACGAGCCTGTTCGTGGAATATCGGCCGTCGGCGCGCACGACGGTGAACCTCACGCTGGGGAATATTACGCAGGCGAACTCTTATCGGAAGCGGACCTTTTTCACCCCTGATCGGACTAACCCGACGCCGGATCTGTTCGAGCTTCGCCATCGCAACCGGCATGTGTTTCCGTCGCTGAAGGTGAAGCATAGCTTCGGGTGAGACGGAGCGCCTTTCGGCCCGAACAGGATAGAGGCGGTCAGCTATTTTCAAGGTGCTCGGCCAAAGCGGTAACATATCTGCCTGATGCTATCGAGGATAGCGAGTGTGACAGTTCCGAACTTCTATCCACCGCTCGTGCATGATAGCTTTCGCTCGCAACGCCAGGGAAAGAGTTTCATGCATCCAGTCGCCTATTCTTTGGGGTCATTGATCGGCAGTTTCATCATCGTATCGCTCTTGAGTTACCTATGGGAGCGATTTCTTTTTCAGAAGGTCATGGACGATCCGGTCAAAGGCAAGCTTGCTTCTGTAGGGGCCGCCTGGCTCACGGCTGGCGTCATTGGCGGCTTTGGCTTTGCGAACGGCGGACCATATGCTTGGGTAGCTTTCGGCTTTTACGGAGTCCCCGCAGCAGTCCTGGCCGTTTTCGCTTATTTCCGCGGCCTCAAACTGCGAAGCGAGCAGGACTGAAAGATCAGCGGCTCCACCGCGCAAAAATAGCCGTCGGCAGCAGCAGGCCGCGCGCTTCTTCGAGCACCGCCATTTCGCCGACTTCGACGGTGCCGCCGAGATCGGCCATCGCCTGGCGGACGAGTTCGCCGATCGCGAGCGCCGACATGCGCACGGCATAGACCGTGAGCACCAGGAATTTCGAATTCTCGTCGAGCAGGGCACGGCAATCTGCGATGAGGCTCGCCAAGCCTTCTTCGAGGCGCCAGATCTCGCCGGTCGGGCCGCGGCCGAACTTCGGGGGATCGAGGAAGATGCCGTCGTAGCGGCGGCCGCGGCGGACTTCGCGGGCGGTGAATTTTGCCGCGTCGTCGACCATCCAGCGGATCGGGCGATCGGCCATGTCGGACAGGAAGGCGTTGGCCTTGCCGGCATCGACCGACTTCTTCGACGCATCGACATGGGTCATCTTCGCGCCCTTGGCGGCGAGCGCCAAGGTGCCTACGCCGGTGTAGCCGAACAGGTTCATCACCTCGTCGCCCTCGGCGGTGCGGTCGCGCATCCAGCGCCATTGAGGGGCCATGTCGGGGAAGAAGGCGAGATGGCGGAAGGGGGTGTTCTGCGCGGTGAAGCGGACTTCCTCCCAGCGCATGTGCCAGCCGCCGCGCGGCACATCGCGCGACAGATGCCATTTGCCGCCGCCGTCTTCGTCCGATGCGCCGATAAAATCGCCGTCGGCTTCCCAATGTTCGGATGCGGGCGCCCACATCGCCTGCGGTTCGGGGCGGATGAAGCTGAAGCGGCCGTATCGCTCGAGCTTGCGGCCGTGGCCGGAGTCGACGAGGCCGTAGTCGGCCCAGGGCTCGGTGATGAGGGTGGTGAGGTTCATTTGGCGTCCGAAGCCGAAAAAGCCCTCTGCCATAGGGAGGGGGTTGGAAGAGGGGCTCCGAACCAACGAGGTGGGACGCTCGGCTTCGCCTCGCTCCCCCTCACCCTACCTCTCCCCGCCGGGGAGAGGGGGAGTTTGCCGGATGGACAGCGCATCACGCCGCCGCCTTCAGCGCGGGCCCCACGGTCGCGAGGGTTTCGTGGCCGGAGAGCATGCGGGCGCCGACAGCGCGGACCTGATCGAGGGTGCAGGCGTCGATTTTCGCGACGATGACGGCAGCGTCGACGGGGGCGCCATGGACGAGCGTCTGGAAACCGAGACGGTCGGCGCGGCCCTGGACCGATTCGAGCGCCATCAGGATCGTGGCGCGGATCTGGGCCTTGGCGCGGTCGAGCTCGGCCTGGGTCAGGTCGATCGCGGCGCCGCGCAGGATATCGCGGGCGAGATCGGTCGCGCGTTTGGCTTCGCGGGTGGCGGTGGCGAGGTAGACGGTGAGGAGGCCGGTGTCGCGCCAGGCGGAGACCGAGCTGCCGATCGAATAGGCAAGGCCGCGATCCTCGCGCACCGCCTGGAAGAGGCGCGACGAGGAGCCTTCGCCGGCCGCCTGGCTGAACAGCATCAGCGGATAATAATCGGGATCGAAATAGCTGATGCCCTGATAGCCGAACAGGATGTGTGCGGATTCGAGCCGGCGCTTCTCGACGAAGGTGCCGCCCTGATAGGTGGCGAGCTCGGCGACGGGGCGCGGCGCCTGCGGCATATCACCGAAGTGTTTTTCGGCGATTTCGACCAATGCATCGAAATCGACCTTGCCCGAACAGGCAAGGACCATAGCCTGCGGACGATAATGGCGCGCGGTCCAGCCGCGCAGATCGTCGACGCCGATCGCGGCGATCGTTGCTCCGTCGCCGAGTACGGGGCGCCCGAACGCTTGCGCCGGCCAGGCGGTCGCGTGGAAATGATCGTTGATGATGTCGTCCGGCTGATCGCGGGCTTCGCCCAGCTCCTGCAGCACGACATCCTTTTCGCGGCCGAGATCGCCCTCGTCGAAATGCGGGCGGCGGACGAGATCGGCGATCAGTTCGACGCCGAGCGCCAGATCGTCGGCGAGCATCCGCGCCTGAAAAGCGGTTTGATCCCGCGACGTGAAGGCGTTGAGATAGCCGCCGACATTCTCGACGGCTTCGCTGATCTCGCGCGCGCTGCGGCCGCCGGCGCCCTTGAACACCATATGTTCGAACAGATGGGCGAGGCCGTTGGTCCGGGCCTCCTCATGCCGGGCGCCGCAATCGACATACAGCCCCACCGCGATCGTCTCGACGCCGGCCATCGGATCGGCGACGATCGCAAAGCCGTTCGACAGGCGGTGGACCCGGGGGGCGTTCATCGCCGTCAACCGCTCGTATGGCTGGCGACGAAGGACTGGATCGCGCCGATCTCTGCCGGGAGTATGTCGTAGCGCTCCTCGCGCTCGAACAAATTGCCCATTCGTGCGGGGAGGCCCGGACGCTGGCCGGTGGCGCGTTCGACCGCGTCGCGGAATTTGGCCGGGTGCGCGGTGGCGAGCGTGACGATCGGGACGTCGGGGGCGAGGTCCGCATCCTGGGCGGCGGCAAGGCCGATGGCGCTGTGCGGATCGATGACTTCGCCGGCGCGGTCATGCGCCCAGCGCATCGCCAGCTGCATCCGATCGGCATCGATCCGGGCACTGCTGAAGAGCGACGATGCGGTATCGCGCATCGAGTTGGTGAGGCGGAAGCGTTTGTTCGCCTCGAAACCCTGCATCGATTCCTTGAGCGCGGCGCCGTCGCGGCCGTGGAGATCGAACAGGAGGCGTTCGAAATTCGAGCTGACCTGGATATCCATCGACGGCGCGGCGGTCGGCGTCACCGTGCCGACCGAATAATCGCCGGCGGAGAGCGCGCGGTGGAGGATGTCGTTGACATTGGTGGCGACGATCAGCCGTTCCACCGGGAGGCCCATCTGCGACGCTACATAGCCCGCGAAGACGTCGCCGAAATTGCCGGTCGGCACCGAGAAGGCGATCTTGCGATCGGGCGCGCCGAGGCGGACGGCGGCGTAGAAATAATAGACGACCTGCGCCATCAGCCGCGCCCAGTTGATCGAATTGACCGCCGACAAATTGTAACGGCCGGCGAAATCGCGATCGGCGAAGATGCCCTTCACGATCGCCTGAGCATCGTCGAAGCTGCCTTCGATGGCGATATTGTGGATGTTCGGTGCGAGCACCGTCGTCATCTGGCGGCGCTGCACATCGGACACGCGGCCTTTGGGGTGCAGCATGAAGACGTCGATCTTCGCGCGGCCGGCGAGCGCATCGATCGCTGCCGAGCCGGTGTCGCCGCTGGTCGCGCCGACGATCGTCAAATGGGTGTCGCGGGTGCCGAGGAATTTCTCGAACAGCAGGCCGAGCAGCTGAAGTGCTACATCCTTGAAGGCGAGCGTCGGCCCGTGGAACAATTCGAGCAGCCATTGACGCTCGTCGAGCTGCTTGAGCGGGACGACGGCGGCGTGCGAGAAACGGCCATAGGCCTGGTCGCACAGTGCCTTGAGTTCGGCATCGGTGAGCGCGCCCGCGATGAAGGGCCGCATCACCGCAACGGCGGTGTCGGCGTAGGAAAGGCCGCGCAGCGCGGCAATGTCCGCGGCCGAGAAGCTGGGCCAGCTTTCGGGCACATAGAGACCGCCGTCGGCGGCGAGGCCGGTGAGGGTTACATCTTCGAATCCGAGCGCGGGCGCGCTGCCCCTGGTGCTGACATACTGCATGACGCGCGGGCCTTAGCGGCGGGCGGGCTTTGCGGCAAGGAAATGCGGCAAGTGGGTGGAGAGCGTGGCCCACCCTTCGACACGGCGCTCCTCACCCGCTACAGGCCCGCGCATGGCCCTGATCCTAGGCATCGAATCAAGTTGCGACGAAACCGCCGCCGCGCTGGTGACCAGCGATCGGCGGATCCTTGCGCATCGGCTGGCGGGGCAGGAGGAGGCCCATCGGCCGTTTGGCGGGGTAGTGCCCGAACTGGCGGCGCGAGCGCATGTCGAGATGGCGGTGCCGCTGGTCGAGGCGGCGCTGAAGGATGCGGGGGTGACGCTCGCGGATGTCGATGCGATCGCGGCGACGGCAGGGCCGGGGCTGATCGGCGGGGTGATGGTCGGGCTGATGACCGGCAAGGCGCTGGCGCATGCCGCGAACAAGCCGTTGATCGCGGTCAACCATCTCGAGGGGCATGCGCTGTCGCCGCGATTGGGCGATCCGGCCTTGCTGTTTCCCTATCTGCTGCTGCTGGTGTCGGGCGGGCATTGCCAGTTGCTGCTGGTGAAAGGCGTTGGCGATTATGCGCGGCTGGCGACGACGATCGATGACGCCGCGGGCGAGGCGTTCGACAAGAGCGCGAAGCTGCTGGGGCTCGGTTTTCCGGGCGGGCCGGCGGTCGAGGCGGCGGCGAAGCTCGGCGATGCCACGAAGGTGAAGCTGCCACGGCCGCTGGTCGGATCGGGCGAGCCGCATTTCTCCTTTGCGGGACTGAAGAGCGCGGTACTGCGCGCCCGCGATACCGGGATATATCGAGCCGAGGATATCGCGGCGTCGTTTCAGCAGGCCGTGGTCGATTGTCTGGTCGATCGCACGCGGATCGCGCTCGGCAGGGCAGATAGCGCGACCGCGCTGGTTGTCGCGGGTGGAGTTGCCGCCAATCAGGCGGTGCGAACGGCGCTGTCCGATCTGGCGAGCGCCCACGGCCTGCCGTTCATCGCACCGCCGCTCTGGCTTTGCACCGACAATGGCGCGATGATCGCATGGGCCGGGGCGGAGCGCTTCGCGATCGGCCCGGTGGACGACAGAGACGTACCGGCGCGCCCGCGCTGGCCGCTCGATCCGACTGCCGAAAAAGCGCGTGGAGCAGGTGTGAAGGCATGAAGCTGGATAGATTGGGCGTTATCGGCGGCGGTGCCTGGGGCACCGCGATGGCGCAGGTGATCGCCAGCGACGGATCGGATGTGTTGCTGTGGGCGCGCGAGGCCGAGGTCGTCGCGTCTATCAATGCCGATCATGTGAATCCGATTTTCCTGCCGGTGCTGCCGCTCAGCGAAAGGATTCGCGCCACCGGCGATCTGGGTGAACTGGCCGATTGCGATGCGCTGGTTGTAGTGACGCCCGCGCAGTTCGTGCGATCGACGCTCGCGGCATTGCCGGGTGGGACGAGGCCGCTGATCCTGTGCGCCAAGGGGATCGAGGCGGGCACGCGCAAATTGATGTCGGAGGTTGCCGAAGAAGCCTTGCCGGGCGCGCCGATCGCGGTGCTGTCGGGGCCTACCTTCGCACATGAGGTGGCGGCCGGGCACCCGACCGCTATCACGCTCGCCTGTGCCGACGACGCGGTTGGCAAGGCGCTGTCGGAGCGGCTCGCGCGGCCAGGTTTCCGGCCCTATGTGTCGACCGACGTTATCGGGGCGGAGATTGGCGGCGCGGTCAAGAATGTGCTCGCGATTGCCTGCGGCGTCGTCGATGGCGCCGGGCTGGGGCAGAATGCGCGCGCGGCGCTGATCAGCCGCGGCTTTGCCGAGATGACGCGCTTCGGGCTGGCGCGCGGTGCGCGGGTGGAGACATTGTCCGGGCTGTCGGGCCTCGGCGATCTGGTCCTCACCTGCTCATCGAACAGCAGCCGCAATTTTTCGCTCGGCAGGGGTTTGGGCGAGGGCATGCCTGCGAGCGAGCTGCTGGCCGATCGGCGCACCGTCGCCGAGGGCGCATCGACCGCGCCGGTGCTCGCCGAAGCGGCGCGTGCGGTGGGGGTCGATATGCCGATCGTCGATGCGGTGTGCGCGCTGCTGAACGGGAGCGCGACGGTCGATCAGGTGGTGAGCGCGCTGCTGGCGCGGCCGCTCAAGAGCGAGAGCAGGTAGCTCCGCTCCTCCCGTCACCCCCGCCTTCGCGGGAGTGACGTGATTGTGGAAAATACCGCCTAGTTCGGGTTATCTGCGGTGGTGCTGTTGGTGCCGACCGAGCCGACTCTGCCGATATTGCCGAACAGTTCGCTGAAGAAGCCGCGCTTGCTGCCGAGGGTCGGCGTCTTTTCGCCGTAGAGCGATACGGTGCGGACCGCCTCGACGCCGCTGCGCTCGACGCTCGACACATTACCGCGCTGATCGAAGTGGACGGTGAGCAAGGTCTGCTCCGACGGTTTCGGCGTGGTGAAGCCGCTCGCGCGGGTGGCGCGGCCGAGATAATACCAGGTCTGACCCTTGTCGAACTCCCCGGCGAAGCTCGGGCGGCCGAGCGTCGCGGCAACCGAGTCGCGATTGTCGACCCCGGGTTGAACGGTCGCAACCAGCTGCGCGTCGACGACGAACCCCTTATAGTCGCGGATCTTCGCGCAGCCCGCCGTCAGGCCCAGAACGGCGATCATGGCGGCAATGGCGGCCGATCGCGGCAGGGTTCGGGGCATAGGATTCTCCAAGGGCACTGACATGGTCGCTCGGACATTGCACCCGAAGCGATGGGCCTCAATATCCGCGAGCATGGGCGATAGGCAAGCGATGCTTGATCTGATCTGAACGATCGGCCAAGGGCCCGGATCGACGCGGCTTTTCCGGAGCAGCGGATATGAGGACGACGACGTGACGCTGTTGAAGAAACTGCTCGGGCTGGGCCCCGACCCGCGCGAGGCGCTGGTGCCGCTCTACGTCTCGATCGTCGCGGAGGCGCGCAAGCCGGTCTGGTATGCGGAAATGGGCGTGCCCGATACGCTCGACGGCCGGTTTGACATGATCTCGGCCGTGCTGACGCTCGTCCTCATCCGGCTCGAAGCCGAGGGCAGGGCCGGGCGCGCGCCGAACGCGCGGCTGACCGAGGTGTTCATCGAGGATATGGACGGGCAGCTGCGCGAGCTGGGCGTCGGCGATGTCGTGGTCGGCAAGCATATCGGCAATATGATGAGCGCGATCGGCGGGCGGCTGAGCGTCTATCGCGATACACTGGGCGATCCGGCGCTGTTCGAGGAGGCGCTCGTCCGCAATCTGTGGCGGGGCGAACCGGGCGCGGAGGCGAAGCCGGCGGCGGTGGCGCAGCGGCTGCGGACCCTGGCGGCGAAGATCGACGCGAGCGACTGGGCGACGTTGAAGGCGAAGGGGCTGCCCGCGTGATCCCGGCGCCCGAATTTCCGCGGCCGATCCGCATCGATATGCTGGGCGAAGGCACGCGGACGATCGCGATCGAAGCCAATGAGGCCGAGCGCGCGGCGCTGGCGACGCGGTTCGGGCTGATCGCGCTCGATGCCCTCGCGGCGCAGGCGGAGGTGACGCGCAACGGCGATATCATCATGGCGACCGGACGGATGGATGCGCAGGCGACACAGGCGTGCGTCGCGACGGGCGCGCCGCTCCCGGTGACCTTGAACGAACCGTTCACCTTGAAGTTCGTGCCGGCGCTGGACGAGGGCGATCCACTGCCCGAGATTGAGCTGGACGCCGACGATTGCGATACGATCGATTATAGCGGCGGGGCGATCGATCTGGGCGAAGCGGTGGCGGAGACGCTTCTGCTGTCGCTCGATCCCTTTCCGCGCTCGCCCGATGCCGATGCGATATTGCGCGCGGCGGGGGTGGTGCAGGAGGACGAGGCTGAGGTCGGACCGTTCGCGGCGCTCAAGGCGCTCAAGGACAAGCTGAAATAGCGATCGTCCTTTAACAGCGGCTCAAACGTCAAGCGTGCAATTCAGGCAGGCCCCGGAGCCGCAGCGGATGAAAATGGGACCTTTTTGAAAAATATGACCGTTGTCTGCTTAAGGCTTGAAGTACGATATCTGAGTACATCGCCATCCATGGAATCAAGGTACTTCAAATTCTGACGCGAAAGGGGGCAGCGAGCAGATTGTTTGCTTACCCCTTAATGCGACCTATTTCGTCACTTCTTGATCGTTATTGCTCAATGACGTGCCCATCTTTGTGAACGGCGACCAGCTCAGGGGCCCCATGTATGTAGGCGGCTGAGCAGATCCGACGTACGCGGCCTGCCTCGGCAGTCGAGACAAACCAATATTCCTGAAATTCGTTCTGTGGCTCTTGCGAATGGTAAGACTGGGTCTCGAGATAAGTTTTACCCTTATACGTGAACCAGCGCACCGGACCGTCGCGACATCGGCCATCGCTTTGAAAGTCGATGGTCCAATCGCTCGACGTTCGATCCTGAAGCCGCTTCAGGACGGGATCATTGTGATCCCACTTCTTGCCTCGCGCAACATACTCGATGCCTGACATGCAGCCACGATAGCTGCCCGCCATCATTCTATATCTCTCGAGCGTTTCCGGCTTCCCGGAATTCCTGAAGTCGACCGCGATTTTCGCTTCGGCATCGATATTGCCGCCATTCAAGCCAATGCTGCGGATTCTGGCATATTTATGCTCGGCGAGATAAGTGACTTTTTTCTTCCGTACATGATCACAGATGTCCTTGTCGGCTGCTTCCTGCTGCTTGCTTTCTCGCGTCACCCGCCACGCGGACTCCGCTCGAAGATCGATATCTTCCTTGGGCTTCAAATCGCAAACGGCCATCACTTGTCCATCGTGCAGATAACGAGTGATCGTCCGGAGATAGAGAGGGTGCGTGCCCGAATAAGCCAGAAAATAGACCCGTCCGGCATAGGGCAGGATGCGGGTGCTGAGTAAGAAGCCGTCCTCGTCTGGGCCGGTATAGTCGTCCGGTAGGCCATAGTCGCTGATAGCGATATACTTACTCTCGCCCTTCGATGGTTCGATGAGTTCGCCAAATTCGCCTGGACCGATCTTCAAGCCCACGGGTGTGACGAGATTTTCGACCGTGTATTTGCTCAACTCATCAGGTGACAGCGAAGTGGCGAGCTTGCATACAGCTTCGTCGGTGGCGTCAAATTGCTGCACCTCGACTTGCGGGACCTCGGCAAAGACGGCCGTAGCCCCAAAGAACCGCATCGCTAATGCAGCGAATACGAGCATTTTTTGCATGCGGATGGCTTTCCTACCCAAAGTAATGAAGACACTAAGCGGTGCTTGTTAAGTTTCGGTAACAACTCCTTCCCGGCATTCCACTGTTGATCTCAAACTTGACTTAGCTCCGCTACCGCCGATGTCGCTTCAAGCCGGCATCCGGTCCCCAATCTACTCAATGCGTTCCAGCAATAAAATGCGGTTTTTAACCGCGCTTACGCCTCAGCCAGGTTCGTCGTTCTTTCCGTGATCCGCATTGATAGCGCACGGTGCGCATGCCGCGCCTCCATGTGGACGACGGGCAAACCTGCGCCGCGAGTTCACGGCAAAGCTAACTGCTCGCGCCGCCAGCCTCGAGCCCAACGCGCTTGGCCTCCGGCGCATATTTCCGAACCGCACCGGCGATAGCGGCAGCTGTCGTGCGGACCTTGCTCTCATGCAATACTGCGCCACATTGATCGACGACGCAGACGCTCGTTTCTTTTACCGAGACGTCCAAACCCACGAATTGTCCCATTATCCTTCCTCCTTGCCAGACAGGTGGGATTATCCGCGCCGATAGAATCGGCGACCCCGCCGTTCCCTCACCCTAGCGGAAGCTGGGGGCTCGTGAGGCTTATGCGCTTCGCTACTCTCCTGAGATCGCAGCTTTCGCTGGGATGACCTGTGGTCCTATTTACACGCCCCGCCGCCCGGCCATCCGGTCCAGCCGGGGCCGCGCAGCGCACGGCCGGGCTTCGCGCCGGTATGGGCGCCGGCCTTTATCACCTGCACGCCGTTGACCCAGACATTGCTGACGCCGGTGGCATATTGGTGCGGCTGTTCGAATGTGGCGTTGTCCCTGATCGTCGCTGGATCGAACAGCACGACATCGGCAAAGTCGCCCGCCTTGAGCATCCCGCGGTCCTTCAGCTGGAGGATCGAGGCGGGGAAGGAGGTCAGCTTGCGCACCGCCTCGGCGAGCGAAATGACATGTTCCTCGCGAACATATTTGCCGAGCAGGCGCGCGAAATTGCCATAGGTGCGCGGGTGGATGCTGTTCTGCAGGACTACGCCCTCGGCGGCGACCGCACCGGCATCGGCGCCGAAATCGACCCAGGGCAGGGCGATCTGACGGCGGACATTGGCTTCGGACATGTTGAAGAAGGTGGTGTTCACTCGCGATCCATCCTCCACGATCAGGTCGATCACCGTCTGCGCCGGGGTGGTGCCGCGCATCCGGGCGACCTCATCGAGCCGCTTGCCTGCCAGCGGCTTGAGCTTGTCATTCTTGAAGCCGCTGAACAGCACATTGTGCGGATCATTGCCGGTGATCCTGAGTTCGGCGGCGGCGCGTTTCGCGATCGCCGGTTCCTTCAGCCGGGCGATCGTCGCCTCAAGCCCGCCTTCCTGCACCCAGGCGGGCAGCATCGAATTGGCGCCGGTGCCGCTCGCGGGATAGAGGTACATGTCGGCGGTCATCTGCACGCCGCTGGCGCGTGCCGCCTCGATATGCGCGATCGCCGCGTCGATCTTGTCCCAGTTTTCCGGGCCGGATTGTTTGAGATGATGGATATTGACCGGGACATGCGCCTCACGCCCGATCGTCGCGGTCTCGTCGATCGATTCGATCAGCGTGGCGCCCTCATCGCGGATATGCGCTGTGTAGAGGCCGCCGCACTTGCCGGCCTCGCTGGCCAGCGCGATCAGTTCGGGTGTCTCGGCATAGCGTTCGGGGATGTAGATCAGCATGGTCGCGACGCCGAGCGCGCCTTGCTGCATCGCTTCATGGACGAGCTGGCGCATCCTGAGAAGTTGTGCGGGGCTGGGATCGACATCGTTCGAACCGATCACATAGTCGCGCACCACGCCCGCGCCGACGAACGAGGCGAGGTTGACCGAGGTGCCGCTCGTTTCGATCGCATCGAGATAGCCGCCAAGCGTGGTCCAGGAGATCGGCACCTTGACGTCGCCCTGCCGATCGATGCGGATCTGGCGCATGGCGGGGGTAAGCGGGGCGAGCGAGTTTTCGCTGTTCACCTCGAGCGTGACGCCCTGCATGATCGCGCTCATCGCGCGGCCATCGTACAACAGGGTTTCGCGCGAGTGGCTGAGCATGTTGATGAAGCCGGGGGCGACCGCCTGGCCAGCGGCATCGACGACCGACTTCGCGCCGCCCGGCGCATGCGGGCCGACATAGGCGATGCGATCGCCGCTGATGCCAACATCGCCACGGTAAGGCGTGCCGCCCGAGCCGTCGTAAATCATGCCGTTCTGAATCAGCACGTCATAGGCAGGTGTCTTAGGCGGCGAGGCGCCCGTGGCGAGCAGCAACGCCAATACCGATATCGCCAGCGGCTTCATGTCACTTTCTCCGTTTCGATTGGCTCGCCGCTATCTCGCTATCTTTGCAGGGCGTAGTCCAGCAATATTGGTGGCGATTGGGCTAGGTCACCGACTCATAAATCGCATCCAAATACGGACTGAGGCGAGCTTGACGAGGGCGAGGTAGTTGGCGTCGTGCTTTTCGTATCGAGTGGCGACGGCCCTGAAGTGTTTGAGCTTGTTGAAGAA
>Ga0268264_10000227_pt1 | contig 109454 bp, 98 predicted proteins | sample KBSSwiS32_FD_190357 | JGI IMG/M metagenome (GOLD analysis project Ga0268264, IMG submission 190357) | Switchgrass rhizosphere microbial communities from Kellogg Biological Station, Michigan, USA - KBS Switchgrass S3-2 (SPAdes) (version 2) | ecosystem: Host-associated > Plants > Roots >... | reverse complement strand
CGCTTACCCTTTCGCTTGCCACTGTCATTGGCGATCGGGGCGAGGCCGGCAAGCTTGGCGATGGCTTTGTTGGACAGGGTGCCGATCTCCGGCAGCTCGGCGTGGAGGCGTGCAACGGTCCGGCCGGCAACGCCCTTCATCTCCCGCCAGGTCTCGGCGAGCTTTGCCCACAGCGGATCGTCGTCGATCATGGAGGCGATCTCGCCCTCGAGCGAGCGGGACTGGCGCTTGAGCAGGGCGATCACCTCGTCGAGGCTGGCCAGCATCTCGGAGTTGTCGAGCAGGCCTGCGCGACGCTGCTTCTGCACGGTGAGATCGCCGGTGACCTGCCGGAGCCTTGCCACGAGGGCCTTCAGGCGTTGCTGGGCCTGGCTTGGCAAGGGGGTCGGAGCCAGGTTCTTGGCATCGGCGAAGCGGGCAATGATGGAGGAGTCGATCCGGTCGGTCTTCTCCAGAATGCCCATCGCCTCGGCGTATCGACGGACGTTGCGGGGGTTGGTCAGCGCGCAGCTGATCCCTTGCTCCCACAGCTCGATGAATGCCCGTCGCTCGTACCCGCCACTGGCTTCCATCACCACCAGCGTGACGGCGTGCTCACGGCAGAACGCGGCCAGCTCCGCAATACCCGCCGTATCGTTATTGAAGCTCGCAAGCCGATGCCCGGGCTCGATGCAGGCATCGAGCTTGGCTTTCGAAACGTCCACTCCACAAATCGTCTTCTTCACGGTAACCTGCCTTGTCCATGCGATCGGAACTCAAGCGACTGTTCGGTCGTGCGTGACATGGCGAAGATCCCAAAGCTCACCCACGGTTGTAGCCAGAGGGGGAACGGGCGACATCGCCACGCGTCTTGGCCGGTGGCCACCGGCCAAGACGCTAAGTCGCTTCCATCGCACAAATCCTGGCCGTGCAGATACAAGGGGCTGCTTCCACAAGCACCGACTGCGCAGTGAGTCCCCCTCACCCGAAATTCGCTCGCGCGAATTTCGACCTCTCCCCGCAAGCGGGGGGCGAGGTCGACCGAGCCAAGCCGACAGACCGATTCAACAAAAGCCATCCCGCTCCAAGCCAGCCCGCGCTGCCGGACCCGGCGGCGTCAGTTCAATTCGAAACGGATCGGCAGCTTCTTCGGCCCGTTGACGAAATAGGCCTGTGTCATCTTGACCTCGCCATCGAGCGCGATCGATTTCAGCCGCGGCAGCAATTCCTCGAACAGGATTCGCATTTCGAGTTTGGCGAGATGCTGGCCGAGACAAAGATGCGCACCATAGCCGAATGCAATGTGCCGGTTCGGCTTGCGATCGCAGCGGAAGGCGAAGGGATCCTCGAACACCTCCTCGTCGCGATTGCCCGAGGCGTAGCACAGCATCAGCCAGTCGCCCTTGGCGATTTTGCGGCCGCCGAGTTCGGTGTCGGCGGTGGCGCTGCGCATGAAGTGCTTGACCGGCGTCATCCATCGGATGGCCTCGTCGACCAGGCCCGGAATCAGCGTGGGATTGGCCTTGACCATCGCGAATTGTTCGGGGTCTTCGGCGAGTGCCCAGATCGCGCCCGCGGTCGACGATGAGGTGGTGTCGTGACCGGCGGTCGCGACGATCATGTAGTAGCTCGTGATGTCGAGCTCCGGCATGTAGGCGCCATTGATCTTCGCATTGGCAATCACGGTCGCGAGATCCTCGCGCGGGTTGCGGCGCCGGTCCTCGGTGATCCCGGCGAAATAGGCGCCGAAGTCGTTGACGACCGCCTCGATCATCGCTGCAAATTGCTCCCCGCTCAGCGCATCCCTGATCCGCGCCGTGTCCGGATCCTGCGGGCCGAACAGTTCCTGCGTCAGCTTGAGCATGCGCGGCTCGTCCTGTTCGGGCACGCCGAGAATCTCCATGATGACGTGCAGCGGATAGCCGAGCGCGACGTCGGCGACGAAATCGCAGGTCCCGCCCCGCGCCGCCATCCGATCGACGGTGGCACGCGCGATCTCGCGAATGCGCGGCTCGAACTTCCCGAGATTGGCCGGCATGAACCACCCCTGCGTCAGCGCGCGGTATTTCGGATGATCGGGCGCGTCCATCTGCACCAGCGACCGCACGAGGTTCGCCCCGCCGGTGATCTTGCGGACGCGTTCCGCGAACGCCGTCGAAGCGAGCGTCGTCGGGCGGTCGGCATTGTGGAACAGCTCGTTCTGGCGGCTGACCGCCTGGACATGGGCGTGCTTGGTGACGACCCAGAACGGATCGAATTTCTCGGGCCGCGCGATCCCGAGCGGATTGTTGCCGCGCAGCCAGTGATAAACATCATGGATCCGGTGATCGGCATAAGCGGCCGGATCGACCAGGGTGGCCGCGATCTCAGGGGGAAGGTCGGGACTTCCGGTCGCGACTGTCGTCATATCCATCGGCTTCCCTCGCAAACCTTTCGCACGGCGGTGCGCACGCATTTTGCAGAAGGATAGCCGGATGAAAAGGCCGGAGCTTGCGTCGAGCGGCTGAAGCGGGAATTGCGCCGATCACGAAAACATCCGGCGAATCGCCTGGCAGGCGCGGACGACGACGATGGCCGTCAGTGGGATCCCATCGCTACCGGGCGGAAGGCCTGCAGAAGCTGCTGGTCGAGCTTGCCGCCCATAGATTCCATGATCCCGAAGGCGCGGTCGCGACTGAACGCAAGACGGTAGGCCCGCTTCTCCACCAACGCGCTGAAGACATCGACGATCGTGGTCAGACGCACGATGTCGCTGATCTGCTCGCCGTGCAATCCGTCCGGATAGCCGGAGCCATCGAGAAATTCGTGGTGATGCAGCACGACATCGAGCATCTCCAGGGGGAAGCCGCCCTGCGCCTCCAGCGCGTCATGGCCGAGGCGGGGGTGCAGGCGGAGCTTGCCGATCTCCTCAACCGTCAGCTTGCCCTTCTTGTCGAGAAGTTCGCTCGGCATGAACGCCTTGCCGACATCCTGCAGCAAAGCGGCGCGCGTGAGGCGCCGCTGATCGTCCTCGCGCATGCCGAGATTGAGCGCGAACGCCACCGCAAAGCCCGTGACGTGGAGGCAGTGACGGTAGGTGTCGGTATGGTGGCAACCGATGGCGGTGAGCCATTCGCGAAGCGACGAGTGCTTGATGGCCCTGAGAATCTTCTTTTCGGCCTCGACGATATCGTCCATCGTCAGCGGCTCGCCGGCGGGCAGCCGCTCGAAGATCTTCACCATGACCTCATGCGCCGCGGCGACGCCCTCATTGAGCATCTTGCCGCGATCGGTGGCGTCATAGATATCGCTGTCCGGGAACGCGGCGCGGATCCGTTGCAGCACGTCCTCGGGGTCGAACGGCCGCGAGATCGTGTCGGTGGCGCCAAGCGCCCAGGCTTGCATCGAGGCATGATGCATCGCTTCGGCAAGCACGAACAGCCGCGGCACGCCGCTATAGGCGCCGGCGCGCAGCTTGTTGCGGACCCGTTGCACGCTCTGCGGCGAACGCAGGTTGATATCGACCACCACACCGGAAAACCGATTGCCCGGGTTTTCGGGAATTTCCGAAGTCGGGATGGTATCGACGTCGCCGACGGATCGCAGAATGCTGGCGAGCTCGCTACTCTGGTCACTGCGGTCCGAAGCCAGCAAGAGATGGCGTTTGGACGAGGATTGTTTCGCTGTGGCTGTCATGTCTCTGCTCGCTGACGACGGTAGGCAACAACCAAGACTAGCCGAAAACATGTTCCGCACGCCTTAACGGGCATGCTCAACATCAGGGCCTCATCGATCGTAAAAGTTTAGCCAAAGCCGCTGGACCGGCCTCCCCGGCGCGGATTTTCCGACCCTATGAGACCGGTCGACGGCGCGAAACTGCGATCTCTTAACCGACTGCAGACCATTTGAATCAAAAAACCGCCGGAGGATACCTCCGGCGGCTGGTTGTCGTTGTGATGATGGCGCGATGTCAGGCTTTCATGTCAGGCTTTCATGTCACGCTTTCATGTCACGCTTTCATGGCCGCCTTGACCGCTTCCGCGGTGATCGGCAGCGAACGCACGCGTGCGCCGCAGGCGTTGAAGATCGCGTTCCCCAATGCCGGCGCGATCACCGTCACCGCCGGTTCGCCGACACCGGTGGCTTTTTCGCCATTGGCGATCACGTTGACGGCAACCTCCGGCATCTGGCTCATGCGCAGCGGCGTGTAGCTATCGAAGTTGGTCTGCTCGATGCCCCCGTCCTTCAACGTCGCCTTCTCGTACATGGCAAGCGATAGTCCCCACAACGCCGCACCCTCGACCTGGGCGCGGATATTGTCGGGATGCACCTGGGTACCCACATCGGTCGCGACGGTGAGTTTCTTCACCTTGACCTCACCGGAAGGCGACACCGCGACGTGAGCAACGCAGGCCGTCCAGCTCGCGGTCGCCCGCTCCTGCGAGGAGACGCAGGCCACGCCCATGCCCTCGCCCTTCGGCAGCTCCCTGGTGCCGTAGCCGGCCATGCCCATCGCCGCGAGCAGCGTATTGCGCAGCCGCTGCGCGCCGCCGGCATTGGCGCCTTTGCCGTCGAGCATGTCGATGCGGTACTGCGCCGGGTCCTTGCCCGCCGCATGCGCGAGTTCGTCGATCATGCTTTCGACCGCCCAGAAGGTCCAGCCCGGCGCCACCGACCGCAACTGTCCCGACGGAGTGGCGTTGTGCGCCATCTCGTTGAGCACGGCGCGGACGTTGTGGTTAGGCACGGTGTAGAAGAAGTCCGCGCCGTTCACGGTGAACGCGTCGAGAGGGCCCTTCTTGTCGACCGAGGGCGACAGGAAGTCGGGGATGCCCCAGCGCTTGGTGGGCCAGGCGCTGACCACGTCGTGATTGAGCGCGATCAGCTTGCCGTCACCATCGAGACCCGCCTTGACCTTCTGGTAGGTCAGTGGACGCGAGTAATCCATGGTCATGTCGTTCTCGCGCGAATAGATGACCTTGACCGGCTTGCCGACTGCTTTCGCCGCCTGCACGGCCGGGATCATCATGTCGGCATCGAGCCTGCGGCCAAAGCCGCCGCCCAGCCACATCTGGTGCATCACGACAAACTTGGGATCGACGCCGGCAGCACCCGCCGCGATCGCGCCGGAACGCGTCGCAAACTGGTTGCCGGAGTAGATGTGCCAGATGTCGCCCTTCAGTTCCGCCGTCGCGTTCATCGGCTCCAGCGGGGCATGAATGTTGATGCTGGTGGTGTATTCCGCCTCGATCACCTTTGCCGCGGTACCGAAGGCCGCCGCGGTGTCGCCGTCCTTGACGAAGAACTGTCCGGAATCGTCGAGCGCCTGCAGCCGCTTGGCTTCGTCGAGCAATGACTGGCTCGACAATTTGGCATTCGGCCCGCCGTCATAGCTGACCTTCAGCGCCGCCGCTGCCTTGCGGGCATTGGCATAGGTGCTGGCCACCGCGACCACCCAGCCGCTGGTGCTGCCGGTCTTGTCATCGAGAATGACGGTCTTGATGAAACCCGGCACGTTCTTCGCCGCGCTATCGTCAACCGTCTTCACCGTGGCGCCAAAGCGCACCGGCGGCGTCACCACGGCCCCGTACACCATCCCGGGCAGCATCGTATCGATGCCGTACTTGGCGGTCCCGTTGGTCTTCGACGGAATGTCGAGTTGCGGAACGGAGACGCCGATCATCGTGTACTGGTCGGGAGTCTTCAGCTTGATCGCCTTGAGGTCGTCAGGGGTGAAGGTCTTGGTGGCCTTCCCGCTCTTCACGACCTCGGCAAACGTCATCGACTTCTTCGACTTGGGATGCGTGATCACGGAATCGCGGACGATCAGTTCGTCCTTGAAGTAGGGCGGCAGGCCCATCGCGGCGCCTGCGGCCTCCACCAGGGCGATGCGCCCGGCGGCGCCCGCGCGGCTCATCGCATCGAAGTTCATCATCGTGCTCCAGCTGCCGCCGGTGATCTGCGCGCCGAGCACGGGGTCGTTGAACTTCGGATCGTTGGAGGCAAGCTGCACCCGCATGTCCTTCCAGGACGCGCCGAGTTCCTCGCAGACGATCTGCGCCATGGTGGACGCAATGTGCTGGCCCATATCGGCCTTGCCGCAGGTGACCGTCACGATCCCGTCCGGCGCGATCGAATACCAGGTGCTGGGTTCGAAACTGGCACTGGTGGCAGCCAGCGCGTCATCCGCGCCCACAAGTCCTGGAACGGCGGAATAGCCGAGCACGAGGCCGGTGGCGGCGGTGCCGACGAGAAACGAGCGGCGGCTCAGATCAGCATCGGTCTTGAGGTTTTTCACGTGCGTATTCATGTGGCCCTCCGCTCGGTTCCGGCGTTGGAGGCGGTCCGCATTTCGGACGCCGCGCGCATGATCGCCTTCTGAATGCGCGAATAGGTCATGCACCGGCACAGATTGCCGTCCATATGGGCGACGACCTCATCCTTGGTCGGGTTGGCATTCTTCGACAGCAATGCCGCGGCCTGCATGATCTGGCCGGACTGGCAATAGCCGCATTGTGGCACCTGCTCGGCGATCCACGCCTTCTGCAGGGGATGGTCGCCCTTGGGGCTGAGCCCCTCGATCGTCGTGACCTTCTTGCCGACGGCATCACCGACCATGGTCTGGCACGACCGGACCGCCTCACCGTTGACATGGACGGTGCAGGCACCGCACAAGCCCGCGCCGCAGCCGAACTTGGTCCCGGTCATCTGCAGCTGCTCGCGGATGGCCCAGAGCAGCGGCGAATCGTTCGCCGCCTCGACGGACATATTCCGTCCGTTGATGTTGAGAGTAGGCATCGTCTCTTCCCCTGCCGGTGCATGACGCCGCTTACGGCGGCTGATCACTGTTGGATAGCTGGCACCCACCGGGTCAGTGCCGGCCTTGCAGGTGAGAATGATCGGGTTCCGTTGCCAAGGCAATCTAATTTGGAATCGATCGAAGCGGACAATTGCGCATCGCGCCTTGTGCGTTGCGGCAGTGACGTTGGCATCGCGGCACCCGTTCCGCAGCGACTGCGGGAGACGAACATCGCCGCATGGCCGACCATCGCATGGCCTGCTTCACTTTCGCGCCTGGATATGCGCTACACTATCGCGGCACAGCAGGTATCAGGAAGCCGCGATGGCAACGATCGATCGCGATGGCGTCAAGCTCTACTACGAGGTCCATGGCAATGGGCCGCCGCTGATCCTGACCCATGGCTATTCATCGACATCGCAGATGTGGCAAGGACAGGTTGAGGCGCTGTCAAAGCACTACCGGTTGATCCTGTGGGACATGCGCGGCCACGGTCGGTCCGACTATCCCGACGACGCCGGCGCCTACAGCGAAGCCAACACCATCGGCGACATCGCCGCGCTGCTGGACGAGGTCGGCGCGGAACGCGCTATTGTCGGCGGGCTTTCCCTCGGCGGTTACATGTCGCTCGCGTTCTACCGTACGTATCCCGAGCGGGTTCGCGCTCTCCTGATCATCGACACCGGTCCGGGGTTCAGGAAGGACGAGGCCCGCGAGGCCTGGAACAAGCGCGCCCACGACACCGCCGAGCGGTTCGAGCATGAGGGCCTGTCGGTCCTGCAGGCGTCCAGCCGCGAACGATCCGGTGTCACGCATCGCGATGCGAAAGGACTGGCCCACGCCGCCCGCGGCATGCTGACCCAGCGCGACGCCCGGGTGATCGAATCGCTGCCCGCGATCGCGGTGCCGTCGTTGATCGTCGTCGGGGCTGATGACACCCCGTTCCTGGCCGCCTCGGATTACATGGCCGGGAAAATTCCCGGCGCGAAAAAAAGCGTGATCCCCTCGGCCGGCCATGCGGTCAATATCGACCAGCCGGCCGGCTTCATCGCCGCCGTTCTGCCGTTCCTCGATGGCCTGCCCCGGAACGAGCCGACGGACCAACCGGCAACGACCCAAACAGGACCGGCGCCATCATGACGCGTCTCCTCACCTTCGTCGCGCTGTTCGTCGCGGTTACAATCGTCGTGGACGGCGGGGCGGACGCCCAGCCATTTCCGCCGGACCGAAGCCCGCCCTGGTCCTTTGTCGCGACCTTGTCGAACCTGACGCCGCTCGCCTTCGGCATGACCGTGGACGAGACGTCGCACGCCCTTGGTCAGCCCCTTCACCATGTCAGCGGCCGGCCGGGCAACGAGATCTATCTCGCCTTTCGCAATCTCGGCGGCAGCGGCCTCATCAGCCATCACGACCGGCTGTTTCTGCAATTCCGCGGCGGCAGGCTGGCGGGATGGAAGGAAGACTACGGCCAAAACTGGATGTGGCGGTGAGCCCCACCCTGCGCAGCGTGCCGCGCCGCAGTTCCATGATTGACGATCAACGCACAACCGAATGGATGACCCACGGGACAGGATATGGGACAGGATATCAGGCTGAAGGCTTCGGATCATTTTGAACTGGGCGGCTATCGCGCCGACCCATCAGGCACGCCGAAAGGCGCTGTTGTCGTGATCCAGGAAATATTCGGGGTCAATCACCATATCCGCGGCGTCTGCGACCGCCTCGCCGACGAAGGCTATGTTGCGATCGCGCCCGCGATCTTCGACCGCGTCGAACCCGATTTCACGTCCGGCTATTCCCCCGATGAAATCGCGGTGGCGCGCAAATTCGTCGCCAATCCCGACTGGCCCGCGATGCTGCGCGACACCCAGGCGGCGATCGACGCGGTCAAGTCGATCGGCCCGGTCGGCATCATCGGCTTTTGTCTCGGTGGCAGTCTCGCCTACGCGGCGGCCACCAGGCTATCCGGATTGTCGGCTGCGATCGGCTATTATGGCGGCGCCATCGCGCGCTTCGCCGACGACAAGCCGGAAGTCCCGACGCAACTGCATTTCGGCGAAAAGGATGCCGGCATCCCCTTGAGCGACGTCGAGACCATCAAGACGAAGCGGCCGGAGGTCGAGGTGTTGATCTATCCCGGCGCACAACACGGTTTCCATTGTGACGAACGCGCGAGCTACGACAAGACCAGCGCCGACATCGCCTGGCCGCGCAGCATGGCGTTTCTCGCCGCGCATTTGAAATGACGTGAAGCGTCATTCCGGGATGATGCGTCGACGCGCCCCGGAATGACGACGAACGTCGTACGTCGTCAGAACCAGCGCTCGCCTACCTGGACGGTATCCCCTGGGCCGATGGGGGTCCCAAGCGGCACCATGATGCGCATCGCCCCCGATCCATCGGTGTGCGTGAGCGTGACGCAGTCGCGCCGCGCGCGCGGCGAGAAGCCTCCGGCAATCGCCACCGCGCTCTCGACCGTCATGTTCGGCACATAGGGGTATTGTCCGGGCGCGGCGACCTCGCCGAGGATGAAGAACGGGCGGTAGGTCTCGACCTCGACCGCGACCGAGGGCTCGCGGATATAGCCGTTGCGGAGCTTGGCCGCGATCTCGCTGGCAAGTGCTGCCGGCGTCCTGCCGCGCGCCGGCACCCGGCCGATCAGCGGCATGGTGATCATGCCGCTGGCATCGATCGCATAGGTGTTGGTGAGGCCTTCCTGGCCGTAGATCACGACCCGAAGCTTGTCACCGGCGTCGAGATGGTAGGATGTGTCGTAAGCCGGGGCCGCGACGGCGACGATCTGCGGGCCTGCATAGACAGCAGACGATTCTCGAGGCGCGCGCAAGGACGCCGTCGCAAAGCTGGCGCGGAGCGCGCTGATGGCACCGCCACCGCTGGTGTCGGCCGCGACATGCGCCTGCGCCGGCATCGCGCCGTAAGCGATCGCATCAAGGTCGCTTCGCGGCTGCGCGACGGCGACCGGCGGGCCCGTGTGGACGCAGCCCGACAGCGCGAGCGCAACCGCGGCAGCGAAGAAAGATAATGGCGACGCGCGCAGGATACGCACTGGACTGATCCCTCAGAAGAGATGCTCCAGTCTTGCCGCATTTATGGTTAAGAAAGCGTTTTCGTCGCCGTGAAAAGCACCTCTCTCGCGCAGGCGCGAGAGAGGTGTGACGACAACGGGTCTCGCGTCCCGACGAATCCGATGTTCGTCCAAAAGCGTCGCGGTATGTTTCTGCGTCCGTCGGAGCAGAGACCCTCGCAGCCAGCGCGGTTCGTTCAGGGTCGTTGCCGCGATGGCTCACGACCTTCCGTCATCGGGTATCAGTCACGGGCATACCCGATCAGCGGCTTGCGGGGACGGAACAGCAGCATCAGCAGGAGGCCGACGACCCCGAGGACGGCGAAGACCGGCTGGTCCAGAACGACCTTGACGACCGAAGTCCAGAGCCAGGGAGCCTTGCTTTCGACCCACGTGTGGAACGCCTGTTGGCTGGACTGATGAACGTCATTCCAGAACTGGCCGAACCGGGTGAAGCGCAACGCCTGGTCGGCGACCCAGCGCGCCCCGTCATAGACCATGAAAATGAATCCGCCTGCCAGCAGCAGCAGCCCCACAAGTCGGAAAAAGCCGCGGATCATAAGTCACCTTCTCATTCTGTGTTGTGTCTTGCCGTCGACCTGACATCCCGGACCTCCGGTCGCGCGTTCGTCCCGGAACGCCCGATCGGAAATCGACCCGAGACCAACCATATAGTTGCAGGCGCGTCTTGTTCCCGAAGTTTTGGCTCGGGGAGTCCCCCGGATGCTCCAAAACTTCGAAACCAGGCCGGAACGGCAGCTAGCCAGTAGCCGGCCGGGCCGGGAAATTCAACCGTATCAGAACCTTAAGCCTGCCGGATGAGCGCCCCCGCCGCCCCTGACCACTCTGGAAGGCGTTGACGCTGCGACGGCACGCCTCTATAAGGGCGGCCATGGCGGTGGGCGCAATCCCGCCGCCGCTGTTCTTTGAGCGCCGCCGACCTCTCAAGCATTTGGGCTCCGGCCACGGCATTCTCAAAGGCATCCGAACAACACGAGCAGCGTCGATCACGCGGTTGAGCGGCCGGCGCGCTTACTCTCGATAAGCAGCGAACGGTCACCGCCGAAGGACATTTGAGATCATGGCCAACACAACTTCCGCCAAGAAGGCGACGCGCAAGATTGCTCGACGCACCATCATCAACAAGTCGCGCCGCACGCAGATGCGCGGCGCGGTGCGTCAGGTCGAAGACGCGCTCAAGCGCGGCGATCGCGACGCCGCGATGAAGGCAATGGTGAACGCAGAGCCCGAGCTCATGCGCGCCGCACAGTGCAACATCATTCACAAGAACAACGCGAGCCGAAAGGTGTCGCGGCTCACGCATCAGATTGCAAAACTCGCGAAGTGATCTGATCAATCCAGCTCGACCAAACAGAGTGATGAAGCCCGGCCTCGGCCGGGCTTTTGTTTGCGTGAACGTATTCGCGTCCGATCGACACGAGGCGCCCGTAGTTTTACTTGGTGCTATTTTGCCTCACCTGAAACTTCGCGAGAAAACCAAGTCTCGCCGGCATCGCGGCGCATTTTCCGCGGCTGCGCAGGCGGGAGTTACCCTCAAAAACAATCGCGAAAAACATCGAACAGATAATCACTTACCCCCATAGCGACTTCAAGCGCTTCGAAAACCCGCGCTCGCCGGAGGCCAAGTAAATATTTTATGAATATTTTTGCGACGGCAACGAAACTCGTCGCACGCGGGATTCCTCGCGGTGATTCAAAAACTTGCTTTCCAACTCTTGGCGGCACTGCGGCAACACTGGGGAAGAACAGTTGCAAGCCCGTAATCAAATGGATTGCGGGAAATCCCTCATAGTGTATTTCTTAAACCGCTCGCAGCGCCCACGATCTTGAGACCAGCGCGGCTTTAGAAACGGGGTGGACGCGCATATCGGCGGCGGTTAGCGCGTTGGCGAGCCTTCCAAGCGATTGTCGGTTTGGAATCCGTAGCAATACGGATAACGATGGATCTTTGTCAAAATTTCTCACGTGAAGGCGACGCCTCGCGTCGGCTTCCAGCCGGAGAGATACACATCGATCGACGGACATGAGCGAGAAGGCAGACCCGGCGGGCGGGCACGTTTCTACGGCTGAACGGAATGGCCACATGGCTATGATGCTTCGTTTGGACGCGGCGGAATTTGAAACACGAGCGATTGGACAGCTTGCCGCGAGCGATTGCGGTGAGACGGGGAGGTTGCATGCGCTACGATGACATCAACATCAGGATTTTTGATCAAACGCGACTTTCACACCTTTCAGACGACGCCGTTTTCGATAACGCCTATTTCGACACGAATCTCTTGATGCGTGCTCCGGCCATACCCTTGAGTATGCGCTGACCTCGCGGAGTATCCACTCCTTCCTACCGCTGATATCAACGTGGCGTCTGGTGCCGAACGGCGGAGCTATGCCCGGAGTTGGAAATTCGCTTGAGGTCCGGCCATGCGCGGAAACGCGCATGGCGACGTCACGAAACGCAACATCACTCGATTTAAGAAGTAATCACGACATGGCAAATTCGGAACAAGACCGCTGGTCACGCGTCAAAGGCAGGCTGCGATCGAGCGTCGGCGAGGATATCTATTCGAGCTGGTTCGCCCGCATGGACCTCGAGGACGTCCAGGACGAAAGCGTGCGTCTGTCGGTCCCCACGCGGTTTCTCAAGAGCTGGATCCAGGCGCATTACGCCGAGCGAGTGCTGTCATGCTGGCAGGCGGAGATGCCCGCGGTGCACCGGATCGACCTCACGGTGCGCTCGGCGATGCGCGGCACGACTCCGGCGAAGGAAGTGGCGCCGCCGATCGAAGCACGGCGCATCGAACGCCCCGATAATCGCGCTCCGATCGAATTGCGCGCGGTCGCGACGGCGCCGGTTTCCGCGAGCCACGACGCGCTCGGCGGCTCGCCGCTCGACCCGCGACTGACCTTCGCAAGCTTCGTCATCGGCCGCTCCAACACGCTGGCGCACGCCGCCGCGCGCCAGGTCGCGGAAGGACGGCGCGGCGATGCCGTGATGTTCAACCCGCTCTACATCCACGCCGGCGTCGGGCTCGGCAAGACTCATCTGTTGCAGGCGGTGACCTGGGCCGGCAATTCGGGCAACGAGCGCAAGGTGCTCTATCTCACCGCGGAAAAATTCATGTACGGCTTCGTCGCCGCGCTGAAGACGCAGACGGCACTCGCCTTCAAGGAGGCTCTGCGCGGCATCGACGTGCTGGTCATCGACGATCTGCAGTTCCTGCAGGGCAAATCCACGCAAGCCGAATTCTGCCACACGCTGAATGCGCTGATCGATGCCGGCCGTCAGGTGGTGATCGCCGCCGACCGGCCGCCGTCCGACCTCGAAAGCCTCGACGACCGCGTGCGCTCCAGGCTTGCCGGCGGGCTCGTGGTCGAGATGGGATCGCTCGGCGAGGAATTGCGCCTCGGCATTCTCAAGTCGCGTGTCGCGGCCGCGCGCGCCCACCATGCGAGCTTCGAGGTGCCGGACCCGGTGCTCGACTATCTTGCCCGCACCATCACCCATAACGGTCGCGACCTCGAGGGCGCCATCAATCGCCTGCTCGCACACTCCAAGCTCAACGCCCAGCCGGTGACGCTGGAAATGGCCGAGCGCGAGGTGCGCGACCTGATCCGCCCGCAGGAGCCGAAGCGGATCAAGATCGAGGACATCCAGCGCGTGGTGGCACGGCAGTACAATGTCAGTCGCGCCGACCTGCTGTCCTCGCGCCGCACCGCCAATGTGGTGCGTCCGCGCCAGGTGGCCATGTACCTGGCGAAGACCCTCACCTTGCGCTCCCTGCCGGAGATCGGACGCCGCTTCGGCGGACGCGACCACACCACGGTGCTGCACGCCGTGCGCAAGATCGAGGCCCTGGTCACCAGGGACACGGCGCTCTCCGAAGAGGTCGAGGCGCTGAAGCGCCAGCTCCAGGATTGAGCGGCTCCATGAATGCCCTTCGGGGCCGGAAAGGATCGCGGCCGCTCGGGTCCGACCGGCCTTTCCGCCCCTGAGCCCAATCGGGAAACCGTTGCCGAACCTGCGCCAAAACGTGGGAAATAACCTTTCTGTCCCTTGAACTTGGCTCCTATCCGCGCCACTTTACGATCCCCCGCGAGCCCGGACCAAAGCCGGCTTTGTCAGGCAAACGGGTACCATCAGCCGCGGCGCTTCAGGGCCGCCGGCATTCCCACGACACGTTCTGTTGGATCGGGCGGATATTGCAATGAAGGTCACCGTCGAACGCGCGCAACTCCTGAAGTCGCTGGGCCACGTCCACCGCGTGGTCGAGCGTCGCAACACCATTCCGATCCTCGGCAATGTGTTGGTTCGCGCCGAAAGTGCGCGCCTGTCGTTGAAGGCGACCGACCTCGATCTCGAGGTCACGGAGACGCTGGCCGCGGAAGGCGCGACGGCAGGCTCGACCACCGTTCCGGCGCATATGTTCTACGATATCGTGCGCAAGCTGCCCGACGGCTCGCAGATCGTCCTGGAGGCGGATGGCGACCGCTCGGTGCTGGCGATCCGCGCCGGCCGCTCGCGCTTCACCCTGCAGACCCTGCCGGAAACCGATTTTCCGGACCTTGCCGCCGGCGATATGACGCATTCCTTTACGCTTGCCGCCAGCGACATGAAGCGTCTGATCGATCGCACCCAGTTCGCGATCTCGACCGAAGAAACCCGCTACTATCTCAACGGCATCTATCTGCACTCGGCGGGACCCGCCAAGACCACCACGCTGCGGGCGGTGGCAACCGACGGGCACCGGCTGGCGCAGGTCGACCTGCCCCTGCCCAGCGGCGCCGCCGGCATGCCCGGCGTCATCGTGCCGCGCAAGACGGTCGGCGAGGTGCAGCGCCTGATCGAGGGCAATGAGGCGGAGATTTCGGTCGAACTGTCGCAAGGCAAGATCCGCTTCACCATCGGCGATGTGGTCCTGACCTCCAAGCTGATCGACGGAACCTTCCCCGACTACGGCCGCGTCATTCCGCAGAACAACGACAAGGAACTGGTCGTCGACAAGACCGATTTCGCCGCCGCCGTCGACCGTGTCTCGACGATTTCGAGCGAACGCGGACGCGCGGTCAAGCTCGCGCTGTCTCCCGGCAAGCTCGTGCTGTCGGTGACCAATCCGGATTCCGGCAGCGCGACCGAAGAGCTGGAAGTGGAATACGCCTCCGACCCGCTCGATATCGGCTTCAACTCGCGCTATCTGCTCGACATCGCAGCCCAGATCGAGGGCGAGGTCGCCGTGCTGCGGCTCGCCGATCCGGGCTCGCCGACCTTGATCCGGGATCGCGACCACCCCAATGCGCTTTACGTGCTGATGCCGATGCGGGTGTGATGACGACGACTGGCGCTCGACTACCCTCTCCCCTTGCGGGAGAGGGTGGCGCCGAAGGCGCCGGGTGAGGGGTTGATGCCGCAGACGCCGCACCATCGACCGACAGCCAAACGGATCCGCAATTTCGCTAAGGCGATGCGACGCGATCCAACCGAAGCAGAAGCGGCCATGTGGCGGCTGCTCCGCAACCGACGGCTTGCTCAATACAAGTTTCGCCGCCAAGTTCCCTTCCAAAACTTCATTCTCGACTTCGTTTGCTTCGAGAAGCGCATCGTCATCGAAATCGATGGTAGTCAGCACGCCTCTTCGCAGCTTGATGCAGGCAGAGACGCCGTACTCGTGGCCGAAGGGTTCAAGGTCGCGCGCTATTGGAACAACGACGTCCTGCAGCGGCCGGAGACTGTCTTGGAAGATATCTTTGCCAAGCTCGTGATGCCGTGAAAGAACCCCTCACCCGACGCCTCACTGCGTTCGGCGCCACCCTCTCCCACAAGGGGAGAGGGAAAGCGGATCGCAAGCCTGTCATATGACCCCTTCTCGCATCCATCGCCTGACGCTGACGCATTTCCGCAATTACCGCGTATCCGGCCTTCAGGCGCGCGGCGACCTCGTCGTGCTGGTCGGCCCCAACGGCGCCGGCAAGACCAATTGCCTGGAGGCGATTTCGTATCTCGCCCCCGGCCGCGGCCTGCGCCGGGCCACGCTCGAAGACGTCGCCGACAATCAGGGCGATGGCTCCTGGGCGGTATCCGCCGAGGTCGAGGGCGCGCTGGGGCTCGCCACGCTCGGCACCGGCATCGATCCGCCACGGGGCGATACCTCGACAAGCCGGCGCTGCCGCATCGATCGCGAACCGGTTCCATCCGCGGCAGCCTTCGGCGATCATTTGCGCATGGTGTGGCTGACGCCCGCCATGGACGGCCTGTTCATGGGCGCCGCGTCGGAGCGGCGGCGCTTCTTCGACCGCCTGGTGCTCGCGATCGACAGCGAGCATGCGAGCCGCGTCTCGGCACTCGAGCGCTCGCTGCGCTCGCGCAACCGGCTGCTTGAAGTCCGCAATTATGACGATCACTGGTGCGACGCGATCGAGCGGGAGACCGCGGAACTTGCGGTCGCGGTCGCCGCAACGCGGGGGCAGACGGCCGTCAAGCTGGCGGCGATGCTGCGTGGGCGCGGCCAGACATCGGCGTTTCCGTCCGCGGAGGTCGCGCTCGACGGCTGGATGGAGACCGCGCTGCTCGGCGAGCCCGCGACCGCTGTGGAGGACCGCTACCGGGCCCTGCTGCGCGACAATCGGGCGCGCGACGCAGCCGCCGGCCGCACCCTCGATGGCCCGCATCTGACCGACCTGCAGGTGATTTACGCGCCAAAGCAGATGCCGGCCCGCGATGCCTCGACCGGCGAGCAGAAGGCGCTCCTGATCGGTCTCATCCTCGCGCACGCCGCGCTGGTGGCGGAGATGACCGGGATCATTCCACTGCTCTTGCTCGACGAGATCGTCGCCCATCTCGATCCTACCCGGCGCGCCGCGCTGTTCGATGAATTGACCAGGCTCGGCGCCCAGGTCTGGCTGACCGGCGCCGACCCGGTGGCATTCGGCGAGATCGGGCCGTCAGGCGAGATTTTCAACGTCGAGGCCGGGCGTATCACGCGACAGGCGTGATTGGCGCGTGGCCTCCGCGACGGACGCCATCGTGGTGTCGCAGGCGTCGGTTGTCGCCCCCTGGAAGGTCCGCTGCGGGATCAGTTCATCGCGCAGCAGGTGATAGCGCAGCACTTCATTGGACAGGCCACGGTCCATCCCTGCGCCTTTTCGGTCCCCAATAAGTCGAAACGGAGCCGTGGATGCGACCCGTTCGAGGAATGAAATCAGGTCGCCACGGGCATCTTTGCGCAGCCCCCGAATCGCGTTCCATGCGACTTGAAAAAGGGTAAAAAATCCCTATCTCTTCAATTGCTTATGGTGAGATACTTTGCGCTAGGCGCATGGCGTCTTTCGTGGCACAAATAGGTTCTTCAGCGCATCCTCCGCGCCGCTGATTCGAAGACACGCTTCGAAGACACTCAAGGCCTCACATGACAGAACCCGCCCGGCAAACCATCGCCGACACCGAGCATCCCGTTCCGATCGAATACGGCGCGGAATCGATCCGGGTTCTGAAGGGGCTCGACGCCGTGCGCAAACGGCCGGGCATGTATATCGGCGACACCGATGACGGCAGCGGCCTGCACCACATGGTCTATGAGGTCGTCGACAACGCCATCGACGAGGCGCTGGCCGGGCACGCCACCGCGGTGGAGGTCGTGCTCAATCCGGACACCTCCGTCACGGTGCGCGATGACGGCCGCGGCATCCCGGTCGACATCCACAAGGGCGAAGGCATTTCGGCCGCCGAAGTGATCATGACGCAGCTCCACGCCGGCGGGAAGTTCGACCAGAATTCCTACAAGGTATCCGGCGGACTGCATGGCGTCGGCGTCTCCGTGGTGAACGCGCTGTCGAGCAAGCTGCAGCTGCGGGTCTGGCGCGATGGCAAGGAGCACTTCGTCGAGTTCGCGCATGGCGATGCGGTGGCGCCGCTGAGGATGGTCGGCGAGGCCAATGGAAAGCGCGGCACCGAGGTGACGTTCCTCGCCTCGCCGGAGACCTTCAAGAACATCGAATATGATTTCGCCACGCTCGAGCACCGCTTGCGCGAGCTGGCCTTCCTCAATTCGGGCGTCAACATCGTGCTGTCGGACATGCGTCACGCCGTCGAGAAGCGCGAGGCGATGCGCTACGACGGCGGCGTCGAGGAGTTCGTGAAGTATCTCGATCGCAACAAGAAGGCGATCGTGCCGGCGCCGATCATGGTGCGTTCCGAGCTCAACGGCATCGGCGTCGAAGCAGCGCTGTGGTGGAACGACAGCTACCACGAGAACGTGCTGTGCTTCACCAACAACATCCCGCAGCGTGATGGCGGCACGCATCTGGCCGGCTTCCGCGGTGCGCTGACGCGCCAGGTCAACGGCTATGCCGAAGCCAACGCCAAGAAGGAAAAGATCGCGCTGACCGGCGACGATTGCCGCGAGGGCCTCACCGCGGTGCTCTCGGTCAAGGTGCCCGACCCGAAGTTCTCTTCGCAGACCAAGGACAAGCTGGTCTCATCGGAAGTGCGCCCGGTGGTCGAGAATGTGCTCAACGAGGCGCTCGCGGCTTGGTTCGAAGAGCACCCGTCGGAAGCCAAGGTCATCGTCGGCAAGGTGATCCAGGCCGCCGCCGCGCGCGAAGCGGCCCGCAAGGCGCGTGAACTCACGCGCAAGAGTCCGCTCAGCGTCTCCTCGCTGCCCGGCAAGCTCGCCGACTGCCAGGAAAAAGATCCGGCCAAATCCGAACTGTTCATCGTCGAGGGCGACTCGGCCGGCGGCAGTGCCAAGCAGGGCCGCAATCGCGAATTCCAGGCGGTGCTGCCGCTGCGCGGCAAGATCCTCAACGTCGAGCGCGCGCGTTTCGACCGGATGCTCGACTCCGAACAGATCGGCACCCTGATCACCGCGCTCGGCACCGGCATCGGCCGCGACGATTTCGATCTTGCGAAACTGCGCTACCACAAGATCATCCTGATGACCGACGCCGACGTCGACGGCGCGCATATCCGCACCCTGCTGCTGACCTTCTTCTTCCGTCAGATGCCGACCCTGATCGAGGGCGGTTACCTCTATATCGCGCAGCCGCCGCTCTACAAGGTCGCGCGCGGCAAGTCCGAGCAATACCTGAAGGACGAGCGCGCGCTGGAAGATTACCTGATCGCGACCGGGCTCGACGAATGCGTGTTCAAGACCGCCTCCGGCGACGACCGCAAGGGCCGCGATCTCTTGTCGCTGGTGGAAGATGCCCGCGCGGTTCGCCTGCTGCTGCGCAACCTGCACAGTCGCTACAAGCGCCCCGTCGTCGAACAGGCGGCGATCGCCGGCGTGCTGCGGCCGGACCTGGTGAGCGACACCGAGAAGGCGAATGCCGCCGCGGAATATATCGCACGACGCATGGATGCGCTCGCCGACGAGGTGGAGCGCGGCTGGGTCGGCCGCTTCATCGAGGGCGATGGCTTCCTGTTCGAACGCACCATTCGCGGCGTCAAGGAAGCAGCCATCCTCGATGACGCGCTGCTCGGATCGGTGGATGCACGCAAGCTCGACGAGTACGCCCCGAAGCTGCAGGACGCCTATGCCCGGCCAGGCATGTTGCGCCGCAAGGATATCGACATCCCGATCCACGGTCCTGTCGACCTGTTCGAGGCCGTGACCAACGCAGGTCGCGAAGGCGTCAAGCTGCAGCGCTACAAAGGCCTCGGCGAGATGAACCCCGGTCAGCTCTGGGAAACGACGCTCGATATCGACGCCCGCTCGCTACTGCAGGTGAAGATCAAGGAGGTCGACGAGGCCGACGATATCTTCACCAAGCTGATGGGCGACGTCGTCGAGCCGCGCCGGGAGTTCATCCAGGACAATTCGCTCAGCGCCAATGTCGACGTGTGAGGTGGGTGACAGCCCTGCTCACCTCGTCAATTCTGCCCGATCCACGTTTGCGATCGTTGCGAGAGCCACTGCAACTAGTTTGGTGTCATCGGCGGTATGGCTGTGAACCTTCGCCTCGACAACGACTAGGCGCCTGCCGGGTCTCACGACTGTCGCGGTACAGACGAGCCGGTCACCGCTCGCCGGCGAGACAATATTGAGCTTGTATTCAGCCGTCAGGCACGTCTGAGTTTTTCGATCGACAACAGTGCCGGCCGCGCAGGTTGCCGCGTTGTCCACGAGAAACGAAATAACGCCACCGTGGAAAAAGCCGTGTTGCTGGAGCAGCTCTGGCTTGCGTCCAACGGACATGACGACTGTGCCAGCCGAAATTTCGTCGATCCGAGCGGACAGGTGATGAAAGAACCCTTGCTCGTTGACGGCGTTGCGTATCGCGTTTGCGACGTCTGTGAACTCGATATCAGCCAACCCAATATCAGCCAATCGCCTCTCCATCTGTACCAGGCTTGGACTTTCAATCCCGATCTCGATTCGCCCAGACCGCTCAGCCCGGGAACGCCGCTCGACCCGACTCGATCTCGTTCTGGAACCAGCGGTGAAATCCACGCGATATCAACCACTCCATACGGTCACCGCTCCAGAACAGTCGACGGCGTTCATGCGAGAGATGATTGAGGCCTCCCAGGAACGCGCCGGTCCGCCGGGCATCCTCCGCGAACGCGGGATGGGTGCGGATTGCCTTTGACCAAGCAGCCACGCCCGGAAAACGCTCTCGGTCGAGCAGAAGTCCAAAACTGCGCATCGCAGCCAAATTGGGAAACCAGGCGCATTCGACGGCGCCGGGGGCAACGAATGGCCACGGCCTCGGCCGTGCCAGCAGCATCGCCTCGAGCCGCTCGAAGATGGCGTTGATGTCTTCCTGCGCGGCCGCCAGCAATCCTTCTGGCGGCTTGTCATCGCGCTCCGCCCAGTGCCAGTACGAGCAGTCGACGACTATCGCGTCAAATCGCTGATCTCCCAGGCGCTCGAATGCCCGTGCAACGACGCGCTCGCCGATGTCGGAAGGAAACAGGGGCCTCTCAGGATAGCGCTGATCGAGATATTGCAGGATATCGCTTGAATTGACGACAGTCGTGTCACCGTCCGACAGGACCGGCACTTCGAGCCTTGGATTGACCTGCCGCAACTGCTCGCGCATGTGCGGCGTCAGCGCATCGATATGCTCGAAGGCAAGGCCCTTGAGCTCCAGGGCAATCGCAACCTTGCGCGCAAAGGTGCTGATTTGGCTTCCATACAGTCTGATTGGCATGTGCACTGCTCCCAGGGACAACCTTGCGAACACGCCGAATAATTGCAACTTTATTCTGATACGCTGAATAATTCCACAAACTGCAATAATGGGAGGGTGAAAGCCCGTGGCCCCGGAGGTATTGCCGGATATCGGCGCAAGGGAATTGCAGGCTGCCCTGGCGGTTGCGCATTATCGAAGTTTCATCGCGGCGGCGACATCGCTTGGCATGTCGCAACCGGCGATGACGAGAGTGATCAGACGGCTCGAAGCAGAGTTGAAGGTCACACTCTTTGATCGCAGTACCCGGCACGTGAGCGTCACGGATGCCGGGAAGGAATTCATTGCGCTGTCGCAGCGATTGCTCAACGATCTCAAGATCAACGTCGCCCACCTGCGCGGCATGTCAGATCTACTCCGCGGCCAGGTCGTTGTAACGAGCGTCTTTTCCCTGGCTGACGCCATGCTGCCGTCACTCGTTGCCGACTACGGCAAGCAGTTTCCCGGGATCGAACTGCACCTGCGCGAGGGCCTGCACAGCACCGTGAGGGACGAGGTACGCAGTGGCCTTGCTGATTTCGGGATCGGCTATATCGAAGACGCCGCGGAATCGTTCGCGACCGAGGATCTCGGCGTTGAGAAATTCTACGTTGTCGCGCCCGCCGATCACCTTCTCGTCCGGCGCAAATCAATCACGTTATCTTCGTTGGCGACATTTCCTCTTGTTTCGTTTCCGGTTGATTCCCTGACGCGCACGGTGGTCGATCAGGCGGCCGCTGCCGGTGGGTTTTCGCTTCGGTACGTGGTTACAACCAATCGATTGTTGACGCTTCATGGTCTGATTCGAAATCGCGTCGGTCTGGCGATCGTTCCCGAAAGGGAGCGTCCGGCGACGACCGATGCCCAGCTGATCTCGTGTCCGATCGTCGACCGCCAGTTGTCCCGCCGCCGGATCGGCGTATTGAGGTTACATGAGCGAACACTGACTCCGGCGGCCAGGACCTTTCTAGATGTCGTTCGAAAATGGATGCGGAGGCCATCGACGCTCCGAGGAACCGGCCAATAGGTCGGGCGGTTGCACCTGGTCGATCACAAGGAACCCCGATGTGACGATTTCGAGGTTGCTGCTGGCGCGAAGCAAATCGGTGGATTTGCCGAGGGATGAACCCTGCGTGCGACCCTAGACGGAGGAAGGCTTCGGCTCCGATCCAACCTGAACCTGCCCGCGCCGGAATTGAGTCAGGGTCATGCGTTGGAGAGGGTTCCTGGAGTCAGCCAATTGCGATATTTGGGTCGAGGAATTGTGTTACGATGCTTCGATCGGCTCTTGATTCTGCTCCCGAATTTCGGGCACCTGGGTCAGGACCAGTTGTGAGAGGACACCGTGACGCTCGATGGCTCGTCGATCATCCGGTTCACGGCGCCCCGGCAATCCCCAATGCAAATCAACTTTCCCTGACGCAATTGTGAGGCGCGACGCACATGCCGCCGATCCAGTACATCGTCGAAGGCGGCCATCGGCTGAAGGGCGCGATCGAGCCGTCCGGCAACAAGAACGCCGCGCTGCCGATCATCGCAGCCGCCCTTCTGACCGAGCATCCGGTCACGCTCGACAACGTCCCCCGAATTCGCGACACCGAAATCCTGGTCGAACTGGTCCGCTCGGTCGGCGCGTCGGCCGAATGGCGCGGACGCAACCGGCTCGCGATTCACGCCAAGAGCATTCGCGCGGCCGATCTCGATCCTGATCTCTGCGCGCGGATCCGCGCCTCGATCCTGCTCGCGGGCCCGTTGCTGGCGCGCTGTGGCGAGGTCGCGCTGCCGCCGCCGGGCGGCGACGTCATCGGCCGGCGGCGCCTCGACACGCACTTCCTGGCCTTCGAGCAGCTCGGAGCCTCCGTGGTCGCCACCGACCGGCTGGAATTCCGCTGTACGAAGCTGACCGGGGCCGACGTCTTCCTCGACGAGCCCAGTGTCACCGCGACCGAGAACGCGCTGGTGGCGGCCGTGGCGGCGGACGGCGTCACGCATCTGCGCAATGCTGCCTCCGAGCCCCATGTCCAGGACCTCGCGCATTTCCTGGTTGCGCTGGGCGCGCAGATCGAGGGCATCGGCACCAACACCATGATCGTGCACGGACCGGCGACGCTGGGCTCGGCCAGCTATTCGATCCAGCCCGATCATATCGAGGTCGGCTCCCTGATCGGGCTGGCCGCGGTGACGCGCTCGCCGCTGCGCATCGTGCGCGCCGGAACCGAGCATCTGCGCTCGATCCGGATGGGGTTCGAACGCCTCGGCATCGTCTGCGAAGTCGCGGGTGACGACCTCATCGTTCCCTCCGACCAGACCATGAAGATCCGCGACGATTTCGGCGGTCACGTGCCGAAGCTGGAAGATCAGCCGTGGCCGGCCTTCCCGGCCGACCTGATGTCGATCGCGATCGTCACCGCCTGCCAGTGCGACGGCGTCATCCTGATGTTCGAGAAGATGTTCGAATCCCGGATGTTCTTCGTCGACAAGCTGATCTCGATGGGCGCGCGCATCGTGCTGTGCGATCCGCATCGGGCGATCGTGGCCGGGCCGAGCCGGCTGCGCGGCGCCTCGATGATCTCGCCGGACATCCGGGCCGGCATGGCGATGTTGCTGGCTGCAGTCTGCGCCGAGGGCACCTCGACCATCAACAACGCCGACCAGATCGAGCGCGGCTATGAGCGGATCGAGGAACGCCTGAACGCGCTGGGCGCGCAGATCACGCGGGTGCCGAGCCGGGATCGGTAGTGTTGTGTTTCCGACCCTTCGCACCCATCGTCATCAAGATTCCGGGTTCCTGCTGCGCACGCCCCGCGATGACGAACCAATTGTTAGTGTCAGAACCCTAGGGGGGTTCGTCACAGCATCCTTCCAGTCGAGGCCACCATGACAGCCGATCTGTGGGCATTGATTGCGGCCATGCTGCTGGCCGTCGTTCAGTTGACGCTCTCCAGCGTGCTGACACTCCGTCAGTTGGGCGGAGCCTGGGTCGCAGGGTCGCGCGACGAACCGCGCGAGGTTACAGGCATAAGCGGGCGCTTTGTTCGGGCGCACCGAAATTTGCTGGAGATATTTCCACAATTCGTCGCCGCGCTGTTCCTGGTGCACGCAGCTCACGCCGCGGGATCATTGTCAGCCATCGGGGCTTGGCTATTCGTCATCGCCCGCCTTCTTTATGTTCCCGCCTACGCCTTCGCGCCTCCGGGTGTACGGCCGATCTGCTGGCTCGCCGCACAGGCGGGTATTTTCATGATCGTGGCCGAGCTGTTTGTTTGAACGCGCTGGGCGCGCAGATCACGCGGGTGCCGAGCCGGGATCGGTAGCGCCGCGCACAGTTATTGACGGCGAGCCGTCAAGGTGTCGCTAACGTGCGCAGGGAGCGCTGGCGGACGGCGGCGAGGAGTGCACCGATCACGACCGTGCCGACAATGAACAGGAACGCGGCGGCGACGATGACCGGGCTGATGTTCTCGCGGATCGACGAGAACATCTGCCGAGCCAGTGTCAATTGATTGGGACCCGCGACGAACAGCGTGAGCACGACCTCGTCGAGCGAGGTGGCGAAGGCCAGCGCGGCGCCGGAGAGGATGCCCGGCATCGTCAGCGGCATCGTCACCAGCAGGACCACGCGCGCCGGCGAGGCGCCGAGGCTGGCCGCGGCACGCTCCACCTGCGGGTCGATGCCGTCGAGAGAGGCGGAAATGCTGACCAGCACGAAGGGGACGGCGACCACCGTATGGGCGATGATGACGGCCGCGTAGGTATTGGCGAGCCCGAGGCGGGCGAGCAGGATCTGGAGCCCGATTCCGAGCACGACCGCCGGAACCACCATCGGCAGCAGGAACAGCGTCCGCAGCGCCGATCCGAAGGCGATGCGCCGGCGCAGCGCCAGCGCGGCCAGCGTGCCGAGCACGGTGGCCAGCACCGTCGCGCCTGAGCCGATGACGAGGCTGTTGACGATGGAGCGTCGCCAGGCGTCGGCGGTGGCCAGCTCCTCGAACCAGCGGACCGAGACCGAGGTGATCGGATAGGTCAGCATGCTGGAGGAGGTGAAGGCCAGCGGCAGAATCGCGATGAGCGGCGCCAGCAGGAACAGCACCGTCGCAGTACCGAACAGAAATCGTCCGAAGCGCAGCATCGCCTCAGCCTCTTGCCGTGTTGGCCGCCGACAGGCGGCCGTAGATGCCATAGAGCACCAGGGTCGCCGCCAGCAACACGATGCCGAGCGCGCCCGCCATGCCCCAGTTGGCGGAGCCGGTCGCGTAGAAGGCGATGACGGAGCTGATCATCTGGTCCTTGGGGCCGCCGATCAATGCCGGTGTGATGTAGTAGCCGAGCGCCGCCATGAACACGAGCAGTGCGCCGGAGGCGATGCCGCGCAAGGTCAGGGGCAGCAGGATGTGGACGAAGGCCCGGATCGGACTGGCGCCGAGCGAGGCGGCCGCGGGGACGAGGTTTTTCGGGATCGCGATCAGCACGCTGTAGATCGGCAGCACCATGAAGGGCAGCAGCACATGCGTCATCGCGATGATGACGCCGGTGCGGTTGAACAGCAGCGGCAGCGGCCGGGCGATCAGGCCAAGCGCGGACAGCGCCGAGTTGATGAGGCCCTGGTCCTGCAGCAGAATGTACCAGGCGGTGGTCCGGACCAAGAGCGAGGTCCACAGCGGCAACAGCACCGCGGCCAGCAGCAGCTGCCGGCGCCACCCCGCCGACGATGCAACAAGCATGGCATAGGGCAGCCCGATCAGGCAGGTCGCCAAGGTCACCGTCGTCGCGACCAGGAAGGTCCGGGCCAGGATGGCGCGGTTGGCGGAGTCGCCTTCCGGCATGGTTGCGATGGCGCCCGACGGATCGCGCTGCAGATCGATCGCCGCCAGCAGGTTGCGGTCGGTATAGGGATTGGTAGCCTCCGCGATCGCGCGCCAGAAGGCGGTGTCACGCCATCTCGCGTCGACCTCGGCGAGGTCGAGCTCGCCTGTGCTGTCGCGGGCGGCGGTGACCGTCTTTTTCATCAACGTCCGGAAGCCGGGCTGAGCGCTGTTGAGCCGGCGCACCAGATCTCCCAGCATCTGGTCATCATCGATGGCGCGCAGGTCGCGCACCAGCGCCTGCTGCATCTCGGCTGACGGGACGGACTTGCGGTCCCACGCAACGGACGCGGCCGTGGTCGCCGGCAGATGACGGCTGACGACCGGGTCGGACACCGCCTGATCCAGCACGGTGAACAGCGGCCAGACGAAGAACACGCCGAGAAACAGCACCAGCGGCAGGACAAGCGCAGCGTGACCAGCGACTTGGCCGGCGCGTTGCCAAAACCGGGTCATGCCGCGACCACCCAGCAATCCTGCGGCGCGAAATGCGCGACGACATCGGCACCGTCGGGCCATTCCGCGGACCGCCGGTCGAGACGCGCGACCAGCCCGAACGCGGCCTCGTCGAGCTGCACACGCAGATGATCGCCCTGGTAGACGCTGTCGAGCACCCTGGTCGGCAGCATGTTCTGCACGGCCAGCGAGGTGGGACCGAGCTGGATGCGTTCCGGGCGCACCGAGACCAGCACGCGCGCGCCGGCGGCGAATGCCTCAGTCCGCGGAACGGTCAGGTGCCGGCGGGAATCGAGTTCGACCGTGGTCCCGTCCCGGTCATGTCCCTTCACGGTCCCTTCCAGGAGGTTGGTCTCGCCGATGAACTCGGCGACGAACCTGGTGCTGGGGTGATCGTAGATGTCGCGCGGCGAGCCGATCTGCTCGATGAGGCCCCGGTTGAACACGGCGATACGATCCGACATCGTCAGCGCCTCGGACTGGTCGTGCGTCACGAACACCACGGTCAATTCGAGCCGCTTGTGCAGCGCGCGGATGTCGAGCTGCATCTGTTCGCGCAACTGCTTGTCGAGCGCGCCGAGCGGCTCGTCCATCAGCACCACGGCGGGCTCGAACACCAGGGCGCGGGCGAGCGCGACGCGCTGCTGCTGGCCGCCCGAGAGCTGCGCCGGGCGGCGATCGCGCATCGCCGCGAGTTGCACCGTATCGAGCGCGCGCTTCACCCTGTCTTCGATCTCGGCGCGCCCCACGCCGCGCATCTTGAGCGGAAAGGCGACGTTGTCGGCGACCGACATGTGCGGAAACAGGGCGTAGTTCTGGAACACGACGCCCATCTCGCGGCGGTATGGGGGCAGATGATCGATGCGCCGGCCGTCGAGCACGATGCTGCCGGCGCTCGGTTGCTCGAAGCCGGCCAGCAGCATCAGCAGCGTGGTCTTGCCCGATCCGGAGGGGCCGAGCAGGCTGACGAATTCGCCGCGCTCGATATCGAGCGACAAATCCTTGATGACCTGAACCGGGCCGAACGACTTGGAAACCTGATCAATACGAATACGCGGGATGTCCAAGGCCGCCCTCCGTGGGCTCTGCGAGTTCAGCGATTTCGAGTTCGAATCCTATCGGACCTCATCCTGCAAGCCTGACTCGACATCTAGGGCATGAAATAAAGCTGTTTCCCCGTCATTGCGAGGAGCGCTTACGACGAAGCAATCCATCTATCCCTGTGCGGAGGCATGGATTGCTTCGCGGAGCCTGTCATCGGGCCGCGCTTCGCGCGGACCCGTTGGCTCGCAATGACGGGTCAAATACCTCATTTCACTGGCTACATGATCGGTCGGGCTCTGAAGAGCATCGCACCGCGATGCGCTCGAAGGATGGCCTCAGGCGACGTTATCCGGCCGCCTACTTGGCGAGCCAGGCGTCGAAGCGCTTGGTCAGGGTCTCCAGATTGTCGATCCAGAAATCCACGTTGAGCGCCTGCGCGCCTTCGAGGTTGGCGGGCGTCGTCGGCAGATCGACCTGCAGTTGCGGCGGCACGCTCTTGCCGGCCTCCTTGTTGGGCAGGCCGTAGGCGATGAACTCCGGCAGCTTGGCCTGGTTCTCGGCCTTCGAGGCGAAGGCGATGAAATCGAAGGCAGTTGCCTTGTTTTCCGCACCCTTCAGCACCACCCAGCTGTCGACGGCATAGATGCTGCCGGGCCAGACCACCTTGAATTTCTTGCCTTCGGTCCGATTGATGCCGGTGACGCGCCCATTATAGGCGCTGGTCATCGCCACTTCGCCTGATGCCAGCAGTTGCAACGGCTGCGCGCCGGAGGCCCACCAGACCACGTTCGGCTTCAGTTCGTCGAGCTTCTTGAAGGCGCGGTCGACGCCGGCGGGGGTCGCCAGCACCTCGTAGACCTTGTCGGCCGGCACACCGTCGGCCATCAGAGCGAATTCGAGGGTATATTTGGCGCCCTTGCGCAGGCCACGTTTGCCCGGCCACTTCTTGACATCCCAGAAATCCGCCCAGGACTTCGGTCCGTCGGCGATCTTCGCGCCGTCGTAGGCGATCGCGGTCGACCAGACGATGGCGCCGACGCCGCAGTCGCTGACCGCCGAGCGCATGAACGCGTCCTTGCCGCCGAGCTTGGTCCAGTCGACCTTCTCGAACAATCCGTCGGCGCATCCGAGCGCCAGTTCGTCGGCTTCGACCTGCACCGCGTCCCACGCCGGATTGCCGGCCTTGACCTTGGCCTGAAGCACGCCGATTCCGCCATCCCAGGCTTCATCGAGCACCGGCTTGCCGATCGCCTTGCCGAAGGGTTCGAAATAGATCTTGCGCTGGGCATCCTGATAGGTGCCGCCCCATGACACCACGCTCAGGTCGCGCGCGGCCGCGGGCCCGGCCGCGATCACCGACAGCAGGCCCAGGATTGCTAAGGTCGAGACTGATTTAGTGTAGGTCATTGCTCCCCTCTCTTCGGTCACAGCCCTCATGGGGTACGCGCCTCACGCCCGTGCTCATGGAGTGGCCCTCTGCTGGCCGCCCGTTCCGATCCAGGGCCGACTCCCGAACGTCTTGATCGCGCAAGGAGAGCGGCATATCCGCCGGCGGCAGGCCGTCAAGCTATCGAAGTAGCATATTGGAACATGGCGTGACCACTACGTTCTCAGCCCCTGGCCGCCACAGAAGGTCGAACCCCGGACGGTCTTCGACAAGCGGATCTCGGTGGGCGCCCGGATCGAGCGCATCTATGAGCGGATCGGGGAGTTGCCGAAGCAATCCGCCCTGCGAGCTAGGTCTTATCCGACACCGCTTCGGCCTCGATGGCCGCGACAAGCTCGGGCGCGAGGTGCGCGGACAGACGCTGAATGATGTTGAGCAGCTGCAGGATCTCCTGCTCGCGCAAGGCGTCAATCTTGTTGTGCAGCAATTCGATTTCGAGTTCAGCCTTCACATTGATCCGGTAGTCGTGCTCTGCGTGCCTGCGGTCAATCTCGGATTGACGGTTCTGGCTCATCATGATGATGGGCGCCGCGTAGGCCGCCTGGAACGAAAGAACCAGGTTCAGCAGGATGAAGGGATAGGGGTCCCAATGGTTGATGAACGCGACCATGTTCAGAATGATCCAAATGCCGAGCAGGACGCTTTGGATGATGATGAAACGCCAGGAACCAACTATTTCGGCAACCCCGTCGGCAAGCCTCGCGCCCGGCGTCAATGCGAGCCTGGGTACGTTGCGAGCTGGCTTTTGCGCCCGAAGTTCGCGCAACCGCTCCTGGTCTTCGGGACTTAGGTGCACCTTGTGGCTTTGCTCATTGCGCATTCGTTGCATCCACGGTTGAGAGGTCTTGCGAATAGAGGTTGCGCATCACGTTCTGCGACGGAATCTCGGCTTCCATCGCAGACTTCCGGACAACGATCCGTTCGGCACGAAAGCCGCCCAGTGAGCCATTCTCGACCGGGAAGATCCCGCCCGACGAACAGGATTGGGTTTGTCCCGTTGCCGGAATTGGAAGCTCGACTCTTACCCATAAGCCGCGTAGCAGTGAAGTCCCGCCCACGTACCCATGGAGGTCACGATGGAGCGCTTTGTCCACAACGCAAACATCGAGCATTTTCGACGGCTGATCGCCGAGAGCGAGCTTGATCTGTCGCGAGACGAAGATCGGCACAGAATGCTGCTGACGCTGCTTGCCGAGGAAGTGGCCAAGGACAAGAGACCACGCAGTTAGTTGCTTGCCTCCCATGGATCGCCCCTCTGATGCGTGGTCGGGGTCCGCATGGCTGCACGGAGTCATCTCAATGTCAGCGTTGCATGCCTTCTTGCGCCTGGCGCCAGGTGCGACTCGACATTTGCTGTTTCGATAGGAGCGCATCACGCTCCGCGCCAATCCACCCTGTGAACGCTGGACTACCATCTCCGCCGAGGCGTGGAGACCCAAGCGCCTGACCAGAGGCGGAACGGGCATCCGGGAATATCGTTCATTTGCGCGACATCGACGGGTGCTTGTATATTGAAACACCTCAAAGTGGAGCGAAGCAATGCCCTGCCGATTGGCGCGATGCGCTTTCACCTTCAGTGTGTCCCTGCTCATGGTCTGTGGCGCGGCGGCGGCTGCGCGCGCGGCCGACGCCGAGGCCGTGACGATCGATACGACGTTCATCGTCAGGACCCCGCCGGTGCGTCTCGACAGGCCGGCGCACCGGGCGCGCGCCAGCGTCGTTCTGATGACCGGCGGCAACGGCCTGCTGAGCCTTGACGCGGACGGCACCATCATCAATTCGACGGGCAACTTCCTGATCCGGTCGGCCGACCTGTTCCTGCGCCATGGCCTCAACGTCATGATGGCGGACGCCACACCCGCGCACCCGGCGGGCCTCAGCCAGGCCTTCCGCCTGAGCGCGGCGCACGCCGCCGAACTGCAGGGCTTCGTCAACGCCGCCCTCAACCGCTGGGGCGCCCCGGTCTGGGTCGTCGGCACCAGCAATGGCAGCATTTCGACGGTGACGGCGGCGGGCTTCCAGCCTGTCTTGTCGGGGCTCAGCGGCGTGATCCTGACCTCGCCGGTCACCCAGCTGACCCCAGCCAATCAGCCCGCCCTGAACCTCTATGCATCGCGCATCACGGTGCCGGCGCTGGTGGTGTGGGAAACGGATGATCACTGCACGTTCAGCCCCCCGGCCGGTTCGGCCGCCCTGTTCGCAGCTATCCCGTCAAGCCGCAAGGACAGCCGCGCCTTCGCCCATGCTCACTCGGTCGCCACCGATCCCTGCGGCGCCTTCTCCGAGCACGGCTACGCCGGCATCGAGGAGCGGGTGGTCGAGCACATTGCGGATTTCATTCGCGGCGAGCACAGGCATCGAGGCGACAACGATTGATGGCAGCGCGCAGGGCGGGTTGGCGGCGACTTGTCCGTCGTCGTTCGAAGAGCGAAGGCGGAAGCCGGAGCCCGCCATCCCTTCAAGTCTGACAACGGATTGCGCTTCGGCTTCAGTCCGCCCTGCGAACTCCAGACATGCTAACCGGCAGGTCACGATCCGTCCGCGATTTCCACGAGTCGGTTCAAAGCGCTGGCAGGCATGATCCACCGCCGCCACTCGGGGTCCTCCGTCGCGCCGAGGCCACGGTAAAATGACTGCGCCGGCACATTGTCGTTCAGCACGAACCAGCAGAAGCGCTCGTGCCCTGTCGCACGCGCGTGCAGAGCCATTTGCCGCATCAGCCTCTGGCCGACGCGCCCACCTCGGCACTCGGGATCAACATAGAGCCATTTCAGCATCAGAAGCGGTTGCAGCGTATGCATGAACGGGATCTCGTAATGGACCGCCATGCCGGCGAGTGACCCCTCGCCCGCGTCTGCGACGTAAGCGCCAAACTCGGGCCGTTCACCGAAGCCACGGCGAAGCAGCTCCGCTTCGTCGATGCTGAAATTCTGGCCACGCTCAAAGCTGACGATCGCACGCATGAGCCGAAGCAGCTCCGGGATATCGCCCTCGTTCATTGGCCGGATCGTGATTGCGGTGTTCGTTCGGGGGCGGGACCTTGCGGACTCCTCCATGTCACGCGCCTTTCATGGGGTGTGGACGGACGAGGACAGATTCCATGCCCAACTTTACACCGCAACTATAAACGAGGCCGGTGCAGAGGTCAGCTTGGTAGACGTTGTTTCATCTTGATTGTCACGCGGCACAACAGCCCGCGCGTCGTCCAGCGCAGGGCGAGTTGGAGGCGGAGGCCGCAGCCCCGCCAAAAATCTCCCGCCCGACGGGCTAGATATGGTGTGATTTGGGTTGTCCAGTCCCATAGGCAAAAATATTCTGATTTTCAGAAACGCAAATCGCTGCTATGGACCGTGCCGTCTCGTCCCACATGAGGGGCGTATCGCGATCGTCATGAACGCGGGGCGGGATGCGGTGGACGCGGCAGCGTCGTGCGCGTGGACGGATCGCAGGGCGGATTATCCGTGAGCGATCGGGCGTGCAAGACGAACGGCGCTGAAGCGGACGGCCAAGGCGTGTGGTCCTGACACCCCAATGCTGGTGTCAAGTTTGACTGGGGTCGCGCGAGCCCGACCGGGCAGCGATGCGCGATCATCCAGGAAATGACGGGGGCACAGCTGGTCCCCGGGGAGAGCGCGCTATACGCTGTTAAAACCATTGCGTGGGGAATGCCGGATGTTTCCGGTGCCTCCGCTGTGAATACTCGTGCGCATACCAAAAACTACCCAGCGCGCACGAGGCTGCGGGTGCATTGGGCACCCGGCATTCCCCGCGCCCTCTGTCAAGGAGGGACCAAGGATGATGCACACCTCGGCGCAATCTTGCGCGCGAGACCACGGAACTGTGTCCATGGCCGCCCTTGTTCGATCCGATCACCGGCCTCTGCGGCATGATCGAGGTCGCGGACGGACATCGCGCCGAGGCGCCTGATGCGCTATGGACCTTCCGTCCACGCGAAGGCTGGATTTTGGGACAGATCGACGCGTCGGTGTGACGCCGTCGTTTGCCGCCACATCCGATGCAGGTCCATGAACACGTCCGAAAAGAGCATGTCCGAAGACATCTCCCCAGCGACCGCCACGCCGTCCGGTCGCCACCTGCTGCGTGAGCTGACCGAGACGCTCACTCTGGCCGTGCCGATGGCCCTGACCCAGCTCGGCCAGATCGCGATGATGACGACCGACCTGATCTTGATCGGGCGTCTCGGTCCGGATGCGGTTGCCGCGGCGGCGCTGGCGAACACCGTCTATTTCGTCAGCGTTGCCGTCGGCATGGGCGTGGTGTCGGCGGTGGCGCCGCTCGCGGCCCAGGCCTATGGCGCCGGCAACGCGCACCGGATGCGGCGCGCGCTGCGCGTCGGTCTGTGGGCAGCGCTGCTGATTTCGCTGCCGATGATGGCCTTTCCGCTTTACGGCGAACGGATCCTGCTGGCCCTTGGACAGGCGCGCGAGCCGGCGCATCTCGCGCAGCAATATCTGTTCGGCCTGGTGTGGGGCGCGACGCCTGCGCTGTGGCTGCTGGCGATCCGCGGCTTCATGGGCGCGCTCAATCGTCCCCAGCCCGTGCTGTGGATCACGCTCGCCGCGATCCCCGCCAATGCGCTGCTGGTCTATCTGCTGATCAACGGCCTGTGGGGATTGCCGCAACTCGGCCTGTTCGGCGCGGGCCTCGCCCACACCATCGTCAATTGCGCCATGTTCATGGCGGGGCTGCGGTTCGTCACATCGCGCCGGCCATTTTCGAAGTACCATGTGCTTGGCCATTTCTGGCGCATCGACTGGGCCGTGATGGGGCAGCTGCTCGCGATCGGCGCGCCGATTTCGATCGCGTTCCTGATGGAGTACGGCCTGTTCTCCGCGGCGTCGCTGCTGTCCGGCCTGATCAGCACCACGGCGCTCGCCGCGCACCAGATCGCGCTGCAGGTGGCCGCCATTCTGTTCATGGGCCCGTTCGGTATCGGCATGGCGGCGACGATCCGCGTCGGCCACGCCGCCGGCCGCAACGACGCCGAAGGTGTCAGGCGCGCCGGCTTCGCCGCCGCCCTGCTTGGGCTCGTGCTTGGGGTCATCGTCACCGCCGCGGTCATTCTGAGCCGGTTCGCCATCGCACGGCTGTTCCTGGGGAGCACGAACGGGACCGTCGATGCCACGATCGCGCTTGCCGCGACCCTGCTGCTGGTCGGCGCAACGTTCTTCATCACCGACGCTCTGCAGGCCGTCGTCGCCGGTGCGCTGCGCGGCCTGAAGGATACACGGATGCCGTTGCTGTTCGCGTCGATCGGCTACTGGGTCATCGGCTTTCCCGCCGCCTGGGCGCTCGCCTTCCACGCGGATCTCGGCGTGGTCGGCGTCTGGATCGGCCTGTCGATCGGAACCACGGTTTATGCCGTGCTCCTGATCTTGCGCCTCCGGCGGCTTTCAAACAGGTTGGCAGCATGAAAATCGAAGCCGTCACACCAAATGTCGAGACCGATGCGCTGCTGGCCGGCGCGCAGTTCGCCGACGCCTTCCGCATCGCCCTCACTGGCCGCACCCTCGATGCCCGACAGGCCGCCGAGCGCATGATGGGCCGCCAGCCGCGCTGGATACAACGACTGATCGCCTTGCGAAATGCGCTCGTTGCGCCATTCGGCCTCAAGACCTCGGGAGCCGGCGAGCCAGCACCCGGAGGCACCATCGGCATCTTCCCGGTCCTGAGCGAAACACCGGATCGGCTCGTTGCCGGATTCGACGACCATCATCTGGATTTCCGCGTCGTCGTGGATGTCCGTCCGTGCGCGGAAGGCCAGCAGGTGACGGCGACCACGCTGGTGCGCACCAACAATTGGCTCGGCCGCACCTACCTTGCCGTCATCCTGCCATTCCACAAACTGGTGGTCCGCGCGTTGCTGCGGCAGATCGCGGGCTGAAACCAAGGAGCGACGTGGTGAGCGACCTATTTCCCAGTGCCCGGCTTGACCGGCGGCGGGGTTTCGGACCACTCCGCGACGACCCGCTCGAGGTCCATCAGATTCTGCCGCATCTGCTCCAGCGAGAATCCCAACGCGAAGAAGCGCTCGATGACGTCGGCGGGCAGGCCGCGCGTCAGGCCTTCACCGCGCAACGCCGCGACCGTCGCGGCATAGGACTGCAACGCGTCATCAACAGGTGCGATCGCGGACGGACCAGCAGCGAGGCGCAACGCCTCGGCCGCGGCCCGCAGATAGCCGACGATGGCCGCGCTGACATCCGCCAGCGGCGCCACCAGCCGCGCCTGCAGATCCAGCGGCAGCGCCACCACGCTGGCGCGACCGATCATCACCACGTCATGGCGCAACCGCAGGATGGTTCGCAGCAGAGGCCCGGTATCCGGCCCCGAGGACAGATGGGCCGCGCGCTCGCGCTCCGCCTCCACGCCGGTCGCGTTCAGATCGACCAGCGCCGCGCCGATACCATCCTGGATCCGGTGCAGCGCGTCGTTGTCGCGCCCGCGCGCCAGGCCCGCCAGCAATTCGGACAGCGCCGCCGCCAGCAGGTCGAGCGCCCGCGCCGCGTTGCTGCGCACCTGCCGATGCGCCCGCGACGGCAGCACCAGAAACGAAACCAGAAGCCCCGTGAAGGCGCCGACGCCAACCTCCATCACGCGATCGATCGCGGACCCGATCGGATTGGCGTGGCTCATCTCGGGCACCAGGAGCACGATCACCGCCGTCACCGTCGCCGTGTTCAGGGTCGGATGGATCGATGCGACGAAGGCCAGCGGCGCGACCGCCAGCACCAGCAACGCCAGCAACTCGAGCTCCCCCGAATGCGGAATCAGCACTGCGATGGCGCCGCCATACAGCGCGCCACCCACGGTCCCGAACAAATAGTCGCGGGTCACCTTGAGCGATCGGCCGACGCTCATCTGGGTCACGATCAGCGAGGTCAGCACGGCCCACAGCGGCAACATCAGGTGCAACGCGGTGGCGACAGCGAATGCGACCGTGGCCGCCACGGTGACCCTGACGGACAGCGCCAATTGGGCCTTCCGTGACCACAGGCGGCGGACCAGGCGTCTTGCGTAAACCATCATGGGTCGCATGTCCCGATGTTGAGCATGGCTGCTGCCCGAGCTCCGCAGCCGGCTTGAAACCGAAAATCAGCCCGCCTACGCTTGCGCGCCAGAACGAGGAAACACGATGGCCCACGAAACCGCAACGCTCGCAGCCTATGTCGCCGCGTTGAAATTCGACGATATTCCGGCCGAGGTTCGCGACCGCGCCAAGGCGCTGATCCTGGATTTCCTCGGCAGTGCGATCCGCGCCCGGCGCGACGCGGAATCCACGCCCGCGCTGTTGAAGATGCTCGAAACCCTCGCACTCGACGGCAAGGGCGAGGCCACCGTGTTCGGCGATTCCAGGACCTGGACCCCGGCGGTGGCGGCGCTGCTCAACGGGGCATCAGGCCATTCGCTGGATTTCGACGACACCCATGCCGATTCCTCGCTGCATCCGAGCGCGCCTGTCGTACCCGCCGCCTTCGCGGTCGGCGAGATGGTCGGCGCCTCGGGCCAGGAGGTGCTGACAGCAATCGTCGCCGGCTATGAAGTGTGCTGCCGGCTCGGCAATGCGCTCGATCCGACCTCGCATTATGCCCGCGGCTTTCATCCGACCGCGACCGCCGGCACCTATGGCGCGGCGGCGGCGGCGGCAAAACTGTTCGGCCTCGCCGAGGCGCAGATCATCGCCGCTTTCGGCGTTTCCGGCAGCCAGGCCGCCGGCTCGCTGCAATTCCTGGTCAACGGCGCCTGGAACAAGCGCTACCAGGTCGGCGCCGCCGCGATGAACGGCGTTATTGCAGCAACGCTGGCGCGCAACGATTTCGTCGGCGCGAGCGAATCCATCGAGGGCAAGCACGGGCTGCTGGTCGGCTACAGCGACAATGCGCATCCGGACAAGGTGACGGCCGGTCTCGGCACGATCTACGAGACCATGAAGGTCGGCATCAAGCCCTATCCAAGCTGCCGCTACACCCATGCCGCGCTGGACGCGCTGATCGCGATGCGGCGCGAGCACAATCTGACGCCCGACCAGATCAAGCGGGTCGAAATCGGCCTGCACCGCAACGGCATCACGTTGACCGGCGATGCCGCCACCAAGCGGCACCCGACATCGATCGTCGGCGGCCAGTTCTCGATGTTCTTCACCGGCGCGGTGGCGCTCGATCAGGGCCGCTTCGGCTGGGACGATTATGAGCGGCTCGGCGATGCCGCGATCGATGCGCTCGCCGACAGGTTCGACGTGGTGCAGGACGACCGTCTCGAAATCGGCCGCACCCATCCGTTCGGCGCTCGCGTTTCCATCACCACCGACGACGGCGTACACGAGCGGCTTTATCCCGATCCCTCCGGCGAACCGAACGCGTTCCCGGACGCGCAGGCGATGCAGCAGAAATTTCTGACCTTGGCGCGCCCGGTGCTTCAGGGGCGGGCCGATCAGTTCGCGGACGCGATCCTGTCGCTGGAGCGCTTCGATCGCGTCGCGCAGGCCACCCGACTGGGGCGGCAATAGAGCACGATCCGGAAAAGTGGGAACCGGTTTTCCGGAAGGATCGTGCTCAAACAAGCACTTCGTTGCTACCTGCCTGCGAGTTTTGCCTTGTCGCCGGTGGCCGCGATCACGTCGCTGACCAGTTGGAGCACACCGTCGGCCTCAGGCGGCCGATTTGGCGAACGGCCGAGCCGGACGATGACCAGCCGCTCGGACGGAATGATGATCACATATTGACCGAGGGTGCCTTTGGCAAAGAAGGCGTCGCGCGGCATGCCATGCCCGCTCCGGTAGTTGGCCCCGAAACTGTCACCGCGATTGCTCCAGAAGCCGGCGCCAATACCGACCCAGGCGCTCGGCGTCGGCGAAGCCGAATAGTTCACCCAGCCCTCGGGCAAAATCCGTCGTCCTCCGACCACGCCGTCACCGAGATAGAGCAGGCCGAACCGCGCCCAGTCGCGCGCGCTGGCCAGCATCTGGCTCGATCCCTCCGGCGTTCCGGCGCCGTCGAATTCGAACGTCACGTTGTGCATGCCGAGCGGATCGAACAATTCGCTGCGAGCGAAACGCAGCACATCGGCGGGATGTCCACCGGTCGCACTGCGGATCAGGTGCGAGAGAATGACCGTGTTGCCGTCACTGTAATTCCACGCCGTCCCCGGCACGGTGGCGAGTCCGGTGCTTTCGGCATAGGCGGCCATATCCCGTTCCATGAATTTCATGCGGTTGACCGGCTCGAGGGCCGCGCCGAGCGAGGCTTCGAGCGAACTGCCGAGCGCGAGCCCAGCGGTATGGCGCAGCAGATGATCGAGCGTGATCGGGTGACGTGGATCGTCGAGGCTTTGCCACGCGGCGACCGGCGCGGGTTTGTCGAGCGCGAGCTTGCCTAGGCGGACGAGGATTCCAATGAGCGCCGAGGTCACCGACTTGGTCGCGGAGAAACCGAGAATCGGCGTGTCGATGCCGTAACCATCGGCATAACGTTCGGCGATGACGCGGCCGTCCTTGACGACGACAACCGCCCTGGTGCGGCGGAACGGCGGTGTTTTGGACTCGGCGAAGGCCCGATCGAACGCTTCAGCCAATTGCGGCGTCGCAGGCTGGACCACCGCGGGCCCGGCGATCTCCGGCAACAGTGCCGGCTGCGGCTTGCTCTCGGTTGGCACGGTGACCCTGGTGGCGGACTCGCCATGTTCGAGATAGCATCCCAGCGTGCCGCGATAGACGGCGTGGCTCTTGCCGAGGCCAAACAGCGTCACCGTGACGTCCTTGGCGACGCGGTCGACCTTGTAGTCCATCGCCCAGGTGATCAGGCCGGCACCGGGCATCGCCGCGGTCGTATCCGCGAAGATCTTGTCCGGTTCCTGGCCGGACACGAAGGTCTCCGAACAGACGACATTGGCCACGAAACCGGTGGCGACCTTGGGCAGGTCGTGGGCGCGCGCCACTCCGAGCGCCAGCGCGCTCAGCGCGGTCGTCGCCGCAAGAATGAAAATCAGCTTCCGTCGGGTCATCAGTGGTTCTCCAGCACGAGGGGTGCCGGACCAGGAACCGCAACGGGCCGGCGCCCGCTCGCCGGAATTGGAAATCGGGTTGGCCGAAACCTCAAGCGGCCTCGCCGATTCTGGAATTATGATATGATATCAATGATCTGCCGATCAGACCGCCGGCGCCCTGACACGGCGATATTCGCTCGGCGTGACCCCCGTGGTGGCCTTGAAGGCACGGTTGAAGGGCCCGAGCGACTGGAAGCCGGCGTCCATCGCGATGGTGATGACGGGAACCTCGGCCTGGGTCGGATCGGCGAGCGCGGCTTTCGCCTCCTCGATCCGGTGGTTGTTGAGGAAGGTATTGAAATTGCGGTAGCCGAGTCGCTGGTTGATGAGGCGCCTCAACCTGTATTCGGGAATGCCGAGCTTTGTCGCCAGGGTCCCGATGGTGAGATCTTCGTGACGGTAGATCCGCTCGTCCGCCATCAAACGCAGCAACGCATCGACGAGCTTCTGATCGGCGGCGCTCGTCTCCGGCATCGGCGCGAGGGCCTCTGTGGGCAGCGGCGCGACCACGACGGAGGCCGGGAACAGATCGTCCACGGAGATTCGCAACATCGCCAGAAAAATCGCCGCCGTGACGCCGGCAAGCAGCGCTGCATTAACCCCGTAGGCGATCGCGGCAGCGTCCGCACCCGAAACCGTGATCTGCAAAAGCGCGTTCAGGCCACCATAGAGCGCCGCCGCGGTGACGATGAACACGCGCACGCGGCGTCGGCCCTCGACGAGATCGGCGGACCAGTTGCTGACGCTCTGCATGACGGCGAGCGCAATAAAGCAGAGCGCGAGCAGATTCACGGCGACGATGGAAACCCGCACACTGGCGACAGGCGCGATCCACAGGCAATTGACGAAGCTGAAGGCCGTCACCGCGATCCAGATCAGCCCGTGCCACCAGCGCATCCTGAAAGCATCGTCGAACAGCGCGCGGGTGAACAGCCAGAACACCACGACGTTGCCGGTCGAGAGCGCGATCAGCGGCGCATGCCAGATCGAAAACGGCACCGTGACGCCAATCCCCGAGGTCAGCGCGTGCGCGGCCGAACCGAACGCAAAGGCGGCCGCCAGTCGCCCCGCCAGGACGCCTCTGAAATCGCGCAGCAGCACGACGCCAAGCACCAGCAACAGGGCCACGGTGGCCCCTCGCAAGGCGGGATCGAGAACGGCAAGCGACATCGGAGTGGACTCGATTTGACGATGCTGAAATCAGAGAGCGATCCAGTCGAAGATCGCCTTCCGATCCGGCTTTTTCAAGAGCTATGCCTTCCACTGCTCCCGCCTGGTGACCCAGAGATCGACGACGTCACCCGACAGCGTGGTCTGACCGTCAATCGTTGCGCCGAGCCGGCGGGCCACGCCTTGCGAGGCCGCATTCTCGGGATTGATGCAGTGGATGATCCGATCGACCTCCAGGTTTGCGAACGTCCAATCGATCGCGGCGCGCGCGGCCTCGACGGCGTAGCCCCGGCCGCGAAACTCCGTCGCAATACCCCAGCCCACCTCGAAGCCCGGCCACCCCGGCGGACACCATGGACCGACGCGGCCCGCGAATCGGCCCGACGATTTTTCCTCGACCACGAACATGCCAAAGCCATGCAACGCCCAGTGTCCCGCCATCACGGCAGCATTGCGCCAGCCGATCAACTCGTCCTTCACCGGCTTCCGATCAACGGTGATGAATCGAGCCGTGCCGGGATCGGACAGCATGGCGGTGTTCGGAGCGATATCATCGCCGCGCCAGGTGCGGAGGATCAGACGCTCGGTCTCGATCACGGGTCCGTTGACTTGCGCGAGCGCGGCGCCTGGCTTGATGGGAACGATCATCGCTTTCCTGCCACTTTTGTTCTCGGTTATGCTCGCTTGCACGCCGTCCTTGCCCAGCCGGGACGACGGCATGAATTTCTGTTATGTCTTATCATAAGTACAAAATTCACGGAGTTCCCATGAGCTGGCTGCCCTCCAACGATCCCGTACTCGGCGATCCCCTGTCCTGCGACGCGCTGGAATTGGTCATCGTGCCGCGCACCCGCGACCTCGGCGACGGCTTCGAGGTGCGCCGCGCGCTGCCGCACGGCAAGCGCCAGATGGTCGGCCCCTTCATCTTCTTCGATCATTTCGGCCCGGTGCAGTTCATGTCCGGCAAGGGCATGGACGTCCGCCCGCATCCGCATATCGGGTTGGCCACCGTCAGCTACCTGTTCGACGGCAGCATCATGCATCGCGACAGCGAGGGCAACATCCAGGAGATCCAGCCCGGCGCCATGAACCTGATGACAGCGGGCCGCGGCATCGCCCATTCCGAGCGCACGCCGGACCTGCAGCGCCAGACCGGACAGAAGATGCTGGGCCTGCAGAGCTGGATCGCGCTGCCCGTCGGCTCCGAAGAGATCGCGCCCAGCTTCCAGCATTATGCAGCCGGCGATCTCCCGACAATCTCCGATCGCGGCTTCACCGCGCGCATCATTGCAGGGAGCTCGTTCGGCGTCACCTCGCCGGTGTCGATGGTCTCGCCATGGTTTTATACGGAAGTGACCGCGGACGCCGGCACCAGCGTGCCGCTCGACCCCGACCATGAGGAACGCGCGATCTATCTGGTCGACGGCGAGGTCGAGATCGCCAACGAACGCTACGAGGCTCCGCGACTCCTGATCTTCCGGCCCGGCGATCGCATCACGGTCAAGGCGCTGAAGCCGACCCGGATGATGTTCCTCGGCGGCGACGCGCTGGAAGGGCCGCGGCATCTCTGGTGGAATTTCGTCTCCTCCAGCAAGGAGCGGATCGAGCAGGCCAAACAGGACTGGAAAACCGGCCGTTTCGCTGGTGTGCCCGACGAGTCGGAGTTCATTCCGCTGCCGGAGTAGGCTATTGGGTTGCCTTCTGCCGCTTGCTTCGCGAGTAGCAATCCCGATCGAAAGTCCCGACTGATGACCACGATGCTGCGCAGCGACCTGCCACTGCCGAAAATCGGGCGCGGCAAGGTCCGCGATATCTATGCCGTCGACGACGACCGCCTGCTCTTGCTCGCCACCGACCGCATCTCGGCTTTCGACGTCGTGATGGCAGAGACCATCCCGATGAAGGGCGCGGTGCTGACCCAGATCAGCGCCTACTGGTTCAACGCGCTCGAAGGCGTGGTCCACCACCACATGATCAGCGCCGACGCCGACGAGATCATCGCAGCCGTCCCCGCGCTGAAGGACCATCGCGCCGACATCCTCGGCCGCGCCATGCTGTGCCGGCGCACGACAGTGTTTCCGATCGAATGCGTGATCCGCGGTTATCTCTCCGGCTCGGCCTGGAAGGAATATGCCGCGACCGGCACGCTGGCCGGCGAGAAGCTCGCGGAAGGTCTCGTCGAAAGCGTCAAGCTGGAGCCCGCGATCTTCAGCCCGGCGACCAAGGCCGAAACAGGCCATGACGAGAACATCACCATCGCGCGGATGCGCGAGATCGTGGGCGACGAGGATACCTACGCGCTGGAGAGCATGACACGGGCAATCTACACGCTCGGCGAGGAACTCGCCCGCGAGCAGGGCATCATCATTGCCGACACCAAGTTCGAATTCGGCAGGGGCAAGGACGGCAGCATCATCCTGATCGACGAGGTGATGACGCCGGACAGTTCGCGGTTCTGGGCGGCTGATGCGTATCAGCTGGGCCGCCCGCAACCGAGCTTCGACAAGCAGCCCCTGCGCGACCACCTCGATGCCGAGCGCCGCGCCGGCCGCTGGAACGGCGACGCCCCGCCACCGCCACTGCCGGCGAGCGTGGTCGACGCCACCAGCCAACGATATCTGGAAGCTTATCGCCGCATCACGGGCGGCGATCTCAAGATCGCCTAGACAGCGGCCGCGCGGCCGAGATGATTCCTGATCGCGGTTGAGGCCGAATATGACCGGACTGGATGATCGACCCATCGCAGCGCGGCAAATGATTGGCCAGATAGCTCTTGTAGTGCGCGACTACGACGAGGCCATCGATTTCTATGTTGGCGTACTCGGATTTGTCCTGATCGAAGACAGCATCATCCCGTCGCAGGACAAACGTTGGGTCGTCGTGGCGCCGCCGGGCTCGATCGGATCACGCCTGCTGCTTGCAGGGGCCGCGAACACGGAGCAGGCGGCGCGGATCGGAGATCAAACCGGAGGGCGTGTCTTCCTGTTCCTCCACACCGATGATTTCTGGCGCGACTTTCACGCCTACAAGGAGAGGGGCGTGATCTTTGTCCGCGAGCCAAGGGCAGAGAGCTACGGGACGGTTGCCGTCTTCAAGGATCTTTATGGCAATCTGTGGGATCTGCTCGAACCCAAAGCAGGAGCGTAACATGTCCGATATCGATGCCACCCTCGTCGACCCCGATGGACCGGTCACGGTCATCTGCATCAATCGTCCGCACTGTCGCAACTCCGCCGACGCGAGTAACGCCTGATGACGACACCTGGTCCTGCAGCCGACCTGAACACCTTCACCACCAGCGATTTCCGCCTGCAAAGCGGCATCGTGATGCCTGAGGTCACCATCGCCTATCGCACGCTCGGTCGCCTCGCGCCGAACCGCGACAACGTCGTGCTGGTCACGCACGGGAACACCAGCGGCCCGCAGATGATCGATCCGGGCGGATCGACCGGCGAAGGAAGCTGGAGCGAGATCGTCGGACCCGGCAAGGCGGTCGACACCGATAGATTCTTCGCGATCTGCCCCAACATGCTGGGTTCATCCTACGGATCAACCAATGCGGCGAGCATCGATCCCAGCACCAGCATGCGTTACGGACCTCGGTTTCCGGACATCACCGTGCGCGATATCGTCGCCACCCAGCGCCTGCTGCTGGATCATCTCGGCATCGAAAGACTGGTTGCGATCGTTGGTCCGTCCTATGGCGGATTCCAGGCCCTGCAATGGGCGGTCGATCATCCCGGCATGATGAAGGGCATCGCCGCCGTGGTCACGGCGCCGATGGTGCCGCGCGAGCGCGCGGAAGGAAACCTGGCGCGTCTGGTCGCAACCCTGTCGCAGGATCCGAACTGGAACGGCGGCAACTATCATGACCATGGCGTCGTGCTGGAGACCATGACCCGGATCCGCATGACGACGCTCAAGACCTACGGCATCGAGGCGCGGCTGCGCGACACGCTGTCGGACCCGGAGAAGATCGAGGCGGCGATCCACGACGAGGCTGCGCGGTGGGCGCGAGGCTTCGACGCCAACTCGCTGATCATTCTGGCGAAGGCGCTGCGCGGTTTCGACGTCTCCGCGCGGCTCGGCGAGATCAAGGCGAAAGTTCTGTATGTGCTGTCCCGCACCGACAAACTGTTTCCGCCGGAACTTGCTCCCGCCGTGATGGCCGCGCTCACGGCCGCCGGCGTCGACGCCGACTATTTTCAGCTCGACAGCGACTACGGCCATTCGGCATCCGGGCTCGACGCGCAGAAATGGACGCCGCGGCTGCGTCAATTCATGGAGTGTCTGTAGGCAAAGCCCGGCAGGCCCATGCAATCGGTGTGGGATGGCGATAGATGCCGCCTCATCACTGTCCGTTTCTCAGGTCTGTACCATCTCTCCGCTACTTGACCTCTTCGGAGCGATACACGGTCATTCTCGGCTTGCTGGCGGATAGGTTTGCGAGTTCCCGCGCAAATAGGCGCGACTCGGGTACCGCAAAATGCGCCTTCAGCGCGTCGTGGTCACGCCAGCGCTCGAAGAAGAAGAGCCTTAGTTCGTCTTCGCAATCGAAGTGGACCGCATGCTCGATGCAGCCATCCTCCTTTCGCGACCTGTGAACATGCTCGAGGCTGATGCGGCGCAATTCGCTAATACTCTCGCGGGTACCCGAAACTTCACCGACAACAATCAACATGTATCCTCTCCCTGCTTCTGGCGCGAACGCGCGGCCGCAACGTGGTGGCCGGCCGCCCAACCCTGCGCGCGCTTGGCCGCCTGATAGTGGCGTCCCCGCGGGCCGACGCGGGCTGGTCGTTAGCCCGAGACCCACAACGCCGCAAGCGGCTGATCGCGGAGTTAAAGGAAGCCGACGGACATCCTTGGCACCGCCGCGCCGATGATGAGCAGGACGGCACTGGAGAGCGATGCGTCAGCGTCGCGACAAATCCGATCTTGATCGGCTGCGGGCGGCGATTGGCGGGACTCGCGGTCCGATCCCGGCAACGACTTGTTTGCAACGAATCGATCGTGACCATGCGGCACGGGGGCCGATGGCCGAATTCCATCGAATTTTAGCGATCGCGCGAAATGGCCGTTCAAGTATTCGGCCTATTCTTCGGGTCATGAGCAACACGACCCACATTCTCCTCGCGCGCCGCGCGCCGACGACCGCTCTGCCACCCGTCAAGACGTGACAGCGCCGGGCGCAATCCCGAAGCCTACCAAGCTCACGGAGCACCCGCGCAGACGGCCTCGTCTGCGCACGCAACAACTTTGCCTGCGGACGGCGGCTTTCGCTCGTCCCGATGTCGCGGGCGCGGACAATGGGACCCACATGGAGGACCGCGAGACCGCGGCAGGTGACGTGACTCGTATGGTCGGCGGCGCCTATCGCCTCGCGGCGATCGCGGTCGATATCGACACGAATCTGCTGGGGCGGCGGAGCCGCCGTGTCGGCGACATGTTGCGGTCGCATCGGCTGCTGTGGCGCCGTTGGAACCGCGTCCGGGCCCGGCATCTGGAAGCAGATCCGGCGTCGCCGCATTGAAGTCGCCTGACCGACCCGTTCCTACAGAAGTGAACACCTCGCTCCTACTGTGTCGGCATACGCTGACGGCGCTCAGATCCCCGCCATCATCACATACTTGATCTCGACATATTCCTCCATGCCGTGATGCGAGCCCTCGCGCCCGAGGCCCGATTCCTTGACGCCGCCGAACGGCGCCACTTCGGTGGTGATGAGGCCGGTGTTGACGCCGACCATGCCGGACTCCAGGGCTTCCGCGACCCGCCAGACCCGGCCGAGATCGCGCGAGTAGAAATACGATGCCAGACCGAACGGCGAGGCGTTGCACATCGCGATCACCTCGGCCTCGTCCTTGAAGCGGAACACCGGCGCCAGCGGCCCGAAGGTCTCCTCGCGCGACACCAGCGCATCCGGTGCGACATCGGACAGCACGGTCGGCTCGAAGAAGGTGCCGCCGAGCGCATGGCGCTTGCCGCCGGTCACGATCTTGGCGCCGTGCTGGACCGCATCGGCAATGTGCTTCTCGACCTTGTCGATCGCCTCCATGTTGATCAGCGGGCCCTGCGTTACACCGGCCTCGGTGCCGTCGCCGACCTTCATCGCCGCCACCTTCGTCGACAACTTCGCCACGAACGCGTCATAGATTCCGTCCTGGGCGTAGAGGCGATTGGCGCAGACACAGGTCTGGCCCATGTTGCGATATTTCGAGACCATGGCGCCGTCGACCGCGGCGTCGATATCGGCATCATCGAACACCACGAATGGCGCGTTGCCGCCGAGCTCGAGCCCGAGCTTCTTCACGCCGACGGAGGCCTGCTGATAGAGGATCTTGCCGACCTCGGTCGAGCCGGTGAAGCCGACGAATCGCACCGCGGGGTGTTCGCACAACACCTTGCCGATCGCAGACGAATTGCCGGTGAGGATATTGAACACGCCTTTGGGCACCCCGGCCTTTTCCGCGAGCACCACCAATGCCAGCGCCGTGAGCGGCGTTTCATTGGCGGGCTTCAGCACCACGGTGCAGCCGGCCGCCAGCGCCGGCGACACCTTGCGGGTGATCATCGAGCACGGGAAATTCCACGGCGTGATCGCGCCGCACACGCCGATCGGCTGCTTGATCGCGAGCAGCCGGGCATCCGCGCGCTGGGTCGGGATGGTCTCGCCGTAGACCCGGCGCGCTTCCTCGGCGAAAAACTCGACATAGGCGCCGCCGATGTCGACTTCACCGAGCGCTTCCGTGAGCGGCTTGCCCTGTTCGGAGGTGAGGATCAGCGCGAGATCCTCGCGGTTGGCGATGATCAGGTCGAACCATTTGCGTAAGGTGTTGGAGCGCTGCTTGGCGGTGAGTTTCGCCCAGGCGGGAAAGGCGCGCTCGGCGGCTTCCACCGCCAGCGTCGTCTCCGCCGTGCTCATGACCGGCACTTTCGCAAGCTCGGCGCCGTTGACCGGGTTGGTCACGGGCCTCGACGGCGTGCCGACCCAGGTGCCATCGATGTAGCACTGCTGGCGCAGCAGTGACGGGTCCTTCAGACGATCGCGCAGGCTCTCGGCGGAGGATTGCGAAGCGCGTGCGGCGGCGGTCGGGGTCATGGCGTTGCTCCTTGCGATCATTGTGGGGTTTGAGCGGACTATAGGCTCAAAACGCGCGACAATGCACTGGTTAGCAAACGCAAATGCTGCTCAACGAATGTTGACGATACAGCCGACGCGAGCAAGGCCAATCAGGCCGCGCCGCTCATATAGGTCTCACGACGGCCGATCATGCGCTCCGCTGCGGCCTTGGCGTCAGCCTTGGTCGAGGTGGCGCAGGTGCGATATTCCAGATCAGGCACGTCGCTCGCGCCCGCGCGCCGTCCGAACCACGACTTCGCCCCCGTAGACAGCTGCGCCAGCGCCTGGGCGATGTTGTCGACAGCGTCAAACGAGTGCAGCGCTCCGGTCGATGCGTACCGGACTTCGTAGATTCCAGGCATGATCGGCGCTTCGATATTGTCGCCCCGCCCCGGCCGCGGATACCGCTTCCATTCACTCCAGGTCGAAATCATTGCTATCCCCCTCGCGGCCCTCAAAAGCCGCCCAAATTGCGTCAATTCTAAGTAATTCAGCTTTTCGCCGGATTTTGTTATGAACGCCTTACTGCAAAAACAGCTTGAGCGGACCGCGCAAAACAGCATATCGCCGATGCCTCCGCGACCGCGACTCAACGGCATAATTTCACCATAAATTGACGAAAGCGCTGCAGTTTTGCGGCATTTTCCCCGCATTTTTTGACGTCCTCCGCCCGCGATCACGAGATCGCGAGCGCGACCCCGGCCGGAAGGCCCGGCTTGCGGGCTGCTTTCGGCGGGAGGAAGATCGCGGCACTCAAAAAAACCACCCGGAGGAAGCCACCCATGCAGAATTCAGCAGATATCGACCAGATTCTCCGACAAAAGAGCGACGCCCGGGAGATTCCCGGCGTGGTTGCAATGGCCGCCACCTCCAAGGAGGTGATCTACCAAGGCGCGTTCGGCAAGCGCGACCTCGGCAGGGATGATCCGATGACGGCGGACAGCGTGTTCTGGATCGCCTCGATGACCAAGGCGGTGACGACCGCCGGCGCGATGCAGCTGGTCGAACAGGGCAAGCTCTCCCTCGATGAGCCGATCGGCAAACTGCTGCCGGACCTCGCCGCGCCCCAGGTACTCGACGGCTTCGACGCCAACGGCGAGCCGAAGCTGCGCGCGGCGACGAAGCCCATCACGCTGCGCCACCTCATGACCCACACCGCCGGCTTCTGCTACGACATGTGGAACGCCGACATGGGCAAATACATGGAGAAGACCGGCACGCCCGGCATCATCACCTGCCTCAACGCCGCATTGAAGACGCCGATCGCATCCGACCCCGGCACGCGCTGGGAATACGGCACCAACATCGATTTCGTCGGCAAGGCGGTGGAAGCCGCGAGCGGCAAGCGCCTCGACGCTTACTTGCGCGACCATCTGTTCGCGCCGCTCGGCATGGCCGACACCGGCTTCAAGATCGGCGAGGAGCAGCGCAAGCGGCTGGTCGGCATGCATGCCCGGGGGCCTGACGGGGTACTGGCGCCGCTTCCGTTCGAACTCGAGCAGAACCCGGAATTCCACATGGGCGGCGGCGGCCTCTACTCGACCGCGAGCGACTACATCCGGTTCTGCCAGATGATCCTGAACAAGGGCAAAGGCAGCGGCAGCCAGGTGCTGAAGCCCGAGACGGTCGCCATGATGGGCCAGAACCACATCGGCGAACTCGCCATGACCAAGATGACCTCGGTGGCCCTGCCCTACACCAACGATGTCGATCTTTATCCGGACATCGTGAAGAAATGGGGCCTGAGCTTCATGATCAACACCGCCAAGACCCCCGAAGGCCGCAGTGCCGGCAGCCTCGCCTGGGCCGGGCTCGCCAACACCTATTACTGGATCGACCCGGCGCGCGACGTCAGCGGCGTGATCCTGATGCAGGTGCTGCCGTTCGCGGACGGCAAATGCCTGGAGGCCTTCGCCGGCTTCGAAAGCGGCGTCTATGCCGGGCTCGATGCCGGCAGCGGCCAGAAGGCGGCGTGAGCTGACATCCCTCCCGGCGCGGTTGAACCGATCGCGCCGGAAGGTGGACCAATACCCGCAAGGCGCGTCGTTGATGTGCCAACAACGCTGGCGATGGAGACGTATCCTTGACCGATATTGCGGATAGTTATGTTTGCGGCATCGCCGATGCGCCATTGCTGGGCGACACCATCGGCAACAGTTTCGATCGGGCCGTGCGGCGCTGGTCCGACCGCGAGGCGCTGGTGTCGCCGAGCCATGACGTCAGGTGGACCTGGCGAGAGCTTGCGGAACGGGTCGATGCGCTGGCTGCGGGATTTCTTGCGCTCGGCCTCGAACCTGGCGCGCGAATCGGGATCTGGTCGCTGAACCGGCCGGAATGGACGCTGACGCAATTTGCCGCCGCCAAGGCCGGGCTCATCCTGGTCACCATCAATCCCGCCTATCGCCTGAGTGAACTCGAATTCGCGCTGGCCAAGGTTGGTTGCAGCGCGATCGTTACCGCCACCGCGTTCAAGACCTCGAACTACATGGAGATGCTGACTGCGCTGCTGCCCGAGCTTGCGACCTCGCCCCCGGGCGATCTGCGAGCGGCGCGTTTGCCGCAGTTGCGGACCGTGATCCAGATCGGCGGCCCGCGCGCGCCCGGCACCATTGCGTTCGAGGACGTCGCAGGGCTCGGCGGCCCGCGCCACCGGGAGACGTTGGCGGCGCTGGGCAAGACCCTGCAGTTCGACGATCCCATCAACATCCAGTTCACCAGCGGCACCACCGGATCGCCCAAGGGCGTCACGCTGACCCATCACAACATCCTCAACAACGGCTACTTCGTCGGGCGCGCGATGCGCCTGACCGAAACCGATCGCATCTGCATTCCGGTGCCGCTCTATCACTGCTTCGGCATGGTGATGGGCAATCTCGCCTCCATCACCTCGGGCGCGGCCATGGTCTATCCCGGCGAGGGATTCGATCCGCTGGTGACCTTGCAAACCGTGGCGCAGGAAAAGTGCACGACGCTCTATGGCGTCCCCACCATGTTCATCGCCGAGCTCGACCACCCCCGATTTTCAGAATTCGACCTGTCGTCGCTGCGCACCGGCATCATGGCCGGCGCGCCCTGCCCGATCGAGGTGATGCGGCGCGTCAACGAGCAGATGAACATGCGCGAGGTGACCATCGCCTATGGCATGACCGAAACCAGCCCCGTCAGTTTCCAGAGCGCCACCGACGATCCGCTGGAGCGCCGGGTCTCCACGGTGGGGCGCATCCATCCGCATGTCGAGGTCAAGGTGGTCGATCTCGAGGGCCGCATCGTGCCGCGCGGCGAGCGCGGCGAACTCTGCACCCGCGGCTACAGCGTGATGCTGGGCTATTGGGACGAAACGGAGAAGACCGCCGACGTGCTCGATGCCAATGGCTGGATGCGGACCGGCGATCTCGCCGTGATCGACAGCGAAGGCTATTGCAACATCGTCGGCCGCATCAAGGACATGGTGATCCGCGGCGGCGAGAACCTCTATCCGCGCGAGATCGAGGAATTCCTCTACCGCCATCCGAAGATCCAGGACGTGCAGATTTTCGGCGTCGCCGACGACCGCTATGGCGAGGAACTCTGCGCCTGGATCAGGCCGCGCGCCGGCGAGACGCTGACGATCGAGGAGGTGCGCGGCTTCTGCCACGGCCAGATCGCGCACAACAAGATCCCCCGCTACGTCGAATTCGTCGACGCGTTTCCGATGACGGTCACCGGCAAGATCCAGAAGTTCATCATGCGCGATGACGTCGAGGCAAGGCTGGGGTTGAAGGCGGCAAAGACGGCGTGAGGGGTGGCGGATGAGGCGGTGCGCCGGCGCCGCTTGCACCGCTGCACCTCTCCCGCTTGCGGGGGAGGTCGACGCGCTCGATAGAGCGCGGCGGGTGGGGGTGCCAGCCAAGCGGCACGCGTTTCCGATCGGGCACCCCCACCCCGGCCCTCCCCCGCAAGCGGGAGAGGGGGCGCAGCAGCGCAAGGCTGGATGTGAGTCGTATCTTGGAAACTCTTCGCTCGTTGCCGAACGCCACGACCAGGCCTCGCTGACCTGCGCGGCGTCGGGCAACCGCCACGTCGCCGTGGCTCAAACCCAGAAATGTCGAAAACAACCCCATGCAAAGTAGCCCGCAGTCGCCGTCACGGATGCGAGCCGCCCCAAAACTTGACACGTCGTCATGCCCCGCTTCATGCGGGGCATCCAGTATGCCGCGGCCTGTCGATTCAATCATCGCCGGCGCGGCGTACTGGATCGCCCGCTTTCGCGGACGATGACAGCTATCACGCCGCAGCGTGATCAGGCGCGAGCGGCGTGTCTTCTGCGACGGACAGATGCCACCTGCCTCGCCCCGCGAGCTTGGCGCTGTAGAGCGCCCGGTCCGCGCGGCGCAACATGTGATCGATCTCGAGTTCCGCGCCGCCGCAGATGGCAACCCCGATCGACGCGCCAATCTCGACATCGTGGTCGAAGATGCGATACGGCCGGGACAATGCCTCGACGAGGCGATCGGCCAGTTGCTCCGGCGCGTCAGGCTGCGATCCCTCGGCCTGTACGATCACGAATTCGTCGCCGCCGAGACGCGCGACGATGTCGCCCTCCCGGACGTTTTCGCGCAACGTCTGCGCAACCTCGCGCAGCAGGAGATCGCCCGCGGCGTGACCCAGGGTGTCGTTGACCGCCTTGAAACGATCCAGGTCCAACATCAGCACCGCCACGCACGCGTGGTCGGCGCTCCGCGACGCGAGCCGGGACGCATCTTCGGTAAACCCGCTCCGGTTGCGCAGTCCCGTGAGGGGGTCGTGGCGCACCAGATGTGCGAGCTTCTCGCCGCGCTCCGCCAGGGTTTCGGCGGTGACGCGCAATTCTTCCGTGAGGCGCTCCAGCTGCAGCGTCCGGCGCATCGAGACCAGGAGATAGGCCTCGATCATCCCGGTGATGAGCAGGCCCAGTCCGAATGGCAGGAGCGCCGGCGACAGCCGGCTGGAGTCGGCGACGCGATCAGGAACGAACATCACGCCCCAGGTCTGGTCGGCCATCCGCAGCGTGCTCTCCCAGTGCGGAGCGGCGAGCAGATCCTGCCGCGCCGGTGCGGCGAGGTCGGAGCTTCCACCAGCAGGGTGCCAGTGGATCAATTGCGTCGCAGACGGCTTGGCGGCGTCATAGAGATAGACGCCGACATCCCCGGGCAAGGCAGCCGAGAGAATGTTCTCGATCAACGGCGCAATCTCGAAAACGCCGTAGACGACACCGCGCGGTTTGTCCGTGGCGCCGTCCTTGCCGAAGACCGGGAGAAAGCTCATGAAGCCATCGATCATCCCCTTGCCGCTGACCAGCTGCAGCGGCGGTGTCGCCGCGGGTGCGCGCGTCTCGATCGCGTGCAGCACGGCGCTGCGGCGCATCGGTTCGAAGACGATGTTGACGCCGAGGACTTTCGGCGCGATGGCAGCCGGAACGGGATAGAGAATGGGGAAGTAGACGTCCCTGTCCATCGCCGCGATACGCTGACCGGTCTTGTCGCGCTCCCAGATCCTGAAGTCCGCAACGCCGCTCGCACGCACGGCCGCTTCGAACGACTCGCGATCGGCTCCGGCGACACGCGGCGCCCATCCGGTGTCGCGCAATCCATGGAAACGCCCCCGCAGGCGGTCGGCGAAAAATTGGAACTCGGACACCGTGACCGGCTGGTCGGCGGCGTCGAGCAGGTCGCGCAGCGTGAACAGCGCCTCGTTCGCGTTATCGACCCGGGTCTGGATAGCCTGAAGGCTCTCACTGGCCTTCTTGACGAAGGCGAACTGCGCGATGCGGTCAGTGGTACTGACGGCCGCGAATCCGGCGGCAAGCGAGATGGTCAGGCCGATCGCCCCCGTCGCGCTCATGGCCAGGCGCGCAATCGACCTCGTTTTCGCAGCGAGAAACATGTCTGCCTGATACCGCAACGCGCCGTTCGTCCGGCGAGCGTTTGTTTCCGGTACGGCTGGACGCACCGGTGCAAAGCTGCCTCGGCGTGATGAACGTTTCCTTACCGAATGGCTCGGTAAAACTACGGGGTTTAACCCTCCCCGGAATTGCAGAAATTGAAACCCTGTATTCACCGTCTCATCAACTCCGGCGCCCGTTGGCCCGGCCGGTAACTTGACAATCAGGTCCAGGTGGCACTGTCCGGCCAACAGCCGCAGCACCGTCCGAAACGGGGGCCTTGAGAATGCCAAAGCCGGGTTTACGAGACAGCGGGTCGACCGGCGCAGCTGCCGCGAATTCGCGAGCCAACGACACGGTCGTGAGCCTCGCGCCGGATACGGAGCACCTGCGCGCCGAGCTCGGCGCGGCCAGGCAGGAGCTGGAAACGCTCTATGCCGCGCTGGACAGCGTCCATAGCGGGCTGCTGATCCTGGATGCCGAGTTGCACGCGCGCTACAGCAATCCGATCCTGCACGACATGTTCAAGGTGTTCAGTGCGACGGAAATCCGCAACGGAAGACCCTTCTACGGCGACATGCTGCGCGCAGCCGCCAGCGCCTCTGCCGTCAACCTCGAGGATTATGTCGCCCGCCGGCTCGCCTGGGTCGCCTCCGGAGAGGCCGCCGCGACCGATCTCAACATGTCGAACGGCACGGTGCTGCGCTGTCAGCTGGCGAAGCTGCCGAATGGCGGCCGCATGCTGATCTACAGCGACGTCACCGACATCGTGCGCGCCGCGGAGGAAATGGAGAAGCTTGCGACCATCGACGGCATGACCGGCATCTTCAACCGCCGGCATTTCCTGGCCCTGGCCGACCGCGAATGGGATCGCGCCCGGCGCTACGGACGGCCGCTGTCGTTCCTGATGATCGACATCGATTATTTCAAGGCGATCAACGATCGTTTTGGCCACGACGTCGGCGACCGCGCGATCGTGCACGTGGCCAATCTCGCAGGCCAGTACAAACGCACCTCCGATCTGCTGGCGCGGATCGGCGGAGAGGAATTTGGGCTGCTGTTGCCGGAAACCGAGGCCGCGCAAGCCGAACTGGTGGCCGAGCGTCTGCGCCGCCAGGTCGCCCAAAGCCCGTTGGCGGAAGTATCGCATTCCGCCACCGTCAGCATCGGCGTCGCCACGTCAGACGAATCCATGGCCGGGATCTCCGACCTGATCAGAGCGGCCGACCAGGCGCTCTACGCCGCCAAACGCAGCGGCCGCAACCGCGTGATGAGCAGCGTCACCACGACCGACGCGCCTGCGCTCGGGGGCGACGGCGATTGCGACATGACGCAGCGACGTGAACCGTTCGAGGAGCCCGCGCCCAAAGCCGAGACCTAGACGATCGATTCCGTGAAACCTGTCATCTCCAGCCACGAGCGTTGTCCTCTCACTCCCTCCCTCGCTCCCGGCGAAGCTTCGCTTCGCCTGGGCGGGGGAGGGAGCGCAGCAGTGCAAGCGTCGATATGATTCGAACCAAGGAAACACTGACGTAGCTCGCCGGGCGGGCTGGAGCCACCGGGTCCGCCCACCAACCACGAGATGGTTCCGTCAGCCTTGGCCGCGAAGTCCCAGAAGCCGCGACGGAAGGTACTCGACGTCGATGCTGATGCCGTCCCCGCTCAGAGGGGTCGCCGTGTAGACCACGGAGACCGACAGTTCGACCGGGCTGACGATGGTGAGGATGGCGATGGTGAGCGCCGCGTCTCCGCTCGGGGACGCTCCCAGCAGCATCTCTGCGATACGGCAACAATCGTCCATCGTCGCCGCCAGCGGGGGAAGTTTGACGAGATCGACCTGGCGTGCAGGAAGTGCAGCGACGTCGGCGACGTCAGGCTCACGCGCAACGACGGCGCCGGAATTGATCAAGGGCAGCACGACCTTCAGGACCGGCGCGGTTACGAGGTTGAGATTTTGAATGTTGACCTCGGTCGCGTACACGCCCGGCCGGACGCCCGCCGCACAACAACAGTTCGTCTCGCTCTGCTTGCCGCACACGATCTTCGCGCTGTACGCGAAGAGATGCTGGGCCGCGGCGGGCATGGCGCCGAGCTTATCGAGAAGCGGATGCGTGAGCCGGTCAGCGCTTGAGCCCGTTTGATTGGTAGCCATCTCGACCTCCGTGAAGGTTTTCTGGGTTGATGAGCATCTTGCGTTTCATCTGCCCCCGGCGTTGTCTCGATGCGCGCCCTCATCGACACAGCCCACCATGGGCCGCACGCCCAGGAGCACGTGTCGTCCGCATCACATTTCACGAAGTCTTGACGGCCGTCGGCAACTCGCAGGGCTCGTTGGAGGCCATTCGATAGCGCTCGCGCAGAGACGACAGGCCCGGGCGTCATCCGCCGTCAGGCTTGACGGAATGGCTATTATCGACGGTCATGAAGGTGCGGGGGAAAAGATGCCTCGCTATCGTTTTGCCGGCTGTTGCCGCGACAGCTGTTGCAGGAAGTCGTTCGTCTCCTTGGTCAGACCGTTGCTCGGGGGATAGGTCGTCGGCGGGTTGGGCCTCGCCGTAATGACCGGCGCCGGGGAACGCGTGCTGACGACGAAGGTCCCTATGATCAGCAGGACGACCAGCGCTCCACCGCCGACAACAAGGAGTCCCTTCGTGTCGGAAGTCGGTGCTGCCGAAGGCAGCGAAGGATCGGGAGCCTGTGCGGCCGTCGCCGCCATCTCTGGCGCGACCGCCGACGGCTCCGACTCGAAAACCGCGATCAAAGCCTCGGCTGAAGTGGCCGCCGCGGTTCCTGGGACCGAGCCGGCCACGATCAGCAGCACCGTATTCGCCGGTCCCACGAACAGGCCGATCGCGTTCATCAATTGCAGGAACGCTGGACGGCTGAGATTGGACGCGATCGCGTAGCCAGCAGCTACCAAGGGCAACGCCAGCATCGTGACGAGCACGAATGTCACCCCGATCCAGGCCGGCCATCCGATATCGCGAAACCGCGCCCCCACGACCAGGGCGAGGGCAATGACGGCGAACGAATCCAACACCCCGAACGGAGCCCCGTTCACCGAGAGCACCGTCAGGAAGATATGAGCAATCACCAGGCAAACGGCCCACGACCAGAAGGTGTGGCGGTCGAGGCGCTCGGGCACTTTCAATGACATGTTGCGTCGATCCCTTGGGCGGGACACGTCCCCATTCAAGAGCCGGCACAAACTACGCGACAGCCTTGCCGCAGGCAATATGATACGGGCGGACTGTCGGCTCAAAACTGCCGCTGCGCGCTTGCGAGACCTCAAACGAGAGGTGAGGTACATGACGACCGGGAATTGGGTCGCGAGGACGACCCGATGCGCCAAGGCCGTTCTTCGAACCCGCCGTGATCCTCGTCGACAGCGCGGAGCGCGGGTTCGAGGCCACCGGGTCCACGCAAGGCCGGGCCAACATTGACTTGAACCCGCCGCAACAGGTGGGACACCAATTCTCAAACGCGAAAGCTCGAGGTTCACTGGATGGCTCCCAATCCTCCCGGTCCGTCGCAACGCGCCGGCCAAAGCCCGCTCGTCACGGAAATCATGGCGCGGCTGGCCAAGATCGGCATCCGCGTCGCCGACCACATGGTTGTGCGCGAGCTTGGCAATCCTCGCGCCGTGGAATTCAAGTATGGCGATCTGATCGGTTTGCGGGTTCTCGCCAACAAAAGCGACAAGCTCGTCCTCGACAATCTGAAACAGGATGGGCGCGACGACTGGCTGAATGACAACATCTCGATTCTCGTCGGCTACACCGAATGCGGCGAGATCGGGAACAATCATGTTCCGACGCCGCTTCACATCGATATTCCCCTCAACAGATCAGACCTGTTTCGCGCCTTTCTGCTCGGCGGCAGCCAGTATTCGCTGGGCGACATCCAGCGTCGCGCCAAGATCGAAAACGCCGACACCAGCGGCGTCTATCGCAAGATCGCCGATCGCATGGCGTGGAACGATCCGCCCTTCGACCTCGATTCCCATGTGGCCGACATCATCCGGATCGGCAACACGACGCTCGACGGCGTCGACTTCGTGCCACGCGATGCGCGCAAGCTCGAAATCGCGCTGCAATCCATGAAATCGGGATCGCGACGGCGCTTTGCCTGGCCGCATTCGCGCACCATCGCCACCGGCGCCACCGATTTTGCGACCGGCAAGGGCGTGACGGACAATCTGACGTTCGATGTGTCGCTCGGCGCCACCGAGGGATCGGGATACCGCGAAATCTTTGACAAGGCGCGCGCACCGGCCGGGGTTCAAGCCTCCGCGCCGATCGGCGATAGCGCTGCGGAGCGCATGTTCGAGGCGGGCGGGCCGAAGTTTTCCGGCGCGTTCTCGGATTATGTGGCGCGGCCGGATATCAGCGCGCTGCACTGCGCGGTGTCGGCCAGCAAATGCAACATCCACATCGATGAGACCGCCGTCTGCATCTATGACGACACCGGCCAGATGATCGTGTCGGGGAATGCCGGCCAGCATACCGGGGATGAACTGCTCTGGAAGACCTATGGCCCCAAACTCATGGATTTCCTGTTTTCCAAGGCTCCGGTCCTGCACTTCCTGCCGATGAACCGGATTCCCGAGGTCGTCGACCTGCGCATTCCGAGCCCGGCCAACGGCTACAAGAATTTCTCCGTGGAAGCCTTCGCGGTGCGCAAGAAGAGCCTGACCGTGTCGCTGAAATACTCCTGCGCGCCGTCCGTCCTCGACAAGGTCACCGGGCAGGACTATTTCCGAAACATCCCCGGCGGCGAGCCGCAGAAGAAGCAATTCGAGCAGGCGATCACCTTCAATATCGGTGCCACGTTCGAGGCCGGCGGCGGGCGGTGAGTGCGGGCGGGCTGATCGTCATGGCCGGGCTTGTCCCGGCCATCCACGACCTTCTTTTCTCGCGCCATCAAGGAAGACGTGGATGCCCGGGACAAGCCCGGGCATGACGGGTGAGAGATCGCGCTCCCGCTCTTTGCACCTACACCGGCAAGCCCTGCTGCTGCGCCAGGTCCTTCAGCGACACCTGCGGCCGCGCGCCGATGTGCTGGATCACCTCGGCCGCGGCGAGTGCGCCGAGCCGGCCGGCATTCTCGAAGCCGGCGCCACGCACCAGGCCGAACATGAATCCGGCGGCGAACAGATCGCCGGCGCCGGTGGTATCGACCATGCTCGGGATCGGATAGGCCGGCACCGCGATCACGCCGTCGCCTGACGCCACCACGCAGCCCTTTTCACTGCGGGTGACGACGCCGAGCTTCACGTCCTGGCGCAGCTGCGTCAGCGCGCCGTCGAAATCCGAGGTCTGATACAGCGAGTGCAGTTCGGCCTCGTTGGCGAACACGATGTCGACCGTGCCGCTGCGCATCAGGTCGAGAAATTCGCCGCGATAGCGATCGACACAGAATGAATCCGACAAGGTCAGCGCCACCTCGCGGCCGGACTCATGCGCGATCCGCGAGGCCTTGACGAAGGCCTCCTTGGCGTTCGCCGGGTCCCACAGATAGCCCTCGAGATAGATGAACCGGGATGCGGCGATCTCCGCGGGATCGATATCGGCTGTCGTCAGCTCCTGCGCCGCGCCGAGATAGGTGTTCATAGTGCGCTCGCCATCGCCCGTCACCAGGATGTAGCAGCAGCCGGTGGCGGGACCGGCGGCGGCAGCCCTGGTCTCGAACGCAACGCCGGCGGCGCGGATGTCATGCGCATAGAGCCGGCCGATCTGGTCGTCCTTGACCTTGCCGACATAGGCGGCCCGCGCCCCCAGGTTCGCGATCCCGACGATGGTATTGGCGGCGGATCCGCCTGACATTTCGGTCGCCGGTCCCATGTCGCGGTAGATCGCCGCGGCGCGGCCCTCGTCGATCAGGGCCATGCTGCCCTTGGTCATGCCGTGGGCGGCCAGAAAGCCCTCATCGGTCTTCACCAGCACGTCGAAAATCGCATTGCCGATTCCGAGAACGTCGTATTTCGCGTCAGTCATTGATCCGTCCTGTTTACGGCAATTGTGAACGGCTGCGGCCTATCACGACTGGGCTAGCGCCAGCAAGCGATGCCGCTGCTATAGAGGCCTGATGATCCGATCCATCATCACCGTCTCGACGGGAACGCTGGCTTCGCGCCTGCTCGGATTTGCGCGCGATTCCATGCTCGCGGCGCTGCTCGGCGCAGGACCCGTCGCGGACGCCTTCCTGGCGGCGTTCCAGTTCGTCAACATCATCAGGCGCCTGCTCACCGAGGGCGCGCTGAATGCGGCGCTGGTGCCGGCATGGCTGCGGTTGCGCGACACCGAGGGCGCGGCTGCGGCGGCGGCCTTCGCCGGCCGCGTGCTCGGCTCTGTCAGCACCGCGCTCGTCCTCGTGACCGTGCTGATGGGACTGTTGATGCCGGCGGTCATCAGCGCGCTGGCGCCGGGATTTGCCGGGACCGACACGCTGCGGCTCGCGGTCGATGACGCGCGTCTGATGCTGCCCTATCTCGCCTTCGCAGGCCCCGCGACCGTGATGCTGGCGCTCGCCAGCGCCCACGGGCGCTTCGGCCTGACGGCGTTTTCGCCGCTGCTGTTCAATATCGCGCTGATCGCGGTGATGACCGTGCTGGTGGTCGCGCGGCAGGAGGCGGATGTCGTCGCAACCATGCTGGCCGCGACCGTCGGAATCGCCGGGCTGCTGCAATTGCTGATCCTGGTCATGCGGCGGCGCGACGGTGATGCGGCCACGCCCCTGCGCGTATCGTTCGATGCCGAGATGCGCGGCTTTTTCGCGCGCGCGCTTCCCGCCATGATCGCAAATTCCGGACCGCAACTGCTCGCCGTGACCGGCGCCATCATCGCCTCGTCGTCGCCATCGGCGGTGTCGTGGCTCTATTTCGCCAATCGCCTGATCGAGCTGCCGCTCGGCATCGTCGGCGTTGCGATGGGGACCGTGCTGGTGCCCGCACTGACGCGCGCGCTGCGCAGTGGCGAGAAGGCCGCTGTCGCGGAAGCCGAATCGCGCGGCCTCGAGCTGGCGGTGGGGCTGGCGCTGCCCGCGATGCTCGGGTTGATCGTGCTGGCGCAGCCGATCACACGACTGCTGTTCGAGCATGGCGCGTTCACCGCGACCGACGCTGCTGCGACCGCGGAGATCCTGATCTGGCTCGCGCTCGGCCTGCCTGCCCATGTCCTGGTGAAGGCGCTGTCGCCGGCGTTTTTCGCGCGCGAGGACGGCATGGCGCCGCTGCTGGCCACGATGAAGAGCGCCGTCATCGCGATCGTACTTGCCGTTCTGCTCGGTCATTTTTTCGGCCCGCCGGGAATTGCGGCCGGCCTGGCCTGCGGCGCCTGGAGCAACGCGGCCAGCCTGATCCGCCACGGCCAGGCGACGTTCGGATTTGCCATCGACGCGGCGGCGCGGCGCCGCCTGCCGCGCCTGGTCGCGGGGGCGCTCTCGATGGGGGCGCTGCTGTGGCTCGGTACACGGCTCCTGCCCGGCCCAGGCACATCAGCCCATTCCCTGGTCCAAGCCGCCGCCCTGTTGCTTGTGATTGCCGCTGGAATTGCGAGTTACGCCGTGTTCCTCCGGCTTTTCGGCGTCATCGGCTGGCGCGAGGCGGTCACTGCGATCCGGCGACCGGGCAAGAGTGACTTGAAGAGTGACTTGAAGGGCGACTTGAAGGGCGACTTGCACGGTTAGAGCGCGCGTGGCAAACGACGGCGCCAAAGCGGCAATTCTTCAGGAACAATTCCATGGCGATCGTTGAACGGGTTTTTTCGGGCGTCCAGCCGACGGGCAATCTGCACCTCGGCAATTATCTCGGCGCGATCGTCAACTTCGTGAAGATGCAGCAGACCCACAACTGCATCTATTGCGTGGTCGACCTGCACGCGATCACGCAGGGGATCGACGTCTGGGGGGGACCTGCGGAACTGGCGCGCAACACCCGCGAGGTGACGGCGGCCTTCATCGCCGCCGGCATCGATCCGACGAAACACATCGTGTTCAACCAGAGCCAGGTGTCCGGACACGCCGAGCTCGCCTGGATCTTCAACTGCGTGGCGCGGATGGGCTGGCTCAACCGCATGACCCAATTCAAGGAAAAGGCCGGCAAGGACCGCGAGGCCGCCTCGGTCGGCCTCTACGACTATCCGGTGCTGATGGCGGCCGACATTCTGCTCTACCGCGCCACCCACGTGCCGGTCGGAGAGGACCAGAAGCAGCACCTGGAGCTGTCGCGCGACATCGCGCAGAAATTCAACAATGATTTCGGCGAGTCGATTCGCGGCCACGGCTTTGGCGACGGCGTCTATTTTCCGCAGCCGGAGCCGCTGATCACCGGGCCGGCGACGCGGGTGATGAGCTTGCGCGACGGCACCAAGAAGATGTCGAAGTCGGATCCATCAGACTATTCGCGGATCAACCTCACCGACGATGCCGACACCATCGCCCAGAAGGTCCGCAAGGCGAAGACCGATCCTGAGCCGCTGCCGTCGGAGGAAAAGGGCCTCGAGGCGCGCCCGGAGGCCGACAATCTCGTCGGTATCTATGCCGCGCTGTCGGACCAGGCCAAGGCCGACGTGCTGCGCGCGTTCGGCGGCGGGCAATTCTCCAGCTTCAAGACCGCTTTGGTCGAGCTGTGCGTCGCCAAATTGTCGCCGGTCGCGTCCGAAATGAAGCGGCTGGTGGCCGATCCCGGTTACGTCGATTCGATCCTGGTCGAAGGCGCCGACCGCGCCCGCGCGATTGCCGCCGTGACCATGCAGGAGACCAGGGACATCATCGGCTTCGTTCGCAAGCGTTGAGGCGCTCGCGCAGGCCGTCTGCCCCTTCCGCTTGGCAACCGCCTGTTGCAAAGCACAGTGGCACAGCGTTTGATGGCGTTTCTATCGAACGGGCATCGTGTCCCTCTTCCAAAACCGGAAGCGGGTATGGCAGCATGCAATCCTCGTGGGATCTGAAGCGTGTTTCGCGGACGTTCGATCGCCCAGCCTGAGAAGGCTTCTGCTGCCATACCGGGATAAGCATGACCACCCAGCGACGAAGTTACGAGACCGGTCACAAGCCGAAATGTCTTGTGGTCGTTGACGACAGCGCGGAGGGAGATCGCGCGGTCTATTACGCCAGCCGCTGGGCCGTCCGGGTCGGCGGCGGCGTCGTGATGCTGCGCCTGATCGAGACCGAGGACCAGAATCAGCAATGGCTCGGCGTCGCCGACATCATGCGCGCCGAGGCCCATGAAGAGGCCAACGCCGCGCTCGACCGCGCCGCCGGGCGCGCCAACGGGATCGCCGCAATCACGCCGGAACGCGCGATTCGCGAGGGCGAACCGGTCGAGCAGATCCTGTCTGTGATCGACGATGACGCCGACATCGCGATGCTGGTGCTGGCCGCAAATCCGGGCGCGGAAGGCCCCGGGCCGCTGATCACCCTGCTGGCCAAGACGGTCGGGTCGTTCCCGGTTCCGGTCGTGGTCGTCCCCGGCGACCTGGCAGACGCGGATATCGACGCCCTGTCATAGCTGGCTCTGCTCCCGAATTTGCGCCTGTCGACCCATTTCGCTGCTTTTCCGCGGGCCTGTGAGGCAGCCTGATGCGCAAAATCCGACCCCCGGGTTCCCTTGACCGTGCGTTTGCCGGGACCATCTGCTAACAAGATGCCACGCACCGGCCTTGAACCGGCGACGTTCGGAGAAAACCATGTTTATTCAGACAGAAGCGACCCCCAATCCCGCCACCCTCAAATTCATCCCCGGCCGCGTCGTGCTCGACGGCGGCACGCTGGAGTTCGCCAGCCGCGACGCCGCCGGGCGCTCGCCGTTGGCGGAGCGCCTGTTCGCCGTTCCCGGCGTCACCAGCGTGTTCTACGGCTCCGACTTCATCACCGTGACCAAGCGCGAGGGCGACTGGCAGCATCTCAAGCCATCGATCCTCGGCGCCATCATGGAACACTACATGTCCGGCGCGCCGCTGCTCGCCGACGGCAGCGCCGCCAATGACGAGGCGCAAGACGAGGATGCCGAGTTCTTCGACGAGGCCGACACCGAAACGGTGGACATGATCAAGGACCTGATCGAGACGCGGGTGCGCCCCGCCGTCGCCAACGACGGCGGCGACATCACGTTTCGCGGCTTCAAGGATGGAATCGTGTACCTCAACATGAAGGGGTCCTGCGCAGGCTGCCCATCCTCGACCGCGACGCTGCAGCACGGCATCCAGAACCTGTTGCGGCATTTCGTGCCCGACGTGGTTGAAGTCAGGCCCATGTGACTTGCCGATGTGATTGGGAGTGGCGAATTGTGAGCGGCGAACGGCGAATGGTTTTTCCTCCTGATTGTCTGTTCGCTGTTCGCGCTCCGCTGTTCGCACGTTTCCCATGCTGATTCTCGCCATCGATACGGCGCTCGATGCCTGCGCAGCCGGCGTCCTCGACACCAACGCGGGCGAATTGATCGCGCAGGAATCGCAGGCGATGAAGCGCGGCCATGCCGAGGCATTGATGCCTCTGCTGGCCCGCGTCATGAAAAACTCGGGCGTGCCGTTCGTGGCGCTCGACCGTATCGCAGTAACGACCGGCCCCGGCAGCTTCACCGGCTTGCGCGTCGGACTTTCAGCCGCGCGCGGAATCGGCCTTGCCGCCAACAAGCCGGTGGTCGGGCTAACGACGCTGTCCGCCTACGCCGCGCCGGTCGTCAGTCGCAACGACGAGCAGCCGGTGATTTCGGCCATCGATGCGCGACATGATCATGTCTATTTTCAGGTCGTCAGCGGCAATGGCAGCTCGCTGATCCGGCCGCGCGTCGGGCCGATCGAGGAAGCGCTCGCCGCTTCGCGGTTCGGCGCGCCACACATGGTCGGCAACGCGGCCCAGATCCTGGCGGACCGCTGGCCCGCTCACGCGCCGCCGCCGTTCAAGGTCGATGCGCAACCGGCGCCCGACATCGCCTGGCTGGCCTGGCTCGGCGCGGCGGTCTCTCCGGAGACGTCGCCGCCGCGGCCTTATTACTTGCGCGCGCCCGACGCCAAGCCTCCCGGAAATATATTGCAGGCACCGCCACTGCTGAACCCGGCATGATGTCCTGGCTCACCGGACTCTTCGGCAACGGCATTGCCGTGGTCGGATCTGCGACCGGCCGCGATGCACGACGCATGGCGCAGTTGCACGGCGCATCGTTTCATCGCGGCTGGGGCGAAGCCGAGTTCGACGGCATGTTGGCCGAGCGCAATACGCTGATCCACTTGTTGCGAATGAAACGCAAAGTCATTGGCTTCGTCGTGTCGAGAATGGCCGCGGATGAAGCTGAAATCCTGTCCGTTGTCATCGACTCCGCCCATCGCGGCCGCGGCCTGTCGCGCAATATGTTACTGACTCATCTCGGACATCTTGCCGGACACGGTGTGCAAAAGGTATTTCTCGAGGTCGAAGAGAACAATCAGCCGGCACGGCGTCTTTATGAGCAAACCGGATTTGCCGTGGTCGGACGCCGCGAGCGTTATTATCGACAACCCGGCGGGGAACATTTGAATGCGCTTCTGATGCGACGCGACTTGTCGTAACATGCGCGCGGTGGCAGAAGACGCTGCTCATGTACAAGAGAGTCCCATGACCGCATTGAAATCGTCCGAGCTCCACGTCTCCGGCATCGAAGCGCGTTGCGCCGCCACCGGCATGCGCATGACCGAGCAGCGCCGTGTTATCGCGCGGGTGCTTGCGGAAGCCGACGATCATCCGGACGTTGAGGAATTATATCACCGCTGCGTGGCGGTGGACGACAAGATCTCGATCTCGACGGTGTATCGCACCGTCAAGCTGTTCGAGGACGCCGGCATCATCGAGCGGCATGATTTCCGCGAGGGCCGCGCCCGCTATGAGCAAATGCGCGACAGCCATCACGACCATCTGATCAATCTGCGCGACGGCAAGGTGATCGAATTCACCTCCGAGGAAATCGAGAAGCTGCAAGCTGAAATCGCGCGCAAGCTCGGCTACAAGCTGATTGACCACCGGCTCGAGCTGTATTGCGTTCCTCTCGACGACGACAAGACCTCGTCATAGGACCGCGTGATACACAGACATCATCTTTGCCGGGTCATGTGTTCCGGATTTGAGGTAGCTCGTACCCGCCAAGCCGAAATCGCGCGCAAGCTTCCCGACGATCTCGAAGCCTGATGAAGCGCGCCACCCTGGAGCGCTAGGCGCACGAGCTGCGACCGATCTCCAATGTCGATAGTACGATCGACGCGATCGCGGCCGGCATGACCGCGCTCGGCTTTCACGGTGGCAGCCATTGCCGCCCCAACCATGACGAAGCACTGCGCGCCGCGGCGCCTACAGAACCTTCGAGGACATGCGGCAATTGCCAGTGCTCTTGGCGCAAAGCGCAGCCAGGATCGGAGGCAACCGAGCACCGAATCGCCTGATTCCAGTGTGCTCCGCGGACAGCAGACCCCGGAATGATCGCCACACGCTGGATTTTCGGCGTTTTGGCCCTATATCTGAGCGCCGCCAGGCGCGAGCCGCGCGCCCCAGGAACAAGTCAGGACCCCATGACGCCGCCGCGCAAGCTGCACATCAAGTCTTATGGCTGCCAGATGAACGTCTACGATGCCCAGCGCATGGTGGACACGCTGGCGGGCGAAGGATTTGCCGAGACCGCGACCATCGACGACGCCGATCTGGTGATTCTCAACACCTGCCACATCCGCGAAAAGGCCGCCGAGAAGGTCTATTCGGAGCTGGGGCGGCTGCGTCTGGCCAAGGAAGAAGCCGCGCGGAACGGCCGGCAGATGCGCATCGCGGTCGCCGGCTGCGTGGCGCAGGCGGAAGGCGCCGAGATCATCCGCCGCGCGCCGGTCGTCGACGTCGTGGTCGGCCCGCAAAGCTATCATCATCTGCCGCAACTGCTGGCGCGCGCCAGCGCCGAGGGCCGCGCCATCGAGACCGAATTTCCGGTGGAGGACAAGTTCGCATTTCTGCCGCCGCCCGGGCGCGAGGCGATCCGCGCGCGCGGCATCTCGGCCTTCGTGACCGTTCAGGAAGGCTGCGACAAATTCTGTACGTTCTGCGTGGTGCCTTATACGCGCGGCGCGGAAGTCTCGCGGCCGGTGAGCCGGATCGTCGACGACGTCGCGCGGCTCGCCGACAATGGCGTGCGCGAAATCACCCTGATCGGACAGAACGTCAACGCCTATCATGGCGAGGGACGGGACGGGCGGCCCTGCTCGCTCGGCCGGCTGCTCCATCGCCTCGCCGAAATCCCCGGCATCGTCCGGCTGCGCTACGCGACCAGCCACCCCTGCGATGTCGATGACAGCCTGATCGCGGCCCATCGCGATCTGCCGGCGCTGATGCCCTTCGTGCACCTGCCGGTACAGTCGGGTTCCGACCGCATCCTGGAGGCGATGAATCGCCGCCATACCGCCGGTGATTACCGCAGAACCATCGACCGTTTCCGCTCCGTCCGCCAAGATATTGCATTTTCATCGGATTTTATCGTTGGCTTCCCCGGCGAGACCGCGGAAGATTTTTCCGCGACACTCGCGCTTGTCACGCAAATAGGGTACGCTGCAGCATATTCGTTCAAATACTCGCCACGGCCGGGCACGCCGGCGGCGGAGATGCAGGAGACGGTGTCAGCGACCGACATGGACGAGCGATTGGCGCGGCTTCAGGAGTTGATCGACAGCCAGCAATCGGCCTTCAACAAGGCCGCGATTGGCGCCACCGTCGATGTGCTGTTCGAGCGCGCCGGCCGCAATCCCGGACAGATCGTCGGACGCACCGCCTATCTGCAGCCGGCTCACGTGATGGCTTCGCCCGAGATCGTCGGTCAGGTCATGCCGGTGCGGATCGATAGCCTGGAGCGCTACAGCCTGCTCGGCGAACTCGCGGTCTCGCTGCCGGGGGCCGCAATTGCCCCGATCGCCCCTCACATGACCACGGGAGCCTGAACCCTTGCCCAAAAGCGCATCGGATTCACCCTCACGCGCTCATCGTGCCGCCGACCTGACCTTCCTGCACCGCGCGCGGCGAATGCAATCCCGGGATACCGGATCGAGGAACGGCACGAGACTGACAAAGCCTGCTCGTGCCCAGGGCTTTTCTTTCATGAAAAGTGACTTTCCGAAGTTCGTGAAGAGTGGGTACTGAGATGGATCCCGAACTCCGGAAAGGGAGCGCTGGCCGCAAGCTGGATCGCGACATGCAAGTTCCGCCCGAGACACAGGTCGTGATCGATTTCGACGACAATCGCGCGGCCTCCGCGCTGGTCGGGCCCTACGGCCAGCACCTCGCCTTGATCGAGAGACGGCTCGGAATCATCGTCGATTCACGAGGCAATCACATCACGATCGCCGGTTCGCGCGACGGCTGCGACGCCGCCCGGCGGGTGCTGGAAGCGCTGTATCTGCAGGCAACCCAGGGACAGGAACTGACCCAGGGCGACGTCGAAGGCGCGATTCGCGCCATCATCGCCCAGGGGTCGCTGTTCGAATACGACGCCAAGTCGGCCAAATCCGCATTCGAAACCATCAACCTGCGCAAGCGCCCGGTGCGGGCGCGAACTGCCGCGCAGGATTCCTATATCCGCGCGCTGAAGCGCCACGAGATGGTGTTCGGCATCGGCCCTGCCGGCACCGGCAAGACCTGGCTCGCGGTGGCGCAGGCGGCGCAATTGTTCGAGCGCAAGGAAGTCGACCGGATCATCCTGTCGCGTCCCGCGGTCGAGGCCGGTGAACGCCTCGGCTTCCTGCCCGGCGATCTGCGCGAGAAGGTCGATCCCTATCTGCGGCCGATCTACGATGCGCTGTATGACCTGATGGACGCGCGCATCGTCGAGCGCGCGCTGCAGACCGGCGAGATCGAGATCGCGCCGCTCGCCTTCATGCGCGGCCGCACCCTCACCAACGCCGTCATCATTCTCGACGAGGCGCAGAACACGACGTCGATGCAGATGAAGATGTTTCTCACCCGCCTCGGCGAGAACAGCCGCATGATCATCACCGGCGATCCGTCCCAGGTCGACCTGCCGAACGGCCAGACCTCCGGCCTCGCCGAGGCCGCGCGCCTGCTTGACGGCGTCGAAGGCATCTCACAGGTGAAATTCACCGCCGAGGACGTGATCCGCCATGAACTGGTGGCGCGGATCGTGGCAGCCTACGAAGGCGTGCCGAAGCGGTGAGCCGACCATCGTCGCAGTGGGCGCTCGTGGAGTGGATTTGATATTCGCTGCTCAGGCCCGAACAAGGCCAGATATTTGATTTTGACAAGATGAATTCTTCCCTTCCCATGACCGAGGTTCTCGTCACTGCCGATTGCTGGCAGGCCGAACCCGACGCCGAAGCGGTGATCCAGCGCGCCGTCGCGGCCGCGGCACAATTCACCGACGCCGACGTCGGCGACGCCGAGCTCGCGGTGATGCTGACCGACGATGCCGGCATCCGCACGCTGAACCACAACTGGCGCGGCATCGACAAGGCGACCAACGTGCTGTCGTTTCCCGCCTTGCAGGCGACCGGCCCTGGCGGTGACGACGATGCGCCGCGCATGCTCGGCGATATCGCCATCGCCTATGAAACGCTGCGACGGGAGGCCGACGACGAACGCAAGCCGTTCGCCGATCACCTCAGCCATCTCGCGGTCCACGGCTTTCTCCATTTGATCGGCTACGATCACGACAACGACGACGACGCCGAGGCCATGGAAGCGCTCGAACAGGAGATCCTGGCGCAACTCGGGATTCCCGATCCCTATGCGGAACGGGAACGGATGGACTGACATGGCCGATTCCGAACCGACCCACGACAATCCGCGCCTTACGCAAAACCTGCCGGCCGTGGTGCCCCAGGCCGAGAACGGTCGCGCCACGACGGAAAGCTGGCTGCTGCGGGTGGTCCGCAGCCTGTTCGGCTGGAAGGCCGGATCGGTGCGCGACGATCTGCAAATCGTGCTCGATGCCTCGACCCCCGACGATGTCGGATTTTCCGCCGTCGAGCGCACCATGCTGCGCAATATTCTCGACCTGCATGAACGGCGCATCGCCGACGTCATGGTGCATCGGGCCGACATCGTCGCGATCAAGCGCGACATCCAGATCGGCGAACTGATGAGCCTGTTCGAGAGCGCGGCGCATTCGCGCCTCGTGGTCTACAATGAGACCCTCGATGATCCGGAAGGGATCGTGCATATCCGCGATCTCCTCGCCTTCATGACGGCGCGCGCGCGGGTGCCGGATGCAACCAAGACCCGGCGCAAGAAGCCGTCTCCGGCCGGGCTCGATCTGCGCAGCGTCGACCTCGCGCTGCCGCTGTTCGAGGCCAACATCATCCGCAAATTGCTCTATGTTCCGCCGTCGATGCGCGCGATCGACCTGCTGGCGCAGATGCAGGCTTCGCGCATCCACCTCGCGCTCGTCGTCGACGAATATGGCGGCACCGACGGGCTGGTGTCGATCGAGGACATCGTCGAGCAGATCGTGGGCGAGATCGACGACGAGCATGACAGCGACGTGCCGCCGGCGATCGTGCGCCAGGCCGACAATTCCTTCATCGCCGACGCGCGCGCCAGCCTCGACGACGTCCGCTCGGTGATCGGCGAGGATTTCGTCACCGGCGAGGCCGGCGAAGAGGTCGAGACGCTCGGCGGCTATCTGGTCAGTCATGTCGGCCGGCTGCCGGTGCGTGGCGAGGTCATTTCCGGCCCCGGCAATTTCGAGGTCGAAGTGCTGGACGCCGATCCGCGCCGGGTGAAGCGCCTGCGCATCGCCGTCCGCAAGGAGCGTGCCGCGCCACGGACGCAACGCGAGCCCCGCCGCCGCGAGGCCCCCTCCGAGGCCGGGCAACCTGCCAATAGTGGCAGTGCGAACCCGCCGTCCGGTGACGGAGCGGAAACCTCGTGAACAAGGCAAGCTGGACATTCGCAGGCCTCGGCCAGGCGATCATGCTGTCATGGGGCTGGAAACGCGCGAGCATCGCACTGGCCGCCGGCGTGCTGTCCGACCTTGCGATGGCGCCATTCAATGCCTGGCCGGTGCTGTTCCTGACCTTCCCGGTCATGGTCTGGCTGATCGACGGCGCAGGCGGGGGGCGGCTGCGCGGCGTTCCGGCCGCCGCGATGGCCGGCTTCTGGTTCGGCCTCGGCTATTTCGTGCCGGGACTTTACTGGATCGGCTACGCCTTCCTGGTCGACGCCTCGACCTTCGCCTGGCTGCTGCCTTTCGCCGTGCTGGGTCTGCCGGCCTATCTCGCACTGTTCATGGCCTTTGGCTTCGCGCTCGCCCGCCTGATCTGGACCTCCGACGCCGCGCGGGTCTTCGCGCTCGCGTTTGGCTTGACGGTGAGCGAATGGCTGCGCGGCCACGTGCTGACCGGCTTTCCCTGGAACGCCCTCGGTTATGCGCTGAGCGAGCCCCTGGCATTGGCGCAGTCGGCTTCCCTGATGGGCCTGTGGGGCATGACATTTCTCGCGGCAGCGATCTTCGCAAGCCCGGCGGTGCTGATCGACCGGGACGCGCGGGGCCGGACGCCGTGGCTCGCGCCGGCAGCCGCACTGGCACTGCTGATGGCGATGGGGGCGTTCGGCGCCGTCAGGCTGGCGCTGAACCCGACCGTCATGGACAAGGTCAAACTGCGGATCATGCAGCCCAACCTGGAACAGGACGCCAGGTTCAACTACGCCGCCAAGGCGGCGGTGATGCAGAAATATCTCACGCTCTCGGACCGCGCATCCGGCCCACAATCCACCGGCGTGCGGGACGCCAGCATCCTGATCTGGCCCGAATCCGCCTTTCCGTTCTTTTTGACGCGAGAGGCCGACGCGATGGCGGGGATCGCCGAGCTCCTGCCGAAAGGCACGGTCCTGATCACCGGCTCGGTTCGCGCCCCCGATCTGCCGCCCGGCGCACGCATTACGACGGCTTATAACTCGATCTATGTCATCGATCACGACGGCAGCGTGGTTTCGATCTACGACAAACTGCACCTCGTCCCGTTCGGGGAATATCTGCCATTCCAGGATTTCATGGAGCGGCTCGGCTTCGAGCAGCTCACCCGGCAGCAGGGCGGATTCATCGCGGGCTCGGTCAGGCGTACCCTGGAGATCCCGAACGCGCCGGGCGCGCTGCCCCTGATTTGCTACGAGGCGATTTTTCCCGCGATCGCCCGGTCGGGCGACGACCGGCCCGGATGGATGGTCAACCTGACCAATGATGGCTGGTTCGGAATCTCGACCGGCCCCTATCAGCATTTGCAGCAGGCGCGCATGCGTGCCATCGAACAGGGATTGCCGCTGGTCCGCGCAGCGAACACGGGCATCTCGGCCGTCATCGATCCGCTAGGGCGGATCGTCGCACACCTCGGGCTGGGGGTCGAAGGCGTCCTTGATTCGCGGCTGCCGTCTCCGATCGCGGAAACGATTTATGCGAGGCTTGGAGACATTCCCGCCGGGATTTTCGTGACCGCGGGCCTGTTGATCGCACTTTCGCGGCGCACGACCAAGCGAAACTCCTGACGTCTGCATATTCTTGCTCCTTTTTCATTGCGTCTCTTTATTTCGAGCAGATTCAAAGAAAAATTCTGCGGCATGCGGCATACCACTAGTTGACAGAAGCACCGCGCCATTCGCATTCTGAAGCCCCTCCCAGATACCAGTCATGCCTCTGTGAGACTGTATCGCCCAGCTGCAATCGTTTGCGTTCTGCCTGTTCTCGAGGAGTGCCGGATATGTCAAAAGCGCCCAATCCTGTTGACAAATATGTTGGCAGCAGGGTGCGCATGCGCCGTATCATGCTCGGTATGAGCCAGGAAAAACTTGGCGAAGCCCTGGGTCTCACCTTTCAGCAGATCCAAAAATACGAAAAGGGCACGAACCGGGTCGGCGCGAGTCGCATTCAGCAGATTTCCGAGATTCTTCAGGTGCCGGTGTCGTTCCTGTTCGAAGGCGGCCCGAGCGGCAAAATCGACGGCGTAAACGACGGCGGTTCGCCAACCTACGTTTCCGATTTCCTCGCGACATCGGAAGGCCTGGCCCTGACCCGCGCGTTCACCAAGATCGCCGACAACAAACTCCGGCGCAGCATCGTCGACCTCGTCGAACAGATTGCCACCCGCGAAGCGCCGGAAAAGGATTGAACACGGTCGTCAGACGACAGCCGCGGAGACGCGGCTGCAGTCTCACACCGAAGCCTGGTGCCGCCGATCTGAAGTTCCTGCGTCACCAGGGGCAGCGATATCCGATCTCGCGTCAGATTGTATCGGAGCCTCACCACCACCCCGTTGTTTTGGTTCGCTTTCCTGCACTCGAGCAGTTTCCGCTTCGCACCACGCCCGGTTGCTGATAAGGCCGCGCGGGGCACGCGAGGCTGGACGGTGACGATCCGTTTCCGTGTACAATCTGTAATGTCTCCAGCGCTGTCGCTGTTGTCTCGCCCGGGCCGACAAAGTCGCCTGCAGATATGTCTCCATTGAAGAAGTTTTCGCGATGACCGCCAATCTGTTCGACCCGAACGCCATCCTCGACGGCATCCGCCAATGGGTCGAGATCGAAACGCCGACGGACGCCCCCGAGCAGGTCAACCGGCTGGCGACCCTGGTCGCCGACGGCTATCGCGACCTGCCCGTCACAATCGAACGGGTTCCCGGAACGGCGGGGTGTGGCGATCATCTGGTGGTGCGGTCGTCCTGGGGGCAGGACGCGCCGGGCCTGCTGGTTCTGAGCCATATCGATACGGTGCACCCGATCGGCTTCATCGAGCGCCTCCCGTTCCGGATCGAGGGCGACATCGCCTTCGGACCCGGGATCTACGACATGAAGGGCGGCGCTTATCTCGCCTATCACGCGTTCCGCCAGCTCTGCCTGAGCGGCGAGCGCTCGCCGCTCGGCATCACCCAGCTGTTTACCTCGGACGAAGAGATCGGCAGCCCGACCTCGCGCGCGCTTATCGAGGCCGAGGGCCGCAAGGCGAAGTATGTTCTGGTGACGGAACCGGCCCGCGACGGCGGCAAGATCGTCACCGGGCGCAAGGGCGTCGGCCGCTTCGAAGTCTTCATCAAGGGCACCCCCGCCCATGCCGGCACGCGCCCGGAAGACGGCCGCAGCGCCATCCGCGAACTCGCCAATGTGATCCAGTCGCTGGAGGCCATGAACGATCTGGCCCGTGGCGTCACCGTCAATGTCGGCGTGGTCAGAGGCGGCACACGGCCCAACGTCATCGCCGAGCACGCCTACGCGGAAGTCGATTTGCGGGTTCCGACCATCGCCGATGCCGAGGAACTCGCCCTCAGGATTCTCACCCTGAAGTCACGCACCGCTGGAGTCATCGTCGAGGTCACGGGCGAGCTCAACCGACCTCCGTACGAGAAGGGTAACGCCGGCGCGGCGCTGTTCGAGCATGCAAGGACGCTGGCCGCGGACCTCGGCTTCGATCTCGTCGATACCTTCACGGGCGGCGGATCGGACGGCAATTTCACCGCGCCGATGACCGCGACCCTCGACGGCCTCGGCGTTGACGGCAAGGGCGCGCATACCCATTACGAGCAGATGTATATCTCCTCCATCGAGCCGCGCGCGCGGCTGTTGTACCGGCTGTTCCAGACGCTGCGATGACCGCCGCGGACGACGATCATCGCGACGGCGATCCGTCGGACGAGGACGGCACCGACGCGCCGCGCGCCTTTTTCGGCCGGCGCAAGGGGCACAAGCTGCGCCCCCACCAGGCCGACCTGATCGACCATCTGCTGCCGCATCTCGCGCTCGACATTCAGGCTCCAGAGCCGCCTGACCTGTCCAGCCTGTTCGATCCGCCGACCACGGAGCTCCGGCTCGAAATCGGTTTTGGCGGCGGCGAACATCTGGTCGCGGAGGCCCGCGCCCATGCCGACACCGGGTTCATCGGCTGCGAGCCCTACGTCAATGGCTTGGCGAAGATCCTGGCGCAGATCGAAGCGCACAACATCGGCAACATCCGCCTGTTCGCCGGCGACGCCGCCGAGCTGCTCGCCTGGCTGCCGCCCCGCGCGCTGGCGCGGATCGACCTGATCCATCCCGATCCCTGGCCGAAGCGGCGTCACTGGAAGCGGCGTTTCGTGCAGGACGCGACGATTGCCGCGATGGCACGCGTACTGAGGCCCGACGGCGAATTTCGCTTCGTCAGCGATATCGACGATTACTGCGCCTGGACGCTGGCGCATCTGCTGCGATCGCGTGATTTCGCCTGGACCGCCGAGCGAGCGGATGATTGGCGTCTGCCATGGGATGGCTACACCATGACGCGCTACGGACAGAAGGCCGCGCGGGAGGGCCGTGTCGCGGCGTATCTCAGATTTCGGAGAGTTGGTTAGCTCTCTCCGTCATTCCGGGGCGCGCAACGCGCGAACCTCAGGCGCGCAATTGCGCGTCGGGGAATCTCGAGATTCTCAGATGTGCAATTGCACATCATAGTTCGATCCTTTGCATCGCCCCGGAATGACGGAGCCGGGGAATGACGGCCCTGGAGGCTGCGGCGTGCAACGCCTCAATCCCGGCACGCCTCACGCCGCGGGCCGGCTCTTCCAGAAGTTCACCACGCGCTCGGCGGTCGATGGCATCAGCCGCATGAAATTCGCCCGTGCGGCTTCCAGATCGGCGGCGGCCGGCGACTGGTTCGGCCCGTAGCGGAGCAGGATCAGGGCGCGCACCGTCGCCCAGTCGAAGCCGATGGTCTTGCCGAGTATCAGGACCGGATCGTGCCGGTCGCCTGACAACAGCCGGTCGAGCGTCAAGAGTCTCACCCCCGACATGGCCGCCAGCGCGGCGACCGCTTCCTCGTAGCGCCAGGCCTTGGCGAAACCCAGCACGGCACCTTCGGTCAAGCCGCCGGCGGCGTGCAGCGAGAGAATGGTCCGTTGCGCCGAGACGAAATCGCGGCGGTTCTCCAGCCGCTCGGCGGCCTCCATCATCTCGGCCATCGCCTGCTTGATCGCCTCCTGCCGCTCCGGCTCGACAACATCGAACAGACGGCGGCGCACCACGTCGAGCGACCCGGCCAGCAGCTCCTTCAAATGCCGGTCGGAGAGATCGCGCCGCTGGCCGATCGTCAGCGTCAGCACGCCATCCCAGTTGGCGCGCCGGACCAGTTCGGAATAGCCGTTGTCGGAAAACTGGGCGCCGGCATTGCCGGCGGCGCGCCGCACCACCGCGCGATCGCCCCGGCGGATGATGACGTCGGTGAGAACGGTGGACAGCTCCGGCCGCTCCGACAGGGCCAGAAGATGGCCCTGACCCTTGACGCTGGCGATGTCGAGCAAGACCTGTTCGTCGAGCACCCGCGAGCGGCGCAGCAACGGCCCGGCCACCAGGATCTCGTTCTCGCGCGCCAGTTGACCGACCAGCGTGCGCGGCGCGTTCGCAAGCAGCGACAGGCGCTCGGCGAGATCGGCTCGCTCCCTGACGTCAGCATGCGGAACGAGATCGGTCAGAAGCCCGTCGAACAGGTCGACATGCCTCGGCCGCAGCGTCGCGGCATCCTGCAGGAAAAGCGCGGCAATTCGGCGCGCTGCCTCGGCGCGGCGTTCGGGATCGCCATGTCTGACGATTTCATCCAGCCCTGGGATCAGCGCGGTGGCGGCTGTCATTGACCCTGCTCAAAACGCAACCCGGACTGCGCAATCATCCCATCCCCGCCACCTGTCCGGCGAGGTTCATGGTAATTTATGAGGCCTTTGGTGAAGGAAGGGTTAGGCCCGAAGGTCCCGCCTTCGCAAAAGTACCGGCCAAATGAACTGCGAGGATTGGAATCGAAGCAGGAGGCCTTGCCGGAACCGGGAAAAGCCGTTATATCAGCGCCAACTTACGGTCTCATACGATAGCGTGGTGAGAGTGGGCCCCCCGGGACCCGCTCTTTTTTATTACCTGAATCCGCCCGATGCCGGTAACGGCGCCGACCGGTTCGGGGAACACGGCCGCACCAGGTAAGGCCGGCCAACCGGATGCCCGATCTGACACTGCACATGACCCATCCAGCCGCAGGTTCCGTGGACACTGATCTCGTGACCGACCCCTTGACCCTCCCCTTGGCCAGCCCCTCGGGCAGCGCCGGGGCGGATCTGTTGGCCGAGCCGCGGCTCGTGGTCGAGCCGGGCGTCGCGGCGCGGGTCGCTGCGGTGGCGGCACCGGTGCTGCAGGGCATGGGCTACCGGCTGGTCCGGATCAAGATTTCGGGAGAGGCCGGCTGTACGGTCCAGGTCATGGCCGAGCGGCCGGACGGCACCATGCTGATCGACGATTGCGAAGCGGTGTCGCGCGCGCTGTCACCGGTGCTCGATATTGCCGATCCGATCGACCGCGCCTACCGGCTGGAGATCTCCTCGCCCGGTATCGACCGCCCGCTGGTCCGCCGTTCCGATTTCGAACGCTATGCCAGCCATCTGGTCAAGATCGAGATGGCCGTTGCGCATCAGGGCCGCAAGCGGTTCCGTGGCACGCTGGGCGGCGTCGAAGGCAGCACGGTGCGGCTGACGCGCGATGAGGTGCCTGCGGGCGAGGACGCCGATGTGTGTCTCATCATGGAAGAGATCGCCGATGCCCGGCTGGTCCTGACCGACGAGCTGATTGCGGAATCGATGCGGCGCGGCAAGGCCGCGGAGCGTGAGCTGAAGCGCGAACTGGGGCTGGAGCCGCCGGCGCCGCCACATGCCAAGAACGCCATGACCAAGAGCGCGTTGACCAAGAGCGCGGCGGCGAAGCCGGGGCGGAGCAAGAAGCCGCTTCCGAAGAAGCCGTTACCGAAGAATACCAAACAGCACCGCCTCGCGGCTGAGCGACCGCGCAGAGGCGAACCCGATTTGACCGAAGGAGACTAGTTATGGCCGTCAGCGCCAACAAACTCGAATTGCTGCAAATCGCCGACGCTGTTGCGCGTGAAAAGTCGATCGACCGCAGCATCGTGATCTCGGCCATGGAAGACGCGATCGCCAAGGCGGCGCGGGCGCGCTACGGCAGCGAGACCGACGTCCACGCCGAAATCGACGCCAAGAAGGGCGAACTGCGGCTGTCCCGTCACATGCTGGTGGTCGAGCACGTCGAAAACCCCGCCAACCAGATTTCGCTGGTCGACGCCCAACGCGCCAATCCGGGCGCCCAGGTCGGTGACACCATTGCCGATACGCTGCCGCCGCTCGAATATGGCCGCATCGCCGCGCAATCCGCCAAGCAGGTGATCGTGCAGAAGGTGCGCGAGGCCGAGCGCGACCGCCAGTACCAGGAATTCAAGGACCGCATCGGCGATATCGTCAACGGCGTCGTCAAGCGCGTCGAGTATGGCAGCGTGATCGTCGATCTCGGTCGCGGCGAAGCCATCATCCGCCGCGACGAAATGCTGCCGCGCGAGCTGTTCCGCAACGGCGACCGCGTCCGCGCCTATATTTTCGACGTGCGGCGCGAAACCCGCGGTCCGCAGATCTTCCTGTCCCGCACCCATCCGCAATTCATGGCCAAGCTGTTCGCGCAGGAAGTGCCGGAAATCTATGACGGCATCGTCGAGATCAAGGCGGTGGCCCGCGATCCCGGCTCGCGCGCCAAGATCGGCGTGATTTCGCGCGATTCATCGGTCGATCCGGTCGGCGCCTGCGTCGGCATGCGCGGCTCGCGCGTGCAGGCGGTGGTCAACGAACTGCAGGGCGAGAAGATCGACATCATTCCGTGGTCCCCCGACATCGCGACCTTCGTCGTCAACGCACTGGCGCCCGCCGAAGTCGCCAAGGTCGTCATTGACGAAGACCGCGAGCGGATCGAGGTCGTCGTTCCCGACACCAACAATCAGCTGTCGCTTGCGATCGGCCGGCGCGGCCAGAACGTGCGCCTCGCGTCGCAGCTGACCGGCTGGGATATCGACATCCTCACCGAGCAGGAAGAATCGGAGCGCCGTCAGGCCGATTTCGAAAATTCCACACGCGTCTTCATGGAAGCGCTCAATGTCGACGAAGTCGTGGGCCAATTGCTGGCGTCGGAAGGTTTCACCTCGGTCGAGGAACTGGCGCTGGTGGATGTCAAGGAACTGGCGGGCATCGAGGGCTTCGACGAGGAGACCGCCAACGAACTGCAGACCCGTGCCAAGGAATATCTGGATCAACTCGAGAGCGAACTCGAAGCCAAGCGAAAGGAACTCGGCGTGGAAGATGCACTGAAAGCGGTACCCGGCGTCACGTCGAAGATGCTGGTGAAGCTCGGCGAGAACGAGATCAAGACCGTCGAGGACCTCGCCGGCTGCGCGACCGACGATCTGGTCGGCTGGGTCGAGCGCAAGGATGGCGGCGAGCAGACCAAGCACGCCGGCTTCCTCGATGGCATCGAAATCTCCCGCGACGAGGCTGAGCGCATGATCATGCAGGCCCGCGTCAAGGCCGGATGGATCACCGAGGCCGATCTCGCCAAGCAGGCCGAGACGTCCGAGACCGCCGAGACCCACCCGGCCTGATATCGCCGATGTGACGTTCGTGAACCGGAGGCCGCTCAAGATGGACCACGAATTTCGGAAGCGGTTGCTATAATGTTGCATGAGATGCCCGTTGCCATGACCACCCCACGCCTGAAATGACCGGAGAGACACCTCGCGCATGCTTGCGAACGCCGACCCCGATCTCGACAACGGACCGCGGACCGAGAGGGCCGCGACGTCGCGGATGTGCGTGGTCAGCCGCGAGGTGCGGCCGATCGGCGAGCTGATCCGCTTCGTCGTCTCCCCCCAGGGCGAGGTGATGCCGGATCTGAAACGCAGGCTTCCCGGCCGAGGATTGTGGATTTCGGCCTCGCGGCAGGTGGTTGCGGAAGCGGTCCGGCGTCACCAGTTTGGCAAGGGGTTCCGGCGCGACGTCCGCGTAGCGCCGACGCTGGCCATCGATACCGAGACATTGCTGGTCCGCAGCGTGGTTGAGGCCCTTGCCATGGCCGCGAAAGCGGGACAAGTGGTGTCCGGCTTTTCCAAGGTCGAGGCAGCGCTGGGGCCGCGGGCGGGCCGATCCGCCCTCGCCGGCCTGATCCACGCTTCCGATGGGGCCGCGGACGGAATTCGCAAACTTGATGCGCTGACACGTGAAAAAGAGGGGAACAGGGGTGAATCGGCTAAAATCCCGATCATCACTGCGTTAACTTCCGCAGAATTGGATTTGGCACTAGACCGGGCAAATGTGATACATGCAGCGCTGCTCGCGGGCCCGGCGAGCAAAACCTTCCTGTCGCGCAGCCAGACCTTGGTCCGATACCGGCTGGCAGGTGACGACAAGACCGCCGAAACAGCGGCCGCGAATTCTGAATAAAGACGACTTCTGAATACTGACGACTTGCATCAGACGACTTGCATAAAACGACTTGCATCAAACGACGTGCGGTGACGCACAACGCTAACCGAGATTAGGACTGCTGAATGGCCGAACAGAATACGCCTGGCGACAAGAAGCTGAGTGTCCCGAGCAAGACCTTGACGCTCAAGCCGCGCGTCGAGACGGGCACCGTGCGCCAGAGCTTCCCGCACGGCCGCAGCAAGCAGGTGGTCGTCGAAAAGCGCGGCAAGCGCCGGGTCGGCGGCGACGGGCCGATGGGCGAGACCGTGCATGCACCAGAGCCGCCGCCGCCGGTGGCGCCTCCGAGGGCTGCCGCGGCGCCAGCGCCCGCGCGCCCCACGCCGAGCCAGTCACCCGCGGCGGGTCGGGGTGGGTCCGGCGTGGTGTTGCGGACGTTGACCGAGGATGAGCGGTCGGCCCGCGCCAATGCGCTGGCCGACGCCAGGGTGCGCGATATCGAGGAACGCCGTCTGGCCGAAGAGGAAGCCAAACGGCGCGCCAGCCGCGAAGGCATCGAACAGGCCGAGCGGGAAGCCGCGGAAGCTCGTCGCAAGGCCGAGGAAGAGCGCCACCGGCTCGACGAGGAAGCCAAGCGCAAGGCCGAGCAGGAAGCCAAGAAGCGGTTCGGAGAAGGCGAAGCGCGGCCCGCAGCCGCCGGCGCCGCCACCGCGTCGACCGCGCCTGCGGCCCGTACGAGCGCCCGCCCCCCGGGCGGCGCGGCCTCCCCGGCCGCGGCGCGAACGGCAGCGGCAGCCGCAGCAGCCCCCGCTGCCCGCGCCCCCGTGGCCGCCGAAGCCGAGGAGGATGAAGGTCCGCGTCAGATCCGTCGCGGCCCGGGCGGCGTCGTCCGTCCCGCCCCGGTGAAGACCACCCAGAAGCCGGCTGCACAGAAGCAGCGCGGCCGCCTGACCGTCGTCACCGCGCTCACCGCCGATGACGTGCGCGAACGCTCGATCGCATCGTTCCGCCGCCGCACCCAGCGCCTCAAGGGCCATGCCGCGAACGAATCCAAGGAAAAACTGATCCGCGAGGTCGTGATTCCGGAAGCGATCACGATCCAGGAACTCGCCAACCGCATGTCCGAGCGCGCGGTCGACGTCATCCGCATGCTGATGAAGCAGGGCGCGATGCACAAGATCACCGACGTGATCGATGCCGACACCGCGCAGCTGATCGCCGAGGAATTGGGCCATAGCGTCAAGCGCGTGGCCGCGTCCGACGTCGAGGAAGGCCTGTTCGACAGCGTCGACGATTCCACCGACACCGAGCCGCGCTCGCCGGTCGTGACCGTGATGGGCCATGTCGACCACGGCAAGACCTCGCTGCTCGACGCGCTGCGCCACGCCAATGTGGTGTCGGGCGAAGCCGGCGGCATCACCCAGCATATCGGCGCCTACCAGGTGGTGGCGCCCGAGAGCGGCAAGAAGATCACCTTCATCGACACGCCGGGCCACGCCGCGTTCACCGCGATGCGCGCGCGCGGCGCCAAGGTGACCGACATCGTGATCCTGGTGGTCGCGGCCGACGACGGCGTCATGCCGCAGACGGTCGAAGCGATCAATCACGCCAAGGCCGCGAAGGTTCCGATGATCGTCGCGATCAACAAGATCGACAAGCCCGACGCCAAGCCGGAGCGGGTCCGCACCGAACTGTTGCAATACGAGGTGCAGGTGGAATCGCTCGGCGGCGATGTCGTCGATGTCGAGGTCTCCGCCAAGAACAAGACCAATCTCGACCGCCTGCTCGAAATGATCGCGCTGCAGGCCGATATCCTCGACCTCAAGACCAACTCCGAGCGTCCCGCCGAAGGCACCGTGATCGAGGCCAAGCTCGATCGCGGCCGCGGTCCGGTCGCGACCGTGCTGGTGCAGCGCGGAACGCTGCGGATCGGCGATATCATCGTCGCCGGTGCCGAAATGGGTCGCGTCCGCGCGCTGATTTCGGACCAGGGCGACACCCTCGATGAGGCCGGTCCCTCGGTGCCGGTCGAAGTGCTCGGCTTCAACGGACCGCCGGAAGCGGGCGACCGCCTCGCCGTGGTCGAGAACGAAGCCCGCGCCCGGCAGATCACGAGCTATCGCGCCCACCAGAAGCGCGAGAACGCCGCCGCCAGCATTTCCGGCATGCGCGGCTCGCTCGAGCAGATGATGTCGCAGCTCAAGACCGCGGGCCGCAAGGAATTCCCGCTGGTGATCAAGGCCGACGTGCAGGGCTCGCTCGAAGCCATCCTCGGTTCGCTGGAGAAGCTCGGTACCGACGAAGTCGCCGCCCGCATCCTGCATGCCGGCGTCGGCGGAATCTCGGAATCCGACGTCACGCTCGCCGAAGGCTTCAACGCCGCCATCATCGGCTTCTCGGTGCGCGCCAACAAGGAAGCCGCGGCAGCCGCCAAGCGCAACGGCATCGAGATCCGCTACTACAACATCATCTACGACCTGGTGGATGACGTGAAGAAGGCGATGAGCGGCCTGCTCGCGCCGACCTTGCGCGAAACCATGCTGGGCAACGCCCTGATCCTGGAAGTGTTCAACATTTCCAAGGTCGGCAAGGTCGCGGGCTGCCGGGTCACCGACGGCAACGTTGAACGCGGCGCCAATGTCCGGCTGATCCGCGACAACGTGGTCGTGCACGAAGGCAAGCTGTCGACACTGAAGCGTTTCAAGGACGAAGTGAAGGAAGTCCAGTCCGGCCAGGAATGCGGCATGGCCTTCGAGAATTACGGCGACATGCGTGCCGGCGACGTGATCGAGTGTTATCGCGTGGAGACGATCCAGCGCTCGCTGTAAGTCCGAATCTTACGAAGCGCGTGGATTTTTGAGTTGAAAATAGGGCGTCATGGCCGGGCTTGTCCCGGCCATCCATGCCTTACCTGATTCAGCAAGAATGCCTGATTCAACAAGCACGTTGGATGCCCGCGACAAGCGCGGGCATGACGATTTCGAGAGATAAACATGCCCCGTCACCAGAAAAAAAGCGCCGCTCCGGGCGGATCGCAGCGTCAGTTGCGTGTCGGCGAGACCGTGCGGCACGCCGTCGCCGAGATTCTGACGCAGGGTCACGTTCACGATCCGGATCTCGAAGGCCACATCATCACGGTGCCGGAAGTGCGGATGTCGCCCGACCTCAAGCTGGCCACGATCTACGTGATGCCGCTGGGCGGACGCGACACCGATGTCGTGATCGCAGCGCTCGAACGCCACAAGAAGTTCCTGCGCGGCGAAGTCGCGCGGCGCGTTAACCTGAAATTTGCTCCTGATGTCCGCTTCCGCGCCGACGAACGATTCGACGAAGCGGAACGGATCGAGAAATTACTGAGAACACCTGCGGTGCAGAGAGACCTCGCACCCGACTCGGACGAAAACTGATGACCGGCACGCCCGCCAACCACGCGATTGCGGCACCCGATGTGGAATCGCACGACGGCACGGAAAATAAATCCTTCGACGTCCGCCCCGACGAGCCGCGCGGCAACAACGATCCGCGTGCGGCCAAGCGGCAGCGGCCCAACAACCAGCCGCGCCGCGACAAGCGCGACGTTCATGGCTGGGTGGTGCTCGACAAGCCGATCGGCATGACCTCGACGCAGGCGGTCGCGGTCTTGAAGCGGCTGTTTCAGGCCAAGCGCGCCGGCCATGCCGGCACCCTCGACCCGCTCGCGTCAGGCGGTCTGCCGATCGCGCTCGGGGAAGCCACCAAGACCGTTCCGTTCGTGATGGACGGGCGCAAGCGCTACCGCTTCACGGTCGCCTGGGGCGAGGAACGCGACACCGACGACACCGAGGGCCAGGTGGTCAAGACCAGCGACGAGCGGCCCACCGCGGACGCGATTCGCGCGCTGCTGCCGCAGTTCACCGGGGTGATCGAACAGACCCCGCCGCGGTATTCGGCGATCAAGGTCCAGGGCGAGCGCGCCTACGACCTGGCGCGGGACGGCGAAATCGTCGAACTGGCCTCGCGCCCGGTCGAGATTCACGAATTAACCCTGATGGAACAACCCGATGCCAGCCACTCCGTGTTCGAGGCCGAGTGCGGCAAGGGGACCTATGTGCGGGCGCTGGCCCGCGATATGGGGCGTATTCTCGGCTGCTACGGCCATATTTGCGGCCTGCGGCGGACCCTGGTCGGCCCGTTCGGCGAATCCGACATGATTTCGCTGGAACATTTGCAGGCTTTGTGCGATAGAGCCGCGGCCGGCGAGGGAAGCCTCGCCGACGCGCTTTTGCCCGTTGAGACCGCGCTGGACGACATCCCGGCACTGGCCATCACACGGGCTGATGCGGCAAGGCTTCACAGGGGCCAGGCCGTTTTGTTGCGCGGACGGGATGCGCCCAATTGTAGCGGCACAGTCTATGTCACGGTGGCAGGCCGTCTTCTGGCGCTTGCCGAAATTGGCAATGGCGAACTCATCCCCAAGCGCGTGTTCAACCTGACCGGACTGACTGCAAGTCATGGTCGCAACGAGAGAGTTTGACGATGTCGGTTACCGCCGAGCGCAAAGCGGAAATTATCAAGACGAATGCCACCAAGGCCGGCGACACCGGCTCCCCGGAGGTTCAGGTCGCGATCCTGTCGGAACGCATCAACAACCTGACCGGGCACTTCAAGAGCCACGTCAAGGACAACCATTCCCGTCGCGGCCTCCTGAAGCTCGTGTCGACGCGTCGTTCGCTTCTGGATTATCTCAAGAAGAATGACGAAGCCCGATACAAGGCGCTGCTCGAGAAGCACAACATTCGCCGTTGAGCTTTGAAGTCTACGCGCGCGTGTTGCGCGCGTCTTTGCATGATCGTGCGAAGCCGGCACTCGGTTTTAACGCCACGTTCATGGGTTTGTGCGTGATCCGGAAACACGAGTTTCCGAAATGGATTTCGTGCAGACATGCGTCATGCGCCCCGCGGCAATCCGGCAGCTGGGCGTGACGGGCAAGATGCCCGTGCTACCCGGAAGGATGGACGCCATCCAAAATATGAAAACCATGGCAGGATCGCCGGACGCTGATCATACGCGTAGATCAGCGTCCCGCAATCTTGCGCATGGTTTTTGTGTTTCAGGCGTCCCTTCTTTCGTGAACCGATGAAAGAAGATCTAAATGTTCAATATACATTCAGTCGAAATCGACTGGGGTGGACGTCCCCTCAAGCTTGAAACCGGCAAGATCGCACGCCAGGCCGACGGCGCCGTGCTGGCGACCTATGGCGAGACCGTGGTGCTCGCCACCGTGGTCGCGGCCAAGACGCCGCGCGAGGGCGTCGACTTCCTGCCGCTGACCGTCGACTATCAGGAAAAGACCTATGCCGCGGGCCGCATTCCCGGCGGCTATTTCAAGCGCGAAGGCCGCCCCACCGAAAAGGAAACGCTGGTCTCCCGCCTGATCGACCGTCCGATCCGCCCGCTGTTCGTCGATGGCTGGCGCAACGAGACGCAGGTGATCATCACCACCCTGTCGCACGACATGGAGAACGATCCCGACATTCTGGCGATGGTCGCCGCCTCCGCGGCGCTGACCCTGTCGGGCGCACCGTTCAAGGGACCGATCGGCGCTGCGCGGGTCGGCTTCGTCAATGACGAATACGTGCTCAACCCGACGCTCGACGAAATGGCCGACACCCAGCTCGATCTGGTCGTCGCCGGCACCTCCGACGCCGTGCTGATGGTCGAGTCGGAAGCCAAGGAGCTCAACGAAGACATCATGCTCGGCGCCGTGATGTTCGGTCACCGCCATTTCCAGCCGGTGATCAAGGCCATCATCGAGCTTGCCGAGAAGGCCGCCAAGGAGCCGCGCGACGTCAAGGTCGTCGACGAGAGCGCGCTGGAGAAGGAAATTCTCGGCCTCATCGAGCAGGAGCTGCGTACGGCCTATGCGATCCCGATCAAGCAGGAACGCCAGGCCGCGGTCGGCGCCGCCAAGGACAAGGTGATGGCGCACTACTTCCCGGAAGGGCAGGAGCCGAAATACGACAAGCTGCGCATCGCAGGCGTGTTCAAGGAGCTGGAAGCCAAGATCGTCCGCTGGAACATTCTCGATACCGGCAAGCGCATCGACGGCCGCGATTCCAAGACCGTGCGCAACATCATCGCCGAGGTCGGCGTGCTGCCACGCGCCCACGGCTCCGCACTGTTCACCCGCGGCGAAACCCAGGCGATGGTGGTGACCACGCTCGGCACCGGCGAGGACGAGCAATATATCGACGCGCTGTCGGGAACGTACAAAGAGACGTTCCTGCTGCACTACAACTTCCCTCCCTACTCGGTCGGTGAAACCGGTCGCCTCGGCGGCACCAAGCGTCGCGAGATAGGTCATGGCAAGCTGGCCTGGCGTGCGATCCATCCGGTGCTGCCGCCGCATCACGAGTTCCCCTACACGGTGCGCGTGGTCTCCGAGATCACCGAATCGAACGGCTCCTCGTCGATGGCCTCGGTTTGCGGCGCTTCGCTGGCGCTGATGGATGCCGGCGTGCCGCTGAAGCGGCCGACCGCGGGCATCGCGATGGGCCTGATCCTGGAGGGCGAGCGCTTCGCGGTGCTGTCGGACATTCTCGGCGACGAGGATCATCTCGGCGACATGGACTTCAAGGTCGCCGGCACCGAAGTGGGCATCACCTCGCTGCAGATGGACATCAAGATCGAGGGCATCACCGAGCAGATCATGCACGTCGCGCTCGGCCAGGCCCGTGACGGCCGCATTCACATCCTCGGCGAGATGTCCAAGGCCCTGACCGCGGCCCGCGCCGAGCTCGGCGAATACGCGCCGCGCATCGAGACCTTCAAGATCGCCACCGACAAGATCCGGGAAGTGATCGGCACCGGCGGCAAGGTGATCCGCGAGATCGTCGAGAAGACCGGCGCCAAGATCAACATCGAGGACGACGGCACCGTCAAGGTCGCCTCCAACGACGGTGATGCGATGAAGGCCGCCATCAAGTGGATCAAGTCGATCGCCTCCGATCCGGAGATCGGCCAGATCTACGAGGGCACCGTGGTCAAGGTGATGGAGTTCGGCGCGTTCGTGAACTTCTTCGGCTCCCGCGACGGCCTCGTCCACATCAGCCAGCTCGCCGCCAACCGCGTGCAGAAGACCTCCGACGTCGTCAAGGAAGGCGACAAGGTCAAGGTCAAGCTGCTCGGCTTCGACGACCGCGGCAAGACCCGGCTGTCGATGAAAGCGGTCGATCAGGAGAGCGGCGAGGACCTCGAGGCCAAGCAGAAGCCGGACGCCCCGGCGCCGCGCGAAGCCGCCGGCGAGTAATCGCGGCAGGTCTGGAAACAAGCAAGGGGCGGCCTTTCGGTCGCCCTTTTTATTGGCCGCATCAGCGTCCATCGCTGTCATCATCCGCGAAAGCGGATGATCCAGTATTCGAGGGGCGCCGGTGTGGCCTCGAACGGCCTCGGCGTACTGGATCCCCCGCTTTCGCGGGGGATGACGAGTTGGGCGCGGGCGAGCCGCGGCGCGCCTTACGCCAGGTCGAAGCGATCGGCGTTCATCACCTTGGTCCACGCCGCCACGAAATCCCTCACGAACTTCTCCTTCGCGTCGGCGCAGGCATAGACTTCCGCAAGCGCGCGAAGCTGCGAGTGCGAGCCGAAGATCAGGTCGGCACGGGTGCCGGTCCACTTGACCTCGTTGGTCTTGCGATCGCGCGCCTCGTACACGCCGTCAGCACCGGTGGACGGATGCCATTGCGTGCTCATGTCGAGCAGGTTGACGAAGAAGTCGTTGGTCAGCGTCCCCGGCTTGCTGGTGAAGGCGCCGTGCCTGGAGTTGCCGACATTGGCGCCGAGCACGCGCAGGCCGCCGACGAGAACCGTCATCTCGGGGGCGGTCAGCGTCAGCAATTGCGCCCGATCCACCAGCAGCTCCTCGATCGATACGAGCTGCTCGCCGCGGACATAATTACGGAAACCATCGGCGGTCGGTTCGAGCGCGGCAAAGGAGTCGACGTCGGTCTGCGCCTGCGAGGCGTCCATGCGGCCCGGCGTGAAGGGCACCTTCACGTCAACGCCGGCGCTCTTTGCGGCCTGCTCGATTCCCGCGCTGCCGCCGAGAACGATCAGGTCAGCGAGCGAGACTTTCCGCTCGCCGGTCTGTGCCGCGTTGAACTCCTTCTGGATCGCTTCGAGCTTGCCGAGCACTTTCGCAAGCTCTGCCGGCTGGTTGACGTCCCAGTCCTTCTGCGGGCTGAGCCGAATGCGACCGCCATTGGCACCGCCGCGCTTGTCGGAGCCTCGGAACGTCGACGCCGACGCCCACGCCGTCGAAACCAGTTCCGAGACGGTCAGCCCGGAGGCCAGGATCTTTGCCTTCAGTGCCGCAATATCCTGCTCGCTCACCAGTTCATGGTTGATCGCGGGGATCGGGTCTTGCCACAGCAGTTCCTCCTTCGGAACCAGCGGGCCGAGATAGCGCGCGATCGGCCCCATGTCGCGATGCGTCAGCTTGAACCAGGCGCGTGCGAAGGCATCCGCGAACTGATCCGGATTCTCGCGGAAGCGCCTGGAGATCTTTTCGTAGGCGGGGTCGAGCCGCAAGGCGAGGTCCGTCGTGAGCATGGACGGTGCATGATGCTTCGAGGTGTCGTGCGCATCCGGCACCGTGCCCGCGCCCGCCCCACCCTTCGGTGTCCACTGGTGCGCGCCGGCCGGGCTCTTGGTCAGCTCCCATTCGTAGCCGAACAGGTTCTCGAAGAAGTTGTTGCTCCACTTCGTCGGCGTCGTGGTCCAGGTGACCTCGAGGCCGCTGGTGATCGCGTCACCCGCGATGCCCGTGGCATATTTGCTCGACCAGCCGAGCCCTTGCGCCTCGACGTCGTTGCCTTCCGGCTCTGGACCGACCAGCGTCGCATCGCCGGCGCCGTGGGTCTTGCCGAAGGTGTGACCGCCGGCGATCAGCGCGACCGTCTCTTCGTCGTCCATCGCCATGCGCGCGAACGTCTCCCTGATATCCCGGGCGGCAGCGAGCGGATCCGGCTTGCCGTTCGGTCCTTCCGGATTGACGTAGATCAGGCCCATCTGCACGGCACCGAGATGCCCATGAAGTTGGCGATCGCCGGAGTAGCGCTGGTCGTCCAGCCACTTGGCCTCGGGGCCCCAATTGACGTCCTGCTCCGGCTCCCAGACATCGGCGCGGCCGCCGCCGAAACCGAAGGTCTTGAAGCCCATCGACTCCAGCGCGACGTTGCCGGCGAGGATCATGAGGTCGGCCCAGGAGATCTTGCGGCCGTATTTCTGCTTGACCGGCCACAACAGCCGGCGCGCCTTGTCGAGGTTCGCGTTGTCAGGCCAGCTATTGAGCGGCGCAAAGCGTTGCTGCCCGGTTCCGCCGCCGCCGCGGCCGTCGCCGATTCGATAGGTGCCAGCGCTGTGCCAGGCCATGCGGATGAACAGCGGGCCGTAATGGCCGAAATCGGCCGGCCACCACGCCTGCGAATCCGTCATCACGGCATGCAGGTCCTTGGTCACGGCATTCAGGTCGAGGCTCTTGAATTCCTTGGCATAGTCGAACCCTTCACCCATCGGGTCGGAGAGGCCGGAGTTCTGGTGGAGAATCCCAAGGTCGAGCTGTTTCGGCCACCAGTCACGGTTGCTGTGCGCGCGGCTTCCGCCTGAAAACGGGCATGCGGTTTTGTCGTCCATTATTGCCTCCACTCGTATCTTGCAGGGTTTTCCCGCCCTCACGTGCGGCCATTGTACGTGGGGCATTTCATCAGGTAAAGTTGCCTTTGGTGATCATTGCGATAAGATATCCTGATGCTTCACGTGACACTTCGGCAGCTTCGCTATTTCGACGCCCTGGCGCGTCATGGCCACTTCGGTCGTGCCGCAGAGGCATGTACGATTTCACAGCCGGCCCTTTCGATGCAGATCAAGGAGCTGGAGGAGGCTCTGGGCGGTGTGCTGCTGGAGAGAAATGCCCGGCAGGTCGCACTGACGGAGTTGGGAGAAAGACTGGCCCAGCGCGTCCGCGACATCCTGCGCTCGGTCGATGAACTGGCCGACATCGCGCGCACATCGCGGGACCGGCTCGAAGGCCGGCTGCGAATCGGCATGATCCCGACGATTGCCCCCTATCTGCTGCCGACCGTCGTCGGTGACCTCACGCGAACACATCCCGCACTTGACCTTCACGTCCGTGAAACGGTGACGCCGAAACTGATCCGGGAGCTCGCGGAAGGCCGGCTCGACACGGCCATCGTGGCGCTGCCGGTGTCCGAACCCTGGCTCACCGAGGTTGGCCTGTTCGCGGAAAACTTCCTGCTGGTTCGGCCGGGCGCGGACGAGGGAACGCCGGTGCCCAGCAGCGAAACGCTGCGCGAAATGCGGCTGCTTCTGCTGGAAGAGGGGCATTGCTTTCGCGATCAGGCGCTGTCGTTCTGCAACATGCGACTGTCGCCGCCGCGCGAAGTGCTGGACGCAAGCTCGCTGTCGACACTCGTTCAGATGGTTGGCGCCGGCATCGGCGTCACCCTGATCCCGGAGATGGCCGTCGCGGTGGAGACACGCTCGGCGTCGGTGTCGGTCGCTCGCTTCGAGGATCCGCAACCACAGCGCACCATCGGCATGGTCTGGCGCAAGACCACGCCTCTGGCCAGACAGCTCCTGCAGATTTCCGAAGTGGTTCGTCTCTCGGCCGCCGCGCTCCGCGAGCAACACGCGCAAGGATCGTCACCGCCTGATCTCCGGGCCTGAGGAACGTCGCATGACTTGACCTGGGCGAAGCAGGCCAGCACCCGGAAGCTCGCAATTCACGGCAGCGCATCCTCGTCAGGCCGCAAATGTCAAACCTGCTCGGCTCGTGTTGCGGAGATCCCGGACACGCCGTAGTTTCAACCTTAGTCTCGCCTCAAACTCGCCGAAGCCTGCCGGCGATCCCCAGAGCAGCCGGAGTAAGTCATGGTGCGGTCGGTCGCCGTTGTGGTCGTGTTGTCATTGCTGGTCTCGGCCGCCGCGGCGCAGACGCCACCCGTACCGGGGGCGCAGACGCCCACGCGCGCAACTGTGGCCAAAAAGCCGGTACCGCAAGGCAAAGGCGGCATGAAGCCCGCCGGTCCCGAGACCGGGCCCTGCCAGCTCGGCGTCGTCGCCGCGATCGATGACAAGTTTGCCGTTCAGAAGATCGGCATCACCGTATTCGGCAACGAACTGGCGGAGGCGCCGGTGGAATGGGGCTACAACGATATCGTGGTCGAGCGGGTTCGTGCGGCCGCCCCTGCAGGCACAACAGTGCGGCGTATCGCCTACCCGAAGGGCGCCTTCGATCGCTATTATAATCCACCGGAGTCGCTGTTCGGCAATTCACGCGGCGACTTTGTCGCCATCGTCCAGCAAATCATCGGCAACGCCCATTGCGAGCGCTACATCGTCATCGTCGGCTTTCAGGGGACGTCGGCCGACAGCCACCAACCCATCAAGGGCATGGGCATCGTCAATCGGGGTAGCCCGCTGTCCAGCGCGACCAACATCTTTGCCAATCTGATGGTGCAGATGTTCGATGGGAAGACTCTCGAAATGCAAAGCAACCTCTCCCGTGTGGGAGCAGCGTTGGCGGATGCATTCAAACCCGACAACCGAAAACCGGTCGGCGAGATCGATAACAGTGCATTTCCGGAGTCCGCCGCGGCCGCGGCCCATAATGCGATGCTGCGCGATCGCACCCGCGCAGTGTTGGCTGCTCATCTCGACAGGGTATTGCCTCGATATCTGAAACCGGATTGACCACTCCCTCGCGAGACTCTCCATGACCGAACCCGTGATCCGCCCGGCCTGCCCCGACGACTACGACGCGGTCGCGCGCGTCTGGATGGAGAGCTGGGTCTCGACCGGACTTGACGACGCCAGCGATGCGCTGCTGGCGAAACTGCAGGCACGCGTCCGGCACGAGATCGACAGGGGCTGGAGCCTGTTCGTCGCCGATGACGAGGGACGGCTCGCGGCGATGCTGGCTATGCACCTGCCGCAGCTCTATCTCGACCAGCTGTTCGTCGCGCCGGATTATCAGGGACAATCGCTCGGACGACGCCTGCTTGCGTTCACGCGCGAGAAGCTGCCGGACGAGATCTGGCTGCGCTGCGTCCGCGAGAACGAGAAGGCCTGGCGATGGTACGAGCGCGAAGGCTTCGTGCTCGAAAAGGAAGCGATCGAGCCGGCGCTGGGGCGCATGATGAAATATTATCGATGGACGAAGAGCGGATGCGCGAAAGCATCGTCTTGCGTGTGACCTCGGAGCGCTCTAATTTCGAAACTTGACCGCAATCGCCGAGTACCCATGCTTCGAGTCGCCGTCATCGCGTTTCTTGTTGTCTGTGCTCCGATTTCCTCATTCGCGCAGACCCAGCCGGCATCCTCGGAGACACCGCGGCCGGCGGCACTGGCGGCGAAGCCTACTGCCAAGAAGCCTGCGCGACCGCCCGAGGCCGCCGCAAAGTCGACCAGGCCGGCAGATGGCGGGGCCTGCCAGATCGGCGTCATTCCCATTGCCGGCAACCTGTTCCTCGTCGAGACGTTCGGGCTCATCAGGTTCGCCGATACGTATGCGCGGGTAGCGGTCGACGGTTGGGCGTTGGACGAACTGGTCGTTGCGCGCGTTCGGGCCGCGGCACCCGGCATGTCCGTGCGGAGAATCCCCTTCACCAAAGAGGAGCTCGCGCAGCATCGAAAGCCGGTTTCAATCTTCGACAGCGACGCCAACATCAGGGAATTCGCTCAATACGTGTCCCGCGGAATGAACTGCGAGCGTTACGTGGTCGTGCACCGGCACGGCGCCAGCCAACCAGAATTTGGCATTGGTATCTCGAAGCGCCCCTTTGCCAAGGAAGCGACGCTGTTTGCCATGATGTATGTCCGCATCTATGACGGACAAACCTTTCGACTGATCCGAGAGGCGCCCGCCCTGATGACCGAGGATACATTCGTCGAGCGCCTGCTCCACAGCCCGCTTGGAGGTCCTTCGCGCCAGTTGGACGTGGCGATGTTTCCGGACAGGCCTGCCGACGCCATAACCAATCCGGTGCTCCGTGACGGCGTCCGCGCGATGCTGACGGCAAGCCTCGACAAGACTCTGCCGGCGTTGCTTGCGCAGTAGCGCGCCTGCTCGACAGCCTCGGCCTGATTGCTCGATGCCAATCTCCGGAAGACGCAGGTTGCGCACCATCAAATCTTCAGCTTCAGCAGGAAGGACCCGGACTGCTGGAGATAGCCTGATGTCGTGGCCTGCACGCCGTACCGGAGGCTCAAGTCGAATTTGTCGCCGGGGTTTGCAGTGAGCCCGAGACCGCCGGAATAGAGCCACGGTGAGACGTCGATCCCGCGCGTGACGAAGCTGTCGCCGCCGCCCGCGAACGCCGCGGTGATCTGCAGCCCCTGCCTGATCGTGTTGTAGCCGAGGCCGGCTTCCGCGATCAGCGAGACATCCTTGGAGATCCGATAGAAGCTTTTGACTCCCGCCTGCACCAGCAGTTCGCGATAGGTCTGCGAATCCACGTTGAGATTGAGGCCGCCCGCGCCGGTTTCGCGGTAGGCGTCGGCGCGAACCTCGCCGTAATCGAGCCGCAGCGTCGGCGCGAGCGTCAGCCGTGGCTGCAGCGGGATCAATTGCTTGATGCCGAGACCAGCGTGACCGGTGGTGCTGCGATAGCTCGCCGACGCCGTGCTGCCCATGAAGGAGATAGAGCGGGTTTCGCCTGATACGTTGATCCCGCCATCGAACTGGACATCGGCGATGGTATCCGGACTCAGCGCGTAGGCGCCGTAAAGGCCGAGTCGATAAGAATCGAGACCGAGGCGATTGGGGACTGAGTCATCGCTTCCCGTGATCGACTGATGTGTATAGGCCAGCATCCCGCCCAGCGTCGCCCGGGGCGAGACCGTCTGGTCGATACCCGCCACCACGCCGCCACCCGAGGCGCGGTAGCCGAGCGCGCCATCGGAGCCGCCCTGCTGCGCGAAGCCGCCAAGCGGCTTGAGCCAGACATGGCGTTCCGCGGCGGGCGCACCTGATGTCATGACGTTGTCGAGACGATCAACCACGGCGCGCTGAATGTCGCGCTGCGTGACATAGGTGGCCTGCGACGCGGCACCTGTGAGGACTGGCAGGGTCTGGCTGATCGCCGTGGACAGGCCTGATGCGCCGAGATTGTCGAGGGCCGCGAATGTCGACGCCATTTCGCCGGTCACACTGGCTGGCGTTGCCGCCAGTCGATACAGCACATCGGCGGCACCCAGCCCGGCGCGGTTGTGCGCGGCCGCAAGCACCGCGGCATAGGGCTGAACCAGCGAGAGATAGGCCACCCCTCCGGAGGGATTGCCGCTCAGATCATAGGTGCTCACAGCCATGAGCGTCCCGGACGCATCGCCGGTGGCGGTCCCGTAGAGACTGGTGAGATTGCCGCGCGACAGCGTGTTGAACAGCACCTTGCCCTCGGGGGTCACCGAGCCGAGCAAGGTAAAGGTCCCCGTGCTGCTTCCGTTGGGCGCTAGGCCGGTGCCCCAGAAGTACCCGTTCTGATAGTTCGTCACCACGAAGCGCCCGGGCGATGTCGTGCCGAACATGGCCGGGCTGACAATCCGCCAGGGCGTGCCGGACATCCAGGCCCATTGCGGCACCGAGTTCGCCGGAACAGGCTGTGGCGGCGGCGGCGTGAAACTGGCCGGATCATACGGCAGCATGTAAGCCCAGTGCGTGACCAGCAGGCTGCCGCCCGTGATCATCTGCATTTCCATCTCGGTCACGCCGTTGATGATCCGCATCTGACCGAGACCGACGGTCGCAGTTCCTCCGGACGTCGGCGTGAAGATCATCGTGATCTGCCCGGCGGGCGTCACAAAACCCTGGATGGTGGAGTTGTCGGTCACGACAGCCGGCCCGATGGCAAGCTTTGCGGTGCTGGTTCCGGTGAACGCCCCGTTGCTGGCGACGCCAAGCGTCCACAGCGTCTGATCGCCGATCGGAATCGGGTTGGAGAACCCGGTCTTCGGCGCGGCATAGGCCAGGAGTTGCGGGACCGGCACGTACCAATGCGTGTTCGTGAGCGTCGAATCCCAGATCGTGGACTGTGCCACGGCGGGTGAGCCGCTGCCCGACATCAGCACGCAGCCTGCCAGGCTCAGGATCCAGGGGCGAAGCATCGCAGACATCACCAGCAAGGTTCAACCTGGTTGGAGATCGGGGCCACACGCCACTTGGCTCCGGGCCGCGGACCAGGCCCGAGACGCTCTCAGAGTGCCTCGGATTGCGCCGCCGTGCGCCCCATATTCATGGGGACGCAACCGCCGGACGCCACGTTGCGGCACCTGTCCACAACTCAAACAGGCTGCTCGCTCGCGCCGGATTGCATCAGGAGCCGTGACCGAGGGTCGAGCAGATCATCCGGACAGGCCGGCCCGGAACAGCTTGCGCAGTTGAGGAACTCACTTTAGCAATCCGGCCCTGCCGTCCTCCATCTGCCAGGTTGTCATGATCAAGGGTTTCGTCGTCGCGGTCTTGCTGTCCTTTTGCGCCGAAACGGCATGGGCGCAGACTCCGCCCGCGCAGGGCATTCCACCCGATGCACCCGCGGCAAAATCCGCAGCCAAAAAGCCGGCATCGAAATCCAGGGCGGTCACGACACCCAGATCGGAAAATGCTGCTTGCGACCTTGGAGTCATAGCGGCGGCCGGCAACCCGATCGGGTTGAAGAAAGTGGGCATCACGGTTTTTGGCAACGAGTATTCCGAAGTCGCCTCCGACGCCTGGGGTATTGACGATCTCATTGTCGCGCGTGTGCGCGCCGTGTCAGGCCCGGGCGTGGCGGTGCGGCGTATCGTCGTTGGTGGGGAGGGCTTGTTCGAACTCTACAAGAAGCCTGGAAAGGGATTTTTTAACAATCCTCGCGAAAACCTCACCGAGGCCGTTCGGCATATCGCAGCCAACAGCCACTGCGCACGTTACATCGCGGTCACGAGATCAATCGGAAATTTGGGCGGCACCAACCAGACGCTCGAGGGCATCGGAATCCTCACACAGGGCCCTTTCGGCAAGGTGGCGGTGTTCGTCAATGCCGCGATTGCCGTTTTCGAGGGACAGAACTTCGTCATTCGCGATGATCCGTTCGCAAGTCTCGGAGCCCGGTTGTCGCAAATGGGCAAGGACGAGCGCCTGCGCGCGGTCGAAGGCGCAGAGTTTCCCGCCTCGCCCGAAGCCGCGGCCAAGGATACCAGGCTGCGCGATGCCGCGCGCACGTTGCTTGCGGAACGGCTCGACAGGATCTTGCCGGAATACCTCAAGGAGTGAACGGTTCGACGGGATCAAAAGGTCGCATCTGCACGTTTGCTGCCGGAGGTCTCGGCCTGCATTCTGCCGCCAATCCCTCATACGCCTAGACTGAAGCTAGAGAGGAGACTTCCCGATGATGCAACTCTACTGGGCGCCACGCTCGCGTTCCTTCACTGCACTATGGCTGATGGAGGAAACCGGGCAGCCCTACGAACGCGTGCTGGTCGACATTACCACCGGCGCGCAGCGGAAGCCCGAGTATCTCGCCATCAATCCGATGGGCAAGGTTCCGGCCTTGAAGGACGGCGATGCCACGCTCGCTGAATCTGCCGCGATCTGCGCCTACGTCGCCGAGCGCTATCCGCAAGCAAACCTCGCGCCTCCGGTGGGCGATCCGCTACGCGCGAAATTTTTCTATTGGCTCTTCTTTGCGCCGGGCTGCGTCGAGCCGGCGATGGTGGAGATTTCGACCAAGATCACGATGAATCCCGTTGCCGCCGGCTGGGGCGATGCCCAGCGCGTCTTCGACGTGCTCGACGCGGCGCTGGCGAAAGGCCCCTGGCTTCTCGGCGACAATTTCTCGGCAGCGGACATCGCGATCGGCGCAGGCCTGAACTTCGCGGTCCGGCTGTTCAAGATGGTGCCGTCGCGCCCCTCCTTCGAGGCCTACGTCGCGCGCTGCATGGCGCGGCCCGCGTTCCAGCGCGCTGAAAAGATCGCGGCGGGATAGCGATCCGTCGCGACATCCGGCCAACAGATACCGCATGCGCCGGCGGCGACACGACACCGCCGCGCTCCGATGGGGTTGCGCCCGACGGTCGCGCCCGGAGCGCACGGTCTTGCCCGCCTGGCGGAGGCGCCGGACATCGCGCTGTGGCAGTCGCTGGGTGAGCCATGGACGATCGGGCGGCTGTTGCGCCGACATGATCGCGACAGCATCGAAACGCTCTGGCGCGAACGCGCCATCGAAGCCGCTTGAAATTTGCGATCGGCATCAGAGCGCGGCCGCGCGCTACTGATCGGTGTCCTTCAATTCGTCCGGCCGCGGCATCGAGATGACATTGTAGCCGGAGTCGACAAAGTGGGTTTCCCCGGTGACGCCGCCGGACAGCTCCGACAGCAGATACAGTGCCGAGCCGCCGAGTTCATCGAGCGTCACGCCGCGCCCGAGCGGCGAATGCTTCTGCTGGAACGCGAACATCGCGCGCGCATCGCCGATGCCGGAGCCCGCCAGCGTACGGATCGGACCAGCCGAGATGGCATTGACGCGAATGCCGCGCCGACCGAAGTCGCTCGCGAGGTAGCGCACCGATGCTTCCAGTGCCGCCTTTGCGACGCCCATCACGTTATAGTTAGGCATCACCCGCGTCGACCCGCCGAAGGTCAGCGTGATCATCGCCCCGCCGGTATCCGGCATCAGGTCCGCGGCACGCCTGGCAAGCTCGGTGAAGGAGAAGCAGGAGATCAGCATCGTGCGCGAGAAATTCTCGCGCGTGGTGTCGGCATAGCGCCCCTTGAGCTCGTTCTTGTCGGAGAACGCGATGGCGTGCACCAGGAAATCGAGCCCACCCCATTTTTCGCGCAGCGCCGCGAACACGGAATCGACGCTTGCGATGTCTTCGACGTCGCACGGCAGCACCGTATCGACGCCGAGCGATTGCGCCAGCGGCTTGACGCGCTTGCCGAGCGCATCGCCCTGATAGGTGAACGCAAGCTCCGCGCCCTGCGCGGCGAGGGCTTGGGCGATGCCCCAGGCGATCGAATGATCATTGGCGACGCCCATGACCAACCCGCGTTTGCCCTTCATCAGGTCCTGCATGTAGGCGTCACTTTCATTTTCGTCATGCCCGGGCTTGACCCGCGCATCACGACTTCAGCGGTCTCAAGCAAACACGTGGGCGGCCGGGACAAGCCCGGCCATGACGGTGAATTCAGGTATGCAATCCGAAAGTAATCTCACGCATCCATGCGCTTGAACACCAGCGTGGCGTTGGTGCCGCCAAAGCCGAACGAATTCGACAGCACCGTACCCAGCTTGACGTTATCGATGCGCTTGCGCACGATCGGCATGTCGGCGAACACTGGATCGAGTTCGGTGATGTTGGCGCTTTCGCAGACGAAGCCGTTGTTCATCATCAACAGCGAATAGATCGCTTCCTGGACGCCGGTGGCGCCGAGCGAATGACCCGTCAGCGCCTTGGTCGCCGAAATCGGCGGGCACTTGTCGCCGGTGCCGAACACCTTGCGGATCGCCTCGATCTCCGGCGGATCTCCCGCCGGCGTCGACGTGGCGTGCGGGTTGATGTAGTCGATCCTGGTATCGACGGTCGACATTGCCATTCGCATGCAGCGCTCGGCACCCTCGCCCGACGGTGCGACCATGTCGTAGCCGTCCGAGGTCGCGCCATAGCCGACGATTTCGCCATAGATCCGCGCGCCGCGCGCCTTGGCATGCTCGAGTTCTTCCAGCACGACCACACCCGCGCCGCCGGCGATCACGAAGCCATCGCGGCTGACGTCGTAGGGCCGCGAGGCGGTCGCCGGCGTGTCGTTGTATTTCGACGACATCGCGCCCATGGCGTCGAACAGCACCGACAGCGACCAGTCGAGTTCCTCGCAACCGCCGGCGAAAATCACGTCCTGCTTGCCGATCTGGATCGTCTCGTAGGCATTGCCGATGCAGTGGTTCGACGTGGCGCAGGCCGACGAGATCGAGTAGTTCACGCCCTTGATCTTGAACCAGGTGGCCAGCGTCGCGGATGCCGTCGATGACATCGCCTTCGGCACCGCGAAGGGGCCGACCCGCTTCGGTCCCTTGGTTCGGGTGGTATCGGCAGCCTCGACGATGGTGCGGGCCGACGGGCCGCCCGAGCCCATGATGATGCCAGTGCGGATGTTGGACACCTCAGTGGGCTCGAGACCCGAATCCCGGATCGCCTGCTCCATCGCGACGTGATTCCACGCCGCGCCTTCACCGAGGAAGCGCATCGCACGCCGATCGACCAGGCCGGCCGGATCGAGCGTTGGCGCGCCCTGGACCTGGGAGCGGAAACCAAGCTCGGCATACTTCTCCGCACGGGTGATTCCGGACTTCGCCTCGTGGAGACTCGCCAGCACTTCCTGGGTGTTGTTTCCGATGGATGAAACAATGCCCATCCCCGTGATGACAACCCGCCTCATGATCGCCTCGCCCTGTCCTTGGTTCTCTGCGTTGTGTGCCGTTCAGCCCGGGGCTGTGCCCTGCTTGAACAGGCCGACCTTCAGGTCCTTGGCGCGATAGATAATCTCGCCATCCATCGAAAGCCACCCGTCGGCAATGCCGAGCACCAGCTTTGAGCGCATTACGCGCTTCATATCGATGTTGTACACAACCTTGCGGACGGTCGGCAGCACCTGCCCGGAGAACTTCAGCTCCCCGAGCCCCAGTGCGCGACCGCGGCCCTCGCCGCCGATCCAGCCGAGATAGAAGCCGACCATCTGCCACATCGCATCGAGGCCGAGACAGCCCGGCATCACCGGATCGTTCTTGAAATGGCAGCCGAAGAACCAGAGGTCCGGCTTCACGTCCAGTTCGGCCCGGATCAGGCCCTTGCCGTACTCCCCGCCGGTTTCGCTGATATCGGAAATCCGGTCGAACATCAGCATCGGAGGCAGCGGCAATTGGGCATTGCCGGGGCCGAACATCTCTCCGCGGGCGCACGCCAGCAGATCCTCATATTCGTAACCGCTGCGCCGATCCAGCATGCCGATAGTCTCCACTAGGTCGCTTTTTGAGCCAAAAGGACTCGTTTTATGGGAGAAACGCGCCATATCGAAGAAAACGAGGGCGTGTAAAGGGGACCAGCAGCCCCCGGCGCCATACCCCCCTTGATTCTGGCCCAACGATTGGGCCTCACCGATCCCGCGCGCTCTCTATCACAGGCGTCTCGGGTGGCAAAGCGCCGGTGCCCGCCCACATCGTATTTAGATGGGCTCCAGTTGCGAAATACTTGCATCTGGGGATTTTGCTCCTTATACCGGATAGGAACGGAATTAGTGTGAGTCCCCCAGTGCGGTGCCTGAAGTGAAAATGAACGACAGCGCCTTGAGCGTGAACCCGGATACCCTCCGCGCCGTCCCCCCAAGGGCCGGAAAGCCGGCTTTGACCGGCTGTCCCTGGCACGACGTCAACGAGATGCTGCAATCCGCCGGGCTGCGCCCGACCCGTCAGCGCATGGCGCTTGGCTGGTTGTTGTTTGGCAAGGGCGCGCGGCACCTGACGGCCGAAATGCTTTATGAAGAAGCAACCCATGCCAAGGTTCCGGTATCCCTGGCCACGGTGTACAACACGCTCAACCAGCTCACCGACGCCGGTCTGCTGCGTCAGGTCAGTGTGGATGGCGCGAAAACCTATTTCGACACCAACGTCACGACGCATCATCACTTTTATCTCGAGCATAATCACGAGCTGATCGACATCCCCGACCCGCATCTCGTGCTGCAAACCATGCCCAACGTGCCCGAGGGCTACGAGATCGCGCGCGTCGACATGGTTGTCCGGCTGCGCAAGAAGCGCTGAGGCACATTCCGCCGTCGTCCCGGCGAAGGCCGGGACCCATAACCACCGATGTGTGTTGTGACGGGACTGCGGCCCCAGCGTCTCACAAGATGAAGATTTGTGGTTATGGGTCCCGGATCGCGTTCGCTCCGGCCGGCGCAAATGCGCTGCCGGGAGCTCACTTGTCCGGGACGACGTCGGATTTGTTGCTCACCGCCGGCCAACTCACTCCACCTTCTCATCGGCGTAGACGCCCCACAGCCGCTGCTGCTCGATCCAGCCATCGAAGCCATTGCCAGTAATATGGCACCATCCAGCGACGCATTTCTTGACCTGGGCAACGACACCGGCCTGCAGACGGGCGGCAATGCCGGCTGACGGATCGGCCCGGTCATAAAGCGTCGCGAGATCATCCTTGTTCTTCATGCTGATGACGGCGGTGCGGCGGCCGGACAGCAGGGAATGATAGACCCAGCCTTCCGAACCTTCGGAGTCGCGCACGCGGCGCCAGTTCTCGAACTCCGCGGTGATTTCGACCGGCAGCCCGGAACGGGTGTAGACCCAGGCGACGTCATTGTCCTTGGTCGGCCCAGCCCTGACGTTCACATGATCGGATTTCAGGCTGACATAACGCGGAACCGGTAGTCCGCTCGCGGTGAGGGGCGAATCCTTCGCCAATCCCGTACCGCCTGATGCGCCCAGCACAACACCCGCAAGCACCGCCACCCAACACAAACGCCCCAACGCCATCAACTCGTCTCCCGCCGAAATCCTCGAGCGCGAATGCTTCGCGCCGAAAACCCCTTAAATCCACCAACGCCCCGTGCCCGCACCCGAACGCCCCTCGCATTCCCCTGCCGAGGGGGCGTGCCGGGGTTCTTGTCTTGGCGCGGCCTTCTGCTAGAGAGGACGGAACAACCAAGACGCGCCCGAGGCCCTCGCTAGGCCTGAAGGGAACTGTCGGGAAACCCCACGGAGATGCCGGGACCGGGCGGCACCGGCAGTGTCGAACACCCGGGTTAATGAGGTCTGAACGATCTCATGAGAGCAGGACATGTCTTTTAAGAAAAAGCCTCTCGTTGTCGTCACGCGCAAACTGCCGGACTCGATCGAGACGCGCATGCGCGAATTGTTCGATGCGCGACTCAATCTCGACGATGAGCCGATGACCTCGGACCAGATCGCGCAGGCCGTGCGAACCGCTGATGTGCTGGTTCCGACGGTGACCGATCACATCACGGAGCAGTTGCTCAACCAGCCGGAGAGCAAGCTCAAGCTGATCGCCAATTTCGGCAATGGTGTCGACAATATCGACGTCACCGCGGCGCATGCGCGCGGCATCACCGTGACCAACACGCCGAAGGTCCTGACCGAGGACACCGCCGACATGACCATGGCACTGATCCTCGCCGTGCCGCGGCGGCTGATCGAGGGCGCGTCCATACTCACCGAAGGCAAGAACTGGGCAGGCTGGTCGCCGACCTGGATGCTGGGCCACCGCATCGGCGGCAAGCGGCTCGGCATCATCGGCATGGGCCGCATCGGCCAGGCGGTGGCGCGGCGCGCACGGGCCTTCGGCCTGCAGATCCACTATCATAACCGCCGTCCCGTCGCCCCGGTCATCGCCGAAGAGTTGGGCGCGACCTATTGGGAAAGCCTCGACCAGATGCTGGCGCGGATGGACATCATCTCGGTCAACTGCCCGCACACGCCGGCAACCTTTCATCTGCTCTCGGCACGGCGTCTGAAGCTGATCCGCAAGGACGCCTATATCGTCAACACCGCGCGCGGCGAGGTGATCGACGAGGAGACCCTGACCAAGCTGATCGAAGCCGGCGACATTGCCGGCGCGGGCCTCGACGTGTTCGAGCACGAACCCGCGGTCAGCCCGAAGCTGGTGCGGCTTGCCAGGGCCGGCAAGGTGACGCTGTTGCCGCATATGGGCTCGGCCACCATCGAGGGCCGGGTCGAGATGGGCGAGAAGGTGATCATCAACATCCGCACCTTCCTCGACGCCCACAAGCCGCCGGACCGCGTGCTGCCAAGCATGCTGTGAAGCGTTACGGATCTGGATGGAGGCGTGTCTGAGCAGGTCCCTCGGATGCTTGGCCGGCCATGCTGCGCAATATGTTGCGCGGTAGCACCCATCGCGCAATGTTGCGGCGGGTAGATGGCGCATCTCGACAGCGAGAAGCGCAGGCGCGTGTGAGCCGGTCGGACACAAGCCTTCAACCATGCCCGCCGAGATCGGCGATGACCGGCCCATCGCCGTTCAGCGGGTTGGCCGGATCGCGGCCGTAGCGCAGCGTCTCGAAGCGCATGCTGCGCGCATCCAGCATCACCAGCCGTCCGACCAGCCCCTCGCCGAAGCCGACAATTTCCCGGATCGCCTCCATCGCCATCATCGATCCGAGCACGCCGGCCAGCGCGCCCAGAACACCGGCCTCGGCGCAGGCCGGGACGGTGCCGGGCGGCGGCGGTTCGGGAAACAGGCAGCGATAGGTCGGATTGAACTCACCCTTGTCGTTGCGCTCGTGCGCGCGGATCGTGGTGAGCGAGCCGTCGAACTGGCCGAGCGCGGCCGTGATCAGCGGTGTGGCCGCGAGGAAGCAGGCGTCGGAGACGAGATAGCGGGTCTCGAAATTGTCGGAGCCATCGAGCACGAGATCGTAGCCACCGATCAGTTCGAGCGCGTTGTCGGCATTGAGCCGGGTGGCGTGAGCCGCGAAATTGACATGCGGATTGAGATCGAAGATCCGCATCGCCGCGCTGTCGACCTTGCGGCGGCCGATATCGGGCGTGGCGTGGATGATCTGGCGCTGCAGGTTGGACAACGACACGACGTCGTCATCGACGACGCCGAGCGTGCCGACACCCGCCGCGGCGAGATACATCAGCGCCGGCGCGCCGAGACCGCCGGCGCCGACGACCAGCACCGAAGCCTCCTGCAGCGCAGCCTGGCCGGGGCCGCCGACGTCGCGCAGGACGATATGACGGGCGTAACGTTCGAGTTCTTCGGCACTCAACATGCTCGCGCTATACTCCTGCTCACCACAACAATCATCTCTTCGGGGCGGGAATCGGGGCCCGACCGGTTCCCCTGAACCGCCGGTCCGCTGTCGCCGACCAAGCAGATGTGCTTAATTGCGATTTCTGCAATGGATCCGAGACTTGTCATGAGATCGATGCTGGCGGCTACAGTGATGTGCATCGCGACAGGGATTTCCGCGCAGGCGCAGACCACGACACCTCCGCCAGCCGCCCCCAAGCCGAAAGCGGTGACCACCGTACCGATCCGTCCGGCGCTGCAGACGCCGGCCGACACCGCCAACGCCATGGCGCAGGCCGAACGGCTGGCCCTGCAGTCGGACCTCGCCTGGGTCGGCGAATATAACGGCGCGATATCGGGCGAAGTCAGCGATCGCATGGTCAATGCCATCAAGGAATTCCAGAAACTCCGTGGTGGCAAGCAGACCGGCGTGCTCAATCCGCAGGAGCGCACCCTGCTCGCGGAGACCGCGCGTCGCCGCCAGGAGAGCGTTGGCTGGAAGATCGTGACCGAGGGCGTCACCGGCGCGCGGCTCGGCATCCCGACCAAGCTGGTGCCGCAACAGACCAGCGACGCCGAGGGCTCCAAATGGAATTCTCCAACCGGCACCGTCCAGATCGTGCTGACGCGCCGCAAGGAAGCCGGCCCCACCACGGCCAAGCTCGCCGAGCGCGAGAAGAAGGAGCCGCCGGGGCGCAAGGTCGATTATACCGTGGTCAAGCCGGACTTCTTCGTGCTGTCGGGCCTGCAGGGGCTGAAGAAGTTCTACCTGCGCGGGACCTTCAGGGGTGACGAGGTTCGCATCCTCACCATCCTTTACGACCAGGCCATGGAAAATACCGTCGAGCCGGTCGTGATCGCGATGTCGAGCGCGTTCAATCCGTTCCCCGCCGCACAGGCCGGCAGCCCGCCGCCGCGCAGGAGCGTCGACTACGGCACCGGCGTGGTGGCGAGCCAGGACGGTGCCATCCTCGCCGATCGCGACGTCACCGATGGCTGCCTGACAATCACCATCGGCGGTTACGGCAACGCGGATCGGGTCGCCGATGACAAGGAGCACGGCCTGGCCCTGCTCAGGATCTTTGGCGCACGCGGACTGAAGCCGCTGGATCTGGCCGGCAATGGTGCCACCGCCAATGTGGACCTGACCGGAATCCTCGATCCGCAAAACCAGGGCGGCGGCTCGGCCGTGAGCAGCGTCAAGGCAGCCGCGGCGCAAGCCGGTGGCAGCGGCGATCTCGCGCTGTCACCGCCGCCGGCGCTTGGATTTTCCGGCGCTGCGGCGCTCGATGGCGCCAAGCAATTCGCCGGCATCGCGCTGCTGAGGCCGGCCGCGGTCGCAGGCCCGGCTACGGCCACACCCGCGGCGCAGGCGGTGCTGGTGCCCTCGGAGACCGTGCGCGCGTTTCTCAAGACGAATGGCGTCAATCCGGATGGCGGATCGCCGGACGCCAGGGCCGCTAGCGTGCGCGTGATCTGCGTACGGAAGTAGCGTCGCTTCGGGTCACGCCACCCTGATGTCGCTGAGGAAGGTCTCGACCTCGCCTCGCATCATCTCGGACTGCCTGGACAACTCGTCCGAAGCCGACAGCACCTGATGGGCCGCGGCGCCGGTATCGTTGGCAGCCTGCCGGACGCCGGACACGTTCGACGAGATTTCGTTGGTGCCAAGCGACGCCTGCTGAACGTTGCGTGCGATCTCCTGCGTCGCCGAGCCCTGCTCCTCCACGGCGCTGGCGATCGCGGAAGCGATCTCGTTCATCTCGCCGATCGTCGTGGTGATCCCCTTGATGGCGCTGACGGCCTGGCTCGAGGACGCCTGGATCGAACTCACCTGGCTGCCGATCTGTTCGGTCGCCTTCGCGGTCTGTTCGGCGAGGCTCTTGACCTCGGCCGCCACGACGGCGAATCCGCGACCCGCCTCGCCGGCGCGCGCCGCTTCGATCGTGGCATTGAGCGCGAGCAGGTTGGTCTGGCCGGCAATTTCGTTGATCAGCTTGACGACGTCGCCGATGCTGGCGGCGTCCCTGTAAAGCCCCTGGACCGTCGCGTTGGTGCGGTCGGCCTCCGCCACGGCCTTCTGCGCGATGGTGGCCGATTGCGCGACCTGGCGACTGATCTCCGCGACCGAACTGGACAGTTGCTCGGTGGCCGCAGCGACGGTCTGCACATTGGTGGAGGCTTCCTCGGTCGCCGCCGCGACCGCGGTGGCCTGGGTGCTGGTTTCCTCGGCGGTCGCCGTCATCTGCGATGCCGTTGCATGCAATTCGGTCGAAGCGGCTGCCACCGACCGCAGCACCGACGAGATGCTGGCATCGAAGGCCTGGGTCAGTTCGTTGACGCGCGCCGCGCGAGCGACCCGTTGCTTGATCGCTTCGGCTTCATTGGCCGCGAGCTCCTTGGCCTTGATCATGTTCTCCTTGAAGACCAGGACCGCCCGCGCCATCGCTCCGATTTCATCGCGCTTGTCGGTGGCGGGAATCTCGACGGCATGATTGCCGGAGGCAAGCTGCCCCATGGCGCCGACCATCTTGAGGATCGGCGGCACGATCGAGCGGTTGGTGAAGTACACGACGGACGCGGCGACCCCGACGGCGACGCCTAGCAGCACCCAGAGCATGGTGACGAGGAAATCGGTCTCCGAGAGAACCGCCCTGCCGTCCTTCGTCAGCGTGTCCTGCTGCCGCGCGACCATGCCGCCGGCCCGCGAGCCCTCGGCATTCTTGTCACCCGAGAAGATATCGAGCAGCTTGTTGGCGCGCGGGGCGGCTTCATTGGTCAGGAACCATTGCGCCATGTTCCAGCGATCCGAGGCGCGGATCTCGAACATCTTCTGCGGCAACGGCGAAAACCTGACCCGGGCCTCGACCAGCCCATCGAAGGCCTTCTGCTGGTCGGGAGTCATCTCGGACCGCCGCTTCGACAGCGCGTCGAACTTCTTCTGGTTCAGGACCCAGAGGTCCTCATATTCCTTCTTGAAGGCGACGTCGGCGGTCAGGAGATAGGCGCGGATCGCCCCGATCGCCATCGCCATGCTGCCGCGCATGTCGGCAAGCCCTATCAACAGGCTCTTGCGCGCATCGGTGGAGGGAATGGCGGCCTCTTCGTCGATGATGGACGTCGCATTCTGCAACATGGCCTTGGCAAGAGGTGCGGCCTCCGTCGCCAGCATCTTGGCCGCGGGCTGCTCATCGATGGTGTGAGCGATCGCCTCGGCCTTGTCCTGTGCGCCGCGCAATTCGTCGAGCAGGGGCTTGGCCTGCTTCCAGTCAGACTTGTTCTTTTCGTTGGTCCATTTGGTGGAGAGCTGATCCATCTCGGAACCGCGCGCCTGGATTTGCTTCCAGAAGATTTCGCGCTCTGCCTTGAAAACCGCGTTGCCGGTCACCAGAAAGCCGCGCAGCGACGCCAGCGAGGCGTAGATCCCGGACACCAGGTCGCCTGCGGCCATCGCCGTGGGAACACGAAGGTTGACGTTCCGCGCGGTCGAGTCATTGACGGTACCAACCTTGACGATGGTGATGCCCACCACCGCGGCGAGCAGAAGACAGAGGATGCTGAAGCCGAGAATCAGTCGCGCTCCGATGTTCAAATTCAGAGACGGCATAGGAGTCCTCCCAACGGGATCGCCAGACAGGCGTTGCCCAACGGTTAAGCCCTCATGCATTAATGTTCCGGCAGTTTACCAATACGTAGTCGTACGGGGGTCAGCGGACCTGCTCAGCCTCAGCTCAAGCTGAAGCGTACACCGGCGCGCGCTAACCCGCCGCCCAGCCCGATCGCGGTACCGTCGGCACGCCAGCAGGCCGCGCCCGACAGCGTGCCGTCCTCGTGAAACTCGATCGCGTTCATGCCGCCGGCAACGGTCGGCATCGCCACGACCTCATGTCCCATCGCTCGCAGCCTGTCGCGGACATCGTCGGGAATCGCATGTTCGACCTCGAGTGCGTTGCCTTCGGTCCATACCCGTGGCGCCTCGACCGCCTCCTGCAGGCTCATGCCGTGGTCGATCAGGTTGATCAGCGCCTGCATCGCGCTCGGAAAGATCCGCTTTCCGCCGGGCAGTCCCAGCGCGTAGACCAGCCGGCCGTCGCGCAACGCCATGACGGGCGACATCGACGTGGTGACGCGCTTGCCTGGCGCCAACGACAGCGCGTGTCCCGGTCGCGGATCGAACAGGTGCATGTAATTGTTCGCCACCGCGCCGAGGCCGGGAATTATCATCTTGGCGCCGAACAGATTGTTGATGGTCTGGGTGGTCGCGACCACGTTGCCGAAAGCGTCCGCGACCGTCACATGGGTGGTGTGGGCGCCCTCGGGCTGCGCGACACCTGCGCCCCATGCCCGCGCGCGAGCGGGGTCGATCGCGGCGCGGCGCTCGTGCGCATAATCCTTCGACGTCAGCCGCTCCACCGGAACATTGACGTAGTCGGGATCGCCGCTGGCGGCGGCGCGATCGGCGAAGGCGATCTTCAGGACTTCGGCGAGCAGATGGATCGTCTCGGCGCTGCCGAAACCGATGTCGGCGATGTCGTAGCCCTCGAGGATGTTCAGCATCTGCGCGATATGGACGCCCGAGGCCGCGGGCGGCGGCGGCCCCAGGATCGCCCAGCCGCGATAGTCGGCCCTGACCGGCGCGCGCTCGACCGTCCGGTAGTTCACGAGATCCTCGCGCGCGATGAAACCGCCGCGCCTGGTCATGTAATCGACGAGAGTATCGCCGAGCGGTCCGCCATATAGCGCCGCCTCTCCATGCTGCGCGATGACGGAGAGCGTCTCGGCATATTCGGCCTGCACCACGCGCGCGCCGGCCGCGAGCGGGAAGCCGTTGGGCATATAGATCGACGCGATCGGCTTGTCCCGCACCAGTTCGCCGGCGCTGTCCCTGATGCAATCGTGCAGATAGGGCGTCGCCGCAAAGCCACGCGTCGCGTGCCGGATCGCCGGCTGCATCACGTCGGCAAGGCTCATGGTGCCGAACCGCCGCTGGGTTTCGCACCAGGCCTTCAGCGAGCCGGGAACAGCGACCGCCCTGGGGCCCCTGGAATTCTCGGCGCCGACGGTATCGAACACGTCATGCGCCGCCCCGGGCTTCGAGCGATAGGTATCGGGCTTGACCGCGCGCGGCACCGTGCTCTGGCCATCGATGAAGCGGTGACTGCCATCGGCGAGGCGGATATGCGCCATGCCGCCACCGATGATGCCGACCATCATCGGCTCGACCACCGTGAGCGCGAACAGGGTGGCGATCGCGGCATCGATGGCGTTGCCGCCGGCGGCCAGCATCTCGGCGCCCGCGCTCGAGGCCAGCGGATGATTGCTGACCACCATGCCGCGGCTGCCGATGGCCGTCTGTTTTTCGCACGAAAAGACCGTGCCGGTTCGATCGCGCCAGTTACCCGTCACCTGCAGTCTCCCCTCCCTATCAATGGCCAAGGCGGTTCATCATGTCCTCACGCATCAGACCTGGAAGATCCGCGGCCAAGCCAGCTTTCCCGTGTCACCTTCCACCTCTCCGCCCTCGCCAGACCATTGTGATGCGGAAGTTCGATCATGCCAACGAAAACTGCTCCGGTCTTTTGCTTGACCCGGCGCGATGCCACGTTGGACTCGACGTTGCAGACGTGGAAGCTTTCGATCCCGAGCGTGGCGAATGCAAAATCGTTGACGGATGCGATCGCCTCCGTCATCAGGCCCATGTTCCAGTAAGGCTCGGCGAGCCAGAATCCGCGATTGCCCTTCGCATCGTCGGCTCGAGGGCGGAAGGCAATGTTTCCGATCGCCTGCCCGTCACCGGATCGCAGCACCAGGACCCACTGATAGATGTCCTCGCCGGAGGCGATCCTGGAAAGCTGCAGCCTGATGAAGGTCTCGGCGCCGTCGTCGGGGTACGGCCAAGGCACCACGGATGCCAGGTTCTGGATGATGTTCCAGTTGTTGAAGTGCCGCTGAATCGACAGCGCGTCGGATAGCGCGAGCGGACGCAGGATCAATCGATCGGTGTGAAGCGTCGGAGTGTCCATCGATCCTTCATTCCATGCGGGATGCGATTCAGTCGGATGCAATTCGTTTTCCGCGTCATCCGTAACAACGCATTGGTCGGCCGTAGTAACCAGGGCTCCGAATCCAGGTTAACGCGGTCGGTGTCCGAGGATTGTGGCGAGATAGTTGAGATCCCAGCCTGCGGATTTTCGCCTGAGCTTGACGCTTTTCTTGTCCTTGACGGCTCGGGCAAGATT
>Ga0268264_10000226_pt1 | contig 109817 bp, 106 predicted proteins | sample KBSSwiS32_FD_190357 | JGI IMG/M metagenome (GOLD analysis project Ga0268264, IMG submission 190357) | Switchgrass rhizosphere microbial communities from Kellogg Biological Station, Michigan, USA - KBS Switchgrass S3-2 (SPAdes) (version 2) | ecosystem: Host-associated > Plants > Roots >... | reverse complement strand
GCTGCACCGCAGCCCCGCGCTCGACTCCACGACCGCGCTGCTCCCTGGGCTCGCGCTGGCGCTGGCGCCGACGCTGCTGTGGGCGCTTGTGGACCCGCTCTCGACCCGGGCCGTGCTTGCCGGGCTGGCGGCGCTGGTGCTGGTGCTCGCCGGGTCGGTGCTGCGGTGGAGTGCCCCCGTGGTCGTGGGCTGGTCGGCCGGGCTCGCGCTGGTGCTGCGCGAGCTCGCGCCGTACGCCGCCCAGACGCCGCAGTGGGTCCTCATCGGCGGTGCCGGGGCGCTGCTGATCACGGCCGGGATCTCCTGGGAGACCCAGGTGCGGGAGCTGCGCCGGGCGGCGGGCTACCTGGGTCGGCTGCGCTGACCCACTCGGCTGACAGACTGGCTCGGTGCTGCCCCGGTTCGAGGTCGTCGCGCGGCGCCGGCCGGTCCAGCTCGCGGTCGACGACAGCGGGGCACCTGTGGCGCCGTACGTCGCGACGCAGGCCGACTCGGGCGACCTGACGCTGTCCAGCGGCTCGGTCACGCTGACTGCGACCTTCGGCGACCGGGTGGCGCTGCACGTGACCACCGACGGCCGGACCACCAGCCATCGCAGCCGCCGCAGCGGCCGGCCGGAGGCGCGCGTCGAGGCGGTGGGGCTGACACTCACGGGGCCGCAGGTCACGGCGTTCACCCGCGAGGAGGGCGCGTGGGTGGCGCGGGCACGCCACGACCTCACCGACCGGCACGACGTGCACGACGAGGCCTGGCTGGCCGCGCTGTCATCCGGGTCCCGGCTGGGGCGGTTCGGGCAGCTCGGCCTGCGCGACCTGCGCGTCGTCAGCCACGCCGACGGGTCGCCCTACCTTGCGGACCGCGACCTGCTGCTGACCGCGACGAGCGCCGGGCCCGGCGGCTTCCCGACCGGGCACTGCTCGGTGTGGTCCCTCGACCTCGAGACCCTGGAGCTCACGCACCGTGCCGACCTGTTCCAGCGCCGGCCGGGCGTCGGCGGCGTCGACGGCGTCTACGGCGACCACGCCGCGCACCTGGTGCACGACGGCGACCGCTGGCTGCTGGCCGCCAGCACCTGGGGCGACTTCGACCGAGCGAAGCGGCCGGTGTCGGTGACGGTCGCCGAGTCCTCCGCCGACCTGACCGCCGGCGTGCACGTGCTGGCGAGCCGGCCGCTGCACCTGCCGACCGAGGGGTTCCGGTCCGTCGGCGTCTGGGATCCGCACCTGGTTCGCTCAGACGACGGCTGGCTGGTCGGCTACGTCAGCGCGACGCGCTACTTCCGCTTCCACCCGGTGCTGGCCGGCGGCCCGGCGCTCGACGCGCTGGGGGTCCGCGCCGTCGGCTCGGGTCGCGAGACGGAGGGCACCACCCTGGCCAGGGTGGACGGCGGGTGGCGGGTACTCGCGAGCGACAAGCATCGCCGGGTCTATCCCGTGCTCGACCTCGAGCTGCGCGAGGTGGGCACCCTCGACGCGGCCTATCCGACCAACATCCCGTGGCCCACCCTGGTCGCGCTCGACGACCGGAGCCTGCTGGTCGGCTTCAACGGGGCGCCGTACGGCGGGCGGTTGGTCGGCTACGGCAGCCACGGCGAGGTCGTGATCCAGCGGGCGACCGGCTGATCAGTCGCTGACCATGAGCAGCGGCCGGACCGCGTTGCGCGCGGCGTGGATCCGCGACTTCACGGTCCCGAGCGGGATGTCGAGCAGCGCGGCGATCTCGTTGTAGTCGAGCTCCTGCACGTCGCGGAGCACCAGGGGCTCGACCAGCTCCGGGTGGTCGCTGCCCAGCACCTCGAGTGCCTCGAGCAGGTCCAGCCGGCTGCCGGCGATGACGCTGGTCGTGCGGGGGTCGGCGTGCATCGGGAGATCGTCGCTGAGCCGCTCGGCCGCGCGGCGCTTGAGCGAGCGGTAGGTCGAGCGGGCGCTGTTGGACGCGACGGCGTGCAGCCAGGTCGTGAACCGGCTGCGCCCTCCGAACTGGCCGATCTTGGTGGCCACCAGCAGCAGGGCGTCCTGAGCGGCCTCCTCGGCGTCCTCGGGGAAGAGCAGCATCCGCCCGCAGATCCGACGTACGCGCGGCTGGATCTCGGCCAGCAGCTGGTCGAGCGCGGGTCGGTCGCCCGCCGCGGCTCGCGCGGCCAGCTCGTCGAGTTCGTCGGCCTCCACGGACCTCACCCTAGGACGGTGCTGAACAGGGGCCGTGGGAGGAGCGACCCAACCCTTCCGTCCTCGGCACCGTCAGGGAAGTGAGAGCACGGCGTGGAGCGCATCGGGCGCGCCACGACTCCCGAGATCCGGAGGAACCATGAAGCTCAGCACCCTCGTTCGCGGCAGGGTCGGCACGGTCGTCGTCGCCGGCGCCGTGGCCGCACTGGCCGGCACCGGCGCCTCGGTCGCCGCAGGTCAGATCACGTCCGCCCAGATCAAGGACGGCACGATCCAGACCGCCGACCTGACGAAGAACAACTTCGCCAAGTTCACCTCCACCGAGAACGTCGTCTCGGCCACCACTCCCGTGAGCACCGACCCGTCGTTCTCCGGCGCCCGCGTCGTCGCGGTCAGCGCCGCGGGCAACACGCCGCTGGCCACCCTGGTCCTCGACAAGGGCACGTGGCAGCTCAACGGCACCGCCCAGTTCTGGCACAAGGGCCCCGGCGCCCCGTCCGACCCCGACTTCGGCGTGGTGACGGTGCCCGGTCTCCAGGACGGCTTCACCACGAACTGGACCGGCGACGTCCCCGACGGTGGCGCGAACGCCGCCCAGGTCTCCTTCAACGGCACGATCAAGATCACCGCCAACGACACGCCGGTCGTCATCACCGGCTCGTTCACCGGCGGCAACTCCGGCCAGGCCGGGGTCTCGGTCCAGGCGACCCAGTACGTGTACGTGAAGCTGTTCCACGGCGGTCAGCCCGGCTGAGCCCTGCCCCAGCCACGGTGATGCGGGCCCTCTTCCCCGGGCCGGTCACGCGGGCCGCGCCTCCTCGTCAGGCGCGGCCCGTTCCTCGTCTCGCGACGTGAAAGCATGACGCCCGTGTCCCTGCCCGCCCGTCTCGGTCGGCTGGAGCGTGTCGACCGCCTCGGCTCGGGAGGGTTCGCCACGGTCTGGCTCTACCACGACGCCGAGCTCGACTCGGACGTGGCGGTCAAGGCGCTCGCCGAGAACTGGTCACAGCGGCTCGACGTGCGCGAGCGGTTCCTCGAGGAAGCGCGGATCCTGCGCCGCGCCGACTCCGACCACATCGTGCGGGTCTACGACATCGGCGAGGTCGACGGCACGCCGTACTTCGTGATGACCTACGCCGACCAGGGCTCGCTGGCGCGGCACCTCGTGCCGGGCCAGCCGCTGTCGACGGCCCGCTCGGTCGACCTGGTGACGCAGGCGGGGGCCGGGCTCTCGGTCCTGCACGAGCACGGCGTCGTGCACCGCGACATCAAGCCGCAGAACCTGCTGCTGCGTTCCAGTGGCTCGCTCGGCGACCGGCTGCTGGTCGCCGACCTCGGTGTCGCGAAGGCGCTGCTGCACGCCTCCGGGCTGACCCAGGTCGTCGGCACGCCGGCCTACATGGCGCCGGAGCAGGCCACCGGCGGCGGCATCGACGTCCGTGCCGACGTGCACGCGCTGGCCGCGGTCGCCTACCAGATGCTCACCGGGCGACTGGCGCGTGAGGGCTCGATCTCCGAGCTGGTGGACGCGACCCTGCCGGTCGCCCCCTCGCGGCTGGTCCCCACGCTCCCACCGGACCTCGACGAGGTGCTGCTGCGCTCCCTGGACCCGAACCCGGACGCGCGCTACTCCTCCATCGACGCCTTCGTCGACGCCTTCGTCGACGCCTTCCGTGCCGCGCTGCCGCTCACCGTCTCCCGGCCGGCGCCCGGCTCGCGGGTCACCCGCTACCGCACCCCCGACACCTCCTATGCTCCCCTGCCCTCGGCGCCTCCCACGCGCTCCGCGCCGGTGCTGCTGACGCTGATCTGCCTGCTGGTCTTCGCGGCCGCGTTCGGCGCGGCGTACGCCGTGACGACCGTGCTGGGCTGAGCTCAGCGCACTCGCGACGCCCAGGGGGCTAGGTTCGTGCCATGCCGAGCGACCTCACCCTCAAGGCCATGAACGCGGTGCACCGGACCGTTCTCACCCTGACCCGGGGCCGCGTGGGCTGGACGGCCTCGAACATGCCGGTCCTGGAGCTGACGACAACCGGTCGGCGCAGCGGTCAACCCCGGACCGTCATGCTGACCTCGCCCCTCCAGGAGGGCTCGACGATCGTCGTCGTCGCGTCTCGCGGGGGAGACGACACCGCACCCTTGTGGTACCGGAACCTCTGCGCCAACCCCACCGTCAAGGTGAGCTTCCAGGGTCGCTCGCCCGTCGAGATGCACGCGCGGGTGGCCTCGGCCGAGGAGCGGGCCCGGCTCTGGCCCCTGATCGTCGCCGACCACAGCAACTACGCCGACTACCAGACCAGGACCCAGCGGGAGATCCCGCTCGTCCTGCTTGACCCCCTGGGCTGACTGTTCCTCAACCTCGCAGGAGCTGCCGGTTCAGTCGGCCTTGCGCTCGCGCCACCAGTGGATGCCGGCGGGGATGAGCATGAGCAGCAGGAGGCCGAGGATCAGGTAGTCGATGCGCTTGGCCAGACCCGGGAAGGTGTCGCCAACGAAGTAGCCGGTCAGCGTGATGCCGAGCACCCACAGCAGCGCGCCGACCAGGCTCCAGACGAAGAACCGTGGCCGTTTCATCTTCGACGCGCCGGCGACCAGCGTGATATAGGTGCGCACGACCGGGACGAAGCGCCCGATCACCAGCGCCTTGCGGCCGTGCTTGTCGAAGAACGCCTCGGTGCGGTCGAGGTGGCTGCGCTTGAGGATCTTGCCGTCGTGCTCGTAGACGACAGGTCCGACCCGTTCGCCGATCTCGAAGCCGAGCACGTTGCCCAGGAATGCCGCGCCAACCAGCAGCACGCAGGCGACGAGGAGGTCGAGCAGCACGGAGCCGGGCACGACGGAGAGCTGCTCGCCTGCGATGAAGACCCCGATCGCGACGAGCAGCGTGTCGCCGGGCAGGAACGGGAAGAGCAGCCCGCACTCGATGACGATGATGGCGAGGCTCACCCAGAAGAACCCGGTGCCGAACCGGTCGAGCATCCGTTCCGGGTCGAGCCAGGTGATGCCGAACAGCAAGGGGGCGAGCAGCGGCTGCGCCATGGCTGCCCTCCCGTTCAGCTCACGTGCCGTGGTGTTGCAGGTCCCGGTAACCCAAACCCATCCGGTTCACCGGCCGGGGCACTAGCCGCCCGGTGGCCAGCATCAGCGCGATGACGACGATGCCCAGCCCCGCGACGGTCCACGCGCCGAGCGGCGTGCCCAGCAGCGGCCAGGCCGCGAGCGCGGTGACCGCGGGCACGACGAACAGGTGGCTGCTGGCGCTGGTCGCACCTCGGCGTCGCACGAGGGCGAAGAAGAGCAGTGGCGCTCCCACGCCGGCAACCAGCGCGAGCCATGCGAAGACCGCGAGGTCGGGCCCGGTCAGCGGGATGCTGAGGTCGCCGGCGAGGGGCGCCCAGACGGCGAGCACGGCGAGCCCGCCGACCACCTCCAGGCAGGCGACTGCGGCCGGTCCTGCACCTGTGGTCACGCGCGACTGGAGCGCTGTGCCGCCGGCCAGCCCCGCGAGCCCGGCCACCGCCCACAGCAGCGACGCCAGGTTGGGCGGGCGGCCGACACTGTCCGCCAGCGTGACCAGGACGCCGAGCACGCCGAGGCCGATGCCGAGCCACTGGGCCGGCCGCAGCCGCTCCCAGCCGGACGCGGCCCCGATCGCGGCGACCACGAGGGGCGACGAGCACGCGATCAGCGACGTGGTGCCGGCGCTCAGGCCGTCAGCCATGGCCGAGTAGAACGCGCCGAACTGCACCGCGAAGAAGGGCACGCCGACGCCCAGCAGGGCCAGGGCCTGCCGTCCGCGCGGCCAGTCCTCGCGGCGCACCAAGGCCACGGCCGCGAGCACGACGGCTGCGAGCGCGAACCGCCACACCGTCACGGCCAGCGGAGCCATCGACCGGGTGGCGATCGAGCCGACCAGATAGCCGCTGCTCCACACCAGGACGGAGGCGACGCCGAGCGTGTCCAGCCGTAATGCCTTCATGCATTACACCCTGCTACTGCCCATGTAACATGTCAACCCGTTACCATGGCACCATGGCGTTTCGCAGTGGCAACGGGGCGGCGTGGCTGGACCTGATGTCGACCCTGTCCGGCCGTTACCACGGCCAGCGAGTCGACGCCATCGACAGCGTCGAGTCACTGCGCGCCTGGCTGCGCGAGTTCGGCCTCGAGCCGGTCGGCGCCGTGACCTCGGACGACGTCACGCTCACGCTCGAGACCCGCGAGCTCCTGCACCGGCTGGCCGTGGCCGCGGTCCGGGGCACCCGGCCCGCTCCGGCCGACGTACGCCGCCTCAACGCGGTCCTGGACCTCGACGCCGGGCTGCACGTCGCGGCCGGAGAGACGGCGTTGCGACCGCGCCGGCCGGCCTCGGTCGCCGACGCGCTCGCCCGGCTGGCCCGCGCGGCGGTCACCGACCTGTCCGGTCACGGTCCCGGCACCCTCCGGGCCTGCGGGGACGACACCTGCTCGAGCATCTTCCTCGACCTCAGCGGTCGCCGCCGGTGGTGCACCGACCTGAGCTGCGGCAACCGCACGCGGGTGCGCGCGCACCGCCAGCGGGTCAGCTCCTGAGCCGCGCTTGGTCGAGGCTCAACCCGTCGCGCTCGTCATCCCATGCGGCACCGGCGATCCGCCAGCCCTCCGGCGTACGCACGAAGAGGAAACACTTCATCCCGCGGCCCGACCTCTCCTCGCCGTCCTGCCGCCACTGCTTGGCGTAGCTGCACCAGTGCTGAGCGATGTCACCGAAGACCTCGGTGCGTCCCTCGAGCTCCCACTCGCTGAAGTCGGTGATCGCCCCGCCGGTGAGGAGCTCCCGCCGCGGCGCGACGAAGCCGGGGACGTCGTAGCTCATCGGCTCGCCGCCGCAGGTGCGGACGATGACCGCGGCGGGCAGGAAGAGCGCCGGCAGGGCGTCCAGCCGCTCCGCACAGCCCGGGCCCGACGTGAACGCCGCGAAGAACGTGCGCACGACGGCGGCGATCTCCGCGGCGTCGATGGCGACGGGGTGGACCGCGTCGGTCATCGCGGCAGGCCGATCGGGTTCACGGGCGGCAGCGCCGTGCGGGCGGCGGCCGCCAACGGCGTGGCGAGCTCCACGATCCGTTCGGTCGCCTGCGAGCCGGCCAGCGTCCACGGCTGCTGCGCCAGCTCGTCGGTGAGCGCCTCGGCGCGGTCAAGCAGCGCCACGCCGTCGGGAGTCGCCCGGCCATCCCCGTCGAGCAGCCCGCGGTCAGCGAGCCGAGCGGCGCTGGCCTCCCACTCCTCGTCGGTCCAGCCCCGGTTGGGCTGGAGAGATTCGCGCGCCAGGTCGTGCCCGGAGCGCAGCACCATCGTCGACAGCCCGTCGAGGCCGACCGCGAGCTGGGCCAGGACGTGGCCGTCGCCGCGAAGCTCGCGCAGCACGGTTGCCGCCTGCCACAGGACGGCGAGGGGCTCGTCGGGCCACGGGAGCGCGGCGTTGGCAGCACCGAGCGCCCGGCCACCGGTGGGCGCGGCCGCGGCGACCTCCTGGAGAAGTGTGGCGACCTCGGCGACGTCCTGGCCGTCGAGGAGCCGAGCCAGGGCGGCGACCGACCCAGCGAGCCGGGCGACCAGCGCTCGCTCGGGCGCGGCCAGCTCCCACACCGCAGGGATGGCGCGTTCGACCATGCGGGGAGCGAAGTTGGCATACAGCGCGGTCGTCACGGCGGCCGGCGCCAGGCCGAGCGGTGCCGAGCGGCTGGCGAAGTAGCCGCGCCAGAAGCCGCGCAGCCCCGCGGCCTCGAACGCCGCCCGCCCCTCGGGCGCGAAGTAGGTGACCGCGTGCAGCGGCTCGAAGAGCGTCCACATCATGCGGGCCGGAATCATGCGGGCCGGCGTCGTGCGGGCCGGCGTCGTGCGGGCCGGCGTCATGCCGTCACCGCCGGTCCGGCACCCGCCTGCGGACGGCTGATCTCCATGAACACGGTGGGGTCCGCGAGCGGGACGAACCCGTGCCGCGCGTAGACGTCGTGGGCATCGCGGGTCGCGAGCAGGATCCGGCGGCAGGTGGCCAGTGCTGGGTGCTCGAGCGCCGCGTTGGTCAGCGCCCGGCCCAGGCCCCGACCGCGGTGGGCGGGGTCGACGTAGACGTCGGCCCAGTAGGCGAATGTGGCGCGGTCGGTGACCATCCTGCCGAAGCCGACGAACGCGCCGTCCCTCGTCACGGCGGAGAAGCAGAGGCTGTGCTCGACCGCTGCGTCGAACACCGAGCGGTGCAGCCCGCCCGACCACCAGTACGACGACTCGAGCCAACCGAAGAGCCGCTCCCTGTCGATCACGTCGCGATCGTCGGTCACGACGTAGTCACCCGCCATCTCCACCCGCACCCCCCGAGCATGTCACCGCCGCTACCCTTGAGGTGACCCGCGCCACCCCTGCGGGTCGACCCGACACGACGCCACACCACCCCCGTGGCCACACAGGAAGCGCGGACCATCCATGTCCTTGCACGAGAGCTCTGACGTATTCGAGGCCGGCCACGACCACGAGCAGGTCGTCTTCGCCAACGACCCGGCCAGCGGACTCCACGCGATCATCGCGATCCACTCGACCGCCCTCGGCCCCGCGCTCGGCGGCACCCGCTTCTTCCCCTACGCCTCCACCGCCGACGCCCTGGCCGACGTGCTCGACCTCTCGCGCGGGATGTCCTACAAGGCCGCCCTCGCCGGGCTCGACCTCGGCGGCGGCAAGGCCGTCATCATCGGCGACCCCGCCCAGGTGCGCGCCCGCGGCGGTACCGAGGCGCTGTTCCGGGCCTACGGCCGGTTCGTGCAGTCCCTGGGCGGCCGCTACTACACCGCGTGCGACGTCGGCACGTTCTCCGGCGACATGGACGACATCGCGCGCGAGTGCGACTACGTAACCGGGCGCACGGTCGCCCACGGCGGCGCCGGCGACAGCTCGGTGCTCACGGCGTACGGCGTCTTCCAGGGCATGCGGGCCGCCGCCCAGTTCTCCTGGGGCGCCCCCAGCCTCGAGGGCCGCACCGTCGGCGTCGCGGGCGTCGGCAAGGTCGGCCACCACCTGGTGACCCACCTCCTGCAGGAGGGCGCCGGCGTCGTGGTGACCGATGTCAACGCGGCCGCTCTCGAGCGGGTGCGCGGCGAGCACCCCGAGGTGCGCGTCGTGTCCAGCACTGAGGAGCTGGTCGCCAGCCCGCTCGACGTCTACGCCCCGTGCGCGATGGGCGGCGCGCTGACCGACGAGGTCGTCGAGGTGCTGAGCGCGAAGATCGTGTGCGGCGCCGCCAACAACCAGCTCGCGCACGCCGGGATCGAGAAGGCCCTCGAGGAGCGCGGCATCCTCTACGCGCCCGACTACTGCGTCAACGCCGGCGGGCTGATCCAGGTCGCCGACGAGCTCGAGCCCACCGGCTTCAGCTTCGACCGCGCCAAGCAGCGTGCGAGCGCGATCTACGACACGACCTCCGCCGTCTTCGAGCTGGCCCGCCACGACGGCGTCCCGCCCGCCATCGCCGCCGACCGGCTCGCCGAGCGCCGCATGCACGACGTGGGCCGGCTGCGCGGGATCTGGCTGGGCTGAGTCACTCCGGCCTCACCGGACGCAGGGGTCACCGGATCTCCGGTGACTCCTGCACTTCTGCAGCGAGATGTCCGTGTAGAAGTGCCGGGGTCACCGGATCTCCGGCTCTTCTGAGGTGTCCGTGGGCGCCCCCGGCCCCTGTCTCGCGTCGCCGTGCCCGCTTTCCGGCGCCCGCGCGCCCAGTGCGACCACAGGGGCGCCAGTGGCGCCTCTTCTTGGGCAATCCCTGCACTTCTCGGGTGTTGCAACGCCCCAGAAGTGCAGGGATCCCAGGTGAACCTGGGATCCCGACACGGCCCCTGGAGCTGAAGCCGGGTCGTGTGCCTGAGACCGCGGCCCAGGGCGGGCTCAGGCACACGACCCGACACCGTGGGACCAGAGAGGCTGGTGAGGCAGCGGGCATGGGGGCCGCCGGGTGGGCGGTGGCCCAGCAACCCGTCATCCACGCGCGGACAACGGTTGGCAATCCACCGCCCCCCGGGGGACAACGGTTGCCAGCCCACCGCCACCCCGGGGTGCCCCGGGTGAGGCGGCCGCGCATGCGGCGGCGGGCGGAGCCCGCCGTATGCGCGCGGATATCAGACCGGCCGGGACCCGCAGTCAAGGACGCCGCAGGCGCCGCGCAGCGGTGCCGAAGGCATCCTTGACTGCGGGTGCCGGTCTGATACGCGCGCGGCCGCCCGGCAAGCAGGAACGGCAAGCGAGGTCACGGCGCGAGGTCACGACACATCACCGGCGCAGCGGCATACGCCACCCCAGGCCAAGGCCGGGGGAACCGCTCAGAAGCGAGGATCAGTCGCGCGAGGGCTCGACGTAATCGGCCCACTTCTCGAGCACCTCGGGGTCTACGTCCTCGGTGGGCTCGCTGCCCCCCTTGTGGAGCTCACTGGCCAACGCACCGAAGTCCGTCTCGTGAGTGCGGTACTTCAGGTCGCGAGCGACCTTCGTCTGCTTGGCTTTTGCACGGCCGCGCCCCATAGGGTCAGCCCCCTCGCACACTCGGCCGGGGCAACTGTGGCTCCCGGGCTGTCTCAATGAGTTCTCGTGGCACCAACGCTACCTGCTGCCTGGGTGTTCCCGCACACCCGCGCCAGGAATTGGTCACCGAAACTGCGCGAAATCGGCTCCGGAGCGCGCGAGGTCGTTACCAACCGGGGTGCTGGCCGACCAGCTCGACGGTCCCGCCGGCGCCGGACGCGGCCGCGACCGAGCCGGCGACCCACGCCTGGATCCCGGCTTCGGAGAGCAGCGCGACCGCGCCGTCGACCGCATCCGGTTCGACCAGCGCGACCATGCCGACCCCGCAGTTGAGCGTCGCCTCCAGGTCGGGCTGGGGTACGCCGCCGAGCCGGCGGACCAGGTCGAAGACCGGGGCCGGTGTCCAGCTGGCGCGCTCGAGGGTGGCGGTCAGCTCCTCGGGCATCACCCGGGCCAGGTTGGCGGCCAGCCCGCCGCCGGTCACGTGCGCCATCGCGTGCACGCCGCCGGCACGCGCCAGCGCCAGGCAGGCCTTCGCGTAGATCCGGGTGGGCTCGAGCAGCTCCTCGCCGAGCGTGCGGCCGAGCTCGGGCACGTCGCGGTCGTAGGCCCAGCCCGCCTTGGCGACGACGTGGCGCACCAGTGAGTAGCCGTTGGAGTGCAGCCCGCTCGAGGCCATCGCCAGCACCACGTCACCGGGCCGCACCAGCGCGGGGCCGAGCAGGTCATCGGCCTCGACGACACCGGTGGTCGCGCCCGCCACGTCGTAGTCGTCGGGGCCCAGCAGCCCCGGGTGCTCGGCCGTCTCGCCACCCACGAGCGCGCAGCCCGCCTCGACGCACGCCTCGGCGATGCCCTTCACGATCGCCGCGATCCGCTCGGGGACGACCCGGCCGCAGGCGATGTAGTCGGTCATGAACAGCGGTTCGGCCCCGCACACGACCAGGTCGTCGACGACCATGCCGACCAGGTCGAACCCGATCGTGTCGTGGACGTCCATGGCCTGCGCGACCGCGACCTTGGTGCCGACCCCGTCGGTCGAGGTGGCCAGCAGCGGGCGGCGGTACGACGTCAGTGCGGAGGCGTCGAAGAGCCCGGCGAAACCACCGATGCCGCCGATCATCTCGGGCCTGCGGGCCTTGTCGATCCAGACCTTCATCAGCTCGACGGCCTTGTCGGCCGCCTCGATGGAGACCCCGGCCTCCGAGTAGGCGCCGGTCATGGGTTGTTCAGCACCGGGAGCGGCGTGGGCGAGGAGACCTTCGCCTCGAGCAGGTGCTTGCCGAGCAGGCTCTCGTCGGGCAGCGGGATGGGGTAGCCGCCGGTGAAGCAGGCCGTGCAGAGCTGGTCTGCCGGCTGCCTGGTCGCCTGGATCATCCCGTCGAGGGAGATGTAGCCGAGGCTGTCGGCGCCGATGCTGGCGCGGATCTCCTCGTCGTCGAGGCCGTTGGCGATCAGCTCGGCGCGGGTGGCGAAGTCGATGCCGTAGAAGCACGGCCACTTCACCGGCGGCGACGAGATCCGCACGTGCACCTCGAGGGCGCCGGCCTCGCGCAGCATGCGCACCTGGGCGCGCTGGGTGTTGCCGCGCACGATCGAGTCGTCGACGACGACCAGCCGCTTGCCGCGCACCATGTGCTCGAGGGCGTTGAGCTTGAGCCGGATGCCGAGCTGGCGCAGGGTCTGGCTGGGCTGGATGAACGTGCGCCCGACGTAGGCGTTCTTGACGAACCCCTGACCGAACGGGATGCCGCTCTCCTCGGCGTAGCCGGCGGCGGCCGGGGTGCCCGACTCGGGCACCGGCATCACCAGGTCGGCCTCCACGGGGAACTGCCGGGCCAGCTCACGGCCCATCTCGACCCGGGCGGCGTGCACGCTCTGGCCGCTGATCGTCGCGTCGGGACGCGCGAGGTAGACGTACTCGAAGACGCAGCCCTTGCGGGCCGGCTCGGCGAAGCGGTGGGTCCGCAGCCCGTGCTCGTCGATCGCGACCAGCTCGCCGGGCTCGATCTCACGGACCACGCTGGCGCCGATGGTGGCCAGGGCGGCGTCCTCGGAGGCCACCACCCAGCCGCGGTCGAGCCGGCCGAGGACCAACGGCCGGATGCCCTGCGGGTCGCGGGCGGCGTAGAGGGTGTCCTCGTTCATCCAGACGAAGGAGAACGCGCCCCGCAGCGTCGGCAGCACCTCGAGGGCGCGCTGCTCCAGGGAGGTGTCCGGGTGGTGCGCGAGGAGGGCGGTGACCAGCCCGGTGTCGTTGGTCGAGCTCTCGACGTCGCGGGCGTGCAGCGGCAGCTCGCCCTCGGGGTCGGGCAGCGCCTCGACCATCTGGCGCAGCTCGTGGGCGTTGACCAGGTTGCCGTTGTGACCGAGCGCGATCGAGCCGTCGGCGGTCGGGCGGAACGTCGGCTGGGCGTTCTGCCAGGTGCTGGCGCCGGTGGTGGAGTAGCGGGTGTGGCCGATCGCCAGGTGGCCCTTGAGCGAGTCGAGGGTGGTCTCGTCGAAGACCTGGGAGACCAGCCCCATGTCCTTGTAGACCAGGATCTGGCGGCCGTTGCTGACCGCGATGCCGGCCGACTCCTGGCCGCGGTGCTGCAGCGCGTAGAGCCCGAAGTAGGTCAGCTTGGCGACGTCCTCGCCGGGAGCCCAGACACCGAACACGCCGCAGGCGTCCTGGGGACCCCTCTCCTGGGGGTCCAGGTCGTGGCTGAGTCGACCGTCACCTCCACGCCGGCTCGGTTGGGAACGGCCACCGGTGCTGAGGTAGGGCACGGGCTCATGCTACGGGCGCGCGCCCCCTGGACCCGCATCGACGGGCGGATTCACCGGACACAGCGGTGGCCACGACATAACCTGAACGTGCTCCCTTCTGTCCTGACCAAGGATCCCCCATGTTCATCGACCCCCGACCCGAGGCGACGCTCGACCGCGCCCTCGAGTCGGCGATGGACCTGGACGAGCCGACGCGGCAGCCTTCGACCCCCGACGACGCCCTGCTGAGCCGCGCGGCGCGGATGGCGGCCACGGACGAGGCGACCAGCTGGGCCGACGGGACCACACAGGAGGCGCTGTCGGTCATCGCCGAGGGGATCACCCAGCTCGCCGGCTTCGACGTGGCCGCGGTGAGCGTGGTGCGCGACTCCCAGCAGATGCAGGTGATGGCTGTCGCCGGCAGCGACGAGGCCCGCGACATCCTGCTCGGCACCTTCACGCCCATCACCCGGCTGATGGAGGAGCTCGAGCACGCAGAGGACTGGGGGATGTTCAAGTTCGTCCCGCACGAGAGCCTCGACCCGGACTCCGAGAGCTGGGGCTGGGTGCCCGACCTCGAGCCGATCGCCGTACCCGACGCCTGGCACCCCATGGACCTGCTGGTGGCCCCGCTTTACGGGCCGAACGGCGAGCTGCGCGGCACCCTGTCGATCGACTGCCCCACCGACGGCCGCCGGCCCGACGAGGCACACCGCCGGATCCTCAACCGCTACGCCGAGCAGGCGGCTCGCGCGCTCTACATCGCCGTCGAGCGCGAGACGTTCGCCGAGCAGGTCCGGGTGCTGTCCGCGACCCGCGAGGTGGTGCGCAACGCGGCCCGCGAGCGCAACATCGGGGTGATGCTGGACAAGATCCAGCCCAGCCTGGTCGAGGGCTTCCGCTCGCTGGGCAGCTGGATCCACACCTTCGACGAGGACGGTCACGGGCTCGGCGCGATCTACGCCGGCGAGGGCACCCGTGTCGAGATGCCGCACCACCTGGTGGCCATCGCCGAGCGCGCCGCCGCCGACTCGTGGCGCGCCCAGCAGGTCGGGCTGGTCTCGCGGCACCGGAGTCACGACGTCCGGCTCTCGAAGGTCTCGGAGGCCGAGTTCCAGGAGATCCTGCGCTTCCTCGAGGGCATCGGCGTGGGCTCGCTGCTGTTCGTCCCGATGGGAGCCGGCCGGGAGTGCCTGGGCAGCCTCGTGCTGACCCGGGCGATCAGCGACCCGGAGTGGACGCCCGCCGAGGTCGACGCGGCGCTGGAGGTCGGCCGCGACCTGGGCCGCGCCGTGCTCAACGCCCGCGCCCTCGACCGGGAGCGGGAGCTGGTCCGCGAGCTCAAGGCGCTTGACGACTACAAGAGCAAGCTGATCGCGACCCTGTCCCACGAGCTCAAGAGCCCGCTGGCGGCGATGCTCGCAAACATCGAGTTCCTGCAGGAGACCGTCGCCCTCGACCGGGCGGCGATCGACGTGCTCGCCGCCGTCGACCGAGGTGCCGTCCGCCTGGTGCGCGTGGTCGAGGACCTGCTGCTGCTCGCCAAGGTCGGTGACCCGCACCTCCCGCTGTTGCCGCGACCGGTGAGCCTGCCCGACGTCGTGGCCGACGTGGTCAACCTGACCTCGATCGCCGACCAGCGCCGGGTCAAGGTGCGGGTCGAGGGTCAGCCCGACCAGATGGTCGCGGTCGGCGACCCGGCGGAGATCGACATCATGATCACCAACCTGCTGACCAACGCGATCAAATACTCCAGCCGCGACACGACGGTCACGCTGACAATGGCCCGCAGCGACGCCTGGGTGGTGCTGACGTGCGAGGACCTCGGCATCGGCATCTCCCCCACCGACCGCGCGCAGCTGTTCCGCGAGTTCTTCCGGTCCGAGTCGCCGGAGGTCAAGGCGCAGCCCGGCACCGGACTGGGGCTGACCATCGTCGACCGGATCGTGACCCGGCACCTGGGCCGGATCGAGGTCGACTCCGTGCTCGGGAAGGGCAGCACCTTCCGGGTCTTCCTGCCCGCAGCCTGACGACGCGGGTCGTCCGGCGGTACGTTCCCAGGCATGCGCAGGCTGAGCTCTGTCCTGGTCGTTTCCCTCGTGGTCGCCACGCCGCTCGCGGCAACGGGAGCCGCCACGGCCAAGGCCAAGCCGCGAGCCGACCTGGTGTCCAAGCACGTCACCGCGACGTACGCCGAGGGTCGGGTCACGGCGTCCGCCACCATCAAGAACAAGGGCAGGAAGCGGAGCCGGGCCAGCGTGGCCGCCTTCTACCTGTCGGCGGACCGTCAGCGGAGCGGCGACGACACCACCCTCGGTACCTCGAAGGTGCGCAGGGTGAAGCCCAAGAGGTCCAAGCCGGTCAGCGGGACGTTCCGGGTGCCGGCCTCGGTCGCACCCGGCACCTACCACGTCGTGGTCTGCGCGGACTCGCGCGGCAGGGTCAAGGAGCGCAAGGAGACCAACAACTGCAAGGGGTCCGTCGCGACCGTCACCCTCAGCGGCGGCACCGGCCCCGGAGGCGGGCCGGTCACGATCTCGGCGACGGCGGACGCCGGAGGCACGGTTGCTCCGAGTGCCGTCACGGGCGGGTCGTGCGTCGCCAGCACCTGCACCTTCCCCACGCCGGGCACCGGCACCGTGACGTTCACGCCGACCCCGGCGGCCGGCTACCGGTTCGGCACCTGGACCGGTACGACCTGTTCCGGCTACACCACCGGGACGGGGGGCAAGATCACGTTCACCAAGCCGACGACGGCCAAGGCCTGCACCGCGACCTTCGTCCGGCAGATCACGATCAGCTGGACGATCGCCCCGGTCCCACTGGCGGTGACCGGGTCCGTCGCCGGCGTGGCCAGCAACGGCTCCTGCAGCTCCGACCCGGTGACCGGGGCGGGCTCGTGCGTGGTCGACGCCTCCGTTGGCACCGTGACCCTCACTGGCACTGCCGGGGTGCTGCCGTTCAAGAACTGGACGGGAGCCACGTGCGACGGCACCGCCGCCGCCAACATCATGTCGTTCACGGCCCCGGCGGCCGACAAGACCTGCGTCGCCAACTTCGGCCCCTGATCAGGACCCGAGCCACGCCAGCAACGCTTCGACCTCACCAACGCGCGTGAGGGCGGCGCGCTTGTGCGCGCTGAGGTAGCCGGCATCGACGATCCTGTCGAGCTGCGCGACGAGCGGGTCGAAGAAGCCGTCGGGGTCGAGCAGCGCGACGGGCTTGTCGTGGATGCCGAGCAGCTGCCACGTGAACACCTCGAACAGCTCCTCGAGCGTGCCGACCCCGCCGGGCAGGGCGACGAACGCGTCGGCGAGGCCGGCCATCTCCCGCTTCCGCTCGTGCATCGAGTCGACCTCGATCAGCCTCGTCACCTCGAGGTGCGGGACCTCTCGCGCGAACAGGCCGCGCGGGATCACGCCGATCACCTCGCCGCCGGCGGCCAGCGCCGAGTCGGCGAGCAGCCCCATCAGCCCGACCCGCGCCCCGCCGTACACGATGCCGATCCCGTGGGCGACCAGTCCCTCGGCCAGGGCGGCGGTCGCCTCCCGGTGCCGCTCAGTGCCGGGTGAGGAGCCCAGGAAGACGGCGACGCGCACCGGGACATCTGATCATGGCGTCGCTGCCGCCGGCCTCAGGCGGGCGTGCGCAACCGGTGTGGCAGCCGCTGCGCCAGGGCCGCGGCCTGGGCGCGGATCTCCGGGATCGCGGTGGTCTCGTAGAGCGTGCCCTTGCGGGGCGGGCCCACGACGTGCAGCCCGGGGATGGCCTGACCGGAGACGTCGAGCACGTCGCCGTCGGGGGTGCACGACACCCCGAGCCGCAGCGGGTCCGGGGTGACCAGGCCGCGGGCGACCAGCGACCGCAGCAGCGGGTCGGTGCTGCGGGAGACGTCGGTCATCGGACCGGTGCAGTTGACGACCGCGTCTGCGAACAGGGTGTCGGGCAGCCCCGGCAGGTCGACCTCGCAGCGGGGACCGTGGTCGGTCACGGCCGAGATCCCGCCCGCGACGATCTGGAGGCGACCCTCCTCGCGGTAGCTCTCGATCCGGCCCGCCACCTCGGGGGCCATGCGGTGGCGGCGTACCTCCCACAGGCGGGCGTACGTCGCCAGGAACCTCCGCCGCTCCTCGAGATCCAGCCGCTGCCAGAGGTCCTGGGTGGGCGCGCGCAGCCCGTCGACGACCGGTCGCCAGTCGACGCCCTGCCGCCGGGCCGCGACCATCTGCCCGCGCACCAGCGCGGCGAGCTGGTCGGCGGTCACCGGGCCGGCCGGGATCGGGCTGAGCCAGGCAGTGGAGTTCTGCTCGATGTGCGCCGTCGGCAGCAGCCCGTGCCGGCTCACCATCACCGCACGTCGGCGCGGGCCGGCCTCGAGGAGGGTGATCGCGGCGTCGACGGCGGTGAGCCCGGTGCCGACGAGCACGACCACGGCGTCCGGCTGGAGCTCTCCCAGCCGGTCGAGGTCCCACGGGTCGGGCAGGTGCCAGCGGGCCGTCGGCAACGGCTCACCGCCCACGGCCAACGGCGCGGGACGCTGGTTGCCGGAAGCCAGCACGACGCTCGCGGCCCGCGTGACCCGGCCCCCCGACGCATGCAGCTCGAACCCGCCGGCCACCGGCTCGATGTCGCGGACCCGCTCGGCGCGCACGGCGAGCCGGTCGTCGCCGAGCCGCTCCAGCGTCTCGCGCAGGTAGACCGCGTAGTCGCGGCGCGGCAGGAAGGCCTGGGCGTCCGGCTGCCGGCCGGTACGCCGGGCCCACTCGACCAGGTCGGAGGGGATGTCGGGGAAGGCGCTCATGTGCCGCGAGCGCACGTTGAGCAGGTGCCGCCGGTCGGTGGTGCCGTAGGCGAGCCCCCTGCCCAGCTCGCCGCTCGCGTCGTGGACGGTGACGGTCAGGTCGTGGGAGCGCGAGGCCAGCAGGTGGATGGCGGTCAGCGTCCCGCTGGCGCCGCCCCCGACCACCGCCACGTCGCTGCGGACCCGGCTCGCCTCGAAGGCCGACGCGGTGGGTGGGACCGCGTCGCGGACCTCGGGTCGGAGCATCCCCTAACTGTAGTAGGTCGCTTGTAATTATGCATAACGGCGCGCGGCGGGACTATCGGGCCGCGAGGTTGCGCAGCAGCAGCGTCTCGGCGAGGACCACGCGCTCGAACTCGGCGAGGTGGAGCCCCTCGTTGGCGCCGTGGGCCCTGGTGTCGGGATCCTCGACGCCGGTCACGAGGACCGAGGCCTCGGGGAAGGCGCCGAGGAACTCCGCGATGAACGGGATCGAGCCGCCGACGCCCATGTCGACGGGAGCGACGCCGTCCCACGCCTCCTCGAACGCCGCCCGCGCCGCGTCGTACGCCGGGCCGGTCGCCTCGATCCGGATCGGCTCGCCCTTGTCGACGAGGGTGAAGGTGAGCTGCGCGCCCCAGGGCACATGCTCCTCGCAGTGCTTGCGCAGGCACTCGATGGCGTTGGCGGTCGTGTCGCCGGGCGCGATGCGGAGGCTGAGCTTGGCGCGGGCCACCGGCACCAGGGTGTTGCTGGCACCGTCGACCTTGGGGGCGTCGAGCCCGGTGACGGTCAGCGCCGGACGGGTCCAGAGCCGCTCGACGACCGGCCCGTCGCCGATCCACTCGACCGACTCGTGCGCGCTCGACTCGGCGCGCAGCCGCTCCTCCGGATACTCGACGTCGGCGGCCGGGCCCTGGAAGAGCCCGGCCACGGCGACGTTGCCGGCGTCGTCGTAGAGGCTGCTGATCACCCGGCTCAGCGTCATGATCGCGTCCGGCACCAGGCCGCCCCACATGCCCGAGTGCACCCCGTGGCCGAGCGTGCGCACCTCGATGTCGGCGCGCACCAGGCCGCGCAGCGAGGTGGTCAGCGCCGGCTCGCCGATGTCCCAGTTGCCCGAGTCGGCGATCACGATCACGTCGGCGCGCAGCCGGTCGTGGTGCTCCTTCAGCAGGGCGGGCAAGGTGTCGGAGCCGACCTCCTCCTCGCCCTCGACGAACATCACCACGTTGACCGGGAGCTCGTCGCCGTACGCGCGGATCGCACCGAGGTGCGCGACGATGCCCGCCTTGTCGTCCGCAGCCCCGCGGCCGTAGAGCCGGTCACCGCGCTCGGTCGGCTCGAACGGCGGGGAGTCCCAGTCGGCGGGGTCGTTCTCGGGCTGCACGTCGTGGTGGGCGTAGAGCAGCACCGTCGGCGCACCCTCGGGGCCGGCCTTCTTCGCGATCACCGCCGGCGCACCCCCGTCGGCGCTGACGATGTCGACGTCGCTGAAGCCCTCGGCGCGCAGCAGGTCCGACACCGCGTCGGCCGACCGCCACACCTCGCCGATGCGCGCCGGGTCGGCACTCACCGACTGGATCCGGACCAGGTCCTCGAGGTCGGAGCGGAGGGCGGGCATCAGGTCGCGCACCGTTGCGCGGAGGTCGTCGGTCATGCGACCGACCCTAGATGAGTGAGCGTCAGGGCTTGCGGTAGATCACGGCCTGGTAGGTACGCCGGCCCGAGTCGGTCGGGACCAGGAACAGCGTGGTGGCCTTGAAACCCGGACGACGCAGCACGTAGCTGCCCTGCTCGGGGCCGGGCGCCCCGAACCGGAAGGTCAGGATGAAGCGGTGCTGGTCCCGGCGCGACGCGTGCGCCAGGCGGCCGACATCGGCAAGGCGCACCCGGTAGTGCCGGCCGGGTCCTTCCAGGCGGAACGTCTTGCGCCGCAGCGAGGAGAACCTGCTCCTGGAGTAGAGGTCGCGGCGGGTGGTGGCCGCGGCGAAGACGTCGGGCGCGAGCAGGATCGGCGTCAGCGCGACGCCGACGGCGCCCACGGCCAGCAGGGCACGACGGGTGGTGGTCTGGGTCATCGGGTCCTCCAGGGCGGCGGGGGGCATCGCAATAGGCTGCTCGCGTGGACGGACAGCGGTGGCTCACCCATGACCTGTTCGCGGGCCGGGTGGGTGAGAGCTTCGAGGTCAGCGGGGACGGCGTGCCCGCGGTGACGATGGAGCTCGCCGAGGTCGCAGAGGGGAGCGAGCCCGGCGGCCGGGGTCCGCACGGTGAGGAGCGCAGCCAGTTCTCGCTGGTGTTTCGAGGACCGGCGGGGCGGGTGCTGCCCCAGGCCATCTACCGGCTCGCCCACGCCGAGCTGGGCGAGCTCGAGCTGTTCCTGGTGCCGCTCGGGCCCGATGCCCAGGGCTCGCGCTACGAGGCGGCCTTCGCCTGAGCTCCTCCCGGCCTCGCTCACGCGGCCCACTCCATCCGCCGATAGAAGTCGTGCTCGGCGACGGCGACGAACCCGAGCCGCTCGTAGAGATGCACGGCCCGGTTGGTGACGTCGACGTGGAGGCTGACCGTGCGGTTGGACGCGCGCGCCTCGTCGAGGAGGGAGGAGAGGAGGCGGAGACCGATGCCCTGGCCCCGGAACGCGGGGAACAGGGCGATCTCGATGATCCTCAGCTCCCGGGGCGACCGGTCGACGTACAGCCGGCCGGCAGCCACCCCACCGACCTCCACGACGTCGAAGCTGGCGTGGGGGTGGACCCGGTGGTACTCGGCGTCCTGAGCGTCGAACTGCATCCGGACGAACGCTTCCCGCTGACCCTCCGGCCACACCACCTGCGACAGCTCCTCGTCGCGGGTGGACCCGTAGACGGCGAGCAGGAGCTCGCGGTCGGCCGGAGCCGCCGGACGCAGGGTCACGAGCGACGTCGCGCCCGGACCGGTCACCTCAGCCACCTCAGTCATCTCGGTCACCCCCGCGACGGGAAGATGCCCTGGAGGGCGATGCAGAAGTTGAGGGTCAGGTAGGGCTGCATGTTGTTGTGCGGCTGGTCACCCCCCGCGGGGACCAGCGCCTGGTCGGCCAGCACGGTGGTGGCGCCGCCGGCGGCCACGTACGGCGTGGCGCCGCTCGCCCGGGCCAGTGAGTTCCCGGCCGGGGCGGTGCGGTTGGCGGCCGAGCTGACGGCCATGAGGGCGTGCGAGTGCGCAGGCATCTCGGACTGCAGCAGGGAGACGGTCTCGGACCCGCCCATCTCTCCCAGAAAGCGCTGGCTGAGCCCCGGGCCCTGGCCGGGGTGCATCGGGGCGGTGCCCTGGAGGTCGGGCAGCGCGAAGGTCGACATGCCGTCGCCGCCGTACGTCGTCCCGAGCAGCGAGAACAGCGCGGTGTTCTGTGAGATCGGGAGCAGCTGCCCATCGCAGAACGCCCAGCCGGTCGGCGGGAAGTTGAAGGGGAAGATCCGGATCTCAGCGAGAAAGTTGTCGGCCATGTCGCTCCTAGGTCTGCGAGGGGAAGACGCCGAACAGCGAGATGATGAAGTCGATGCACAGGTAGGGCTGGAGGTTGTTGTGCGGCTGGGACCCGCCGACCGACGAGATCGCCTGCCCCGACATCTGGGCCGTGGGGTTGCCCGTCCCGTAGATCGTCGCCAGCGACGACTCCGCGAGCACCTCCCCGTTGGGGTTCGGGTTGTTGCCGATGCTGGTGGAGGCCAGCATCGGGTGGTTGTGGGAGGGGATCTGCGCGGCCGTCAGCGTGACCTCCTCGGCGCCGCCGGTCTCGGCGAGGACGAACCCGTTGCCCGCGTGGAGCGGCAGCCTGCTCTGGAGGTTGGGCAGTGCGAAGGTCTCCTGGCCGTCCCCGCCGTACGTCGTCCCGATCAGGTTGAACAGCGTCTCGTACTCGGCGATCGGGAGCAGCTGGCCCTCACAGAACATCCAGCCGACGGGCGCGAAGTTCCCCCCGAACATCCTGATCTCTCCCACGTAGGGCAATGACATCGCGGCTCCTCAGCTCTGACTCGGGAAGATGCCCTGGAGGGCGATGCAGAAGTTCAGGACCAGGTAGGGCTGCATGTTGTTGTGCGGCTGCGACTGACCGACGGTCGCGACCGAGGCCGGGTTCATCGCGCCCAGGTTCGCGGGGTCCTGGTAGGGGTTCGCCGGTGTCCGTGCGACCAGGCCGTTGCCGGGGACGATCAGGTCCCCCACCCCCGTCCCGGCCGTCACCGTGTGCGTATGGGTCGGCAGCTCCGCGGCGACCAGCGTGTGCGCCGCCTCGCCGCCGACCTCACCCAGGGTGTGCCCGGAGCCCATGTGGATCGGCACCCGGCCCTGCAGGTTCGGCAGCGCGAAGTTGGTCTGACCGTTGCCGCCGTAGGTCGTCCCGAGCAGCGAGAACAGCGCCTGGTTCTGGTTGATGGGCAGCAGCTGCCCGTTGCAGAACGCCCAGCCCTTCGGCGGGAAGTTGAAGCTGATGATCCGGATCTCGGACAGGAATGGCTCGCCCATTGTCGTCTTCCTAGGAGGGGAACGATCCGCAGGATCCGGGTGCCACGACGGCGACGCCGCCATCGATGGTGACCGGGGCCGAGGTGGAGTTCGTGACCGTGTTGGTGGTGCTGACCTGCGCCAGCGGTGTCGCCTGGGTGCCTTCCAGGTTGAACGTCGCCGGGCCGGTGAAGGTGTTCTCCTGCAGGTAGTAGGCCGCCTCGCCACCCGCGGCCCAGCTCGTGGGGTCGTACATAGTGTTGCCGCTGACCACGGCGCACGTGGTGTAGTTGCCGCTATTGGTCTCGTTGTCAGCGGTGAGCCACAACGACGCGAGCGGGCAGGGCACGTTGGCCCCGCAGCCGATGTTCTGGTTGGTGCCGGTCGGCCGAGCCACCGTGTTGTTGGTGACCTTGAACTTGGCGCCGCCGTTGCCACTAGCGGTGCGCAGCCCCTCGAGGTCCAGGCCGCGAGCGTTCGGCACCTCACTGATGGTGTTGCTGTCGATGGTGAAGGCCCCGGCGGTCCCGCCCTTGACGATGACCCGGATGCCGCTGCCGATCTTGGAGCCGCTGTCGACGGTGCCCTGGGTGCCCACCGTGTTGCCGGAGATGACCCCCGTCAGCGTTGCTCCCGGGGTGCTGGCGGTGGCGGCGAAGGCGTTGATCGCCTGGCTGTCCTGGCCCTGCACGCTGTTGTTGACGGCGTGGAAGGTCAGGTGGGAGCCCTGCGAGACGTCCATGTCGATGCCGGCGTTGTTGTTGATGATCGAGTTGCCGTTTCCGGCCCCGGCCGCCCCGACGACGAAGTCGGAGATGGTCGCGGTGTCGTCGGTCTGGACCTGGATGCCGGTGGAGAACGCGTTGTCGAGCGTCGAACCGGTGACCGTCCCGAGAGTGAGGACCGACGTCCCGCGCATCGTGACCAGCAGTCCGTTGGCGCCGGTGCCGGCGAGCGGGTCCTTGAGGGTGGTGCCGGTCATCGTGAACGACGCCAGGTTGGTGTCGAGGTTGTCGAGATAGACCGAGTTGTGCGGCGCACCGACGACGTAGGAGTTCGCCAGCGTGACGGCGCCGGTGACGTTGTCCATCTCGATCCCCTCGTCCGTCGCGCCACCCGCGGTGTCGCTGACGAACATGCGGGTCAGGCTCGGGCTCTTCGTCGAGGTGAGGGACACGCCGTCACCGGTCGAGTTCAGGATCGCGCCGCCGGTGCAGGCCGCGCTGGAGCAGGCGCCGCCGAGGCCCGTGACCGTCAGGCTGCCAGCGGTGCCGGTGTTGTTGAGTCGGATGCCGTTGGCGCCACCGCTGGAGGAGATGCGGTCGAAGGTGATGCCCGCCGCCGTGGCGTCGGTGTCGACGACGTTCAGGGCCCGGTTGGTCGACGACAGGGCGGTGGCGTCGATGGTGTTGCCCGAGCCGCTCACCTGGAACGCGCCGGAGGTCGTGGCGTTGATGCCGTTGCCGCTCGTCGTGTCGATGTCGGTGCCGCCGCCGCTGAGCACGAACGTGTGGCCGTCGCTGTTGGAGAAGGTGACCGCGTCGCTGGCGCCGGTGTTGTACTGCTTCGTGGCTCCGGAGAACACCGTCGAGCCGCCGGTGTTGCTGGCGATGTTCACCCCGCCGCCGGCGTCGTTGGTGTCGAGCATGTTCCCCGAGAGGCTCACGACGCCAGCGGTGCGGCCGGTGACCTCAGCGACCAACGGGCCGCTGCCGTTGTTGAAGGTGGCCGGGAAGGTGATCGCGCCGGAGCCGCCGTTGAGGTCGAAGCCGATGCCGGACTCGCCACCGACGGAGCCGGACGTGGCGCTGAAGGTGCCCGTGCCGAGGGTGTCGAGGTTGATGCCGTCATTCGCGCTGTTGGTCGAGTCGACGACGTCGAACGAGAAGCCGCTGCCCGGGCTGCCCGGGCTGACGATGTCGACCGCGGGCCCACCGGTGGCGTGGAGGTCCGAGGCCCCGGCCGACAGGACGGTGACCGAGCCACTCGTCTGGATGCTGAACGCGGGCTGTGCGCCGGAGACCGTCGTCAGGTTGAGGTCGGTGCCCGAGCCGTCGCCGAGCCACGTGTTCGAGCCGGTCGTGCCCTGGAGGAGTACGCCGCCGTCGCCCGAGTTCGTGACCGTGATGTCGTCGAAGATGCTCGCGGTGCCCAGGTTGGTCGTGCCGGAACCGGCGGTGGCATCGAGGCCCTTGGCGCCGTTGGTGGTGATGGAGATCGTGCCGGTGTTCGCGAAGTTCACGGTGCCGGTCGCGTTGAGCCTCACGCCCTCGTCCCCGGTGGTCGCCGAGCTGCCGTCGCCGTTGTTGACGATGAGGTTCGACACGTTCGTGGTCGTGCCGGTGTTCGTGTCCAGCTCGAGGCCGGGCTGCGTGCCCTTCGTGCCGTTGTCGACGACGTTCAGGTCGTCCAGCGTGACCGTCGTGGCGCCGAGGCCGGTGCCGAAGACGCCGCCGCCGGTGCCCTGCGGGTCGATGTTGAAGCTCCTGACCGTCGAGCCGCCGGCGAGCGTGACCACGTCGGCGTTGTTGTTCGTGATCGACGCCTTGTTCGTCGAGTCGGCGGCGTGCAGCAGGTCGGAGCCGATGATGAGCATCGCGCCCTCGCTGAGCAGGCTCTCGCCCGTGTTCATCGTGTAGCCGGTGTTGTAGCCCGTCGTCGTGTCGTCGCCGTCGTAGACGAAGGTCGTGCCGACCGTGGCCGGGGTCACCGGGTTCGAGGCGGCCTGCGCCTGAGCGAGCGTGTCGAACGGCTTCGCGCTCGTGCCGCTGTTGCCCTGCGCGTCGTTGTTGTTCACGTACCAGACGCAGCCGGTGATCGCGATGGTCACCCGGCCGGTGTCGGTGCCCGGGTCGGTCGCGGCGTTGTCGTTGACGGTGTAGTCGAAGAAGTCGCTGTTGTCGGTGCAGCTGGTCGCCGAGGCGGGCTCGAAGAGGAAGTCGCCGTCGGCCTGGATCGTGACCGTGCCGCCGTCGTTGGTGGCGAAGGTGCCAGGCGTGACGGTCAGCTGTGACCCGCCCTGCTCGGGGTCGATGTCATTGCTGAGGATGTCGCCGGTGATGTCCTTGTGCGGCCGGTCGGTCGCCGGGGCGGTGTCGGTCGGGTCGGGAGTCGCGATCCGACCGTCGAACGCGCCACCGTGGTTGGTTGCGTCGTTGACGTCCAGCGTCGTGTTTCCGATGGCGCTGCTCGCTCCGCTGAAGCCCTCGTCGCCGGCGGCGGGTGCGTCGTTGGTCGGCGTGACGCTCACGGTCGCGTGAGTCACCGTCGAGTCGTCGGTGCCGTCGTTGACCACGACGGTGATGTCACGGTCCGTGGGGTCGGGCGTGTTCGACGTGTTGTCGTATTTCGCGGACCGCACCGCGGCCTGGAACTCCGCCGTGGTGGCGAGCGGACCGCCGGTGAGGGTGAGCACGCCGGTCGCGCTGCTGTAGCCGCTCGAGGTGATGTGTGGCGAGCCGGCCAGGTTCACCGAGATCGACTCGGCGGCGCCGTCGGGGTGGTTGGTGAGGGTCAGCGTGGCCGAGGCGAGGCTGGTGTCGTCGACGTCGCTGACCGTCGCGCTCGCGCCCAGGCTCACCGGACCGGATCCGACCACGTTGGGCGAGGAGTCCTCGACGAAGGCGGCGCTCGAGTCGAGGCCGGCGCCGCCGCCGTTGAGGTCCAGGATCGGCGGGTCGTTGACCACGGTGATGGTCACGGTGACCTTCGGGCTGTTGGACCCGGCCGTGCCGTCGTGGACGACGAAGCTGACGATCCGGTTCGCGGCCGCAGGGTCCTGGCTGGTGTTGACGTACGTCGCGGAGCGGACCACCTTCTGGTAGTTCGCGACGGTGTCGGAGCCCGACAGGGTCAGCACGCCGGTGCTGGTGTCGTAGGCGGTGGCGGTGATCGACGTCCCGGTCGTGTCGACCGCGAGGGTCTCGGCCGCGCCGTCCGGGTGGTTGGTCAGGGTGATCGTCCCGGACTGCAGGGTGGCGTTGTCCGGGTCGGCAGCGAGGGCATTCGGCGCCAGGGTGGTGGCGGGCTGGTCCTCGGTGTAGGACGCGGTCTCGTCCACGCCCGCGCTGGCGCCGTTGAGGTCGAGCGTCGGCGGGTCGTTGGCTGGCGTGACGGAGAGCGTCGTCGTGGCGATCGCTGAGTCGAGCGCGCCGTCCGAGACCGTCCAGGTGATGCTGCGCGCGGTGGTGTCCGGCGTGTCGGACGTGTTCGCGTAGGTGACGCTGCGCAGCACCTGCTGGTAGTGCGCCACGGTGTCGCTGCCGCTCAGGGTCAGCACGCCGGTCCCGCTGTTGAAGGCGCCCGTGATCGACGTCCCGGCGACGTTCGCCGCGAGCGACTCGTTGCCGGTGTCGAGGAGGTTGGTCAGGGTCACCGTCGCCGAGGTGAGGTTGGCGTTGTCGACGTCGCTGACGGTCGCCGACGGGGCCAGCGCGACGGGCGGCTGGTCCTCGGTGAACGCCGCCGCGTTGTCGACGCCGGGGCCCGCGGCGAGGTCCGCGACCGGCGCGTCGTTGACGCAGGTCACGGTGATCGAGACGGTGCCGGTGTCGGTGCCGCCGTTGCCGTCATCGACGGTGAAGCCGAAGCTGTCCGCGCCGCAGTAGTCGGCCGCCGGGGTGTAGGTGACCGACGAACCCGCGCCGGTGATCGTGCCACCCTGGGCCGAGGCCGAGTCGTGGCCGAAGGTCAGGGTGTCACCGTCGGGGTCGGTGCCCGCCAGGGTGACGGGCAGCGCGGTGTCCTCGTTGGTCGACAGGCCGCTCTGGTCGGTCGCGGTCGGGGCGTCGTTGTTCGCAGTGACGGACACCGTCACGGCGGCGGGGTCGGAGCTGTCCTGGCCGTCGTTGACGACGACGGTGACGCTGCGATCGCTGGTGGCAGGGGTGTCCGAGGTGTCGCGGTAGGCCAACGTGCGCAGCACCTGCTGGTAGTCGGCGAGGGTGTCGGAGCCGTGCAGGAGGAGCACCCCGGTGCCGGGCACGTAGGCGTCGGCGGTGATCGAGGTGCCGGAGGTGTCGACCGTGAGCAGCTCGGCGGCACCGTCGGGCCTGTTGGTCAGGGTGACGGTCGCCGAGGCGAGGTTGGTGTCGTCGGCGTCGGAGACCGCCGCGTTCGGCGCCAGCGTGACCGGGCCGCCGTCCTCGGCGAAGCCCGCGCTGGCATCGGAGCCGGGCTGGGTGTTGTCGAGGTCGAGCACCGGCTGCGCATTGAGCGGTACGACGCTCACCGTGGTCGTGCGCGACACCGAGTCGAGGTCGCCGTCGTTGGCGACAAAGGTGACGGTGCGATCGGTGGGGTCCGGCGGCGCGGCGTCGTTGCGGTAGCTGATGGTGCGGAGCACCTGCTCGTAGCTCGCGAGGCTGTCGGTGCCGTGGAGCAGCAGGACGCCGGTGGTGGCGTCGTAGGCGTCGGCCGTGATCGAGGTGCCGGACGTGTCCGCCGTGAGCACCTCGGAGCCACCGTCCGGGTGGTTGGTGAGCGTGACGTTGAGCGACTCGAGCTGGGTGTCGTCGATGTCGGCGATCGTGCCGGCGGGCGCGAGGGCCACGTCGCCACCGGTATGGGAGACCTGCTCGTGGAAGGTGACGCTGTTGCCGTTGCCGCCCGCGCCGCCGTTGAGGTCGACGACGGGTGCGTCGTCGGCGCAGGTGACGGTGACCGAGATGGTGCCGGTGTCGGTGCCGCCGTTGCCGTCGTCGGCGGTGAAGCCGAAGCTGTCCGCGCCGCAGTAGTCGGCCGCCGGGGTGTAGGTGACAGACGAACCCGCACCGGTGATCGTTCCGCCCTGGGCCGAGGCCGAGTCGTGGCCGAAGGTCAGCGCGTCGCCCTCGGGGTCGGTGCCCGAGAGGGTCACCGGCAACGCCGTGTCCTCGTTGGTCGACAGACCGCTCTGGTCGGTCGCCGTCGGCGCGTCGTTGTGCGCGGTCACCGAGAGGGTGGACTGCGGCTGGTTGGAGTCGAGCGACCCGTCGTTGACCTGCACCGTCACGATGCGGTCGGCGAGGTGCGGGGTGTCGGAGGTGTTGGCATAGGTCACGGACCGGAGCACCTGCTGGTAGTGCGCCACCGTGTCGGACCCGCTCAGGTCCAGCACGCCGGTCCCGCTCGTGTACGTCGCAGTGATGGTGGTCCCGGTGGTGTCCGCGGCCAGCGACTCCTGGCCGCCGTCCGGGTTGTTGGTCAACGTGACCGTGGCCGCCGCGAGCTGCCCGTCGTCGACGTCGCTGACCGCGGCGCTGGGAGCCACCGCGACCGGACCCGAGTCCTCGATGAACGCAGCGTTGGTGTTCGCGCCCGGGCCGGCGCCGTCGAGGTCGACCACGGGTGCGTCGTTGACGCAGGTGACCGTGGTCGAGACGGTGCCGGTGTCGGTGCCGCCGTTGCTGTCGTCGACGCTGAAGTCGAAGCTGTCCGCGCCGCAGTAGTCAGCGGGCGGCGTGTAGGTCACCGAGGTCCCTGCGCCGGTGACGGTGCCGCCCTGGGCCGAGGCCGAGTCGTGGCCGAAGGTCAGCGCGTCGCCTTCGGGGTCGGTGCCCGCAAGAGTCACCGGCAGCGCCGTGTCCTCGTTGGTCGACAGACCGCTCTGGTCGACCGCGTGCGGCGCGTCGTCGTGCGCCGAGACCGAGACCGTCGAGTGCGGCTGGTTGGAGTCGAGCGACCCGTCGTTGACCTGGACGCCGACCACCCGGTCGGTCAGGTCGGGAACATCGGAGCTGTCGTCGTAGGACATCGACCGGACCACCTGCTGGTAGTGCGCGACGGTGTCCGAGCCGCTGAGCGTCAGCACGCCGGTCGAGCCGTCATAGGAGCCCGCGGTGATGCTCGTGCCCGAGGTGTCCACGGCCAGCGACTCCTTGGCGCCGTCCGGGCGGTTGGTCAACGTCATCGTCGCGGAGACCAGGTTGGCGCTGTCGATGTCGCTCAGCTCCGCTGCAGGCGCCACCGCGACCGGACCCGAGTCCTCGGTGAAGCCGGCCGCCGCGTTCGCGCCACCGCCGGCAGCGCCGTTCAGATCCACCACCGGCGCGTCGTCGACACACGTCACCGTGACGTGCACGGTGGCCGTCGACCCGCCGTTCAGGGTGTAGGTGAAGTCGTCGAAGGGCGGCGGCGCGTTGCAGTAGTCGGCGGCAGGGGCGTAGGTGACGTCGTCACCGCCGTTGGTGATCACGACCGCGCCGTGGCCGGGCTGGGTGACCGAGCCGATCGTCGTGGTCCCGCCGTCGGCGTCGGTGTCGTTGGCGCGCACGTCGATGGTGCTGGGGCTGGAGTCCTCGGCGACGGTCGGGCTGTCGGCGACCGCGACCGGGGGGTCCTCGACCCCGGTGACCGTCACCGTCACGGTGGCGACGTCGGTGCCGCCCTGGCCGTCGGCCACCGTGTAGGTGAAGGAGTCCGTGCCGACGGCGCCGGGCTTCAGCGCGTCGAACTGTCCGTGCGGGTCGTAGCTGACACCGGAACCGCCACCGGTGACCGTCGCGGTGCCCTTGGTGCCGGCCGTTGCGACGGCGGTGACGCGCAGCGGGTCGCCGTCCGGGTCGGTGTCGTTGGACAGCACCGCGATCGCCCGGCTCGAGTCCTCGTCGGTCGTCGCGGCGTCGTCGACCGCCGTCGGAGCTTCGTTGGGCCTCACCTCGCAGTTCAGGAGGGAGTTGGCGCCGGACTGCCCGTCGCACTCGTCGCGTGCCGGGCCACCGTCGAGGTCGTCGTCGCCGCTCCCGCCCAGGAGCTTGTCGGAGTGCGGGCCCCCGAGCAGCCGGTCGTCGCCCGGTCCGCCGCTGAGCCGGTCGGCGCCGCGCCAGCCCTTGATGCGGTCGTCGCCTCCCCCGCCTCGGATCGTGTCGTCGCCCGAGCGACCACAGATCAGGTCGTCACCACCACGCCCGTCGATCTGGTCGTCGCCACGGCCGCTCACGATGACGTCGGGACCGTTGGTGCCCCGGATCACGTCGTCGCCCGGGGTGCCGAGGATCGTCGCCGCCGCGCCGAAGCACTGGAGGTCGTCGGCGGTCGGGCCGGCGGCCGCCGAGCCGGCCACCGACGCGGCCGCCCCGAACGCACCCAGCGCGAGGACGACCGCCAGGACCACGACACCGCGTCCGGCGACCCCCGCACGGCGCCGGACGCAGAGTCGAAGGTGTCGCAGAAGCCCGCCGTCGTTGGTGCTGGTGGTCACGCTGCTCCTCGAGCGGTCGCCTGGCGATGGGGAGGGACAGGCGCGGACAGGCTCACGCCGATCCCCGCCGAAGGACCACCATCGAGACTCCTGGTGGCTCCAGCGGATCAGATCACGCAGGACCGATCGATGTCAGGAGAACGCGACAGAACCACCCACCCGAGTGTCCTCGGGCGCCGCTCAGAAGAACCCGAGCTTCTGCGGGGCGTACGACACCAGCAGGTTCTTGGTCTGCTGGTAGTGGTCGAGCATCATCGCGTGCGTCTCGCGGCCGATGCCCGAGGACTTGTAGCCACCGAAGGCGGCGTGCGCCGGGTAGGCGTGGTAGCAGTTGGTCCACACCCGGCCGGCCTGGATCGTCCGCCCGGCGCGGTAGGCGGTGTTGGTGTCGCGCGACCAGACACCGGCGCCCAGACCGTAGAGCGTGTCGTTGGCGATGTGCATGGCGTCGTCGAAGTCCCGGAACGACGTCACCGAGACGACGGGGCCGAAGATCTCCTCCTGGAAGATCCGCATCGTGTTCTTGCCCTCGAAGATCGTCGGGGCGACGTAGTAGCCGTCGGAGAGGTCGCCGCCGAGGTCGACCCGCTCACCGCCGGTGATGAGCCGCGCACCCTCCTGCTTCCCGATGTCGATGTAGCCGAGGATCTTCTCGAGCTGGTCGTTGCTGGCTTGCGCGCCGATCATCGTGGCGGGGTCGAGCGGGTCGCCCTGCAGGACGGCCTTCGTCCGGTCGACCGCACGGCCGAGGAACACGTCGTAGATCGACTCCTGGACCAGCGCACGGCTCGGGCAGGTGCAGACCTCGCCCTGGTTGAGGGCGAACATGGTGAACCCCTCGAGCGACTTGTCGGCGAAGTCGTCGTCCTGGGCGAGCACGTCCTCGAAGAAGATGTTGGGGCTCTTGCCGCCGAGCTCGAGCGTGACCGGGATCAGGTTCTGGCTGGCGTACTGCATGATCAGCCGGCCGGTCGAGGTCTCGCCGGTGAAGGCGATCTTGCGGATCCGGTTGGACGAGGCGAGCGGCTTGCCGGCCTCGAGGCCGAAGCCGTTGACCACGTTGACCACGCCGGCGGGCAGCAGGTCCGCGATCAGCTCGATGAGCACGAGGATCGAGGCCGGGGTCTGCTCGGCCGGCTTGATCACCACGGCGTTGCCCGCGGCGAGCGCGGGCGCCAGCTTCCAGACCGCCATCAGGATCGGGAAGTTCCAGGGGATGATCTGTCCTACGACGCCGAGCGGCTCGTGGAAGTGGTAGGCAACGGTGTCCTCGTCGATCTCCGACAGGGTGCCCTCCTGGGCACGGACGACACCGGCGAAGTAGCGGAAGTGGTCGATCGCCAGCGGCAGGTCGGCGGCCAGGGTCTCGCGGACCGGCTTGCCGTTGTCCCACGTCTCGGCGACGGCGAGCAGCTCGAGGTTCTCCTCGAGCCGGTCGGCGACCTTGTTGAGGATGTCGGCGCGGGTGGCGACCGAGGTCTTCCCCCAGGCAGGCGCGGCGGCGTGCGCGGCGTCGAGCGCGAGCTCGATGTCCTCGGCGGTGGAGCGGGCGACCTCGCAGAACGGCTTGCCGTTGACCGGCGAGACGTTCTCGAAGTACTGGCCCTTGACCGGCGGCACCCACTGGCCACCGATCCAGTTGTCGTAGCGGGACTTGAAGGTCACCTTGGCGTCGGGCTGGCCGGGCTGGGCGAAGACGGTCATGTTGAGCTCCTGTGCGTCGTTACTGCCGGGCCTGCTGCCCGGTGGCGATGACGCTAGGAACGGCGACGTTGCGGCAACGTTGCCAAACGCACGGGGGCTCCGCCCCCGTGGACCCCCGGCGCGTCGATACCGCGGGTGCCCAAACGCACGGGGGCTCCGCCCCCGTGGACCCCCGGCGCGTCGATACCGCGGGTGCCCAAACGCACGGGGGCTCCGCCCCCGTGGACCCCCGGCGCGTCGATACCGCGGGTGCCCAAACGCACGGGAGCTCCGCCCCCGTGGACCCCCGGCGCGTCGATACCGCGAGTGCCCAGCTCGCCGTCGAGGTGCCGCAGGTGCGCTCGGACCTGCTCGAGCGCGGCGCCGTCCGGCAGGGTCTGCGCGGCGTCGTGCCACAGCGACCAGTCGCCCCGGCCGTGCTCGCTGTCCGCGAACCGCAGCAGCAGCGCAGGGTCGCGCTCGGCCAGGACGGCCGCGCGGATCCGGGCGTGCAGCGAGTCCCGCAGGTCGACGACGCCGGGCGCGGTCGAGGCCGGCAGCAGCGGACCGGCGTACCGCTCGACGGCGGCAGCCACCTGCCCCCTCGCGAGCATCGCGCGCACCTCGCCGGCATCGGTGGCGAGCGGGCTGCTGAGCCGGTAGGGCCGCGAGTGCAGGGTGATCGGCGCCAGTGTCGCGCGCAGCCGCGACAGCTCGGCCCGCAGGGTGACCGCGGCCAGATCCTGCTCGTTGAGCATCGTGGCGAGCCGGTCGCCGCCGATGCCGTCGGGGTGCGAGGCGAGCAGGACCAGCAGCTCGCTGTGGCGCAGGCCGAGCCGCGCCTGCATCCGGTCGTCGCCCAGCGTGGCCGTCGGCCGGCCCAGGGCGCGCAGCAGCACCCGGTCCTGCGGTGGCGGTGCCGGGTCGGCACCCTGCAGCCGGCGCACGCGCAGCTCGGCCTCCACGGCGGCGACCGTCGCCCGCACCAGCGAGAGCGTGCGCGGAGCCGCGACCTCGTCGCCGCCGGTCAGGTCGAGGGCGCCCAGCACCGCACCGGTGTCGGGGTCGTGGATCGGCGCCGCCGTGCAGCTCCAGCGGGTCACCGGCCGGGCCAGGTGCTCGGCGGCGAAGATCTGCACCGGCTGGCCCAGCGCGAGCGCCGTTCCGGGGGCGTTGGTACCGGCCCGGGCCTCGGACCAGCAGGCCCCCTCGACGAAGTGGATGCGCTCGGCGTCGCGGCGGATCCGCTCCTGCCCCTCCACCCAGAGCAGCCGTCCGGCCGCGTCGCTGACCGCCACCAGCAGCCCCGCCTCGACCGCGTCGTCGACGAGCAGCCTGCGGATCACCGGCAGCACGGGCGCCAGCGGGTGGGCGGCCCGGAGCCCCTCGAGCTCGCCGTCGACCAGCTCGACCGGGGCCTGTGAATTCTCGGGGTCGATCCCCGTGTCGAGGCAGCGGCGCCACGACTTGGCGACCAGCGGCCGCACCGTGGCCGCGGTCCGGCCGGTCTCGACGAAGCGGTCGTGCGCCATCGCCAGCGAGCGCGACAGGGCGGTGGCGTCCTCGCCGTGACGCCACGCCCTGGCCTCGTCGATCACGTCGCTCACCGGCACTCCTCGGGTCGCCACTGTGGCGACGGTCACCCGAAGGGTAGAGAAGCCTCCCTGGTCGCGCACAGGGACCAAAGGCCTGTCAGAGCGGCAGGTACGGCGCCAGGTCGGTCCGCTCGCCGGAGGCAGAGACGCGGGCGGTGGCCAGGGCGTCGGCCCACGCCAGGTCGCCGGTGGCGAGCGCGATCCAGGTCTCGGCGTCGGTCTCGACCACGGCCGGCGGGGTGCCACGGGTGTGCCGGACGCCGGGAATCACCTGCACGGCGGCGTACGGCGGCACGCGGACCTCGACCGAGTGACCGGGAGCGCGCGCCTCGAGCAGCGCGAGGAAGTGCTTGGTGAGCAGCCGAAGGTCGGCGCTCTCCGGACCCTCGGCGACCCGGGCCAGGGCCGCCGCCACGACTACCGGGTCGGCCGGTTTGAGACGCGCCGCCATCAGGGCTCCAGCGGTTCGTCGGGGAGCGGCTGGACGATGTGGAGCACGTGGTAGCTGGTTCGGCCGTCGTCCTCGTGCCCCTGGTTGCGTTTGCGCCACGCGTCGACCAGGTCGACGATCTCGTTGGTCAGCTCGCCCGCCTCGTCCTTGGTGAGCAGCAGCGCCTGCTCCGAGACCGTCCGTTGGACACCTGGGGTGCGGTCGTCGCCGTAGGCGAGGTCCACGAGGTGGTGGGTCCAGGCCGCCTTCGTCCGCCGGAACACCCTGGACGCCGCCTTGCCGCCCGGCATCTTCTCGACCTCGTCGAGCTGGATGCTGCGGTCCCCTGCGTCGGCGGTCCGCCACACCCGGTCGCGCCTGTCGCGCGCGGCCGCCGGGTCCTCCTCGATCAGCCCGAACCGGGCGAGCTGGCGCAGGTGGAAGCTCGCCGAGTTGGCCGGGATGCCCAGCACCGCGGCCACGTCGGCGGCCCGCATGGCGCCGTGCGCGTCCAGCTCGGTGAGGATCCGGCTGCGCACGGGGTGGGCGATCGCGCGCAGCACCCGCGGGTCGTGCAGCTCGGGCCGGTCCATGGGTCGAGTATAGCGAGTTCCGCACCATCTCTTGCGCAACTGAAATTGCGCAATTAGTGTTGCGGACATGACCGGCTTCCGAGAGCTCCGCAGCAACCACGACTTCACCGTCCTCTGGATCGGCCAGACCGTCAGCGAGCTCGGGACCCGGGTGAGCATGTTCGTCTTCCCGCTGGTGACCTACGCCGTGACGGGCTCGGCGCTGCTCGCCGGCATCGCGGGCGGCCTCGAGCTGCTCGGGACCGCCCTCGCCCTGCTCCCCGGCGGGCTGCTCGCCGACCGGGCGGACCGGCGTCGGGTGATGCGGACCACGTCCGGTGTGGGGGTGCTCCTCTACGCCTCGCTGGTGGTGGCGGGAGCGATGGGCGAGCTCACGGTGCCGCACCTCTTTGTGGTCGGCGTGCTCACCGGCGTCTGCGCCGGGGTCTTCGCCCCCGCCGAGATGTCGGCCGTGCGGGCCGTCGTCCCGACCGAGCAGCTGCCGACCGCGCTCTCCCAGCAGCAGGCCCGCCAGCACGTCGCGAGCCTCGTCGGCGGTCCTCTCGGTGGGGCGCTCTACTCCGTGACCCGCTGGCTCCCGTTCCTGTTCGACGCGCTGACCTTCGCGGTGTCGTGGGTCCTGCTGGGCCGGATCCGCACCGACCTCTCCCCGGTCGCCCGGCCCGCCACCAGCGGCGCCGTACGCCGGCGGGCGCGAAGCGACATCGCCGAGGGGCTCCGCTTCCAGTGGGGGCGGCCGCTCTTCCGCACGCTCATGGTCTGGGGGATGTGCTCCAACCTGGTCATCAACGCGCTCTTCGTGGCCGCGACGCTGCGGCTGATCCAGGCGGGCTTCGCGCCATGGTCGATCGGCCTGGTGGAGACCGCCGCCGGCGTGTGCGGCGTGCTGGGTGCGCTGGTCGCCCCGCGGATCATCGAGCGCACCGCCACCGGGGTGCTCACCGTCGTGGTCGCCTGGAGCTTCGTGCCGCTGCTCGTGCCGCTGGTGTTCTGGAACAACCCGGCGGTGGTGATGGTGTCGCTGTCGACCGGCGTGTTCCTCAACCCGGCCGGCAACGCCGGGATCGGCTCCTACAAGATGGCGGTGACGCCACCCGAGCTCGTCGGCCGCGTCCAGTCGGTCGGCCAGTTCCTCAACTGGTCGACGCTGCCGCTCGCGCCGGTCGTCGGCGGCGCGCTGCTCGCCGCCCTCGGCGGCCCCGCCGCAGTGGCGGTGCTCGCCGGGCTGTGCGCGCTCGTCGCCCTGATCCCGACGCTGAGCCGCACGGTGCGCTCGGTGCCGAGGCCGGCCGAGTGGGTGGTCGACGGCCCCGCCGCGGCGTCATCGCCGGCCGAACCCGAACCGGCTCTGGCCTAGTAGCGCGTCAGCTGGCGCGGCTGGTCTGCGTCGTCCCGGCGGCGGGCTCCTCGGCGGCGTCGCGGTCGACCAGCGCGGCGACCTGCTGGAGCAGGTCGCGCAGCCGCCACCCGGAGCGCTCGATGGCGGCCAGCGACCCCGCGAGCTCCGGGTCGAGGTCCTGGCGCGCCTCGCGATGGTCGTGGATCAGCTCGACGTGCCCCAGCAGGGCTGCCAGCGGCGTACGGAACTCGTGGTTGATCGTCTCGATCAGCTTGCGCTGCAGCTCCAGCGAGCGCAGCGAGGCCTCGGTCTCGGCCGTGACGTCCTGGACCAGCTCGATGGCGCCGTTGTCGCGGTCCTCGTCGTCGCGCAGCGGCACGGCGTTGCACTTCAGGTGCAGGACTGCCCCGTCGGCGCGCCGCGTGGTCACCACGGCGTCTCGGACGCACTCGCCGAGCCGGGCGCGGTGGAGCGGCGTCTCCTCGAGGGGGAGCGGTGTCTCGCCGTCGGAGCGGTAGAGCCGGAACCGCTGGAGGAACACCTCCTCGGTGACCGGCGCGTACTCCATCCCGAACAGCTCCTGGATCGCCGGACTGACCAGGGTCAAGCGTCCGGCGGCGTCGCACGCGAGCAGCCCGACGCCGGTGTTGTCGAGCGCCAGGTGGAGGGGAACACCCTTGAGCGAGTCGAGGGACCCGAGCATCCCGTGCATTCCGTGCCTCCTGTGGGGGGTCGACACTTGATACCCGCCACGGTATCGCGTTCGGGGCGTTCAGGAGCCTGGGACGCAACGGCGGAATCGCTCCCCTGCCCGGGCGGCGGCCTCGGCCAGCTCGGGCGGAGACTCGACGACGAAGTCGGCGTCGATGTTGGCCAGCATGTACATCGGCCACTCGAGGGTGTCGACGTTCATCTCCAGCACGACAAGTCCGGCCGCACCGGACACGGCCGCCCAGCGGCCGGCGACGGCCGAGACCTGCTCCGGATCGGCGTCGAGGACGACCCGGACGGCATAGCGCTGCGGCATCCGGCGGATGCCCGCCTGGACGAAGCTGAGCGCGTCCGCCGCCGGCAGCTCCCTCGGGCGGAACGTGTGCCCGCTGGTGCGCGGCTCGGTGATGCGGTCGACCCGGAACGAGCGCCAGTCCTGACGGTCGCGGTCGTAGGCGACGAGATACCAGCGGCGGCCCATCGAGACCATCCGATGCGGCTCCACCCACCGTTCGGTGGGCTCGGAGTCCCTTGCGGTGTAGGTGAAGTGGATCGGTTCGGAGTCCCGGCACGCCTGGGCGAGCGTGCTGAGCAACGCGGGGTCGAGCGGCGGGCCGCCGGACCACGGCAGCCGCTCGGTCTGCGAGCGCAGCGCGTCCATCTGCCGGCGCAGCCGCGGCGGCATCAGCGCGATCACCTTCGAGAGGGCCTGTACGGCGGTCTCCTCCATCCCCGGCGTGCCGCCCGCCGCGGACTCCTGCAGGCCGACCGCGATGGCCACCGCCTCCTCGTCCTCGAGCAGCAGCGGTGGGAGCTGCCCTCCCGCCCGCAGCTGGTAGCCGCCGGCCACCCCGCGGACGGCGTCGACGACGTAGCCGAGCTCGCGCAGGCGGTCGACGTCGCGGCGCAGGGTGCGGGGGCTGACCTCGAGCCGCTCGGCCAGGTCGCTGCCGGGCCAGTAGCGGTGGGTCTGTAACAGCGAGAGCAGCCGGAGCATCCGGGCGCTGGTGTTCATGGCTGACGAGACTAGATCGCATTGCGGCCAGGAACTGGCCTGAATCGCTTCTAGCGTCGGTGGCATGACCACGACACAGGATTCGGCGCCGGTGATCTCGACCCAGGGTCTGACCCGGCACTTCCACCATCGCAAGACCACCGTGGAGGCGGTCCGCGGGCTCGACCTGGAGATCGGCCGCGGCGAGCTCGTCGCGCTCCTCGGCCCCAACGGTGCAGGCAAGTCGACGACCCTGCGGATGCTGACGACGCTGATCGAGCCCACCTCGGGCCGGGCCGAGGTCGCGGGCCACGACGTCGTACGCGAGCGCCGCGCGGTCCGGCGCAACATCGGCTACGTCGGCCAGGGCAACGGGGCCGGGCACGCCCAGCGCGGTCGCGACGAGCTGGTGAGCCAGGGCCGCGCGTTCGGCCTGACCCGCACCGCGGCGTACGCGCGGGCCGATGAGCTGCTCGAGGCGTTCGACCTGTCCGAGCACGCGATGCGGCCGGTCTCGACCCTCTCCGGTGGCCAGGGGCGCCGGCTGGACGTCGCGATCGGGCTGGTGCACGCGCCGCAGGTGCTGTTCCTCGACGAGCCGTCCACCGGGCTCGACCCGCAGAACCGGGCCAACCTGCAGGCACAGGTGCGCCGGCTGCACGACGAGCAGGGCACCACGATCGTGCTGACCACCCACTACCTCGAGGAGGCCGACGCCCTGGCGGACCGGGTGGTCGTGATCGACCACGGCCGGGTCATCGCCGACGACACCGCGGCGGCCCTCAAGGCCGGGCTCGGCGACCTGCTGACGCTCGGTCTCGAGAACGAGACCCACGCCATCACCGCGGCCTGGCAGGCCGAGGTTGTGCTGGGTCCACGCGCCGAGGTCGAGCGGGCCGGGACCGTCGTGCGGGTGCGGTCCGCGCGTGGCTCGGAGACCGCCCCCGGCCTGGTGACCGAGCTGGCCTGGCAGGGGGTGCCGGTCACTCGGCTCGACGTCGCGACCGCGACCCTCGACGACGTCTTCCTCCACCTCACCGGCCGCAGCCTGCGCGAGAACAACACGGACCACGACACAGGAAACGACACCGAGAGCAAGGGAGAGGCAGCATGACCGCGACGGTCGAGACCCCCGCCCGGATCCAGCAGCGCGAGGTGGCCCTGACCCGGCCGCCCGGTGTCGTCGCCGACACCTGGAACGTGATGGTCCGCGAGCTGCGACCGGTCTTCCGCGAGCCTGCGTCGGTGCTGTTCGCGATGGTGCAGCCCCTGGTCTTCCTGGGCCTGTTCGCGCCCTTGCTGCCGAAGGTGGAGCACGGTTCGCCTCTTCAGTGGTTCGTGCCGGGCATCATCGCGATGACCGCGCTGATGGGTGCGTCGTTCACCGGCGCCAACCTGACCCAGGAGATCGTCACCGGATCCCACGAGCGGCTCCTCGTCTCGCCGCTGTCCCGGTCCTCGCTGCTCATCGGCCGGGCGCTGAAGGAGATCGTGCCGATGCTGATGCAGGCCGCGATCATCGTCGCCGTCGTGACGCCGGTCGGCTTCGACCTGCACCCGGCCCACGTGCTGGTCGGCGTCGTCCTCCTGACCGGGTTCAGCATCGGCGTCGGCGCGCTGAGCTTCGCCCTCGCGCTGGTCGCCAAGGACCAGGACTGGCTGTTCTGGACGGTGCAGCAGACGCTGATCTTCCCGGTCCTGCTGCTGGCCGGCGTGCTGCTGCCGCTGCAGGGCGCGCCGGGCTGGCTGCGGTTCGCCTCGCACCTCAACCCGCTGCGCTACATCGTCGACGCCGAGCGCGCGCTGTTCGCGGGCACCTTCCCGCTCGACACGGTCGCCTACGGCGCGGTCGCCTCGGCACTGGTGGCGGCGTTCGGGCTCATGGTGGGTCTGCGGGCGATGCGCGCGTCAAGCTGAGGCCGGGTCCTCCAGCACCGAGCGGAGGTGCTGGAGGGCCTTCGCGGCGTACAGGCCGTCCTCGACACGTTCGTCGTAGCTGAACTTCAGCGACGCCACCCGGGTCACCACCGGCTCGCCGTCGCGGGCCACGACTCCGTCGTGGACCAGGCCGAAGGTGCAGAACATCGGGATGGTGCCGTACTCGTAGAGGTGGTGGAACGCCGCGTCGATCCCGACGCTGCCGAGGTTGGTGACGAAGACGCTGGCGAAGAACGGGTCACCCTCGATGAACGCGCGGGGCAGCAGGTTGAAGTCGTTGGCCACCCCGGCGAGGAGCACGACCCCGCGCCGCAGCAGAGGAGGCAGCTCGAGGAACACCGACAGCTCCTTGTCGACCAGGGCCTCCGCCCCGGCGCGGGCCTCGGCCACGGAGGTCTCGATGTCGCGGACGAAGTCGGCGAACGGCTGGGCCGGGTCGCACCGGTGCTTGACCTCGACGAGGGTGCCGTCCTCGGACAGCTCGGTCTTCACGGTGAAGGAGATCCAGATCCCGTCGCGGTCGTAGAGCCGGCCGCCGGCCAGGAAGCGGTTGAGGTGCGGGTGTGCGTCGAACATCCGCCCCAGCGACCAGAGCACCAGGTGGAAGAGGGTCGGGTGCAGCTCGGGGTGCGCGGCGCGCGTCTCGGCCACGAACCGCTCGGCCGCGGCCACCTGCACCACCTGGTCGAGGAAGACGATCGAGCCGTTGCGCGTGGGCATCAGCGCCGGCATGAACCGCCGGTAGCCCGGCACGTCGCCGGCGACCCGTCCGTCGACCCGCCCCCAGGTCAGCACGACGGCACCCGCTCGTCGAGGAACTGGCGAACGCGCCGTTCGAGCAGCTCGGGGTACTCCAGCGGGAGGTAGTGCGTCGCGCCGCGGACGACCAGCAGGTCGGCACCGGGGATGGCGGCGGCCGTGGCGCGCAGGGCGGCCTTGGGCAGGAACAGGTCGCGGCTGCCGCCCACAACCAGGGTGGGGACGGCGAGCTCGCCCAGCCGCGGCCAGGCGTCGTGGCGGGCCATTGCGCGGATGGTGCGCATGTAGAGGCGCCAGTCGAGGCCGGCGAACTCCTGGGACAGCGCGTGGAAGGTCTCCAGGTCGCAGGTCGGGGCGACCACGCCGAGCCGGCGGAGGAGCTGCGGACCGCTCCTCGAGGCGGCCAGAGCCCGCACGGCCGCCCCGAACGGCCCGGCCCCCGCCTCGACCACGTGGGTCAGGGGCGGGACGGCGTAGCGGCTGAGGGGGTGGTGGAGGACGCCGGCCAGCGGGTCGCCGGGTGCGCCGGCGACCAGCACCAGCCCGGCCACCCGCTCGGGGGCGGCCAGGGTGGCTTCGACGGCCACCTGGACGCCCATGCTCCAGCCGATCACCACCGCCGGCCCGGCGCCGGCCCACTCGATCACCGCGAGCAGGTCCGCGGCGTGGTCGGGGATCGCCACGGCGTCAGGCCGCGGCGGCGGGCCGGACCGGTAGAGGCCGCGGTAGTCGTAGGTCACCACCCGGTGGCCGGGCGCGAAGCGGGTGAGGAACGGCGCCCAGGCCCGCAGCGAGCCACCGAGCCCGTTGGCGAGCACCACCAACCGGCCCGTGCCGAGCTCCTGGACCGCGAGGTCGGTGCCGTCATGGCTCGTGAGCCGCACCTCCCGGACGGGAGGGAGCACCGGCGCCTCGCTTGCGACCACGACTTCACGCTGCTCCGCCGTGCGCAGCACGACCCAGGGGCGAAAGTCCCCGACGCGGCGGCCACCAGACCCGTCACGCCATAGGGCGTGTTGGCAAACCCGCGCAAACCCGCGCTTGCGCCCGCCCTGGGGTTGCAACACGCCCTAGGCTGCGGCCCGTGACCCAGGCGCTGCACGAGCCGCTCGAGGCGCCCGCGGTCAGGGACACCGTTGAACAGCTCTACGGGCGGATCGAGGCACGGTTCCCGAAGCGGGGGCTGCTGGGGGTCTGCGGCGACCTGATCAAGCTGGTCGAGGAGGTCGAGATCGCCGCCGGCGTCGGCCACCGGCAGATCCGGATCGCGCGCGCGATCTCGCGGGCCGCGATGGGCGTGGTGGTGCTGGTGACGGCGGCCGCGCTGGTGCTGGCCGCCCACGACGCCCTGTTCGGCAAGGACATCGCCAACTTCATCGACGCGCTCGGCGTAGCCGAGACCGCGATCAGTGACCTGGTCTACGCCTCGATCGCGATCTTCTTCCTGTGGTCGTTCCCAGAGCGGCTGCAGCGCAGCAAGCTGCTCAACCTGCTGCACCAGCTGCGGTCGACCGCGCACGTGATCGACATGCACCAGCTCACCAAGGACCCCGAGCAGCTCAGGCCGAGCTTCGTGCCCACCCCGAAGAGCAAGAGGCTCGATCTGACCCGGGACGAGATGGAGCGCTACCTCGACTACTGCTCGGAGCTGCTCAGCCTGGTCGGCAAGACCGCGGCGCTGTGCGCGGAGGAGTCGCGGGACTCGGTGATCCTCGAGACCGTCTCGACCGTCGAGAACCTCACCGTCGGGCTGTCCCGCAAGATCTGGCAGAAGATCTCGAACCTGCCGCCCAGCTAGCCGAGACCGTCCAGGATCTCCAGCGTGAGGCGCCACGCCTCGTGGTCCGGGTCGATCACGACGAAGTGGTCACCGGCCATCTCCACGAGTTCCACCTGCGCCCCCACTGCTGCGGCCGCCGCGACGTAGTCGCGGGACTGGCTCACGGGCACGACGTCGTCGTCGGTGCCGTGCACGCACCACAGGGGTACGCCGAGCGGCAGCTGCTGCCTCGGGTCGACGGCCGCATCGTCGACCCCGGCCGGGTGGCCCAGGAAGGCGCGCACCGCACCGCTGCCGAGCCCGTCCCGGTCGGCCGCGACCAGGTCGAGGACACCGGCCTGGGAGATCACGTGGGTGACCGTGTCGACGGCGTGGCCGGCCCAGGTCGCGAGGTGTCCGCCGGCGGAGTGTCCGAGGGTGACGACCGTGTCGAGGTCGAGTCCCGTGTCGTCGAGGACCGCGATCGCGGCGCGCACGTCGTCGAGGGTCTGGGGCACGCCGCCACCGTTGCCGACCCGGCGGTACTCGATGTTCAGCGCCGCCCAGCCGTTCCGCACCAGGTCGGCGGCCAGCGGTCGCCCCAGCGACAGGTCGTAGCGCGCCTTCCAGAACCCGCCGTGGATCACCACGACGACCCCGCGCGGGCTACCGGCCGGCACGGTGAGCTCGACGAGCTGGCTGGGGTCGTCGCCGTACCGGATCACCTCGGTCCGACGACGTGCCCGCACCGGACCATCATGACGCGCTCAGTCGGCCTGGATGATGGTCCAGGACCAGCCTTCGGGGTCTGGCGCCGATCCGAGTCACGGCGCGCACTGGGTTGACGCTCCTATCCCCCCATCGGTTGGGGCGCCGCCGTCACTGCGAGAGCAGGCTGACCTCCCAGCCCGACCACTGGGCGATGCTGCCGGACCAGGTGCCGCCGGCGCAGTCCTGACCGACCGAGGCGGTGTGGGCTCCCGCACCGGCGGCGACCGTCCCGAGCAGCTCCATCCCGCCTGCGTTGCTGGTCAGGTAGGAGACGTGTCCCGACTTCGGCACCGGCTTGCCGTCGAGGTAGATCCCGACGATCGCGGTGCCGGCCGAGCAGTCCGCACCGAAGGACGCGCTGAAGTAGCGGAGCTCGACGGCGCCGGCGCGGGGCAGCGTGAAGTCGTACTGCATCGTGGCCACGTCGGGCGTCGCGACCGGGTCGAGGTTGCCGCTGCTGAGCATGGTGGTGAAGACCGCCGCCGGCCCGGGCACCACGCCGTCCGCGAGGTCGGCTGCCACCAGTGACCGGTCAGCGACGTCCGCCGAGCCGATCGTGCCGTCCTTCACGTCGGAGGAGCGCACGGCGGACCTCTTGATCTTGGCCGAGGTCACGGCGTTCTTCGCGAGCGCCTTGGTGGTGACCGACCCGTTGGCGAGCCGGTCAGCGGCGTACGACGTGCCGGTGCCGAGGGCGATCGCGAGGGCCAAGTAGGGGACGAGGCGGTGAGGGAGGTGGCGGAGAGTCATCCCCCACCGTTACGTGTGGCGCCTCCACCGGACAGACCCCGGACGGGTCATTCCGTGTCGAAGCGGCCGCTGCGCCCCTGCTTGGTCCGCCCGCGCCGCTTCTTCTCTGCCAGTCGCCGTTCCTGCGAGCCCCGGGTGGGCCGGGTCGGCCGGCGCTTGCGGGGCGGGGGGGCCGCTGCCCGACGCAGCAGGCCGGCGAGCCGGTCCCGGGCGGCCCGCCGGTTGTCGAGCTGGGCGCGGTGCTCGCTCGCGGTCACGGTGAGCACGCCGTCGACGAGCCGGGCCGCCAACCGGTCGAGCACGCGGGACCGCAACCGGTCCGGCACGGCGTTCGGGCGGGTCAGGTCGACCGACAGCTCGACGCGGGAGTCGGCGGTGTTGACGCCCTGGCCGCCGGGGCCGGACGAGCGCGAGAACCGCTCACCGAGCTCCGCGGCCGGGATGACCCAGCCTTCAGCGACTTCGAGGTCGTCGGCCACGACTGCACCCTAGGCGCGGTGGCCCCGAGTCTTGAGCCGGGGCAGAACTCCCACTTTGCCGATGCCCGCGCCCATCACCGGCATCAGCGCAGCTGCGGCCACGGCGGCGGTGACCCCTCAACCGGTGAGCTGCCTCGAGGGGTTGACCAGCCACCGCCCCTCTGGGCGTGTCGGCGAGGACACGCCGGGTGGGGGTGGGTCCTCAACCGGTTTCGGCGTCCACGACGTTGAGAGGTCACCGCCGGACGGGCCGGGGAGGCGGCCGCCGGCAAGCGGGTGGGTAAGCAAGCGAAGTTGCGCCAGACGAGCCCCATTTCGTCGCGGCAGTGATCCGCGCCGCACTCGCGAACGAATACCTGCTGTCATCAACCAACGATCACGGGAGGTTTCCATGTCCGTTCTCATCACCGTCAAGGTCCCCGCCGACGTAGACATGTTCACCAAGTCCGTCCAGGAGCGCGGCGAGGAGTTCGCGGCGATCGCCGAGCGCGGCAAGGCTGCTGGCGCGATCCACCACGAGTTCGGCGTGGGCCCGGACTTCGTCCTCGTCGTCGACGAGTGGGACACGGCGGAGCACTTCGAGGCGTTCTTCACCGCACCCGACCTGCAGGCCTTCATCGCGGAGATCGGTGGCGACACCTCGGTCCCGCCGGAGATGACGGTCACCACCAGCTTGGACTCGACCGACAAGTTCTGATCACAGCCCAGCTGCGAGCCGGTCCCGCGTGATCTGCACGTCTGACTACGTGAGGTCCGGCTCGCAGACACAGAGCTGGAGCGCAGCGTCTGCGGTGAATGGCGCACGGGACCAGTCGCCGAAGCGTTCAACGACCCGCAGACCGCCGAGCGAGAGCAGCAGCGGCAGCTCGTGGGGGAAGATGCTCCTGATCTCGAGCGGCGCGACCACGAAGTCGCCCTCGGAGTCGGTCGAGAAGTACCACCTCCCGCGAGTCACCTGGGCGGCCGCGTCGTAGGTCTCCGCGACATCTACGTGCACGACGCCACGATCGGGATCCGCGAACGACAGCGCCTCGCGCCTGCGTCGGACCCCGTCGGCCTGGGCTAGGAGTCGCACACTCGGGTTGAACACGTCGAAGATGAGCCGCCCTCCCGGCGCCAGGTGCCTTCGCACCGACCGGAAGCAGGCCACCAAGTCCTCGGCTCGGTGCAGATGGAGCAGCGAGTTGGCGGCGACCAAGACGAGGTCGAACGTGCGACCGAGGTCGAAGTCGCGCATGTCGCCCTGCACCCACTCCACCTGGACGCCGCGCTCACCCGCCTTGCGCTGCGCCTCGGCAAGCATCTCCGGCGAGAGCTCCAGGCCCAGGCACGGATGCCCGTCGGACGCGATCGGGATCAGCTTGTGCCCGGTGCCAGAGCCGAGCTCCAACACTCGCCCGCCGTGCCGATCGGCCGCGGCTCGATAGAACTCGACGGCCCGTTCCCCTCCGGAGAACAACCGGTCGTACAGCTTCGGGTCAGAGTAGAACCGCCCGCTCACGAGGCGCGCGTCAGACGCCGAGCGCGTCGGGCAAGGTGCGGCTCCAGGTGTCCCGCAGCACCGGGAGCTCGACGTCGAACTGTCCCTCGACCGCCAACGCACCGCCACCGGTCGTGCCGAGCTGGGCGACGGGTACGCCGTGCCGGTCGGCCAGCGCGCGCAGCCGGTCGGCGTCGCCGACAGGGACGGTGACCAGCACCCGCCCAGCCGACTCGGAGAAGAGCGCGACGAACGGGTCACCCTCGAGGGCGACCGTGACGCCCACGTCGTTGCGGAGCACCGACTCGACCAGCGCCTGCGCGAGCCCGCCCTCCGACAGGTCGTGCGCCGAGGTCACCAGCCCGACCGCCTCGCGCAGCAGCTCGGCCAGCGCCTGCTCGCGCGCGAGGTCGACGGCCGGCGGCAGGCCGCCGAGGTGCTTGTGCACGACGTGCGCCCACTCCGAGCCGGAGAGCTCCTCGCGGGTCTCGCCGAGCAGGAGGACGGTCTCGCCCTCGGCGACGAAGCCGGTCGGCGTACGGCGGGTCACGTCGTCGATCACGCCGAGCACCGCGACGACCGGGGTGGGCAGGATCGCGGTCTCGCCGGTCTGGTTGTAGAGGCTGACGTTGCCACCCGTGACCGGGATGCCCAGCTCGACGCAGGCGTCCTTCAGGCCACGGCAGGCCTCCGCGAACTGCCACATCACGCCCGGGTCCTCCGGCGACCCGAAGTTCAGGCAGTCGGAGATCGCCAGCGGGGTGGCGCCGCCGGTGGCGACGTTGCGGTAGGCCTCGGCGAGCGCGAGCTGCGCACCGGAGTAGGGGTCGAGCGCGGCGAACCGCCCGTTGCAGTCGGTCGCTACCGCGATGCCGAGGCCGGTCTCCTCGTCGACGCGGATCATCCCGCTGTCGGAGGGCTGCGCGAGCACGGTGTTGCCGAGGACGTAACGGTCGTACTGGTCGGTGATCCACGACTTGTCGCACAGGTTGGGGCTGCCGGCCAGCCGCAGCAGCGTCTCGCGCAGCTCCTCGCCGGCGGCCGGGCGGGGCAGCGACTCGGCGCGGTCGGCCTGGAGAGCGTCCTGCGCCTCGGGCCGCTCGTACGGGCGCTGATAGGTCGGACCATCGTGGGCGACCGACCGCGGGGGTACGTCGACGACCCGCTCGCCGTGCCAGTCGATCTGCAGCCGGCCGGTGTCGGTCACCTCGCCGACGACGGTCGCGTCGACCTCCCACTTGGCACAGATCGCCATGAACGCGTCGACGTCGGCGGGGGCGACGACCGCCATCATCCGCTCCTGCGACTCGCTCATCAGGATCTCCTCCGGCGCGAGCGTCGAGTCGCGCAGCGGGACCGTGTCGAGCGCCACGTGCATGCCGCCGTCGCCCGCCGACGCGAGCTCGGAGGTGGCGCAGGACAGCCCGGCCCCGCCGAGGTCCTGGATGCCGCTGACCAGCCCACCGGCGAACAGCTCGAGCGTGCACTCGATGAGCAGCTTCTCCATGAACGGGTCGCCGACCTGCACGCTCGGCCGCTTCGCGGGACCGGTCGCGTCGAAGGTCTCGGACGCGAGGACGGAGACGCCGCCGATGCCGTCGCCACCGGTCTTCGCGCCGTAGAGGATCACCTTGTTGCCGACCCCGCTCGCCTTGGCGAGATGCAGGTCCTCGTGCCGCAGCACGCCGACGCAGAGCGCGTTGACCAAGGGGTTGCCCAGATAGCTCGCGTCGAAGACGGCCTCGCCGCCGATGTTGGGCAGGCCGAGGCAGTTGCCGTAGCCGCCGACCCCGGCCACGATCCCCGGCAGCACCCGGTGGGTGTCGGTCGCCTCCAGCGGGCCGAACCGCAGCGGGTCCATCACCGCGACCGGGCGAGCCCCCATGGCGAGGATGTCGCGGACGATGCCGCCGACCCCGGTGGCCGCGCCCTGGTAGGGCTCGACGTACGACGGGTGGTTGTGCGACTCGACCTTGAAGGTCACCGCGTAGCCCTGGCCGATGTCGATGACGCCGGCGTTCTCACCGATGCCGGCGAGCATCTTGCCGATCGGCGTCTCCTGCGGGATGTCGGAGAACTGCTTGAGGTGCACCTTCGAGCTCTTGTAGGAGCAGTGCTCGCTCCACATCACGCTGTACATCGCGAGCTCGGAGCTGGTCGGGCGCCGGCCGAGGATCTCGCGGATCCGCGCGTACTCGTCGGCCTTGAGGCCGAGGTCGGACCAGGGCTGCTCGCGCTGGGGGTCCTCCGCAGCGACCGCGACGGTGTCGAGGGCGGGCAGGGTCGGGGCAGCGGCCTCGGGCACGACAGCAATCTACCGGCGCCGGACGCCGTGGGGCTCGTTGGGCTGCCGCGGCCGGGTCTACCGCGCGCTAGCGCTCCCGCACCAGTCCGTCGGCGACCACCTCGAGCAGTGGGCGGACCGCGGCCTCGTCGAGCTCGGCCTGGTCGGCGACGGTGGCCACGCCGCCCACCAGCCGGATCACCTGGAGCGTCTCGACGTCGTCGCGCAGCGCGTCCTGCTCGCGCAGCGCCGTGACCACGCGGTCGTTGGCGCCACGCAGGATCTGGCACTTGGTGAGGATCGGGGAGTGCGGGTCACCCATCGCGGAGGTGATCTTCGCCGGACCGCCCTTGTGCATGCTGATCAGCCGCACGTACTCGTCGAACCAGCGCAGCAGCAGCTCGCGCGGGGACCCCTCGAAGGCGAGGGTCTTCTCGACGGCCTCGTCGACGCGCGCGACCCAGTTCTGCATGATCGCGTCGAGCAGCGCGTCGCGGTTGGGGAAGTGGCGGTAGAGCGTGCCCGGCCCGACGCCCGCGCGCTTCGCGACCTCGTCCAGCGAGGCGTCGTAGCCCTGCTCTCGGAAGACCTCGCGAGCGACCTCGACGATGCGGTCGTAGTTGCGCTTGGCATCGGCGCGCATCTGCTCGGCCACCAACTTTCGCGAAAAGCCACTTGTTAAACGGAGACAGTCTCCGTATCGTAGTCGAGGAAGCGGAGCCATCCTCCGGATCAAGAGTACCTCGGCCCACCCGGCCAGAACAGGACCTCTCTCCATGTCATCCACCACCACCTCCTCCCCTACGATGAGGCCCGACCGGACCACCCGTCCGGTCGACCTCCCCGACAACGCCGGACGTGCCGCGATCGGCATCGCCATCGTGCTGTCGGCCCAGCTCATGTTCATTCTCGACGCGACCGTCGTGAACGTCGCGCTGCCCAAGATCCACGTGGCCCTCGGCTTCGGCACGGCCTCGCTGTCCTGGGTGCTCAGCGGCTTCACGCTCGCCTTCGGCGGCCTGCTGCTGCTCGGCGGCCGGCTCGGCGACGTCTACGGCCGGCGCCGACTCTTCCTCGGCGGGGTCGCGGTCTTCACCCTTGCCTCCCTCCTCGGTGGGCTCGCGCAGACCCCCGAGTGGCTGGTCGGCGCGCGCGCCCTCCAGGGCGTGGGCGGCGCGATGGCCGCACCGGGCGTGCTCGCGCTCCTCACGACGAGCGCACCCGACGAGCCGGCCCGGCTGCGGGCCCTGGCGCTCTTCGGTGCCGTGTCGTCCGGCGGACTCTCCCTCGGACTGCTGCTCGGCGGTGTCGTCACGGACCTCGGGTCGTGGCGCTGGACGCTGTTCATCAACGTGCCGATCGGGCTGGCGATCCTGGCCCTGACCCGGCGCTACGTCGACGAGACCCCGCGGCGTCCCGGGCGGTTCGACTTCGTCGGCGCGCTGAGCGCCACCGGCGGCGCGGTCGCGCTGGTCTGGACCCTGATCGGCGTCCCGCAGCACGGCTGGACCTCGGCCCGCACCATCCTCGGCTTCGCGGCCGGCGCGGCGCTGCTCGCGCTGCTCGCCGTGACCGAGCGGCGGGTGGCTCACCCGCTCCTGCGGCCCGCGCTGCTGCGCAGCCGTCGCCGCGTCGGCGGGCTGGCCGCGATCGGCCTGGTCGTCGGCGGCCAGCTGTCGATGTTCTTCCTCGCGGTGCAGTTCATCGAGGGCCAGCTCGACTTCGGTCCGATGGCCTCCGGACTGGCCTTCCTGCCGCTGAGCCTGGGCATCTTCGCGATGTCGCGGGTGACCCCGCGCATCATGGCCGCCGTCGGCCCTCTGCCGATGATCGTCACCGGCGCCGTCGGGCTCAGCGCCAGCTTCGTCTGGCTCAGCACGCTGACCGCGTCCGACTCCTACCTGACGGGCGTCTTCGGCCCGATGGTCGTCAACGGCATCTCCGCCGGGCTGCTGTTCATGCCCGTCACCTCGATCGTCCTCGGCGGCGTCGAGCCGGAGCACGCCGGTGCGGCGTCCGGGCTGCTGCAGACCTTCCAGCAGCTCGGCGGTGCGGTGGGCCTCGCGGTGATCGTGAGCGTGTACGCCGCGGGCTCGGTGCCGGGTCAGTTCCTTCCCGGTGCCCGGGCGGCGTTCCTCACCTCGGCGACGATGGCGGCACTGGCCGGCGTGGCCGGGCTGGTGGCGCTGGTCGAGCGGCGCCGCCCCGACGAGGTCGTGCTCGAGGACGCGGTCGTCGAGGAGGCCGCGGCCGCGTGAGCGGCCGGAGGCCATCGCGCGGAAAGCCCCACGGTTGAGCGGGAAACGAATTACAACTCTGTAGTTACCCCGAACCCGGTGACGGGTGTGACTGGTGTGACTTACGGTGCTGAGGCAACCCGGCCCCCGACCTTCCCCCTGGAGCCTCCGCATGCCTCATCACAGGACACCGCGTGCAGCCATGCGCGCGGCCCTGGCCGCCCTCGCGCTGAGCGCGGTCGCCTCGGCTCCCGCCGGGGCCGATGGTTCGACACCGTCGGCCCCGGCTGGGTCGTCCTCGGTGGCCAAGCAGCTGTTCACCAACCCGGTGACGCCCGGCAGCTACACCGGCCTCGGCTTCGACCAGTGCCACGCGCCCGCCCAGTCGGCGATGGACGCCTGGCTGGCCGCCTCGCCGTACCGCGCGGTCGGCATCTACATCTCCGGAGCCTCGCGCGGCTGCCGAGACCAGCCGAACCTCACGCCGACCTGGATCAGCACCCAGCTGGCCCAGGGCTGGCGGCTGCTGCCGATCACGCTGGGCCCGCAGGCCGCGTGCAACCCGTCCTTCCCGCGCTACGGCAACGACCCGGTGATCAGCACCAAGCTCAACGCCTCGGGCGCCTACCAGAAGGCCTTCAGGCAAGGCACCGCCGAGGCCTCGACCACGGTCGCCGCGGCCCAGGCGCTCGGCATCGTCCCGGGCAGCACGCTGTGGTACGACCTCGAGGGCTACGACGTGACCAACACGGCCTGCCGGGAGTCCTCGCTGTGGTTCCTCAGCGCGTGGACCCAGCAGCTGCACGCGCTGGGCTACGTCTCCGGCGTCTACTCCAGCGCCGGCTCGGGCATCAAGTCGCTCGATGACGCCCGGGTCCAGCGGCCCGGCACCTTCGCCCTGCCCGACCAGATCTGGATCGCCCGGTGGGACGGCCAGGCCAACACCTCGACGACCTACATCCGCGCCGACGGCTGGGTCCCCGGCAACCGCGTCAAGCAGTTCCAGGGCGGCCACAACGAGAAGTGGGGCGGGGTCACCATCAACATCGACCGCAACTACCTCGATCTCGGCTCGGTCACGCCCGGTCCGCCAGGGGCGCAGAGCCACTGCCATGGCACGCAGGTCGACCAGACGAACTACCCGCGGCTCAAGGCGCCCTCGCGAGGGAAGACGCCCGACCCCACCCAGGTGGCGGCGCTCAAGTGCCTGCTCAAGGAGCAGGGCCTCTTCCATGGCAAGGCGCGCGGCGCGTGGACCCACCGGCTCACGACCTCGGTCCACGCCTGGCAGAAGCAGCGGGGGCTGGGCCGGACCGCGATGTTCTCGCGCCGGGCCTGGATGACGCTGCTGGCGGCCGGCCCGACGCCGGTGCTCAACCTCGGCTCGACCGGGGAGGACGTACGCCGGGTGCAACGCGCGCTCAACGCGGCCTCGCCCAAGAGCGCGCTGCCGGTCTCCGGCGTCTACGACCAGCCGACCCAGGCAGTGGTGCTGGCCTGGCAGGCCAAGCACGCGATCGCCGAGAGCGGCGTGGTCGGGCCGGCGTCGTGGGCGGCGCTGCAGGCCGGGCAGCGGTAACAAGAACCTCTGGCGCGCCGCGGGGGTCTTGACGCCGGGTGGTGGACGGGGGTCCACCGCCCGGCGTCAGGCGACCCGCAGCCGAGCGTCAGGCGAAGGTCTGCGCGGCCAGTGAGGTGAAGAAGCCGAGCCCGTCGGTGCCGGAGCCGGTGAGCGCCTCGACCGCGTGCTCGGGGTGCGGCATCAGGCCGACGACGTTGCCCCGCTCGTTGGTGATGCCGGCGATGTCGCGCAGCGAGCCGTTGGGGTTCACCTCGAGGTAGCGCGCCACCACCTGGCCCTCGCCCTCGAGCCGGTCGAGGGTCTCGGTGTCGGCGACGAAGCCGCCCTCGCCGTTCTTGAGCACGATCGTGACCTCCGCGCCCTCGGCGTACGACGAGGTCCAGGCGGTGCGGTTGTTCTCGATGCGCAACCGCTGGTCCCGGCAGACGAACCTGCGGTGGTCGTTGCGGATCAGCGCACCCGGCAGCAGGTGCGACTCGCACAGGATCTGGAAGCCGTTGCAGATGCCCAGCACCGGCATCCCCCGGCCCGCGGCCTCGACCACCTCGGTCATGACCGGAGAGAACCGCGAGATCGCACCGCAGCGCAGGTAGTCGCCGTAGGAGAAGCCGCCCGGCAGGACCACCGCGTCGACGCCGCGCAGGTCGTGGTCGCCGTGCCAGAGCGCGACCGCCTCGTGGCCGCCGACCCGGACCGCGCGCTGGGCGTCGACGTCGTCCAGCGAGCCGGGGAAGGTGACGACGCCGATCTTCATGCGTCCTGCTCCACCTGGCTGCGTTCGACGTGGATGGCGAAGTTCTCGATGACCGGGTTGGAGAGCAGGGTCTCGGCCATCTGCCGGACCTGCTCGAGCACCTCGTCGGTGACCTCTCCCGAGAGCTCGAGCTCGAACCGCTTGCCCTGACGGACCTCGGTCACGCCGGAGAAGCCGAGCCGCGGCAGCGCGCCGAGCACCGCCTTGCCCTGGGGGTCGAGGATCTCCGGCTTGGGCATGACGTCGACGACGACCTTCGGCACGCCACGAGCCTAGTGCCCCACCGCCCGGCCGTACGTCCCGGCCCACCGGGCCCTTGGTCTCTGTCAGGGCTGCGAGCCCGGCGTCGATGCTCGAGACATGGGTCGCTACGTCTACGCGTTCACCGAGGGAAACAAGGACCAGAAGGAGCTGCTGGGAGGCAAGGGGGCCAACCTCGCCGAGATGACTCGGCTCGGCCTCCCCGTGCCACCCGGGTTCACCATCACCACCGAGGCCTGCCGCGCCTACCTCGCGACCGGCCAGCTGCCTGACGGCCTGGTCGCGGAGATCGACGGGCACATCGCCGCCCTGGAGCAGGTGATGGGCCGCACCCTCGGCGCAGCCGACGACCCGCTGCTGGTCTCGGTCCGCTCGGGCGCCAAGTTCTCGATGCCCGGGATGATGGAGACCGTCCTCGACCTCGGCCTCAACGACGCGTCGGTCCAGGGGCTGGCGCGAGTCAGCGGCAGCGAGCGGTTCGCCTTCGACTCCTACCGCCGGTTGCTGCAGATGTTCGGCGCCACGGTGCTGGGCATCGAGGCCGAGGCGTTCGCGGTCGAGCTCGACAAGGCGAAGGCCGACCGGGGCGTCTTCGCAGACGTCGACCTCGATGTCGACGACCTGCGCGGCCTGGTGGCGACCTACAAGTCGGTGATCCGCGAGCGCACCGGCCGCGACTTCCCGCAGGACCCGGGCGAGCAGGTGCACGCGGCGGTGCTCGCGGTGTTCTCCTCCTGGCTCACCGAACGCGCCGTCGTCTACCGCCGCCACGAGCAGATCCCCGACGACCTCGGCACCGCCGTCAACATCCAGGCGATGGTCTTCGGCAACCGGGGCCCGGGCTCCGGCTCCGGGGTGTGCTTCACCCGCGACCCCGGCTCCGGCCGGCCCGGGGTCTACGGCGACTACCTGCCCGACGCGCAGGGCGAGGACGTCGTCTCCGGGATCCGCAACACCATGGCGCTCGCCGACCTCGAGGGGCTCGACAAGCCGTCGTACGACGCGCTGCTCGACGTCATGTCACTGCTCGAGCGGCACTACCGCGACCTGTGCGACATCGAGTTCACGATCGAGGACAGGCGGCTCTGGATCCTGCAGACCCGGGTCGGCAAGCGAACCCCCGAGGCGGCGTTCCGGATCGCCCGGGCCATGGTGACCGAAGGGCTCATCGACGCCGACGAGGCCGTACGCCGGGTCACCGGCAGCCAGCTCGCCGGCCTGCTGTTCCCGCGCTTCGACCCGGACGCCGAGCGTGAGCTGCTGACCACGGGCATCGGCGCGTCGCCCGGCGCGACGTCCGGCCGGATCGCGCTCTCCTCGGCGGCGGCGGCCGCCTGGGGCGCCCAGGGTGACGCCGTCGTGCTCGTGCGCCGCGAGACCAACCCCGACGACCTGCCCGGCATGGTGGCCGCGCGCGGTGTGCTCACCGCCCGGGGCGGCAAGACCTCGCACGCGGCCGTCGTGGCCCGCGGCATGGGCCGCACCTGCGTGTGCGGCGCCGAGCAGCTCGAGATCGACCTCGACCGCGGCGAGGTCCGGGTCGGCGGCCACACCCTCGCCGAGGGTGACGTCGTGTCCATCGACGGGACCACCGGCGAGGTCTTCCTCGGCGCCGTCCCCGTGACCGACTCCCCGGTGCTTCGTCATCTGGAGGGGACCACCACGACCGACGATGCCACCGAGGTGACCGAGGCCGTCGCCTTCGTCATGGAGCACGCCGACGCCGTACGCCGGCTCGAGGTGCGCGCCAACGCCGACACCCCCGAGGACGCCGCCCGCGCCCGGCGCTTCGGGGCGACCGGCATCGGGCTGTGCCGCACCGAGCACATGTTCCTGGGCCCCCGACGCGAGCTGGTGGAGCGGCTGATCCTGGCCACCGACGACACCGAGCGGGATGCCGCTCTTGCCGAGCTGCTGCCGCTTCAGCGCCAGGACTTCACCGAGATCCTGCGCGAGATGGACGGCCTGCCGGTCACCATCCGGCTGATCGACCCGCCGCTGCACGAGTTCCTGCCCGACCACACCCAGCTCGCGGTCCAGGTCGCCCTCGAGGACGACCACGGCGAACGCGACCAGCGCCACCACACCGTCCTCGACGCCGTCGCTCGGCTGCACGAACAGAACCCGATGCTCGGGCTGCGCGGCGTCCGGCTCGGCATCGTGGTGCCGGGTCTGGTCACCATGCAGGCGCGCGCCGTACTGGAGGCCGCGGCCGACCGCATCGAGGTCGGTGGCGACCCCCGCCCGGAGATCATGATCCCGCTGGTCGCGACCGCACCCGAGCTCGTGCTGGTGCGCCACGAGATCGACGAGATCGTCGAGGAGGTGAGGGCCGAACGCGGCGTCGACCTGCGGGTGCCGATCGGCACCATGATCGAGGTGCCCCGAGCCGCACTGACCGCAGACCGGATCGCGGCCTCGGCCGACTTCTTCTCCTTCGGCACCAACGACCTGACCCAGATGACCTGGGGCTTCTCGCGCGACGACGTCGAGTCGGCGTTCTTCTCGACCTACTTCGACCAGGGCATCCTGCCCGTCTCGCCGTTCGAGTCGATCGACGTCGACGGCGTGGGCTCGCTGGTGTCCACGGCCGTGCGGCTCGGCCGCGAGACCCGGCCGGACCTGCACCTCGGGGTGTGCGGCGAGCACGGCGGCGACCCCCAGTCGATCCACTTCTTCGAGCGGGTCGGGCTCGACTACGTCTCCTGCTCGCCGTTCCGCGTCCCCGTCGCCCGCCTCGAAGCGGCCCGGGCCCGCCTGACCTGACCGATCCCCCCACGAGAACAGGACCCAGCCATGGACACCACCTCACCGAGCGCCACCCGCAGCCGGCATGCCCGCCTCGAAGAGCTCAGCCCCTACGACTGCTGGCAGCTGGTCAGCGAGGCCGGCGGCCCGGACGGCATCGCGCGGGTGGTGTGGTCCGGCCCGGACGGCCCGGCGATCCTGCCGGTCAACTTCACCGTGGCCGACGGGTTCCTCTGGTTCCAGACCACCGAGGGTTCGCGCCTGGCGCTGCAGTGCGCCGACCAGCGCGTGCTGGTCGAGGTCGACGACATCGACCCCGCCACGCACAGCGGCTGGAGCGTCGTCGTCAGCGGCGTGGCGACCTGCGTGGCGCCGGCAGAGGACCCGGGGCTGCTGGGCGGTTTGCTGGTGTGGCCGAGCGGCCCGCGCGAGCTGCTGCTCAAGGTCGAGGCCGACGAGCTCACCGGCCGGCGGCTGACGAGGGACCGCTCCTAGTCGACTTGTCCCTGGGGGTTGATCGTTCGGCGTCGGCTGTGCGGCGGCAACCCGACACCCGAGGGTCAGAGGCGGGCTGGTTGTCGGGTTGCCGCGCAGGACTGGCTGCTGCGGTTCCAGCGGGGGGTTGCGCCCGGGCAGCGGTGACGTGTCAACCTGTTGCCGGCCTGGCCGGGTTGAGCAACCACCGCCGCTTGAGCATGTCGGCGGGGACCCGCGGACTGGCGGTGCATCCTCAACCGGTCGCGGGGTCCGAGACCCTGATAGGGCACCGCACCTAGTCGACGCCCTCGTCGGCTCCGGCGTCGGGGTCGAGGATCGTGGCGTCGCCGTACTGGTTGACCGGGGGGTCGTCGTCGTTGCTCAGCGACCCCGCCTGGATCGACAGCGCGAGGACGGCGGCCGAAGCGGTGAGTCCAGCCGTGTGGAAGACCCGCTTGCGCACCTTGGCCCGGGCGGTCGGAGGGGGAGTGTCGTCAGCCACCCGACGAGGATGACGGGTCATCCCAAGCAGATCCCAAGTGCTCGCTGAGAACTCTTTCCCGGGTCGGGCAGACTGGGCCCATGAGCATCGGCACCCCTTCGCCCGGCCGCGCTGCGGCCTCGCCCCTCGGCCTGGACTTCCCGCAGTCGCTGGCCGTCTACGACGACTACGCCGCTGCCCAGAAGGCGGTCGACTTCCTCTCCGACGAGAAGTTCCCGGTCGAGCAGTGCATGATCGTCGGCACCGACCTGAAGCGGATCGAGCGGATCACCGGCCGGCTCACCACCGGGCGGGTCGCGGTCGGCGGTCTGCTGTCCGGGATCTGGCTGGGCGTGTTCGTCGGGCTCGTGCTCTCGCTGTTCAGCGACGGCAGCAGCTTCCTGGCCACCGTGCTGGCCACGATGGTCTTCGGCGCCGTCTTCGGGGTCGTCTGGGCGCTCGCCGGCTATGCGATGACCAGGGGCCAGCGCGACTTCTCCTCGGTGACCGCGGTGGTCGCGACCAAGTACGAGGTCCTGGTCGAGCACAAGTCGCTCGCCCAGGCGCGCGAGCTGCTCGCCAAGCTGCCGGGCGGCCTGCCCGACCCGTTCGCCTGAGCTACTTGCCGTAGCGGCCCGGCGGGCCCTGCTGGTCGGGGCCGCGCCGGATCCGCCCGACGATCGAGATCGCCAGCGCGACGCCGAGGCCGGCCATGATCGGGCCGATGATCGCCCAGGTGGCGCTGCCGCTCATCGAGCTGCCGCCGATCCAGCCGAGCCCCTGGCCGGTCCAGAGCCCGCCGACCAGCACCATGAGCGCCGCGATCGAGAAGCCCGCCGCGCGCCCCAGCGTCACCGCAGGGTCCGGGTCATGAGAGCTCGCGCTTGAGGATCTTGCCGGTGGCGGTCATCGGCAGCGTCGAGACGAACTCGACCTGGCGGGGGTACTTGTAGGCCGCCATCTGCTCCTTGCCCCAAGCGACGAGCTCGTCCTCGGTCACGGTGGCACCGGGCTCGAGGATCACGAACGCCTTGATCTCCTCGCCGTGGCTCTCGTGAGGTACGCCGATCACCGCGGCGAGAGAGACGTCGGGGTGCGTCATCAGCACCTCCTCGATCTCGCGCGGATAGACGTTGTACCCGCCGCGGATGATCATGTCCTTGGACCGGTCGACGATGTAGTACCAGCCGTCCTCGTCGCGGCGGCCGAGGTCCCCCGACCGGAACCACCCGTCGCGGATCGCCTCCGCGGTCGCGTCCGGCCGGTCGTAGTAGCCCTTCATGATGTTGTGGCCCTTGATCGCGATCTCGCCGATCGCGTCGGGTGTCCACTCGACCTCGTCCCAGCTGTCTGGCTCGATCAGCTTCATCTCCACCCCCGGGGCGGGGCGGCCGATCGAGCCCACCCGCACCGGCTCGCCGTCCGGCGAGAAGCTGGCCACCGGCGAGGTCTCCGACAGCCCGTAGCCCTCGCGGATGGTGACCCCGAACCGCTTCTCGAACTCCTTGTGCACCTCGACGGGCAGCGCCGCTCCACCCGCGGCAGCCACCCGGAGGTTGCGCCTGATCTCCGCGACGTCCACCGTGTCGCCGGCCTCCTTGAGCGCCCCGAGCAGCCCCCAGTACATGGTCGGCACCCCGGCGAAGAAGGTGATGCGCTCGCTCTGCATCAGCTCGAGCGCGGGCCCGGCCTCGAAGCGCGGCAGCATCACGACGGCGCTGCCGGTCGACGCGGCACCGTTCTGGATGACGGTCTGGCCGAAGGAGTGGAACAAGGGGAGGACGCAGAGGTAGCGCTCGGGGTTCTCGGGGTCGCAGCCGAACACCGACTCGCTGAACAGCGCGTTGTCACGCATGTTGCGGTGCCGCAGCTCGGCGCCCTTGGGCTTCCCGGTGGTGCCCGAGGTGTAGAGGATCACCGCGGTGTCGTCCTCGTCGGTCTGGACCGTCTCGAAGGTCGGTGCGCCGAGCGCCTGCGCGAAGGTCTGCACGCCCTCGAACGGCGAGGGCGAGGCAAGGTCGGCGGTGATCACGAAGAAGTGCGCGCAGCCATCGGCCTGCTGGAACCCGGCGTAGCCCTCCTGCCCGATCGGGAGCTCCGCGGTGCCCTCGAAGCAGAAGTAGGCCCTCGCGTCCGAGTCGTCGAGGTGGTAGGCCACCTCGCGGCCCTTCAGCAGCACGTTGAGCGGCACCACCGTCGCGCCGGCCTTGAGGATCCCCCAGTAGACGATCGAGAAGTACGGCAGGTTCGGGCAGCTCAGCGCCACCTTGTCGCCCGGCTCGATGCCGTGGCTGACCAGCGTGTTGGCCACCATGTTGGCGGCCGCGTCCACCTCGGCGTAGGTCAGCCGCCGACCGGTCGCCGGGAAGACGATCGCCTCGCGGTCCGGGTAGTCCCTGGCGCTGTTCTCGAGGAGGGTGGCGAGGTTGTAGGTGGCGGGCACGTGGCCAACCTACCGACCGGTCACGTCCGCGACGAGAGGATCTTCGCGGCCCGTCTGAGGTCGGTCCGCACCGCCGGCAGCGAGAGCACGGACGCGGCCAGGCCCAGGGGCCCGAGCGCGTGGATGCGGAAGCGGTAGTGGACGTCGCAGGCCGCCTCGCCGACGGCGTCGAAGCGCAGCGTCAGGTCGGCGCGCACGAACCGCCAGGTGCCCGACTCCGACCAGAGCCGCGGCCGCTCGAGGACCTCGGTGCGCATCGCCGGCCGAAGCCCGGGCCTGGTGACGTCGGTCCAGGTCTGGCCCGGTCGTGGCTCACCGTCGACCTGCTCGACCCGGCGCAGGCTGGACTGCCACGCGGCCCGGTTGCGCGGGTCGACGAGGTAGTCGAAGGCGACCTGGGTCGGCACCTCGAAGAGGACCGTGCCGCCCGGCCGGCGCTCGAGAGCCGTCAGAACTCCTGGCCGGTCAGCAGCTCGTAGGCCTCGACGTACCTGGCGCGCGTGCGCTCGACGACCTCAGCCGGCAGCGGCGGCGGCGGCTCGCCCGACGAGCGGTCCCATCCGGACTCCGGGGAGAGCGCCCAGTTGCGCACGATCTGCTTGTCGTACGACGGCTGCGCGCGGCCCGGCTGCCACTCGGCGGCCGGCCAGAACCGCGAGGAGTCCGGGGTCAGCACCTCGTCGCCGAGGACGGTCGTGCCGTCGCCGCGGGCGCCGAACTCGAACTTGGTGTCGGCCAGGATGATGCCGCGTTCGCGGGCGATCCCCTCGGCCCGCGCGTAGATCGCCAGGGTCAGCTCACGGAGCTCGGCGGCCCGCTCCGCGCCGACGGTCGCGACCACCGCGTCGAAGGCGATGTTCTCGTCGTGGTCGCCGAGATCGGCCTTCGCGGCGGGAGTGAACAGCGGTTCGGGGAGCCGGCTGCCGTCCTCCAGCCCGGCCGGGAGCGCGATCCCGCACACCTCGCCGCTGGCGCGGTAGTCGAGCAGCCCGGTGCCGGTGAGGTAGCCCCGGGCGACGCACTCGACGGGGTACATGGCCAGCCGCTCGCAGACCACCGCGCGGCCCCGCACCTGCTCGGGGACCTCGGTCGAGACGACATGGTTGGGCACCAGGTCGGTGAGCTGGTCGAACCACCACAGCGACATCCGGGTCAACAGCTCGCCCTTGTCGGGGATCGTGCTGTCGAGCACGAAGTCGAAGATCGAGATCCGGTCGCTGGCCACCATCAGCAGCCGACCCTGGTGCGGACCCTCGGAGAGCTCGTAGAGGTCGCGGACCTTGCCGGAGTGGAGGTGGGTGGCACCGGGGATGTCGGGCGCGGGCGGCAGCGTGACGGCGGGCACGCGATCAGCATAAGGACACCCCCCGGCCGCGAGTCGGCGCAGCGCGGTTTGGCAAGGTGGCGGTCATGGCCGAGTCAGCCGAGCAGGTTCACGCCCGCATCCGCGAGGCGGTCGGTGAGACCGGGCGCCTGCCCGCACCGCCGAGCAACGAGTGGGACAACTTCCCCTGGGAGGTCGTCGACGGCACGATCGTGCCGCGCCGGCTGCCGCCGCCGTCCGACGACCCGGTGCGAGCCGGCGAGGGCGACAAGCCCTGCCCCTCCTGCTTCGGGGTGCCGGAGGAGCGGGTGGTCTGGGAGGACGAGTTCTGGGTGCTCAAGCACTTCGGCCAGCCGAGCGGGCTGCCCGTGGTGCTCATCCTCGAGCCGCGCCGCCACCTCGACTTCGGGCAGCTCGACGACGAGCTCGCCTCGCAGCACGGCCGGATCTCCAACCGGCTGGTCCGCATCATCGAAGGGCTCGACAACGTCGCCCGGTGCCACGTGCTCCGCTACGGCGACGGTGGTGCGCACGCGCACACCTGGTTCGTGGCCCGCACCGCCCGGCTCACCGGCGTGATCGGGTCGCCCACGATCGAGTGGGACGACGTGCTGCCCCCGGGCGCGGAGGACGGCTGGCGCGCCGACCTACGCACGATCGCGACCAAGCTCGCCAACTGGGGCGGGGAGTCGCGGGCCTGACTTCGGTCGACCCCTTTCACAACTAACTGGATCTAACTAGTCTAGTTTCATGCGCAGGCCGGAACGCCCCGACTTCATGATCATCGGGGCTCCCAAGGCCGGGACCACCGCGCTGCACTCGGCGCTGGCCCAGCACCCGGAGGTCTTCACGACCACGCCCAAGGAGCCGAAGTACTGGCTGTGCGGCGACGCCCCGCCGCCGCACTGGACCGGCCCCGGGGACGCCCACTCCCAGCAGGAGTGGGTCTGGCGGCGGCGCGACTACGACGCCCTGTTCAAGCCCGCCGGCGAGCACCAGGTGCGCGGCGAGAGCACGCCGTTCTACCTGTGGAGCTACCCGGCCCACCGGCGGATCGCCGAGCACCTTCCCGACGTCAAGCTGGTCGCCGTGGTGCGCGACCCGATCGACCGCGCGTACAGCAACTGGATGCACCTGTGGTCCGACGGCCTCGAGCGCGAGCCCGACTTCGAGCGCGCCTTCGCCGAGCAGCAACGCCGGATCGACGCCGGCTGGGCGCCGTTCTGGCGCTACCGCGACCTCGGCCTCTACGGCCGGCAGCTCGAGCACCTCTACCGGTACGTCGACCGCGACCGGGTGCTGGTGGTGCGCTACAAGGAGATCGTCGAGTCCCCGGCCGAGACCGTCGACCGGGTCTGCCGGTTCCTCGGCATCGCCGAGCACCTGGTCTCGCACATCCCCCGCGACAACTCGCGCAGCTATGCCGAGCCGGGCTGGCGCACCGCGGTGTTCGGCCGCGCCGTGCGGGCCGGCGCCTGGCTGGGCCAGTTCGCGCCGCCGGAGGTCTGGCGTGCCGCCAGCGTGCCGATCACGGCCCGGCTCAGCTCTGGTGACTCACACCGGCCCAAGCTGGCCCCGGAAGCGCGGGCCCGGCTGCTGCCGCACTTCGAGGAGGACATCGCGCTGCTCGGCCGACTCACCGCCGAGGACTTCTCGCTGTGGCTCTCGGCGGAGAGCCGCGGCTCGTTCCGGGAGCGGGCCGCCACGTCCGTAACGTCGCCCGAGCTGGACCGCCGGATCACGGAAAGGCCGAGATCTCGGGCAGCTGTACGGTCACCCGGGCCGCGGTGACGCCGGCGGGCGACCCCTGCGCCCAGAGGTCGGCGACCGCGGTGGCGAGCCGGCCGGTGCTGGTGAGCGTGGCCAGCACCGGGCAGTACGCCGCCTCGAGGTCGGCCGGCAGCCGGCCGACCATGGTGCCGCCGACGAACACCGCCACCCCGGTGGGGACGGCCGGGTCCCAGGGGTTGGGCACCAGCCGGCAGTGCTCGTTGTCGAGCGTCGCCCCCTCGGCGGTGACGGGCGTCTGGGCATGCGCGAACACCGCGCCGATCCCGGCGAGGTCGCTCGGCGCCAGCACCAGCTGGGCGTTGACCGACAGCGGCTGCCGCGCCGGCTCGTCACGGCACCGCGCGGCGACCGAGGCGAAGGTGTGCTGTCCGGCCGGCGGGGTGGCGACGTTCTGGTTGACCCAGGTGCCCACCGCGTTGAACCCCCGGGTCAGTCCGTCGGCGAGGTCGTTGGCGGCCTGGCTGAGCTGGTCGGAGGCGACGGATCCGCGCGGCGAGCGGTGCTCGGTCCACTGGGCGCCGTCCCAGTAGCGGAACTGCGTCGCGTCCTGCGGATCCACGAACCAGCCGGCGGGTGTCTGGGTCACAGTCAGATCATGCCCGACCACCGGGCCCGATCCTCATCGCTCCACGACGGCGCGGACGCGGTCGACCGGTACGTAGGCCCGATCGGGGTCACAGTCCTCGCTTGCGGCGCGACACAGGTGGAAGCTGGAGTCCGCGGAGTTGTAGCGGTTGTCGCCCATCACGAAGAGTCGGCCGCCGGGAACCGGGCCGGCCGTCCATTCGCACGTCCCGGTCATCGGCCCGGCGCAGGTGGACCCGGACATGTTGATGTACGCCGACTCGTCCTGCGGCTCGCCGTTGACCGAGAGCAGACCGTCCTCGTCGCAGCAGACGATCGTGTCACCGGGGATGCCGATGACCCGCTTGATGAGGAGACCCTCGTCGTCGTCGCGCGCCAGCCAACCGCCGGGGTCCTGGAACACGATGATGTCGCCTCGATGCGGCTCGTAGTCGTCGACCGCCTCGGCCTTGACGTGCTCGCCCTCCTTGATCGTCGGCTCCATGGACCTGGCTGGCATGTAGTACGACTTGGTCTCAGGCCCCGTGTGCCTGATCACGAAGACCACCACGATGGCGACCACGAGGACGAGGACGAGGCCCAGTGCGGCAAGCAAGGGACGACGCGAGCTGAGCACGCCGAGACGCTAACGGACGAGCGTCACCAGGTCGTGCGCGCCGTCGGGGCGCGCCGCCTCGACGTAGAAGCGGGTGCGGCCGTCGGGGAGCGGGACGGCGCTCGTGTAGCGGAAGGCACCGTCGGAGTGGGGCGAGGAGACCGGCGGGGCGTCGGTGGGCACGAGTCGTCTGCCGTCCCAGACGGCGACGCCGGTGGTCTCGTGCCAGTTGGACTCGGCGTCGGGGCGGCCGTCGTAGAGCACGGTGAGCGGGTCCGCCGACAGCACCGCGGACACCCGGGCGCCGCGGGCGTCCCAGTGGCCCGGCCGGCCGGCCAGCACCTCGCCGCGGTCGGTCCACGTCAGGCCGTCGGGTGAGGTCAGCCGGCGGGTGGTCATCCGGTCCTCGTGGCCGGGCTCGGTGAGCGGGTGGCAGCACAGCCACATCACCCACTCCTCGCCGGGAGCGGTGGGGTGCTGGACCACTGGGTCCTTCACGGCGACGTCCTCCGAGCCGGGCAGCACCACCTGCTGCTGCCCGTTGGGCAGCTCCTCGACGGTGGGCGCGGTGAGCGAGTCGACCCACCAGTGCTTGGAGCCGTAGGTCGCGCACGAGAGGTAGAGCCGCCAGCCGCCGCCGGGCAGCGGCGCCAACACCGGCCGCTCGAACGACTCGCAGCCGAACTGCTCGCGCTGCACCTCGGTCACCGGCTCGAAGGCCACGCCGTCCTCGGAGCGCGCGACCACCACGGCGACGCCCCGCCCCTCCGTGAGCGGCCGGCGGACGCGGTAGGTGAGCCAGAAGGTGCCGTCGACCAGCACGGCGGACGCCGCACCCGACCAGTTGCCGGGCCCGGTGTCGGGGGCCGGTACGACGACCGTCGCGTCGTCGTACGCCGGCAGGGGCAGCGCGTCCACGGTCACCCCGGACACAATAGTCGACTTATCCAGTCGAGTTTGCGGTGCTGCCGCAATGACACGCGCCGAGGGCGCCGGCGGCGGCGTCGAGGGCGCGCTGGGCCTTGGTCTCGTTGGGCTTGGCGATGTCGTCGGCCATCAGCGCGAACAGCATCTCGTGGCCGTCCTGGTCGACGGCGATGCCGGCGAGGCTGCTCACGTTGGTCAGGGTGCCGGTCTTGGCGCGCACCAGGCCCCGCGAGTCGGGGAACGGCGCCTCGAACCGGTTCGTCAGCGAGCCGGTGAAGCCGGCGACCGGGAGCGCCGTCGCCACCGAGTCGAGCTCGGGGTGGCTCGGGTCCAGCGCCAGCTTCAGCACCTGCACCAGCGCCAACGGCGAGACCCTGTTCTCGCGGGAGAGCCCGCTGCCGTCGTGGATGTCGAAGTCCGCGGTCAGCCCCAGGCCACGCAGCGTCTGGGTGACCGCCGCGGCCCCGTCGGCGAACGTGCCGCTGCCCGAGACCGCCTTGCCCACCTGGTGGGAGAGCACCTCGGCACCCTCGTTGTCGCTGACCTCGAGGATCCGCGTCACGATCTCGCGCAGCGGGGCCGAGCTCACCGAGGCGAGCTCGCGGCCGGCCGAGGCCACCCCGTGGGTGGGCGTGCCGACGACCTTGATCCCGTCGGCGACCAGGGCGGCGGCGAAGGTCTGCGCGGCGTACAACGACGGGTCGTCGACCCGCCCGGAGCCCACCGACGGCCGGCCCTCGTCGACCCACAGCGCGGTGACCCGCGAGACCACGTGCTCGGGCAGGTAGTGCGCGGGCCAGGCCGGGTTGAACGACGGCTCGGAGAACAGCGAGTCGTCGTAGCCCAGCCGCACCGAGCTCCTGCCCTGCTGCTGCAGCGCCGCCGCGGTCTGGGCGGCGAGGGTCTGGAGATCGGCGTGTGCGGGATAGGCCGCCGGCAGCGGCTTCGAGGAGAGGAACGGGTCGCCACCGCCCACCAGCACGATCCGGTTGCGGCCGCCCGCGACGACCCGGGTCGCGAAGGTGGCCTCGGGCCCCAGCACCGACAGGGCCGCGGTGGTGGTCAGCAGCTTGGTCGTCGACGCCGGCATCGCGGGCAACCCGTCGCCGAGCTTGACCACCGGTCGGTCCGCGGTCAGGTCTGCGACCGCACCGACCACGTGCTCGCCGAGCACCGGGTCGCCCAGATAGGGAGCGACGGCGGCCCGGACCAGCGCGGGGTCGACCGGGCCCGGTGGGGCCAGCGGCGTGTCGACCGGCGCCGGGTCGGTGAGAGCGGGCAGCTCGAGGCCCGGCGGCGGTTCGACGGCGGCCGGGCCATCGGCGGTCCCTGAGCCCGAGTCGTCGTCGCCGAACCGGTCGACCAGGTCGAGCCGCCAGGCCGCGACGCCGCCGAGCACGCCGGCCACGACCAGCAGCGCGACGAGGGCACGAGCGACCAGACCGTGGCCTCGCTCACCTGCTGGCACCAAACCTCCTGACCCGTGCATACGACACGGACATTGTGCGGGAGGATGCCTCGCATGGAGTTCGACGTGCTCGTGGAGATCCCGAAGGGCCAGCGCAACAAGTACGAGGTCGACCACGAGTCCGGCCGGATCCGGCTGGACCGGACGCTGTTCACCTCGACGCAGTATCCCGCCGACTACGGGTTCATCGAGAACACCCTCGGCCTCGACGGCGACCCCCTCGACGCGCTGGTGCTGCTGCAGGAGCCGACGTTCCCGGGCTGCCTGATCAAGTGCCGCGCGATCGGGATGTTCCGGATGACCGACGAGGCCGGCGGCGACGACAAGGTCCTGTGCGTGCCGTCGACCGACCCGCGGCTCGAGCACATCCGCGACATCAACCACGTGGCGAAGTTCGACCGGCTCGAGATCCAGCACTTCTTCGAGGTCTACAAGGATCTCGAGCCCGGCAAGTCGGTCGAGGGCGCCGAGTGGGTCGGCCGCGCGGAGGCCGAGGACGAGGTGCGGGCGTCGTTCCAGCGCGCCCAGGACACGCCCGGGCACTGACTCGCTGGCTGGGCTGCCGGTCGCGGGTTTCGCAAGGCCGGCGTCAGCCCGACACGTAGAAGTACGGGTCGAGCACGGACACCTCGGTGATGCTGTCGACGGGCAGCCCGTTGGTCGTCGCCGCGGCTCGGATCGCCTCGGGGTGCGGACCGTCGTAGATGCAGAACGTCTTCTCGTGGTCCGGGGAGACGTAGGAGTGCACCCAGGTCACCTGGTGGCCGGTGTTGCCGTCGACGACGGTCTGGCAGGTCTTGGCGCCGATGGCGTTCTGCGGGATCTCGAGGCCGCCCGGGAAGGTGCGTTCGACGAGGTAGCGAGGCATGGCTTTCTCCTGTTGTTCGTGTGGATCGGTACGCCGAGAGCCTCGCCCGGCCGACCGCGCCCCCACATCGGGGAGTCACCCCCAGATTGGGCTCAGCGCCCACGTAGGTCGCGGCGGTTGGCCACCCCCAGCTTGGCCAGCACCGACGAGACGTGGTGCTCGACGGTCTTCGGTGAGATGAACAGCCGCTCCGCGATCTCGGGGTTGGTGAGCCCCTGGGCCAGCAGCTCGGCCACCTCCGCCTGCCGCCCGGTCAGCCCGGCCGGATGGGCGCGGGTGGCCGGCCGCGGACCGCGCGGCACCGAGGTGACGCCGGCCTCGCGCATCCGGGCGCGCAGCCAGAGCCCGGCCGGCCGGGCCCCCAGCTCGTCGAGGAGCTCCAGCGCGCGCCGCCGTGCTGCGGGGTCGCCCTCGGCGAGGGCCAGCGCCTCCTCGTAGGGGCAGCCCAGGGCGCGCCACCGCTCGGCCGCACCGGACCAGTCGCCGCCGACCATCTCCGCGAACGGCGCCGCGGCCCCGGCCGGCGCCTCGGTGAGGTGCCCGGTGCGCCACAGCCAGAAGCCGATCTCACCCCGCGCCCACGCGCTGTCGCACGCCAGCTCCTCCTCGAGCGGGCCGCGCAGGTGCTCGTGCGCCTCGTCGAGGCGGCCGCGGAGCCAGGCCGCCTCGGCCAGGCCGCAGTGGGCGGACCAGCGGTGCTGCAGCTCGGCGACGCCGCCGAGGTCGAGCGCCTCGCGGAGAGCGGCCGCGCCGTCCGGGTCGCCGCGCCTGACCCGGACCCGCCCGATGACGGTGAGCGCGGTCAGGGGTGCGATCACCGCCACGTCGTGGCGTCGTCGCGCCGGGCCGGCCGCGAGCTCGGTGGCTTCGGTCCACCGGCCGCGGTCGAAGGCGATCCGCGCCTGCCAGGCCTGGTTGTAGCTGACCGTGTAGTCCTGGTCGACCAGGCGGGCCAGCCGGGTGCCCTCCTCGAGCGCGCGGTCGGCCACGTCGTAGCGCCGCACCTCCCCCGACGCCGTACCGAGCAGTGAGTAGGTCTGGGCCGCGAGGTCGAGGTCGTCGTCGGCCCGCGCGGCGGCCGCCAGGGCCTCGAGGGCCGCGGCGCCCCGGTCGGCGTCTCCCGTGACCACGTCGGCGGTCGCGGCGATCGCCAGGCTGAACCGCTGCTGGCCCGGGTCGCCGACCCGGCGGGCCACCTCGGCCGCCTCCTCGGCCAGCGCGACCGCCGTCTCGTGCCGCCTGGCCAGCATCGCCGCTCTGGCCTGCAGCCCCAGCACCTCGGCGAGCTCCCGGCTGTCGCCTCCCGGGCGGGCGGTCGCCACCGCGTCGGAGTAGGTGCGCTCCGCCTCCCGCACCTCGCCCGAGAGCCACAGGCACCGAGCCGTCGTGGCCAGGGCCAGCCCCTCGAGACGTACGTCGGCGGCCCGGCGCGCGGCCTCGACGGCGACCCGCGCCTCCCCCAGCCCCTCGGTCTGCTGGTCGAGGAACGCCAACATCCGCGCGCGCTGCACCCGCAGCCTGCACTCCTCGGCGTCGGGCAGCAGGTCGGCGTGGCGCAGCAATGCCCCGATCAGCGTGGTGGCCTCGCGCCGGGACCCGCGCTCGACGGCCTCCGCGACCGCGGGCGGGACGTGCTCGAGCACGAGAGCGGGCTCGTCGGCGCCGACCGCGTGGTGGGCGAGCCGGCTGCGGTCGCCGCATCCGTCGCGCACCAGCAGCGCGAGGAGCCGCCGGTGCAGCTCGCGGCGGCGCAGCGGGCCGAGATCGTCCTCGACGGCCTGCCGGGCGAGCTCGTGGCGGAACCGCAGCCTCCCGGCGTCCTCGACCAGCAGCCCCGCACCCACCAGGGCGTCGACGTCGCGCGCGCCGTGGCCGCTGAGCTCCTCGACGTAGGCCGCCTCGAGCGCGCGCGGCTCGAGCGCCACCGCGGCCAGCACCTCGCGACCCACGGGTCCCCACGGCGACACCCGGGCCAGGACGGCGTCCCGGACCGTCGCGGAGCCCAACCCGCCGGCGAGCGACTCGGTGACGAAGAACGGGTTGCCCCCGGAGACCTCGTGCAGCCGGTCCGCATCGACCTCGCTGCCCCGGGCCAGCGCGCGCACCGCGCCGAGCGTCAGCGGCGTGAGGGCGACGCGGTGGACCCGCGGCTCACGCACCGTGTCGCCGACCAGCGCGGTCAGCTCGGGTCGCCGGGCGAGCTCGTCGTCGCGCACGCTGGCGACGACCAGCACGGGGAGGTCGTCGAGCCGCCGGACCACGAACCTCAGCAGGTCGAGGGTCGCGTCGTCGGCCCAGTGCACGTCCTCCACCACGAGCAGCCGCGGCTCCGGCTCGTCGCGGAGCCGGGCCAGCAGCTCTGCGTAGAGGCGGTGCGCCGGGGCCCCGTCGCGCAGCAGCCGGTCGAGCGAGGGCAGCGGCCCCGCCGCCAGGTCGAGCAGCGGCCCGAGCGGCCGCGGCGTGGCCAGCGGGTCGCACTGGCTCCACCACGTCGGGCGGGTGGCCGCCAGCGCGCGCAGCACCGAGGTCTTCCCGAGCCCGGCCTCGCCGAGCAGCCAGACGAAGGCGCCGCGCTCGGACGCGAGCGCCCCCAACCCCTCGAGGACCTCGGCCCGCTCCAGCAGCGGCGCCGTGACCTGCAGTGACACGCCGTGAGGCTACGCCCGACGTACGCCTCGGAAGTAGGCCATCGCACCCGAGACGTCCAGCGTCACGTCGCCGATGCCCTGGCGCGCCAGCCAGCGCTGCACCTGGTCGGAGGTGCAGCCCGGCCCGAGCAGCCCGGCCAGCCGGCCCGCGCGGCGCATCGGCTCGTAGCGCAGCCCGGTGTCGTTGAGGATCGCGCTGCCGCTGAGCACCCCGCCCAGCCGGGTCACCCGCGCCATCTCGACCACCGCGCGGGCCGGGTCGGGGAAGCAGTGCAGCCCGGTGAACGACACGACGAGGTCGAACGAGCCGTCCTCGAAGGGGAGCTCGGCGACGTCCGCGAGCCGGGTCGTCACCTGGTCGGCGACGCCGTGGGCCGCGGCCACCTTGATGGTGCGGTCGAGCATCTTCGAGGAGATGTCGGCCGCGACGTAGTCGATCCCCTGCCCCGGGCGCAGCGACCGTACGGCGACACCGCCGCCACACGGCACGTCGAGCACCCGGGCGCCCGCGCGCTGCCGCCCGATCTCGCCCGCGGCGGCGTAGAGCAGCCGTAGGTCGCTCTGGATGCCGAGGCCCCACAGCGCCCGCCCGGCGGTCGGGTGCTCGACCGTCCAGTCGTAGAACGAGCCCCACAACGGGTCGTCGGACCAGCCGCCGAGGCCGGGGACCCTCACGACGCCAGGAACGCGGCGACGGCACGGGTGAGGACCACGTGCGCCTCGGCGCTGGCAACCGCGTCGCCCTGGACGCACAAGCCATGGTCGGCGCCGGGGATCTCCACCACCGTGGCACCGGACACCACCGGCGGATCGACCCACAGCGGGTCCGCGGAGCCACCCACGAGGAGCTGGCGGCCCGGGTGGCGCTCGATGGCCGCGCGGCACGCCGCGTTGTCGAGCAGCGGCGTGATCCAGACGGCGTCGATGGCGTGATCGGCCACGACGGGCGCGCCATGCGTGCCCATCGACTTCGCGACGACCACCGTCGGGTGTTGCTCGTCAATCGCGGCCGCGACAACCCGGCGGATCTCGTCCGGTGGGACCAGCGTGCCCGGCGGCCCCGGCCACTCAACGGCGACCGGCTCCAGGCCGGCGTCGCGGAGGGCGATCGAGGCGAGGAAGAAGGCCGGCATTGCTGGCGTGTAGCCCCGGCCCGGCAGCAGCAGGGCGGTGCTCACCCGACCAGCTCCTGGCTGCGCAGCATCTCCTCGGGCACGCCGAACGCGTCGACGAGGTCGCGGGCCAGCGGGCGCACCCGCCGGCACAGGGAGCCGATGCGCCGGCTGATCTCCTTGGACCGGCCCACGGTGAGCCGGCCGTGCTCCATGAACCAGGCGCGGTCGGCCTCGATGGTCGAGAGGGCATGCAGGTCGCAGAGCAGCCCGAGGGCGACCCGGTTGTCGTCCTCCGGCAGGGCCCGCACCTTCTCCACGAACGCCTCGAGCACCAGCCGCTCCACATGCGCGCGGGCGGCGTGGATGACGTGGTCCTGGACCCGGGAGAAGACCTCGCCCGGGTTCATGCCGGAGTCGATGCCGCGCTTGAGGCGGCGCGCGACACCGCCGAGGATGTGCTCCTCGCGGAAGCGCAGCATCGCCAGCTGGTAGTCGGAGTCGAGGACGCCGGCCTGCTGGTCCCACTGGTCGCCGCCCGGCAGCAGGTCGCGGACCCGCTCGAAGAGCTTGTGCACGCTGGTCCGCTCGACGACCGTCTCGACCGCCAGGCCGGCGACGAAGCGGACCATGCCGAGCTGGTCGAGCTCCTCGAACTCCGTCGAGTAGTCGGTGAGCAGCCCCTTGGCGACCAGCTGCAGCAGCACCGTGTTGTCACCCTCGAACGTCGTGAAGACGTCGGTGTCGGCCTTGAGGGCCGCGAAGCGGTTCGCGGCGAGATAGCCGGCGCCGCCGCACGCCTCGCGGCACTCCTGGATCGTGCGGGTGGCGTGCCAGGTGCCGAGCGCCTTGGTGCCGGCGGCCCGCGACTCCAGCTCGCGGCGGAACTTCTGCCCCTCCGCGTCCTCGCCGACCTCGCCCGAGAACACCCGGTGGGCCTGGTCCGCGACGACCTCCTGCGCGAAGTGAAGCGCGTAGGTCTGGGCCAGCAGCGGCAGCAGCCGGCGCTGGTGCTGGCCGTAGTCGAGGAGCAGCTCCTCCTGGTCGGGCGAGGTCGCCTCGAACTGGCGACGCCTCAGCGCGTAGCGGACGGCGATGGTCAGCGCGACCTTGCTGGCGTTGATGCCGGCGCCGCCGACACAGACCCGGCCCTGGATGAGGGTGCCGAGCATCGTGAAGAAGCGGCGGTTGGGGTTGTCGATGCCGCTGGAGTAGGTGCCGTCCGCCGAGACGTCGGCGAACCGGTTGAGCAGCGCCTCGCGCGGCACCCGGACGCCGTCGAACCAGAGCCGGCCGTTGTCGACGCCGTTGAGCCCCATCTTGAGGCCGTCGTCCTCGATGCGTACGCCGGGCGCGGGGGCCCCGTCCCGGCGGATGGGCACCACGAACGCGTGCACCCCGTGCGCCTCGCCCGCGACCTCGAGCTGGGCGAAGACCACGGCGAGCTCGCCGTGCTGGGCGGCGTTGCCGATGTAGTCCTTGTTGGCGTCCGGCCTCGTCGTGGTGATCACGAACTCGCCGGCCGCCGCGTCGTAGGTCGCGACCGTCCCGAGCGCCTGCACGTTGGAGCCGTGCCCGGTCTCGGTCATCGCGAAGCAGCCCAGCAGCTCGCCGGTGATGAGCTCGCGCAGGTACTTCTCGTGGTGGCGCTCGGTGCCCAGCTGCAGGATCGCGCCACCGAAGAGGCCGAACTGCACGCCGACCTTGACCAGCACGCTGAGGTCGCCGAAGGCCAGGGTCTCGAAGGCCGCGAACGACGCGCCGACGTCACCCCCGCCGCCGTACTCCTTCGGGAAGCCCATGCCGGTCTGACCCGTGGCGGCCATCTCCAGCACCACCTGCCGGACCCGGTCGCGGAACGCGTCGCGGTCGAGGGTCTCGGCGTCGGTCAGGATCGAGGCGTAGTCGACCAGGTTGTTTCGCACCAGCTGCCGCACCTCGGCGTAGCGCCCGTCGAGCAGGGCGGTGAGGGCCGGCCCGTCGACGATCGGCTGGGGGTAGGCGGCCGGCTCGGGCTCGCGTACGGCGTCCTCGGCCGGCTGCGCCTCGGCTGGTTCGGTCGTGTCACTGGCCACACGGTCACGCTACTGGCGCGCGACTCGGAGCGCTCTCGGCGTCGACCGGAGCTAGGATTCTTGGGCCGGACCGACCCGAGCGGGTGCCGTGGCTCCCGCTCGGTTGGACGTGCGATGTTGGGCCTGGCCCGAGGCGGTGGAAGCGATGGCTCGTCTGATCGTCATCGACGGCACCGAACGACGCACGCTCGACCTCGAACCACCACGCATGACGTGCGGGCGCACTCCCGACTGTGATGTCGTGCTTCCCGGTGACGAGACCGTCTCACGCCAGCACGCGGTGCTCATGTGCGCGGACGGCCAGTGGTCGGTCGAGGACTGCGGCAGCCGCAACGGCAGCTGGCTCAACGGTGTCGCCGTCGTGGGCCGCGCCCCGCTGCATCCCGGCGACCGGCTGCTGGTCGGCAGCTACGTCCTCGTCCTCGACGACAGCGACGAGCCCGCGGCCACGACAGACGCCTCGGCGGCACCTGGTCGTCGCCAGCTCCGCCAGGACACAGGGTTGAGCCCGCGCGAGATCGAGATCCTCCGGCTCGTCTGCTACGGCAGCAGCGACGCCCAGATCGCCGAGACCCTGTTCATCTCGGTCCGCACCGTGCAGTCGCATCTCGATCGGATCCGAGACAAGACCGACTGCCGGCGCCGCCCCGACCTCGTCCGCTACGGACTGGACCATGGCATCGCCTGACGAGACGGCCCCGGACCCGGCACCGGGCTCCCGGCCACGTGGGTTGCTGCCCGACGTCGACCTGCCCGTCTACCGGCCACGGGGACGGTGGGTGTTCTTCGCCGGCTTCGCGGTCGCTCTGGTCGTCGCCGGAGTCACCGCTTTCCTGCTCGCCCGTTGACCGTCGTCCGCGCCGACTACCTACACAGGTTCGGTAGTTCGATCCCTGCCCGGCCGCGGCGCCCCTCCTTAGCGTCCAGAGGGTCAGCTCGGAGCTCCCGAGCACAGACCTGAGGAGGAACCATGAAGCGGCCGAGCCGGATCATCGCAACATTCAGCAGGACCATCACGACCAACGTCCTCGCCCTCGCGCTCGCCGCCGGCTTGGCGGCCGCCGCGACCCTCGGCTCGGCCCAGGTCGCGTCCGCCGCGACCGCTGCCAGCCGGCTCGACTCCGGCGTCGGGATGCGCTCGGGAGCATCCCTCGACTCGGCCAACCACGACTACGTGCTCAAGATGCAGACCGACGGCAACCTCGTGCTCTCGACCTGCGGGCACGCACTCTGGGCGAGCAACACGGCCGGCCACCCGGGTGCCTTCGTCGTCATGCAGACCGACGGCAACCTCGTCGTCTACACCGCCGACGGAACCACGGCGCTGTGGTCGAGCCCGACCGCAGGGCACCCCGGGGCGTACCTCGCCATCCAGGACGCGGGCAACCTCGTCATCTATCCGCCGGGCGGCGGCAGCTACCTCTGGGCGTCGAGCTTCGGCACCGGCTACACCCCGTTGTGCGCAGGGACCAGCCTGACCTCCGGGCAGGTCGCGTCCTCCCCGAGCGGCGCCTACCAGCTGTTGATGAGCCCGACCGGCGACTTCGCCCTGCGCAACGCGAGCACGTCCGCGCTCGTGTGGGACACGAAGACGTCGCAGCCAGGGTCATACGCGGTGCTCCAGGCGACCGACGGTCACCTCGTCGTCTACTCGAGCACCGGCCAGGCGCTGTGGGCTGCACCGAACGCGGGCGGCCAAGGTGCCTACCTCGCCGTCACCGACACCGGCAACCTCGTCGAGTACTCCGCCACAGGCACGACGGTCTGGCAGGCGATCGGAGTGCGTCCGGTGCCCCAGCCGTCGTGGTGGAAGGGCGTCAACTGCTCCTACCTCGACGCCCACGGCCAGCCGCACTCCAACGGCACCGCGCTGGGCACCTTCATGGGCCTCGTCTCCTGCGGGCCCGGCAACACCGGGCATTTCACGAGCTTCTCGACGACGCCGATCTCCGTTGAGGAATGGCAGTGTGTCGAGCTCTCCGAACGGTGGCTCTGGCAGGAGTTCGGACTGCCCCAGCAGGTCGCCAACGGCAACCGCGTCGCACCGGTCTACTGGAGCTACATCAGGACCCATGCCGCTCGGACACCGTTGACCTACCAGACGCCAGCGACGCCAGGCGCCTCGGTCACGCCGGCGGACGTCATGAGCTACGACGACGGCGGCTACGGCCACACCGCAGTCGTCACGAAGGTGACCGCGACGTCGTACACGATCCTCAGCGAGAACTGGAACTACGGCAACGGCAGCCAGTTCACCACCCTGCAGGTCAAGGGCGGTGTCCCCCAGGGCTTCCCCGGCTACCGCGTCGTCGGCTGGCTCCACTTCACGGGCTGACTCGGACCGCCCGGCGGGGTTGAATGGGGAACGAGGAGACAGCATGGACGTTGGGCGATGGCTCGTCGCCGCGATACTCGCGGCCGCGACCGTCGCCCTCGTCGTCCGTCGCCTCCTGCGGCAGGGTGGCGCGGGCAGCACTGTCTCGGTCGGGCGATACGTCGTCGACGGCGTGCTCGGCAGCGGTTCCGCGAGCACGGTCTACCGCGGGCACCACCCGGACACCGGTGAGCTGGTCGCGGTCAAGATCTTCGACGCCACCACCCGCGAGGATGCCCGGTTGCGCGAGGGAATCAGGCACGAGGTCGCGGCTCTGCGGGCGCTCACCGACCCGAGCTGCGTGCGGATCCGCGACGTCATCGACGACGGCCACTACCTCGCCGTGGTCACCGACTACGTCGACGGGGCGACGCTTCAGGCGGTGCTCGCCGAGCATGGGCACCTGCGTCCCGACCAGGCATGCGCGGTCCTGGCGGGTGCGCTCGGTGGGCTCGCGCACCTGCACGCGCTGGGCCTCGTTCACCGTGACGTCAAGCCCGCGAACATCCTCGTCGAGCGTTCGGGCCGCTCACGTCTCGTCGACTTCGGCCTGACGCGGCCGGCGGCCGTGCTCGCCGGGACCGCGGAGTACGCCGGCTCGCCGGCGTACATGAGCCCCGAGCAGGTCCGCCTCGGCGTCATCGATGCGCGCAGCGATGTCTACAACTGCGGGGCCGTGCTCTACGAGGTGCTCACGGGTGTCCAGCCGTTCGGCACCGGGACCCCGGCGGAGGTCGCGCGCCGACGGCTCGATGTGCAGGTGCCGGACCCGCGCACCGACGCGCCGGGGCTCGACGGTGCCGTCGCCGATCTCGTCATGGGCGCGATGGCCGTCGAGCCGGCCGATCGTCCGGCGGACGCGGCGGTCCTGCTCGAGGAGCTCGAAGAGACCGCGCGACACGCGTTCGGCGCGACGTGGCGGACGGGTGCGGCGCTGGGCGCGCTCGCCGGTGGCGCCGGGGGCGCTGTCGCCGGGCTGCACTCGACCGCTGCCGCCACAGCGACGGCTCCGCTGCGCGTCACCCGGTGGGCCGCGCCGGGCACCCACACGGGAATCGCCGCGGCCACCGGTGCGCTCACCGCCGCTGCCGTGCTCGTCCTCGGCGCGGCCACGAGCGGCCCGGACGGGTCGGGCGCACCGGCTGCCCGAACATCGGCGACGGGGGCACGTTCGCCGGGCGCTGCGACCGCGAGCGGTCAGGCCGCCCCCACCTCGGCGGCGGTGACGCCGTCGCCGGTCGGCTCGACGACTGCCGGGTCGACCGTCCCCGTCGTCGCCTGCGCTCTCGACGAAGCGTCGCTCAACGGGGCGTCCCCGCCTGCGATCCCGACGTCGACCAGCCTGCCGTCGACCGTCCGTGAGCCGAGCGGCGCGGCCGTCTACGGATCGGCCTATCCGGGCGCGGGCCCGGCGTACGCGCTCGCGCCGGACGGCTACCTCTGCAGCTCCTACGACGCCGCCGACGGTGCGATCACCATGATCCTGCAGCCGCGAGATGGAGGGATCGAGCAGATCAGCGATGTGTTCGTGCCCGGTGGCGTCGGCTTCAGCGTCACGCTGGCCTGCCCGTACATCGACGCCGCGCGGCGGGTGGCGGCGACCTTCGGCAGTGACTCGGCCTGCGTCCGCGGGCAGGGGGAGAAGGTCACGCCGCTCGACGCGGGGCAACCTGATCACTACGCCGTGCTCATCCAGCAGCCACCGGTCGCCGCCGGCGAGCCGGCCGCCGTCACCCTCATCGAGGCGGGGGTCCACGACACCGGCGACCAAGCGACCGCGGCCGTGTCCGCGCGCAGCGTGAGCTGTGAGCTCCCGGTGGCGTCGCGCGACATCTGCATCGCGGCGCTGGACCTGTTCCTCGCCCAGCCGTTCTCCTCGTTCGGCGACGAGTGGCGGCTCACGACCGCCCAGCTCGCGCGGCTGCGCGACGCGATCGACGCGATCGACACGACGCAGTGAGTCCTGACGCCGCAGCCGCGTGCCTCCCCGGGCGTAGCATGCGAGCCAGGGTGCGATGACGTGCCGGGTACGCCGGTGGAGGTGCCCATGGTGGAGGCACGGTGGCGCGCGGTCGCGCTCGCTGTCCCAGCGGCGGTCCTGGCTGCGTGCGGCGGGGGTTCGACTCCCACGACCAGCACGCCCACGACCAGCCAGCCCCCGACCAGCGGGGCGACGGCCACCGCGCCGACGACGAGCGCTGCCGGGGCAACAACAGCGTCGGCTGCCACGAGCGGGCAGTCGGTCAGCTTGATGACGCAGGGCTATGCATACTCCGTCGAGGCAGTCTCGGGCGTCGACACGACGGTGCAGGTGGACTCGCCGTACCTCGTCTCCGCGGCCAGCGCTCCGGCCGGCCAGGAGATGGCAACGGTGACCGTCAGCCTCACGAACGCGATGACTGACCGCGCGGTTCCACTGCAGATCGCGACCAGCGGCGACATCGACTTCTCCTTCGCCATACCGTCCGAGGACAGCGCCGGCTTGTCGGAGTCGGAGTGGTGGCAGGGCGACTGCACGGTCACGCCGGCGCCGACGACGGCCGCGCGCGGCCTCTGCGTCGACCTGGCCACCAGGGTGCAGTCGACCGACCCGGACCACGTCGACGAGCTCGAGCCCGAGATCCCGGCCGGGGGCACTGTGACGATGCACCTCTACTCCAGCCCGTTCCCCACCTCGCTGTCGCTGACCAGTCTCGAGCTCATCTACTCAGATCCGACCGACGGGACCCAGACCCTCATCCCGCTTCCGCAGTAGCTAAGGCCGGGCGAAGTAGTTGGGGGTGATCCAGTAGTACATGGATACCTCCTCGACCGACCGGCCCGGACGTGGGGCGTGGACCATCATCCCGTTGCCGGTGTAGATCGCGACGTGGTAGATCGCCGACGGGCCGCCGTCGCTCCAGAACAGCAGGTCGCCGGGCTGGAGCTGGTCGATGGTGATCGGCGTGGACTGGGTGTACTGCGCCGCCGAGTAGTGCGGCAGCGACTTCCCCCCGGCGCTCCAGGCCATCATCGTCAGCCCCGAGCAGTCCCACGAGTTCGGGCCCGCGGCGCCGTAGCGGTAGGGCTTGCCGAGCTGGGCCCGTGCGAACGCGACCGCTGCCGCCGCGTCGCCGGACGCCGGCGGCGGTGGCGGCGGGGTCGGCGACGGCGTGGGGGTCGGCGTGGGGGTCGGCGTGGGAGTCGGGGTCGGAGTCAGTGTGGGGGTCGATGTCGCGGTCGGCGTCGATGTCGGGGTCGCGGCGGGTGGCGGCGCCTCCGGCGTGGGTGCCGACGTGGGCGTGGCGGCCGGCTGCTGCTGGGCCTGCTGCTCGGCCTGCTGCTGGGCGGCCGCGGCTGCTGCGGCGGCGGCCTGGGCCTCGAGCTGGTCCTGACGCTGCGCGGCCAGGTCGGTGCTGATGCCCTGCAACCGGGCGAGCTGGCCGATCAGCCGGTCCCGCTCGCCGGCGTAGGTGTCCGCCTCGGCCGCGGCCGCGGCCTCGGCCTGCTCCGCCGCGTCCCGCGCGGCTCGGGCCCGGTCGGTCGCGGTGCGCGCGTCGGCGAGGGTGTCCTCGGCCCTTGCGTCCGCGGCCTCGGCGAGGGTGGCCGCTGCGTCGTAGGCGTCGTAGTGGCCCTGCAGCGCGGACTGCGCGTTCTGCAGCGCGGCGCTGCTCTCGAGCACGTCCGTGACGCCGTCGGCCTCGCTGATCGCGCCGAGGGCGGTGAGCTGGGGCGACATCTCGTAGGCCTGGACCGCGGCGTCGGCGTACGCCGTCCGCTGGCGCTCGAAGTCGGCGTCCGCCTCGGTCGCTTGGTCCTGCGCGAGCTGCGCCGCCTGCGCGGCCTGCTGCGCCTCGTAGCGGGCGCCGTTGAAGGCCTCGGCCGCCTTCGCGGCGTCGACCTGTGCGGTCTCGAGCCGCTGCTGCGCCGCGGCGAGCCGGCCCCGGACGGCGTCGACGTCGGAGGCTGCGGCCTCGACGGCCGACCGGGCGTGGTCGACATCGGCCTGGGAGACGGTGCCCTGGTCGCCGCCACCGGGATCCGCGGCCATCGCGGCGGGGACGGTGACCCCGAGGGCGCAGGCGAGCGCCATCCCCACACACACGCTCCGTGCACGCACGGCCTCGACCCCTAGCACTGCCTCGCGACCGGCTCCTTCCCCGAGCCGGTCTCTCATCGCGCGCCGCGAGTCACACATCCCACATGTGTCACTTGCGCCGCACGAACACCAACCGTAAGGCGAATCCGGGCCCGGTCAACCCAGAACGGCCAGATTTCTTGGATTCATCGGCGTGTCGCCTTGACGCACTACACCGATGTAATTCGTAATCCGGCTCAGTCGCGGAGGACCGGCACCGCCGAGGTCGTGGTGGTCGGGTGCGAGCGCAGCCCGCTCTTCTCGAACTTCTGGCCACTGGCGAGCCCGCCGACGTAGAAGCTCACCAGGGCGATGAGCACGCCGGCGACGTCGTCGGCGATGTAGTGCCAGCCGAAGTAGAGGGTCGCGACCGCGGTCACGCCGAAGTTGATCCAGACCGCGATCCGCAGCCACTTGTTGCGGATCGTGTACTGCACCATCAGCGCGACCAGCATCGTGATGCCGCAGTGCAGGCTCGCGAACCCGGCCACCGACTGCACGGCGCCCTCGACGGTGCCGGCGATCACCTGGTGACGGGTGTCGGCCAGCGAGTCCATCAGCTGGCCCGACGGCGTGCGCGGCAGCTCCGCGTAGAGCTGCACGTAGCGGAACCCCGGGCCGAGGGTCGGCAGCGCGTAGTAGGAGAAGGTGCCGAGCACCCACGCGATGCACTGCGAGGTGACGAACCAGTAGCCGTAGGACAGGTTGCGGGCCCAGACCAGCCAGGCGGTGACGACCAGCGGCACCATCGGCAGGAACCACAGGTAGACGTAGGACAGCACGTGCGCGGCGATCCCGGTGCCGAGCACCGTGTGCAGGATCGTGGCCGGGTCGTGGCCGAAGAGCAGGGCGTGGTCGAGCAGGTGCAGCTCGTGGTCGTACTTCGTGGTGATGACGAAGGGCAGGAACGACTTGATGTTGCGGTAGGTCACGTAGACCACGTAGAAGCAGATGACCCCCAGCGTGACGAGGGTCCACCGCTCCTTGTTCCAGTGGGTCCGGAGCCGCTCGCGCACGATGGCCGGGATCGCCCTGGGCGCCCGCCAGGACTTCCAGATCGTCAGCGGGAGCAGGTCGAGCAGCAGCGCCCCGAGCAGCAGGATCGGTAGCCGGATGTAGGACGGCCCGAGGAAGGCCCCCTCGGGGTCGACCAGCCGCTTGCCGATGACCGCGGCCTCGATCACCGCCCAGCCCGCCATGCCCACGGCCAGGACGACCATCAGGACCCAGGCACGGCGATACACGCAGGTCAGTGTAGGGAGCGCCGGGCGACCCGCCCCGACCGCACTCAGCCGCCCACCGGAGCCGTACGCGTCGCATCGACCGACAGCCGCACCGGCTGGCCGGGCCCGGGGTGCTCGTCGAGCGGCGCCACCGCGTCGACCCGGCCCACCCCGTCGACGTCGACCACCAGCCGCACCTGCTCCGGGGTGACCCGCGCCTCGACCACCGTCCCCCGGAGGCTGCCCTCCCGGTCGACCCGCAGCGCGCTGCGGCGTACGGCCAGCCGCCCCGGCGCGATAGTCCGTGACGCTTTGGTCGTCCGCACGCCGTCGTCCACAACCAAAGCGTCACGGACTATCGCGGCGGGGGTGCCGTCGAGGACCCGGGCGTAGCCGAGGAACAGGGCGGTCTCGGGGTCGACGGGGGCGCGCCACACCTCGTCGATGGCGCCCTGTTGGACGATCTGTCCGGCGCGCATGACGGCGAGCCGGTCGGCGACGGTGAACGCCTCCTCGTGGTCGTGGGTGACCATCAGCGCGGTCGTGCCCTCGTGGGTCAGGATCGAGCGGAGGTCGGCCGCGAGTCGCTGCCGCAGCCCGGCGTCGAGGGCGGAGAGCGGCTCGTCGAGCAGCAGCAGCCGGGGGCGTACGGCGAGGCACCGGGCCAGCGCGACCCGCTGGCGCTCGCCGCCGGACAGGGTGGCCGGCAGCCGGTCGGCGTAGCCCTCCAGGCCGACCAGGGCGAGCAGCTCCTCGACCCGCTCTGTGATGCCGGAGGCGCGGCGCAGCCGCAGGGCGTAGCCGACGTTGCGGACGACGGTGAGGTGGTTGAACAGCTGGCCGTCCTGGAACATCAGCGCGAAGCCGCGGCGGTGGGTGGGCACCCGGGCCAGGTCGGCGCCGTCCCAGGCGATGCTTCCGGCCACCAGAGGCTCCAGCCCGGCGACCGCCCGCAGCAGCGTCGACTTGCCGCAGCCGGACGGGCCGAGCACGGCGAGCACCTGGCCGTCCGGGAGCTCGAGCGAGGCGTCCCGGACCGCCGGCGTGCCGTCGTAGGAGACCGAGACCGCGCTCAGCGCCAGCATCAGAACGACCCCAGCGACCGGACGCCGAGCCGGTCGACCAGCAGCACCACGAACGCCGTCGCGGCGGCCAGCACGACCGAGGCCGCCAGGGCCATGCCGAAGTTCTCGCTGCCGGGGCGGCCGATCAGCTGGTAGATCACCACGGGCAGGGTCGGGTGCTCGTCGCGGGCGAGGAACGAGGTCGCGCCGAACTCCCCCAGCGACACGGCGAACGCGAAGCCCGCGGCCGCCAGGAGCGGCCGCCACACGACGGGCAGGTCGACGGTGGCGAAGGCGCGGAGCGGGCCGGCGCCCAGCGAGGCGGCGGCCTGGCGCTGCCGGTCGTCGACTGCAGTGAGCACCGGCACCAGGGTGCGCACCACCAGCGGCAGCGCGACCAGGGCCTGGGCCACCGGGACCAGCAGCGGCGAGTCGCGCAGGTCGAGGGGCGGCCGGTCGAGGGTGATCAGGAAGCCGAAGCCGAGGGTCACGGCCGAGACGCCGAGCGGCAGCATGAAGAACCCGTCGAGCGTGCTCCGCAACCGGCGCTCGCCCCTGGTCACCGAGCGCCGGCTGACCACAACCGCGATCGACCCGCCCAGCAGCAGCGACATCCAGGTCGCGTCCACGGCCGTGCGCAGCGAGGTGACCAGCGCGTCGGTCACCGGCACCAGCAGCGCGTTGCCCGCGCCCACCGTGGTGAGCCGCCGATAGCTCGCCAGGTTCCAGGCGCCGTCAAGGCGCAGCGAACCGACCACCATGGTGAGCACCGGCGCGGCGACCAGGGCCAGGGCGAGGCCCGTGAGCGCGAGCTGGACGGCGTCCTGGCGGCCCGGCCGCCGCGGGCGCGCCGTACGCCGCGCCACGGTCGGGTCGGGCACGGCCCGGAGCCGGCCGGCGACCACCAGGAGCGCGGTCACCGCGAGCAGCTGGACGATCGACAGCGCGGCCGCGGCTCGCAGGTCGAGCAGCTGGGTGGTGAGCAGGTAGATCTCGGTCTCGACCGAGGAGTAGCGCAGCCCGCCGAGCGTCAGCACCACCCCGAACGAGGTGGCGCAGAACAGGAACACCACGAACGCGGCACTCACCAGCGCCGGCCGGAGCGCCGGGAGGGTGACCGTGCGGAAGACTTGCGCGGGCGTCGCCCCGAGCGCCGCCGCCGCCTCGCCAGGTCGCGGGTCGAGCGACTCCCAGGCGGCACCGACCGCCCGGATCACGACCGCGACGTTGAAGAACGTCAGGCCCGCGATGATTGCGACCGGCGTGCCGTCGAGCCCGAGGAAGCCGAGCGGCCCCGACTCGCCGACCAGCAGGCGGAACGCGACGCCGACCACCACCGTCGGCAGCACGAACGGCACCAGCAGCAGCGCCCTGATGAGGTTGCGCAGCGGGAAGGCCAGCCGGTGCAGGACATAGGCCGCGGGGAGGCCGAGCGCGACGCTGGCGACGGTCGCCAGCCCCGCCGACCACACCGTGAACCAGAGCACCCGGTGGGTGCGCGACCGGCCGAGTACGTCGAGCACCCCGGCCGCGTCGAACCGGCCGTCGACCACGAACCCACGGCCGACCATCCCGCTCACGGGGAGCACGAAGAAGACACCCAGCACCAGCACCGGCCCGAGCGCCAGGCCGAACAGAGTGAGGTAGCGACGGCTTCTCATCTGGCCATCACTGACTGGTGATGTCGCTCCACTCGGTCAGCCACTCGTCGCGATTCGCGGCGATCGCGGCCGGGTCGACGGCGAACGGCTGGTCGGGCTGCTGGGCGAACTTGGCCCAGTCGGCGGGCAGCTCGGTGCCGGCGACGACCGGGAAGACGTACATCGCCTCGGGCAGCGCCTCCTGGAAGGCCGGGGTGAGCATGAAGTCGACCAGCGCCTTGGCGCCGGCGGGGTTCGCGGCACCGGCGAGCACCCCGGCGTACTCGACCTGCCGGAAGCAGGTGTCGAGCAGCGCGCTCGTGGTGGTGCCGCCCTTGCCGTCGGTGGTGAACGCCGGCGAGGAGTCGTAGGAGACCACGATCGGCCGGTCGCCGCCGCCACCGCCCTGGGTGAAGTCGACCTCGTAGGCGTCCGACCAGCCCTGGGTGAGCTCGGCCCCGTTGGCCATCAACCGGGTCCAGTAGTCCTGCCACCCGTCCTCGCCGTAGGCCGCGATGGTGGTCAGCAGGAACGCCAGCCCGGGCGAACTCGTCGTGGCGCCAGGGATGACGAACAGGTCCTTGTAGGCCGGCTTGGCCAGGTCGTCGAGGGTCTTCGGCTCCGGGACGCCGTGGTCGGCGAACCAGGTGTCGTCGACGTTGACGCAGACGTTTCCGGTGTCGACGGGAGTCAGGTCGTGCTCGTCGTCGCCTGCGAGCTCGTAGGCCGCGGCGCCGTCCGGCAGCTTCCCGGCGTACGGCGCCAGCACGCCCTCGTCGATGGCGCGGGAGCCGAAGGTGTTGTCGATGCCGAAGACCGCGTCCCCGGTCGGGTCGTCCTTCGTCAGCACCAGCTTGTTGGTGAGCGCGCCGGCGTCGCCGGAGGCCTTGATCACCAGGTCGTAGCCGCTCTCCTTCTCGAACTGGTGCTGCAGCTTCTTGGACATCACGAAGTCCTCGTGGGTCACCAGCACCACCCGCTTGCCGGCGTCGCCGCCGTCCCCGTCGTCACCCCCCACCAGCGAGCAGGACGTGGTCGCGAGCGCGGCCGCCGCCAGCGCCAGCCACACGGGTCTCCATGCAGGGATGTGCCTCATGCCGTGACTCCCTTCGCCGGTGCTAACCGGAGCAGGTTCAAGGGTCTGCGGCTTCTCCGCACTCTCAGCGCCTACGGGCGCTCCCCTGTCGTGCGCACCACCCTACGCTGGCCCGTCAGAAACTTTGCGACGGGTCAGCGGGAGAGGGGGACCTCCTCGTCGACGCGGGCGAGCTTGTCGGGGTTGCGGACCAGGTAGAGGCCGGTGACCCGGTCGCCGTCGACGCGCAGCGACACGATGGTGTCGAGCTCGTTGTCGACCAGGAGCCGCAGGCCGACCGTGCCGTTGACGGTGGTCAGCTCGACGCCGGGCTCGCCGGCGGTCCGGGCGCTCACGCCGGCCAGCCAGCGCAGCACCTTGTCCGCGCCGTGGATCGGCCGCAGCGCAGCCTGCTTCTTGCCGCCGCCGTCGCTGATGAGGACGACGTCGGGGGCGAGCACGTCCATGAGCGACTGCAGGTCACCGGTCGCGACCGCCTCGAGGAACCGCTCGATGACCTGCTCCCGCTCCTTGCTGCCGACGACCTCGCGCGGGCGGCGCGCGTCGACGTGGCTGCGCGCCCGGTGCGCGATCTGGCGGACGGCCGCGGGCGTCTTGTCGATGGCCGCCGCGATCTCGTCGTAGGGGAATGCGAAGACGTCCCGCAGCACGAACACCGCCCGCTCGGTCGGCGTCAGCGTCTCCAGGACGAGCAGCATTGCGGTCGAGACGCTGTCGGCGAGCTCGACGTCCTCCGCGATGTCGGGCGAGGTGAGCAGCGGCTCGGGCAGCCACGGCCCGACGTAGGACTCCCGGCGCCGGGAGAGCGCGCGGATGCGGTTGAGCGCCAGCCGCGTGGTGATCCGGACGAGGTAGGCCCGGGGCTCGCGCACCTCGTCGACGACGACGTCGGCCCACCGCAGCCAGGTCTCCTGCAGCACGTCCTCGGCGTCGGCCGCGGAGCCGAGCATCTCGTAGGCCACCGTGAAGAGCAGGTTGCGGTGGGCGACGAAGGCATCCGTCGCGTCGGCGGCGTTGCTCATGCCTGGGAGGCTACGGCGGGCTGGGCCAGCGGGAGCTCACAGACGTCGGAGTAGCCCTGGCTCTGCAGACCGGCGGCGGCGTTGAACCGCGACCTCATGTTCTCCAGCGCCACCATCTGGGTCAGCTCCACCATCGCCGGCGCGCCTAGCTCGTCGACCAGGTGCGCGACCATGTCGTCGGTCACCGCCGGTGGCGTGAGCGTCATCGCCTCGGCGTACTCCAGGACGTCGCGCTCCAGCGGGGTGAAGACGTCGGACTCGCGCCACCGTGGCACCTCGCGGATCTTGTCGAGGTCGAGGCCGTCGTTGTGGGCCTTGAAGTAGCCGAAGTCGAGACACCACGAGCAGCCGATCACGCCGGCGCTGGCGAGCTGCGCGTAGGACTTCAGCATCGGGTCGAGCCGGTCCCACTTCTCGACCTTGCCCTCGAAGGACAAGACGGCCTTGAGGACGGGCAGGTTGTGGAAGTAGACGTAGCCGTTGTCGGGGAACTCGTTGCCGAGCTTCTTCTTCGCGTACAGCTTCATGATCGCGCCGTAGAGGCCGGTGATCGGTGCCTTGGGGATCCGGAAGGTGCTGGTGCTGGGCATCGGTCTGCCTTTCGTGGTGTCGGAGATGCCTGATGCCCACGAGACACCGGCCGCCGGCTGCGTGTGACAGCCGCGTGTGAAAGATTTCGGCATGCCGAGTCGCCGTCACGCCGTCCTGGCGTACGTGGTGCCGAAACTGCGCAAGTCGCGCGAGCTCGACACCCCGTACGCCGAGCGGTCCCGGATCGAGTCGTGGCACAGCACCCTCGACCGCACCTTCCCCACCCGGGCGGTCCCCTTCTTCGCGCGTCGCTACGCCGTGGTGCGCGAGCAGCTGGCCGCCGACTCGATCGGTGGCGGCTTCGCGTCGTACACGCTGACCCGGCGCGGACGCGCGCCCTCCCGGACCGTCCTCTACGTCCACGGCGGAGGGTTCGTCGGGCCGATCGACCCGTTCCAGGTGCGCTACGCCGCGCGGCTGGCCCGCGGGCTGGGCGCCCGGGTGGTGGTGCCGGACTACCCGCTGACACCCGAGCACACCTGGCGCGACGCGCACGGGCCACTGGTCGAGCTGGCCGAGCGGCTGCTGCGCTCCGGGGAGGACCTGACCCTCGTGGGCGACTCCGCGGGCGGGGGGCTGGCACTGGCCGTCGCGCTCACGCTGCGCGACCGTGGCGGACCGCAGCCCGGCCACCTGGTGCTGATCGCGCCGTGGGTCGACCTGACCACCAGCACTCCCGAGACCGAGGAGGTGACCAGGACCGACCCCTGGCTCTTCCTCGGCAAGATGCGGGCCTACGCCGAGTGGTGGGCCGGCTCGCCCGCCGAGCTCGGCCGGCCCGAGGTCTCGCCCGCGCTGGGCGACCTGTCCGGGCTACCGCCGACGCTGATGTTCTTCGGCACCCGCGACTCGCTGTGGCCGGGAGGCAAGCTGCTGGTCCGCCGGGCCGCGGAGGCGGGGTGGCCGCTGACCTACGTCGAGGAGCCCGGGCTGATCCACGTCTACCCGATCCTGCCGCTGCTGCCCGAGGCGCGCCGCGCCTGGCGCACCACGAAGGAGTTCCTCGCATGAAGATCATGGCCGTGCCGTTCGCCGCCCTCGACGGGCTGACGGCCTACAGCCTGTGGAAGCTGCGCCAGGACGTGTTCGTGGTCGAGCAGGAGTGTCCGTACGGCGACCTGGACGGTCGCGACCTCGACCCGGAGACCCGCCACGTCGTCATGGACGACGACGACGTGGTGGTCGGCTGCGCCCGGGTCCTGGACGAGGGCGACACCTGGCGGATCGGCAGGGTCGCCCTGCACCCGACCGTGCGCGGCCGGGGTCTCGCCGACCAGCTGATCCACACGGCGCTGCAGGTGTGCACCGACCGCGACGTGGTGCTGGACGCACAGTCGCCGCTGGCGCCGTGGTACGCCACGTTCGGCTTCGAGGTGTGCGGGCCGGAGTTCCTCGAGGACGACATCCCGCACCTGCCGATGGTGCGCCGGGCCACGTGAGCCCGCGGTGAGGGTCCGGATCGGCTCCGGGACCGGCGTCGAGCTCCTGGTCGCCGCCATGGCGGTGGCCGACCCCGACTGGCGGGGCGTGTTCACGCACGGCGCGAGCGCCCACGAGGCGGCCGTGGCCGCGGGCGGCCAGGCCCTGGTCCGGGATGCCGGACGGGTCGCCCGTCTCGGCTGGGCCAACCTGCTCGGGCCGGTGACCCGGCACAGGGGTGCGTGGTCGGTCGAGGCGCTGCGCGCGACCGTGAGCGGGCTGCCGGCGGAGGAGCTGAAGCAGGTCGTGCTGGGTCGCCAGCAGCCTCCCGGCACCTGGCTGCGGCGCGCGAGCGCCGCGGACGTACGACGCGCCTGCCTGCACGTCGTCGAGACGCTGCCCGCTCCGGTGTCGCGTGCGCCCACCCTGGGCCGGGTGCGCAGCCGGCTAGCGGAGGTCGGCCCCGAAGCGCTGCTCGCCGAGGTCGCGCCGGGGCTGCACTACGGCCCGGGAGTGCTCGACGACGTCGTCCTGGTCACCTCGCCGCAGTGCGCCCCGATCGTTGTCGAGCTCGCCGAGCCCGACCGGACCCTGATCGTGCATCCGCCGCTCGGCGAGGTCGGCGCCACCGACGCCGGCAGCCGGCTGCGCGACCTCGGCCGGGCGCTGGGCGACGGCACCCGGATGCGGGTGCTGCACCTGCTCAAGTCCGGAGAGCGCAGCCTGCCCGAGCTGTGCGTCGCCCTGGACGCACCGCGCACCACGCTGCTGCACCACCTCGCCCTGCTTCGGGGCGCCGGGCTCGTCGACCTGACCGTCGCCGCGGGCGAGCCCAACGTCTATCGGCTCCGCCCCGAGGGCTTCGAGGAGCTGAGCCGGGTAGCCCGGGCGTTCCCGCTGCTGTAGGTGTCGAAATTTCTCGACACCTACTCTAGCGTGCGGACATGCATCGGTCTGGCGTCGTGCTCGTCCTGCTCCTCGCGGCGACCGCCTGCGCCGGGTCCCCTGACGAGTCGGGCTCCACCACGGTGCCCGCGTCACCCACGCCGTCGCCCTTCGTCCAGGTGCACACCGGGCCGGTCGGGCTGACGGCCGGCGACGACGACAGCGTGTGGGTGGTCGGTGCACGGAGCGACACCGTCGTCCGGATCCCGGCCGGCGCCACCGAGCCGGACCTGGCGGTCGACGTCGCGGGGACGCCGCTGCGGGCGACCGCGGCGTACGGCTCGGTGTGGGTGACGTCGTTCGAGGGCAGGCGGCTGGTCCGGATCGACGCGGAGACCGGCGCGGTCGTGGCCTCGCTCCGCACCGGCGCAGGCCCGGAGGGCGTGGCCGCGGGGTTCGGCTCGGTGTGGGTGGTCGCCCAGGACGCCGGGAAGCTGCTGCGCGTCGACCCCGCCACCGACACGGTCCGCTCAGCGCTGCCGCTCGAGGCCGGCGCGCGGCTGGTGGCCGCCGGTCCGGACGCGATGTACGTCGCCCACTACGCCGATGATGCGGTCCTGCGCATCGACCCGGACACCGAGAAGCTGACCAGCTCCGGCGACGTCTGCGACGGACCGCAGGCGATGGCGGTCCTCGACGGCAGGGTCTGGGTCACCTGCACGCTGTCCGACGAGCTCGTCGCGCTCGACGCGACGACGCTGTCGAAGGTGGTCTCGGTCCCGATCGAGGGGTCACCGGACTCGGTGGCCGTGACCGCCGACGGCCGCCTCGCCGTGGTGGCCGAGCAGGGACCCACGCTGGTCATGGTCGACCCGGAGACGACCGCGGTGACGACCAGCACCGTGCTCGGCACCGAGCGCGCGCTCGGCGACCGCGCCAACCTCGACCTCGCGCTCACGGGCGGCCCTGAGCTCCAGGAGGCCTGGGTCGGCTCGTTCAACGCCGACCGGGTCTATCACGTTCCGCTGCCGGGCTGAGCGCTAGCGTCCCGGACCGCTGACGGCGAAGGTCACGACGCTGTCGGCGCCCACCGACCTGACGACCTGGCCTCGCGCGACCAGCAGCTCGAGGTGGGCCTTGGTCTCCATGGCGGCCATCCCGCGGCTGAACTCGTCGAGCTCGTCGTAGGCGTGCTCGTGGCGGGTCCAGCCGAGGTGGCGAGCGACCTGCGCGGAGTTGAGGGGGCCTGCGGCCAGCGCGGCCACGGACTGCTCGAGCCGCTTCTCGTGGAAGGCCGTCAGCTCGTCGACGCGGGCGTGCGACGAGGGCGCGACCGGTCCGTGTGCCGGCAGGATCTTGAGGTCTGGGAGGGCGCGCACCTTGGTGAGGGAGGTCATGAAGTCGCCGAGCGGGTCGGGGGTCGGGGGCACGGTGAAGCCGATCGACGGGGTGATCGTCGGCAGCACGTGGTCGCCGGCGAACAGCAGCCCGTCCGCCTTGTCAGCGAAGACGTAGTGGCCGGGCGTGTGACCCGGCGTGTGCACCGCGTCGATGGTTCGGGCCCCCACCGCGATGGCGTGGTCGCCCTCGAGCCAGGTGTCGGGGTACTGCCACTGCGACAGGTCGAACCCCCGCTGCTCGCTGCCCTGGCTCCACAGCTCGGCGAGATCGAGGGCGCCGGCCGTGACGAGCACACGGGAGAACGGGTTCTCCTCGGCATCGGCGAACTCGCGGTGAATCAGGTCGAGACCGGGCTTCTCGTCGATGCCGAGCGCGACGTCGGCACCGAGCTCGTGGCCGAGCACGGTCGCCATCGTGAAGTGGTCGCGGTGGATGTGGGTGACCAGGAACCGGCGGATGTCGCCGAAGCCGGAGCCGATCGAGCGCAGGCAGCGGTCCAGCAGCTCGCGGGCCTGCGGGATCGCCCAGCCGCCGTCGACGAGGACCAGCCCGTCGTCGGTCGCGATGACGTAGACGTTGATCGCCTTCAACCCGTCCATCGGCAGCGGCAGCGGGATCCGGTAGATGCCGTCCGCGACCTCCCAGGCGCCCTCGACCGTCCAGTGCTCGCCGGAGTCCGGCGAGACGGCGTACGCCGTGGGAGTGGTTGACGAGGTCATCTTGAGCAGCGTAGGGGTCGGGGAGCCGCTCCGGTGCGGGGAGGGATCATCGTCACATGCCCGGCAGCGAGCCCGACCGTTTCGTCGCCTTCGTCGACCGGCTGGCCGTCGACCTCGACGCGATCCCGGCTCGAGCCGAGGAGATGGCGGCAGCGGCGCACCTGTCGCGGTTCCACTTCGAGCGGGTGATCGCCGCGATCGCCGGGGAGTCGCCCACCCGGTTCCGGACCCGGATCCTGCTCGAGCGCGCGGCGTACCGGATGACGACCACCGACGCCACGCTGCTCGACATCGCCGTGGAGGCGGGCTACTCCTCCCACGAGGCGTTCACCCGGGCCTTCCGCCGCGACTACGGCGTGGCGCCGTCGACGTGGCGGCGGCGGCCGGCCCGGTTCCGCATCCCGGCGCCCAACGACGTCCACTTCCACCCGCCGGCTGGCCTCCGCCTGCCGGCCCGGCACAGGATGGACAGCGTGGACCTGGTCGTCGAGATGGTCGAGCACCACGTCTGGGTCGTCGACCAGCTGGTCACCCGGGCGGCCGGGCTCACCGACGAGCAGCTCGACGAGCCCTACCGCGGGCCCGTCGACGGGATCGACGGGGAAGGGCTGCGCTGGACGCTGTCGCGGCTGATCGGGCAGATGGGCATGTGGTGCGCGGCCATGGCCGACGGCGCCTACGACTTCGCGGTCGAGCGCGACGAGTCCGTCGCGTCGATGCGCCGGCGGCTCGCCTCGACCGGGCCCGCCTTCGTCGCCGAGGTCCGGAAGGTGGCCGAGGAGGGTCGCTTCGACGAGACCTTCGTCGACGCCTTCGCACCGGAGCCGATGGTGATGACCTACGGCGCGATGGTGGCGCACGTGCTCACCTTCGCGGCGCACCACCGGCTCCTGGCGGTCGCCAAGCTCCGTGAGTTCGGCATCACCGACCTGGGCTACGGCGACCCCAAGCCCTGGTTCAACCGGCGGGTCAGCGAATCCGATCAAGTCCGCTGACGCCTCCGGGGCAACACTCGGGCCATGGACGACGAGACGAGCTGCTGGTTCTGCGACGACGCCGGTCGCACCGACCAGCCTCCGGGCGGCTGGCTGCTGGAGGACGAGACCTGGCGGGCGGGCGCCGCGCCCGCGTCGTACGGGGTGCCGGGCACGGTCATCCTCGAGACCCGGCGACACGTGGCCGACCAGTCCGGCTTCGACGAGGCCGAGCGGCGCAGCCTGGCCGCCGTCACCGGCCGGCTGATCACCGCGGTCCGCCAGGCCACCGGCTGCGACCGCGTTTACCAGTGGGCGACGATGGACCGCTACCCGCACTTCCACCTGTGGCTGGTGCCGTGGTCGGCAACGGCCGCGACGCGCGGGCCGCGCTACCTGGTCGAGGCCGTCGTGGGGATCGAGCCCGACGAGGAGGCGACCACGGCCGCGGCTGGGCGGCTGCGGGCCGTGCTCGGCAACCCTTAGAGGTCCGGCATCCCGAGGTCGAGAGTCGGCTGCTGGATGCCGCCGTCGATCTCGATCAGCTTGCCGGTGACGTACTGGCCGGCCTTCGAGGCCAGGTAGAGCACCCCGGCCGCGATGTCCTCCGGCTCGCCGACCCGGCCGAGCGGGGTCTTGGTCTCGAGCTGGTCCATCATCTCCGGCTGCCCGGCGACGAACTCCAGCGCGCTGGTCATGATCGAGCCGACATAGATGCCGTTCACCCGGATCCGGGGCGCGAGGTCCTGGGCGGCCATCTTGGTCCAGTGCGCGAGCGCCGCCTTGGCCGTGCCGTAGGCGACGAACCCGCGGTCGGCGGTGCGCCCCATCATCGAGCTGATCGTCACGACCGACTGCTGCCCATCGGGGCTCTTGAGCAGGTACGGCACGGCCGCGCGAGTGAGCGCGTGGGCCGTCGCGACGTTGAAGCTGAACGCCTCGGTCAGGAACCGCGGGCTGGTGTCGAGGAAGGCGCGCGGGAAGGTGCCGCCGACGTTGTTGACGACGGTGTCGATCCGGCCGAGCTCGTCGTAGGCCGTCTGCGCCAGCGCGGCGACCGCGTCGAGGTCGCTGAGGTCGGCGGCGACCACGACCGCCTTGCGGCCGGCCGCCTCGATCTGCTTGGCCACCTGGTCAAGCTGCTCCGCCGTACGCGCGGAGATCACCACGTCCGCGCCCGCCTCGGCCAGCGCGACCGCGGTGGCGGCGCCGAGCCCGCGGCCCGCGCCGGTGACGATCGCGACCTGGCCGTCGATGCCGAACCTGTCGAGGATGCTCACTTCGTGCTCACCAGCCCTCGGCCGGTCACGAGCGGGAGCTCGATCGCCCGGACGATGCCGGGCTCGGCGGCGACCACCGCGGGGAGCGCGTTGATGATCCGCTGCGCGGTGGTGATCATCCCCGAGACGTTGTGGTCGCCGTGCTCGCCGTGGTGGGTGAAGTCGACGTTCATCATCGGCTCGCCGGTGATCTTGACCCGGTAGCAGGCGTCGGCGCCCGGCGGCGGCTTCTCCCACTCGGGCACCTGCTCGGGGTCGGTGCGCGTGATGTGCTCGAGCACCACCCGCGGGACGCCGTCGACCTTGCCGACCACCGCGAACTTCACCGCGCCCATCGTTCCCTTCGCGAGCCTGCCGTCGGGAGCGCTGACGTTGTCGGTGTCCCACTCGGCCGCGCGCCGGTCGACCTCCTCGGTCAGCGGCTCGTCGAGGGTGATGTCGAGGCCGGCGGCGAGCTGGCGGACCACGCTCCCCCACGCCATCGTGAGGATGCCGGGCTGGAAGATCATGCCGACCTCGTCCATCGGCTTGCCGAAGCCGAACAGGTCGTTCATGACCACCGGCTGGTAGTAGGTGGAGTAGTCGCAGATCTCCATGACCCGGACCTCGTCGATGCGCTGGCTGAGGCTGGTCATCACCAGCGGCAGCACGTCGTTGGCGAAGCCGGGGTCGATGCCGTTGATGTGCATGGAGGCGTTGCCACGGGCGCACGCGTCCTCGATCTTCGCGATCATCTCCGGGGGCAGGATCTGCTCCGGCCACTGCAGCAGCACCGGGCCGCTGCTGGTGACGTTGATGCCGGCCGCGACGAACGCCGTGAGGTCGTCGATGCACTCGAAGACCCGGTCGTCGGCCATCGCGGTGTGCACGATCGCGTCCGGCGCGAGCGCGATCAGGGCGTCTCGGTCGGTGGTCGCCTTGATGCCCAGCTCGCGGTCGAGTCCGGCGAGCTCACCGGCGTCCCGGCCCTCCTTGGCCGGCGTACTGGTCCAGACGCCGACCAGCTCGAGGTCGGGATGTGCGTCGACGCCGGCGATCGCGTGCCGGCCGATGGTGCCCGTCGACCAGACGACGACGCGCAGCGGCTTCTCGGGGATGACCTGGCCCATGCGCGCAGACTAGAACAGGTTCTAGTTCTGCGGAAGCCCGCCGCCGATTCGTCTGCACCGGTGAGCGGGAGATTCCAGGTCAACCCGCAGACGAATCGTCGTCGAGGACCACGCACCGGGTGCCGGAGTAGATCGTGGGCATGCACCGGTTGCAGTGGATGCAGACCCCGTCGGCCTCGCGGCCGGCGATCAGCTCGTTGACCAGCCCGGGCTCGCGGAGCAGCGCCCGGCCCATCGCGACGAAGTCGAACCCCTGGACCATCGCGTTGACCATCGTGTCGCGCCGGTTGATCCCACCGAGGAGCATCAGCGGCATCGAGAGCCGTTCGCGGAAGCGCAGCGCCTTGTCGAGGAAGTAGGCCTCGTGGAACTCGTACTCCTTGAGGAACTTGCGTCCGACCGGGGTCTTCATGCCCAGCCGCACCGGCAGCGGCATCGCGGCCGCGAACTCCTTGACCGGGGTCTCCCCGCGGAAGAGGTACATCGGGTTCATCAGCGAGCTGCCACCGCTGAGCTGGAGGGCGTCGAGACAGCCGTCCGCCTCGAGCATCGCGGTGAAGTCCAGGCTCTCGTCGGTCGTCACCCCGCCACGGAAGCCGTCGCTCACGCTCACCTTCGCGGTGACGGCCACCTCGTCGCCGACCTCCTCCTTCACGGCCCGGGCGACCTGCCGGCCGAGCTTCGCGCGGTTCTCGAGGCTGCCGCCGTAGTCGTCCTTGCGGCGGTTGAGGCCGGGGGCGAGGAAGGAGGAGATCAGGTAGCTGTGCGCCATGTGCAGCTCGAGCACGTCGAAGCCGGCGCCCACCAGGGTCCGGGCCGTGTCGACGTACGCCGTGGTGATCCGGGTCAGGTCTCGCTCGGAGGCGGCGCGGATCATCTGCATCGACAACGGGCTCGGCATCCTGCTGGCGCTGAGCGCGTGCACCCCGTTGGACCGGCCGTTCGCGACCGGGCCGGCGTGGCCGACCTGTCCCGCGATCTTCGCGCCGGTCTGGTGGATGGCCTCCGCGAGCCGCGACAGCCCCGGCCTGGTCCGGTCGCTGACCACGATCTGCTCGCGATGGGTCCGCCCCTCCGGAGCGATCGCGAGGTAGGCCACCGTGGTCAGGCCCACGCCGCCCTGCGCGACGGCGAGGTGGTAGTCGATCAGGGCGTCGGTCACCTCACCGTCGGGGGTCCGGCCCTCGAACGTGGCCGCCTTCACCGTCCGGTTGCGCACAGTCACCGGGCCGAGACGTGCGGGAGCGAAGACGTCCGGGGCCACGGCGCCACACTAGAACACGTTCTAGTCCGCGGGAAGCCGCCGGCGCCCTCAGCCGGCGCCCGGGTACGCCGCCCAGCTCACGGTCGGCAGGGACACGTTGGTCCAGCCGGTCGCGCAGTTGTTGGTGACGTCGACCTCCATGGCGAGCCGGTAGCTCGTGCCGGGAGTCAGCGTGACGATCCCAGCACCGCCGGTGTCGTTGATCCAGCCGTCGGCCCGCAGGGCGGTGTCATCGGTGCGGAACTCGACCGCCGTGGGGCTGAGCCCGAGGATCTGGTCATTCGGGCCCAGCAGCTCCACCATCATCAGGGCCTGGTGGTCCAGGCCCTTGCCCGCGCCTCCCGCCACGTAGTTGACGCTCGCGCTCGTCCAGAGCGTCGAGGCCTGGGGGACGGTGAACGGCTGGGTGGTCAACGTCGTCGAGATGCAGCCCGTGTCCGAGCTCTGGCCGGCGAAGTCCATCCGTCCGGCCGCCAGGAGGCTCGGCCCCGGGTCGCCCTTCGCGCCCTGGGATCCTCGGGGTCCGGCCGGCCCGGCGACCCCTGGCGCGCCGGCCGGCAGCTGACCGGGCCTGAAGTCGGCGGTGGTCAGCGAGCCGTTCTTGACCTGCTTGGTGGTGACGCTGTTCTTCGGCAGCTGGGTCGCGGCGTACGCCCCTCCCGAGACGGCCAGGGCCAGTGCGAGCGTGGCCGCGACGTCGGCGTAGCGGGGTCGGCGGGTCATCGTTCTTCTCCTCGGTTGCGCGGGTGGCGGCGGCTGTGGGTGACGAGGACGATGCCGCCGCCGCTGTCCCGACGGCGACGGGCAGCTGTCCCGCGGTTGCCCCGAGGAGGGTCCGGGACAACGGCACGGGACAATCGACCGGTGGCCGCCCTCGACCAGATCAGCTGGATCGTGGTCGGCTACGCCGTCCTGGTGGCGCTGATGGCCGGGCTGGCGGCGTACCGCTGGCGCGAGCGGCCCCCCTGGCTCGACTCGATGGGCTGGATGCTCGAGGCCCTGTTGGCCTTCCGTGCCGTAGCGGGGTTCGGCTCGATGCTGGCGGGGCACCGGCCCGACGAGGTCAGCACCCACGTCGGCTACCTGCTCGCGTCGGTCTGCATCGTCCCGCTCGCGCTCCGCTCGGTGCAGGACGACCGCGGCGTCTGGTCGCTCGGGGTCGTGGCGATTGCCGCCGTCACCGTCGCGGTGGTCAGTGTGCGGATCGTGATGACGCTGTGACGCTCATCGAGCGCAGCCCCGCCGAGACCTCGCGCTCCGGACCGCATCAGGTGCTGCTCGTCGTCTACGCCGTGTTCACGCTCTCCGCCGGCGCCCGCGCGATCGTGCAGCTGGCCACGAAGGCCGGCGACGCGCCGGTCGCCTACACGCTGTCACTCGGCGCCGCCGCCACGTATGCCCTGGGCTGGCTGGGCATCCGGCGGGCGTCGCTCGGCCGCACGAGGCTGGCCTCCTGGATGCTCTGGGTGGAGCTGTGCGGGGTGGTCACGGTCGGGACCCTGAGCCTGCTCGAGCGCGACTGGTTCCCCGACGCGTCGGTCTGGTCCGACTACGGCATCGACTACGGCCTGGTGCCGGCGGTCCTTCCGGTCGCCGGGCTGCTCTGGCTGCGCACCCGCGACCCGGCCCGGGCAGGCAGCGGCACGGTCGTGGCCTTCCGGACGGTCGCCGTCGCCGAGGCGCTGAGCTGGCTCGGTCTGCTCACCGGCATGTTCTTCAAGTACGTCGTGGACGCCGGCGCGGGCGGGGTCCACGTCTTCGGCCCGCTGCACGGTGTCGTGTTCCTGAGCTACGTCGTCATCGCGGCGCTGACCTGGCAGGCGCGCCGCTGGTCGTGGCCGGTAGGACTCGCCGCGCTGGTCGCCTCCGTCCCGCCGTTCGGCACTCTCGCCTTCGAGGAGTGGGCTCGCCGCACCGGCCGACTCGAGCCGGGCGCCTGACGTTGCCCCGTCGTTCACCTTCGGTCCCTAGCGTCCGCGGGTGCCGTCGTCGACGCTGCTCCGCTACCTGGTGATCAGCGCGTCGACCTTCGCCCTCGACCTGGCGCTACTCACAGTCGCACACGGCGGCCTGGGCTGGTCGCTGCCGGTGGCGATCACGGCGGCGTACGCCGTCGCGCTGACCACCAACTACCTGCTCAACCGGGTCCTGAACTTCCGGTCCCGCGCACCACTCGGACCGGAGAGCGCACGCTACGCCGGCGCGGTCGCGGTCAACTTCGGTCTGGTGCTCCTGGGTGCGACGACCGCACTAGCCGCGGTCGGCGTGCCCTACCAGGCGGCGCGGGTGCTGGCGGGCGGTGCCGAGGGCATCTTCATGTACTGCGCCATGCGCTGGTTCGTCTTCGCCGCCACACCCGGTGATGATGCGGGGCGTGCCCCTGCCGCCTGACGAGCTCGACCGCCTGGTGCGGCGGCTGCGTGCGGCCGGGTGCGTCTTCGCCGAGGAGGAGGCGGCGCTGCTGGCCGAGGCGGCGGACGGGCCCGGCGAGCTCGAGCAGCTGGTCGTACGCCGCGAGGCCGGCGAGCCGCTGGAGCAGCTGGTCGGCTGGGTGGAGTTCTGCGGCCTGCGGCTGGCGGTCGCCCCGGGCGTGTTCGTGCCGCGCCAGCGCACCGCGCTGCTGGTCGCCGAGGCGGCGGCGCTGGTCGCGCCCGGCGACATCGTCGTCGACCTCGGCTGCGGGGTCGGCGCGATCGCGGCGGCGGTGCTCGCCCAGGTGCGGGGCGTGCGGGTCCACGCCGTCGACCTCGACCCGGCGGCGGTCGCCTGCGCGCGGCGCAACCTGCCCGCCGAGTGCGTCCTCGAAGGCGACCTCTTCGACCCGCTGCCCGACTCGCTCCGCGGCGAGGTGGCGCTGGTCGCCGCGAACGCGCCGTACGTCCCCAGCGGGGCGATCGCCGACCTGCCCCGGGAGGCCCGCGACCACGAGCACCGCCTCGCCCTCGACGGCGGTCCCGACGGGCTCGCCGTGCAGCGGCGGGTCATCGCCGCGGCGCCCGCGTGGCTGCGGCCCGGCGGCCACCTCCTCGTCGAGACCGGCCGCAGCCAGCTCGAGGCCACCACGGCCGCGCTTCGGGCGGCCGGCCTCGCAGTCGACGTCAAGGCCGACGACGCGTCAGGGGGCCTGGTCGCGCGCGGCACGAAGTACCCCAAGGGAGGTATGCAGCCGCCCGAGTCCGCGCCCTAGACTGCCCCTCGCACCGAGAGTCGCTCTCGGTCGGCGACGGCTCCCACATCCCCATGTTCGCCGCAGCCCCGGTGGGGGGTGGCTGCGTCCGGGGGCCGTCGCCCTCGGAGCCGCTCAGCGCAGCCTGACGGTGCCCTTGACGCGCAGGGTGTCCTCCGAGAAGCCCGGGCCGGACCCGTTCTTCTCCTGGGTGTAGGTCGTCACGCGCAGCACGCCGGAGCCGTGCGGGACGCAGCCCACGGGCAGGTCGACGCGGACGGTGCCGGACCGTCGCGAGGTGTGCACCTTGAGCAGGCACGCGAGCTCGCCTGTGTAGGCGGTGCCGGTCTTGTGCTGCGGGTCTGCCTGCAGGTCGAGCTCGTCCTCGGGTCGCCCGCTCGGCACGAACTGCGCGGCCACGATCTGGTCGAAGGTGCGCCCGGCGACGATCCGGGCGATGGTGAAGGTGAACCGGAGGTACTGGGCGTTCGGGGCCACCACGAACCGCTCGAGGTCGATGGACCGGCGCTGACCCGTGGTCGGCTTGGTCCCGCCGCCGTCGAAGATCTGGACGTCCCCGGTCCGGTCGGTCTGGTCGACGAGCGTGGGGGCGGCGTGGGCGGCAGGCATGCCGAGCGTCGCGGCCGCGACGGCCAGGGCGATGGCGCGAAGGATCACGCCGGGATCGTCGCACCTCGACGAGGCCCGGTCACGCAAGCGCGTCGGCGAGCAGCCGCTCGAGCGGGGCCGGTACGGCGTCGTCGGGCAGCGCGTCGACCAGCAGCCGGCCGTAGCGGATCTTGCGCCCCGACCCCGAGCCGAAGAACCGGTGCAGCTGCTCCTCGAGCCGTCGGTGGCGCTGGGCCGGCTGCTGCTGCAGGCCCCGGAAGTGCGCGAGGTCGCCCGCGGCCGCGACGACCTCGAGCACGCGCTGGGGGCCGAGGGCGCGGATCAGCTCCTCCTCCAGGTCGCGGTCGCACCGGTGGAACCCCGACTCGGCCAGATCCGGGGTGGCCAGGTCCGGGGCGGCGCGGTCCGGGCCCGAGGTCAGCCCGGCGCGCTCGAGCGCGGCGCGGACGAACCGCTCCTCACCCGCGTCGTACAGCCCGACCAGGCGGTACGACGCAGCGAGCTCCGCGACGTACCTCGCGATGTTGGTGACGCCGCCCATCGCCACGACGTCGACCGTGGGCAGGTCCGTCACGCGCCTCCTCGCCAGGGCCAGCACCGCCTCGCGGTCGCTCTCGCCCTCGACGAGCACCGCGACCGGTCGGTCAGCCACCGCCACCGGAGACGAAGTCGGCGATCAGCTCGTTGACCACGTCGGGCCGCTCGACCTGGAGGAAGTGGCCGGCACCGGCGACCAGCTCGAACCGCGCGGTGGCGGGCAGGTTGGTGGCCGCGTGCTCGGCGTACGCCGCCTGCATGCAGCCGTCGTCCGCGCCGTGCAGCACCAGCAGCGGCACGCTCGGCACGCCCTGCAGGGTCCGGGCCCACGACTTCTGCTCGGCGGAGAGCCGCCACGGCGCGCGGAGCGCGCGGTAGTAGCCCACCGCGGCCGCGACGTGCTCGCGGGACGGCCAGGCGGCGCGGACGAGCGCGAGGTCCTCGGCGGCGTCGTAGCCCGGCGACCAGTCGTGCCACAGCCGGGGCAGCCAGCGGCCCACGCTGCGCTCGGGCAGCAGCGGGAGCTGGTTGAACAGCGTGTACCAGCTCAGCCGCAGCTGACGCGGCGCCAGCCGCAGGGGGGCGCCGTTCATCGCACCGAGCGGCGGCACCGCCAGCGAGACGACGCGCGGGTAGGGCGAGTCGGGGTGCGCGCCGAGGGCGTTGGCGGTGATCGCGCCCCAGTCGTGCCCCACGAGCACCGCGCGGTCGTCGCCACCGAGCTGGTGGTGCAGGGCGACGGCGTCCGCCATCAGCGCGCCCACGTGGTAGCAGCCGTCGGCGGCGAGCCCGCTCGGCGCGTAGCCGCGGAGGAACGGCGCCACCACCCGGTGGCCCCGGGCGGCGAGGTGCGGGCCGAGGTACCGCCAGGTCCACGCCGTGTCCGGGAAGCCGTGCAGCGCCACCACCAGCGGGCCGTCCGCGGGTCCCCAGGCCAGGCACGAGAGCCGGACCGCGGGCAGCGACACCTCGAGCTTCTCCGGCTCCGTGGACGGCACCGGCACAGCGTAGGACGCCCCTCGAAGACGGGCCCTAGGGTTATCGCCATGGCTGAGGGCGGCGTGCGCGGCTCGCTGGGCAACGCCCGGGTCATCGTGCGGTCCGGGCTGCTGGGGCCGCTGCGCCCCGACAAGTACCTCAAGATGGCCGGCGCGATCCGGCGCCAGGGGCTGACCGCCATGACCGGGGCCAGCCTGGCCGCGGCCCGCCGTCCCGAGGGGCTCGCCCTGGTCGACGAGCGCGGGGCGATGACCTGGGGCGAGCTCGAGGAGCGCACCGACGCCCTGGCCGTCGCGCTCGCGGAGCTCTTCGACGAGCGCGGCACCGAGAGCGGAAGCGGCCGGGTCGGGCTGCTGGCCCGCAACCACCGCGGCTTCGTCGAGACGCTGGTCGCGACCGGCAAGCTCGGCGCAGACCTGGTGCTGCTCAACACCGCCTTCTCCGGACCCCAGCTGACCGAGCTCCTCGAGCGCGAGCGCGTCGACGTACTGGTCCACGACCAGGAGTACACCGAGGCACTCGCCGGCCTGCCCGCCGCCGACGCCGGCGGACCCGCGCGCGTGGTCGCGTGGGAGGAGGAGGCCGCTGCCGGGCTCACCGTCGACGGGCTGGTCGCCTCCCACTTCGGCCGCACCCCGCCCGCGCCGACCGGCCGGCCGCACGTCGTCCTCCTGACCAGCGGCACCACCGGGGCGCCGAAGGGGGCGCGCCGCGGCACCGGTGGCGGCGCCGGCGACCTCGCCGCGATCATCGAGCGCGTGCCCTGGCGGGCCGAGGACACCGTCGTGGTCGGCGCGCCGATGTTCCATGCCTGGGGGTTCGGCTGCCTGGTGCTCGCCGCCACCATGGCCAACACCGTGGTGATGCGGCGCCACTTCGACCCCGAGCAGACGCTGGCGATGGCGGCCCGGCACCGAGCCGAGGGCCTCGCCGTCGTCCCGGTCATGCTCGAGCGGATCGTGGCCCTGCCGGACACGGTGCGCAACCGCTACCCGCTGCCGGCGCTGCGGTTCGTGACCGCGAGCGGGTCGGCCATGGAGCCGACGGCACTCACCGCCTTCATGGACGCGTTCGGTGACGTGGTCTACAGCAACTACAACGCCACCGAGGCGGGGATGATCGCGACGGCGACGCCCGCCGACCTGCGCCACGACCCGCGCTCAGCCGGCCGTCCGGTGCGTGGCTGCCGGGTGCGCATCCTGGGCGAGGACGGCACCGAGCTGCCCCCGGGCGAGGTCGGCCAGATCGCGGTGCTGAACACCACGCCCTTCGAGGGCTACACCCACGGCGACACCAAGGACCACCTCGACGGCTACATGCTGACCGGCGACCTCGGGCGCCTCGACGCCGAGGGCAGGCTCAACGTCGAGGGCCGCGTCGACGACATGATCATCAGCGGCGGCGAGAACGTCTATCCCGCCGAGGTCGAGGCGGTCCTCGGCCAGCACCGCGACGTCGTCGAGGCGGCGGTGGTCGGCGTACCGGACGAGGCGTTCGGCCAGCGGCTGCTGGCCTTTGTCGTGCTGCGCCCGGGCGCGAAGACCTCCACGCAGCACCTGCGCACCCACGTGCGCGACCAGCTCGCCAACTACAAGGTGCCGCGCGAGATCGTGGTCCTCGACGAGCTGCCGCGCAACGCCTCCGGCAAGGTCATGAAGAAGCAGCTGCCCGGTGCGTGAGGCCACCAGCCCGCCGTTCGTCCTCGTCGTCGGCGGCGCGAACGTCGACGTGAAGGCGCGGGCCTCGCAGCCGCTCGTGGCCGGGACCAGCAACCCGGGCACGGTCGTGCGTGCCCCCGGTGGCGTGGGCCGCAACGTCGCGGAGAACCTGGCGCGCCTGGGGTCGCGGGTCTCGCTGGTGACGGCGGTCGGCGCCGACACCGACGGCGCGTGGCTGCTCGCCGAGACCGCAGCGGCCGGGGTGATGGTCAACCACGCCGTCCGGGTCGGCACCAGCACCGGCGCCTACGTTGCGGTGCTGGCCACCGACGGCGAGCTGCTCGCCGGGGTGTCCGACATGGCCGCGGTCGACGCCCTCGCGCCCTACCTGGTGCCGGCCGACCTGGTGCGGTCGGCCGCGCTGGTGGTGGTCGACGGCAACCTGCCCTCGGCGACGATCGGGCACGTCCTCGACGCGGCCGCCAGCGGCGGGGTCCGGGTGGTGGTCGACCCGGTCAGCGTCGCCAAGGCCAAGCGGATCGCGCCGCTGGTCGACGGCCGGGTCTACGCGGTGACGCCCAACGAGGACGAGCTCGCCGCCCTCGGGTCGGTCCAGGCGCTGCACGACCGCGGCGTCGACGTGGTGTGGGTACGCCGCGGGCCGGTCGGCTCGCTCCTCAGCTCGCCGAGCGGCGAGGTGTCGCTGGTCGCTCCCCAAGCCACGCCGGTCGACGTCACCGGGGCCGGTGACGCGATGCTCGCGGCGTTCTGCCACCGGCTGCTGGCCGGCCACCCGCTCGCCGAGGCCGCGGCGTACGGCCACGAGGCGGCCGCACTGACCGTGGCCAGTCCGCACACGGTGCGGCCGGACCTGCGCGCGAGGATGGCGCCGTGACCCGGCTGCAGCTGACCGACGAGGTGACCGAGGCGCTCGCGGCCCGGCTGCCCGTGGTGGCCCTGGAGAGCACGATCATCAGCCACGGGATGCCGTACCCGCAGAACATCGCGATGGCCAGAGAGGTCGAGGGCATCGTCCGCGACCACGGTGCGGTGCCCGCGACCGTCGCGGTCCTGCACGGGGTGCCGCGGGTCGGCCTGGCTGCCCACGACCTGGAGCTGCTGGCCAGCGACCCGTCCGTGGTGAAGGCCAGCGTGCGCGACCTGCCCTCGGTCCTCGCCCGCGGCGGGCACGGCGCCACGACGGTCGCCGCCACCATGCGGCTCGCCGCGCTCGCCGGGATCCGGGTCTTCGTCACCGGCGGGCTGGGGGGCGTGCACCGCGGCGCGGCGGTCACCTTCGACGTCAGCGCCGACCTCACCGAGCTCGCGACCACGCCCGTCTCCGTGGTGTGCGCAGGGGTGAAGAGCATCCTCGACATCGGGCTCACGCTCGAGAAGCTCGAGACGCTCGGGGTGCCGGTGCTCGTCGACGGCAGCGACGAGTTCCCTTCGTTCTACTCGCGGGGCAGCGGCTTCGCAGCCCCGCTCCGTGCCGACGGCCCGGACGAGATCGCCCGGGTCATGGACGCCGCGTGGTCGCTCGGGCTGACCAGCGGCCTGGTCGTGGCGCACCCCATCCCCACAGCCGACGAGATCCCCGCCGCGGAGATGGACCCGGTGATCGCCCAGGCCCTCGCCGACCTCGAGACCCGCGGCATCAGCGGGCGCGACGCCACGCCCTACCTCCTCGGCCGGATCGTCGAGCTGACCGGCGGGCGCAGCCTGACCGCCAACATCGCGCTGGTCCGGGAGAACGCGCGGGTGGGCGCCGAGATCGCGGTGCGGTACGCCGGTCTGGTGCACTAGCGGGGTGGAGGCGTCGGGTCCCGTGGAGCCGATCGACGAGCAGTTCGTGCGTTCGGTCGAGGGGCTGCGCTCCCCCGACGGCGTCGCGCCCGGCGGGGGCGAGCTGCCGGACCGGCTCGAGCGTCTCTTCGACGCGCAGGTCGAGAGCCGGCACCTCGACCTCGAGGCCCGGCGGCTGCAGAAGCGTGGCGCGGGCTTCTACACGATCGCCTCCGCCGGCCACGAGTCCAACGCCGCCCTCGGGCTGCTGACCAGGGTGACCGACCCGGCGCTGCTGCACTACCGGTCGGGGGGCTTCTACGCCGCGCGTGCGCGGCTGGCCGGGACCGTCGACCCGGTCCGGGAGACGCTGCGCAGCCTCACCTGCTCCACCGCCGATCCCATCTCCGGCGGCCGCCATAAGGTCTTCGGCCACCCCGGGTTACACATCGTCCCGCAGACCTCGACGATCGCCTCGCACCTGCCGCGCGCGGTCGGCCTCGGCTTCGCGCTCGGGCTGGCCGCGGTCCTCGACCGGGACACGCCCTGGCCGTCGGACGCCGTGGTCGTCTGCAGCTTCGGCGACGCCTCGGTCAACCACTCGACGGCCGCGGGTGCGCTCAACGCGGCGGCGTACCTCACCCATGTGCGGCGCGACTGTCCGGTGCTGTTCGTGTGCGAGGACAACGGCTTGGGCATCAGCACTCGGACGCCGCGGGGCTGGGCGGCGGCAGTGCTGCAGCACCTGCCCGGCATCCACTACGTCCACGCCCACGGCCACGAGCCCGTCGGCCTGCTCGCGGCCACCGAGCAGGCCGTGGCCGGGGTCCGCGAGCGTCGCGCGCCGGCCGTCCTGCACCTGAGCACCGTGCGGTTCATGGGCCATGCCGGGTCCGACGTGGAGAGCGCCTACCGGTCGGCGTCCGCGATCCGGGCCGACTACGCGCGCGACCCGTTGCTCGGCACCGCGCGGGCGCTGGTCGCGCGCGGCCGCAGCCCGGCCAGCCTCGTCGCGCGTTATGAGGAGGTCAGGTCGGCGGTCCGGGCCGCCGCGTCCGAGGTCGCTGCGGAGCCGCGGCTCGCGACCCGGGCCGAGGTGATGGCGCCGCTGGCCTTCGCGCGGACCACATCGCGACCCGCCTCCCCTCCGGCGACCGCGGACCCCGAGCGGCTGACCCTGGCGCAGACGATCAACCGGACGCTCGCGGAGGAGCTGGCCGCGCACGACGACGTGCTCGTCTTCGGGGAGGACGTGGCCGTCAAGGGCGGCGTCTACGGCGTGACGCGCGGGCTGCGCGACCGGTTCGGCACCAGTCGGGTCTTCGACACGCTGCTCGACGAGCAGACCGTGCTCGGCACGGCATTGGGCTCGGCACTGGCCGGCTTCGTGCCGGTGCCGGAGATCCAGTACCTCGCCTACCTGCACAACGCCGAGGACCAGCTGCGGGGCGAGGCGGCGTCGCTGCGGTTCTTCTCCGACGGCCACTACGCCAACGGCATGGTCGTGCGGCTCCCGGGGCTGGCCTACCAGAAGGGCTTCGGCGGTCACTTCCACAACGACAACTCGCTCACGGTGGTGCGCGACATCCCGGGGCTGGTGGTGGCTGTCGCCGGCCACCCGCACACCGCGCCCGGCCTGCTGCGCGGCTGCCTCGAGATGGCCCGCGCCGGGCAGGTCTGCGTCTACGTCGAGCCGATCGCGCGCTACCACCAGCGCGACCTGTTCGACGGCGACGGCGGCTGGCTGGCGCCGTTCGAGGCATCCGCGCGGGCCGGGCTGGGCGACGTCGTGGCCTACGGCGAGGGCAGCGACCTGCTCCTGCTCACCTTCGGCAACGGGCTCTTCATGAGTCTGCGGGTGGCCGCCGCGCTGCGCCGGGAGGGCTACGCCTGCACCGTGCTCGACCTGGCGTGGGTGGCGCCGCTGCCGGTCGCGGCCATCGTCAACGCGGCGGGCCGGGCCGCCGCGGTGCTCGTCGTCGACGAGACGCGGTCCAGCGGCGGCGTGGCCGAGGGCGTGGTCGCCGCTCTCGTCGACGCGGGCGTCACCACCCCGGTCTCCCGGGTGGGCAGCGCGGACTCGTTCGTACCGCTCGGCCCGGCGGCCGAGACGGTGCTGCTGCAGGAGGGCGAGATCCTGACGGCCGCCCGCCGGCTGCTCGGCGACGCTGCCGCTAGACCGTGAAGTCGACGCCCTGGGCCAGCGGCAGCTCCCCGGAGAAGTTGACCGTGTTGGTCGTGCGGCGCATGTAGGCCCGCCACGCGTCCGAGCCGGACTCGCGGCCACCTCCGGTCTCCTTCTCCCCGCCGAAGGCGCCGCCGATCTCGGCACCGGAGGTACCGATGTTGACGTTGACGATCCCGCAGTCCGACCCCTCGTCGGAGAGGAACCGCTCGGCCTCGGCCTGGTCGTTGGTGAAGACGCTCGACGACAGCCCGTGCGGGACGGCGTTGTTGAGGGCGATCGCCTCGTCGAAGTCGTCGTAGGGCAGCAGGTAGAGCAGCGGGGCGAAGGTCTCCTGCGCGACGACCGGCGTCTGGGTCTCCATGCGCACGATGGCCGGCTGCACGTAGTAGGCGCCGGGCGCCTGGTCCTCGAGCACCCGGCCGCCGCCCGTCACGGCCTTGCCGCCCTCCTCGCTCGCCCGGGCGATCGAGCCCTGCATGCCGTCGTACGCCGCCCGGCGGATCAGCGGGCCGACCAGCGTGCCCTCGGCCATCGGGTCGCCGATCGGGAGCCGCTCGTAGGCGGCGCTCAGCCGGCCCGACAGCTCGTCGACCAGGGAGCGGTGGGCGATGACCCGGCGCATGGTCGTGCAGCGCTGCCCGGCCGTGCCGGCGGCGGAGAAGACGATGCCGCGCATGGTCAGGTCGAGGTCGGCGCTCGGGGTCACCACGGCGGCGTTGTTGCCGCCGAGCTCGAGCAGGGTGCGCCCGAAGCGGCCCGCGACCCGCGGGCCGACCGCTCGCCCCATCCGGGTCGAGCCGGTGGCGCTCAGCAGCGCGACGCCCGGGTGGTCCACCAGCGCCTCGCCGACGTCCGCACCGCCGACCAGCACCTGGGAGAGGTCGGCCGGGGCGTCGTGCTCCTCGATGGCGCGCGCGAGGACCGCGGCACAGGCCAGCGAGGTCAGCGGGGTGAGCTCGGAGGGCTTCCAGACCACCGGGTCGCCGCAGACGAGGGCGACCGCGGTGTTCCACGACCAGACGGCCGCGGGGAAGTTGAAGGCGCTGATCACACCGACGACGCCGAGCGGGTGCCAGGTCTCCATCAGCCGGTGGCCGGCCCGCTCGGAGGGCATGGTGCGGCCGTAGAGCTGGCGGGACAGCCCGACGGCGAAGTCGCAGATGTCGACCATCTCCTGGATCTCCCCGCGCGCCTCGGAGGTGATCTTGCCGACCTCGAGGCTGACCAGGGTGGCGAGGTCGTCCTTGTGCTCGGTGAGCAGCTCGGCCCACCGCTTGACCAGCGCACCGCGGGCCGGCGCCGGCACCCGGCGCCACTGGAGGAACGCCTCCTGCGCGCGCTGGACGGCGTCGTCGGCGGCACCCGGGTCGGCGTGGGCCAGGGTGCTGAGCACCTCCCCGTTGACCGGCGAGGTCTGCTGGTGCTCGCCCTCCGGAAGCTGCACTCCGAGCCGGGTGAGGACGTCGTGGGCGAGGGCGGACAGCTGGTCACGGCTGGGGATCGACACCCTCCAGTCCTACACGATGTTGAGCTCGGGCCCCTGGCCGTCGCCCGCGAACCGCGCGACGTCGAGGGCGCGCACGTCCACCACCGGGTCGCGACCGAGGTAGAGGTCGCGGACCACCTCACCCACCGCCGGTCCCATCAGGAACCCGTGGCCGCTGAAACCGGTGGCGTAGAGGAACCGGCCGATCCCCTGGGCCTCGCCGACCAGCGCGTTGTGGTCGGGGGTGTTCTCGTAGAGCCCCGCCCAGCCGCTCGCGACACCGACGCCGCTCAGCGCCGGCGTACGCCGCGCGACCGCGTCGGGCAGCAGGTCGGGGTCGGACATCCCCATCAGCAGTCCCCGGCCCTCGGCATGGAAGTAGAAGGTGGACGCGAAGTCGATCGTGAACGGCGTCCGCGGGTCGAGCCCCGGGACCGGCTCGGTCACGACGATCTCCCGGCGTTCGGGCGTGACCGGAAGGTCGACCCCGACCATGGCGCCGACCGCGCGCGACCAGGCGCCGGCCGCGCACACCACCGTGTCCGTACGGATCGTCCCGCGGTCCGTGCGGACCGCGCTGATCGACTGCCCGTCGTGGTCGATCCCCTCCACGGTCGTATGCCGCAGCAGCGTGGCCCCGGCTCGCCGCGCGGCGTTCGCGTAGCCGAGCACGACCGACTCGGGTGTGCAGTGCCCGTCGGTCGGCGAGTAGGCCGCCGCCAGCAGTCCGTCGGTTGCGATCAGCGGCGAGAGTCGCTTCGCGTCCGCGACCTCGAGCATCCGGCTCGGCACGCCGTAGCCGTTCTGCAGGGCGACGCTCGCCTCGAAGCGCTCGACGTCCTCGGGGCGGTCGAGCAGGAACAGGTAGCCGACCTGGTGCAGGTCGATCTCCTGGCCGAAGGTGTCGGCGAACGTCTCGAAGGCCCGCAGGCTGCGGTGCCCGAGCGCGATGTTGACCGCGTCCGAGAACTGCGCCCGCACCCCGCCCGCGGCCCTGCAGGTCGAGCCGGAGCCGAGCTCGTCGCGCTCGACGAGCACCACGTCCCGTACGCCCGCCGCGGCCAGGTGGTAGGCCGTGCTCAGGCCGATCACCCCGCCACCGACCACGACGACCGAGGCACTGGTCGGGAACGCGTCGGCGGGCATGGCCAGATCCTCTCCCGTCCCGAGGCACCGCGCGCCTACGCCCCCGCTCAGCTGGTGCTGGGCGGGGTGTGGGGCGGGGTGGTCAGGGTTCGCCGTTGTTGAAGTGGGCGCGGAGCTCGTGGGCGAGCTTGTGTCGTTCGTCGTCGGGGGTGACGTCGATGGTGCCGGTTGGGTCTTTGAGGAACTGGTAGCCCAGCGGGCTGCGCCACAGATACACACCGGGTTCGACCGTGATGTAGCTCCAGCCGCCGGTGGTCTTGGCGGGGTGATGACCCCTGCAGGCGGGTGCCTGGTTGCACGAGCACGTCGGTCCACCGTCCTCGTACGCCACGCGGTGTTCGCAGTCGCAGGCTTCGGCGGGTCGGTAGCAGTAGGGGAAGGCGCAGACCAGGTCACGCAGGAACGTCTGCAGTTTGAGCCGGGAGGTGGCTTGGTAGGCGTTGACGTGGAGGTGGTCGGCCAGGTCCAGCACCGGCTGCACGGTCACCACTGTGTCGGGGTTGGCGCACCAGGTGCGGATTTGTTCGGCGGTGACCGGCCCGGGGGTCTCGTGGACGCGGGCGAGGCCGCCGGCGCCGAGCACGGCGGCGTGTTCGAGGTGGACGTGCAGCACCAGCTGCCGGTTGGCTGCTGGCTTGGGCTGGGGGGTGTCGGCTGGTTCGAGGGTGAGGGTGAGCTGGGCTCGGGCCAGGTTGCCGGCGGCGATCGAGCGCCGCACGTCCAGCGACTCCGTCGACCCGGCCAGCAGCTGCTGGTGCGCGTCCGCTGCCAGCGCCGCGTTGAAGTCGATCCCGTCGGCCAGGTCGAGGTCACCCTCGACGTGCACGGTCCCGGCGGTGCTCACCTGGTCGAGCCGGACGTCGAGGTGACGGGTCTCGGCGGCCGCGGCCCGTTCGGTTTCGGCGCGGTCGGGGTCGAACCGGGCGATCGCCTCGGCGATCAGCCGCTGGAGCTGGGCGAGCCCGATCTTGTGTGCCACGTGCGCGACGTGGGCGTCGACGAACGCTGCGGCTTCGGGTGGCAGGGAGATGGTCTGCTCGGCGATGATGCCGAGCTTCCAGGCGGGCAGGATCCCGTCTTCGAGTTGTTTCCAGCAGCGGGTGAGCCGGTAGCGGGCCTCGATGGCCTTGGCGAGGTAGAGCCGGCCGGCTTGGGTGGTCTTGCCGAGTGCGGCGGCGAACTCGACGACCGCG